>OODH01000016.1_pt1 | contig 151252 bp, 129 predicted proteins | sample 1671391 | NCBI WGS metagenome assembly OODH01 (sample SAMN06348152, study PRJEB24527) | human gut metagenome | biome: human gut; feature: ankylosing spondylitis patient; material: feces | host: Homo sapiens | place: China | collected 2015-10 | reverse complement strand
AGATCCTTTGAAAATTAAGTCTCTAAAGGCCATTGGGAAGAATCAAGCATTTTACAGAGCTTCCTTAAGGCTCAGAGAGGCAAAACAGGGTAATTACTGAGGAGAGATGTATTAATCCACCGTTAGCTAGGGGTCAAGGGTAACTGTAAATACAAAACCGGCCGTTGATGCTTCTTGCATCATTACGACCGGTTTTTAATAAGAGTAATTTGGAGCTGCTTTGTGTGGAGGGCATTAAGCGGCTTCTTTATCCTTAGCTTTTTTCAGATTGTTCATTGCATAGGCAGCACTGTTAACGATTTTTACTTCGCCGTTTTCTACGATAAAGGTTACATTAGAGCGATGACCGTTTTCGATGCCTAAAATCTTCAAAATATGCTTCGGCAGAGTGACCTGTCCGTCGACCCAAACGATCGAATCAGAAGAGAAATTCGCAGACATATTGATCCTCCTTTTAAATTTTTACCTGGTCGACAGATCATTTTTGAAAATCCTTCGACCTAGGAAAATCACCAATTTTCTCAAATTTCTTACCTATGATCTTACCTGTTTTATAGGATATTTTAGATGTAAACCCTAATCTGAGTAAAAGACGAAGTCGTTTTCACGAAGAGAAGAAACAATTGATATCGAAGACTTGAATAAAGGGAAAAGCAGCTTTTCGAAATTTATATTAGAATGCGATCTCTTGGCGGCCCGATGGTGAAATTGGTAGACACAAGGGACTTAAAATCCCTCGGCGCAAGCTGTACCGGTTCAAGTCCGGTTCGGGCCACCAAATCTCCCTCTTCTTACCTTTGCAAAAGTTACTTCACCCACATTTTTATTGAACTAGCTCAACCGTTTGGTTCATCGCAGGAGTCATTGAACGTCATTGGTCTATGCATTTTCCTGAGCCTTTTGGGGAATGCGAACTATCTGCCGTTTCCCGCACCATTTCAGAAAAACCACAGACCAATCTTTTTTCTTAGCAAATTTAGGAAATTCTTCTTACGTCCCCAACAAAGCCGTTACAACAGACAGAAATAAAACCTAATTTTCGAAATATTTGAAAATCTTCGGAAAGTAATGCTTACGCGATAAAAAAAGGAATTGCTTTGAAGCCTAGGTAAATTCCTTCTAGTGGATTAACTGAATCCATGTCAGTTCAGTCAACACAAAAAGCCTCAAACAGAGGCTCCTTGTTAATCCGGATAAGGCCAAGAGGCCTCAGTAGCCGGATCTAATATTTAATCAAATTGATTTCAGCTCGCCCTAGGGCGATTTTGTTGTTAAAAGAATGTAACTAGATGTTACTACAACTATCAAAAACAGTCAAGCAATCACCCAAATCACCCCAAATTTTCGAAAATAATGGCGCTTTTTGTGCAGATCGACCATTTTCGAAAAACAGATCAGAAACCAACTGTCAAAAATCATTTGTTTTCAATCAGTTGGTTTCGGAGCTTCAATCGTACATCCTTTCAACAACAACTGAAACGTTATTCCGGACCCGATTCCTGCCCAAAAGCCGATACCTGAGACGTTGAAGTTTTTAAATGATCCGCCGGTCACGACTAGAACCACACCGGCTACTGCAACGATTCCGCAAAAGATTTCCTTCACCGTCAGATGCTTATGCTGGAACACAAACATAAACAACATAATCCACAATGGAACAGTTGCAGTTAAAACAGCGGCAAAAGGTGCGTTTGCGTATTGAATACAAACAAAGAACGTTAATTGCGTTCCGATGATCGTTAGTGTGTAGATTATTAAGTCAATAATGTTCTGCTTGGTTTCAAATACTTTCAGTGCACCTCTTTTCAGCAGAAAAAACTCAATACCTACGAATATGGAGCCGGCCAGCAGCATGCGAATCGAGATCAAATCCATAGGCGTAAAGTGACAGTTCTGAAGCAAATACTGTCCGGCTACGCCCATTGATCCCCAAAAAACAGCCGCTAATCCGGCCATCGTCATGCCTTTTAATGTGTTATTCATTCTCGTCTCCTCTGGTTCTTGAGTTTGCCAGCTTTGCAACGTAACTGAACGCGTTTCTACTCTTTTTAAGAAACCCGACTTTTCAGAAAATTCTTTACTTTTTTAGGAAGATAACAGCAATGAATAATGCGAAAATTCGTCTATGAATTTCGATAACTATCGCCGAATACTTCACCTCGACCTCGACGCTTTTTTCGCTTCTGTTGAACAGCGTGATAATCCTTCGCTGCAAGGGAAGGCAATTTCCGTCGGATTAAATTCCGCTCGAGGTGTCGTTGCGTCTGCTTCCTACGAAGCAAGAAAGTTCGGTGTACGTTCCGCAATGCCCTCTTCGGTTGCCGCGAGGCTCTGCCCTAATTTAATTTTCGTTCCCGGGCGGATGGACGAGTACAAAAAAGCATCAGCCGAAGTTTTCGAAATCTTTTCTCGCTACGCAAATCTCATTGAACAAGTCTCTATTGATGAGGCATTCTTGGATGTTACGGACGTTTGGCGCGATTATGGTTACGCGATGGAAATCGCAAAGCTCATCAAAGCAGACGTTCGGCGAGAAGTCGGCCTCATTATTTCTGCCGGGGTCTCTTACAACAAATTTCTCGCAAAAATTGCCAGCGACTGGCGCAAACCGGACGGTCTATGCGTAATCCATCCGGATGCGGCACTCAAATTCATTGACCGCCTTCCCGTCAAGGCAATTTGGGGTGTCGGCCCGGTGACCTCTCAAAAAATGGAGGCTCTCGGAATTTTCACAGGCAAGGATTTGAGAGAAAAAGATCTTTCGTTTTTAGTCGAGCAATTCGGCAGTTCTGGACTATCCTATTACAACTTTGCCCGAGGCATTGATGATCGTCCGGTTAGAACCGAACGCATTCGCAAACAAGTCAGCGCCGAGATCACGCTCTCAAAAGATGAAGGAAATCTCAATAAATTAGAAGATACGCTCTCGGAACTGACGGACTATCTGATGACGCGCCTTCGTAAAAACGACTTTCTCGGCCGATCGCTGACGTTAAAAGTGCGTTTCCACAACTTCAAAACGATTACGCGAACACAAACATCTAACTCTGTCTTCAACGAGAAATCTCAGATTCTCAAAACGGCCGAGTCTCTGCTGGAAAAAATCGATTTCAATCATCAGACCGTCCGCCTCCTAGGCATTGCCATTGGGAACCGCCTGGAAGAAGACACTGAAAACATGTTGAACCTCGGCGATATGGACGAACTTACGCCTCGGCTTCTTTAGGACGCCGACGGACTTGACTGAGTAGAGACGCGAAGCGCTGTAAAAATTGCAAAGGTCTGAAGAATTGCAACACCGAAAAGAACAGCTGTAAACATACCGACGTCAAGAAGCGGTCCAAAGAAAATCGGAGTCAGAGACTGACCTACATCCATTCCGCAATACGTAAAACCGTAGACACGCCCGAAAGATTTCTTGCCTAACTTAGCAACTGTCGCACCTCGAATCATAATGTCTCGGCTCGGTGCTGCTACGCCTGTTCCCAGACCCATCAGACACATTAGAACGACTGCCCAATACCCGCTTAGAATCCGAGACGCCAAAATAGCTGCCATCACGGCTGCAAACGTAAGACACAGCGCCACAACACGATTGCTCGAGATTTTATGCTGGTTCGTTAAAAATCCTCCGATCAAAGCGCCCGCCCCGGCGCCCAAGAGATAAGCCGTCAGAGCCGCCGAGGCCCCGGTCAGATTCAAGTGATAGGCATTCTTGAAAATCGTCTGTGAAAAGCTTTGAAGAACGCCGAAGGCACCGGACGTAAAAAAGAAAAACATGAAGCAGTACCAGACATCAGGCACCCGCAGAAATCCGAAGGTCCCCTCTTCTTTTTCTTTCGGAGTCGGCGGCGTAGTGTCGCGGACAGAATCGCGAGAGAAAACGCCTCTGAATAAAAGCTCGATGACAAGAACAATCAGCGCCACAGAGGAAGCCGCAAACGCCGCACCTCTCCAGCCGAACCAACCCGCTGTCGTCACCATGAAGAAAGGACAAATCGCCCAGCCGATATTGCCGGTGATGTTATGCCAGGCAAAAGCATGACCCAAGAAGCGATCCTGAATGTTGTAGTTCATCAGCGAATAGTCGCTCGGATGAAATACCGAGTTGCCGGCGCCGGCAAGCATCGCAGAGAGATAAAGCATCGGGACATTTTCTGCCATGCCTAAGGCTACGGCACTGGCAATGAGCAAAACCAGGCCCGTATACATTGAGGTCCGGGCGCCTACTTTATCGACCAGAAAGCCGCTCATCGACTGACCGACTGCACTTGTGACAAAGAACGTCGTCATCAAGGTTCCGCCCTGAAGGAAATTCATTCCGAAGTGCGGAAGAATCCAAGGAAACAGAGAAGGAATCACTAAGTGATAAAAGTGAGAGCTGGCGTGAGCGATCGAAACGAGAAAAATCGCGAGGATGTCGTGACCGCGAGTTCCTTGTACGTACATGGCGTGGCTTAAGAGTGTTTTTTCTTATTCTATTCCTGACGCCTTCTGAAAATATTTAAGGCCGAGAGATTGTTAGTCTCCCGGCCTTTCTCAAATGAGATCAGACGATCTTATCGGTTGTCTTTACGGTCTTCAAAAATGAATTTGCCGTCGACATAATCCACAAACACCGTGTCTCCCGGAGCATATTTGCCTTTGAGGATATCCACAGCAATCTGGTTTTCCAGATAGTCTTGGACCGCACGGCGCAGCGGACGTGCACCGAACAGCGGATCAAAGCCGACCTTCCCTATTTCATCCAAAGCGGCTTCAGTTACATCCAGACCGATGTTCTGCTGTTCCATGCGTTTCGCCAGCTTACGAATCTGGATGCGGGCGATTTCGCGAATAGCCTTCTGGTCAAGAGCATTGAAGACAACGATTTCATCAATACGGTTGATGAATTCGGGTCTGAAGTGCTTTTTGACTTCATCCATTACGGCTTCCTTCACAACTTCAGGATCTTCACCCTGACGGTTCATGATTTCCTGAGAACCGAGGTTGGAAGTCATAATGATGACGGTATTCTTGAAGTCAACCGTGCGTCCCTGACCGTCGGTCATTCGGCCGTCGTCCAAAGCCTGAAGCAGGATGTTGAAGACGTCCGGATGAGCTTTTTCAACTTCGTCGAGAAGAATCACGCTGTAAGGTTTACGGCGTACGGCTTCTGTTAAGTAGCCGCCTTCTTCATAGCCGACATATCCCGGAGGCGCACCGATCAAACGAGCCACGGAGTGTTTCTCCATGAATTCGCTCATATCGATACGGATCATGGCGTCCTCAGTGTCAAACAGGAATTCGGCCAAAGCCTTCGTGAGTTCCGTCTTACCGACGCCTGTCGGACCGAGGAAGAGGAAGGAACCATAAGGACGGTTCGGGTCGGACAAGCCGGCACGAGAACGAAGAATGGCGTCAACGACTTTATCAACCGCTTCTTTCTGTCCGACAACTCGCTTACCGATGTACTTGGCCATATCCAGAAGTTTCTGGCGTTCGCCTTCCATCATCTTGGAGACCGGAATACCGGTTGCGCGGGAAACCACTTCGGCGATTTCTTCAGCACCTACCTGTGTACGCAGGAGCTTCGGTTTTTCGTCGTAGAGCTTGGTTTCTTCTTTTTCTTCCTTCACAAGCTGTTTTTCAAGTTCCGGAAGTTTGCCGTACTGGATCGCGGCGAGTTCTTCATACTTGCCGGAACGGCGAAGCTCTTCCATCTTGGTCTTGAGCTTGTCGATTTCGTCACGGACTTCTTTAGAACCCAAGGCAGCGTTCTTTTCTTTCTTCCAGATTTCTTCCAAATCGGAATACTCGCGGCTTAACTTAGCGATTTCTTCTTCCAAACCGCTCAAGCGTTTCTTACTGGCTTCGTCTTTTTCTTTCTTAACGGCTTCACGTTCAATCTTCAATTGAATCAGACGACGATCCAGCTTATCGAGTTCTTCAGGCTTGGAATCAATTTCCATCTTGATGCGCGCTGCCGCCTCATCAATCAAGTCAATCGCCTTATCCGGAAGGAAACGATCGGTAATGTAGCGGGCGGAAAGTTCAGCAGCAGCCACAATCGCCGGGTCGGTAATTTCAACACCGTGGTGGACTTCATACTTTTCCTGCAGACCGCGCAGAATAGCAATCGTGTCTTCGACACTCGGTTCGTTGACGATCACTTTCTGGAAACGGCGCTCCAGGGCGGGATCTTTTTCAATGTACTTTCTGTACTCGTCCAAGGTCGTGGCACCAATCACATGCAGTTCACCGCGGGAAAGTGCAGGTTTGAGCATGTTGCCGGCATCCATTGCACCTTCTGTCTTACCGGCACCGACCACTGTATGGATTTCGTCGATAAACAGAATGATGCGGCCTTCTTCGGCAACCACTTCCTTCAGCAGTGCTTTCAGACGTTCTTCGAATTCGCCGCGGTATTTCGCACCGGCGACAAGTCCGGCCATATCGAGGCTCAAGACGCGTTTGTTGCGCAGTGTGTCGGGCACTTCACCGTTCACAATACGCTGTGCCAAGCCTTCGACCACAGCGGTCTTACCAACACCGGGTTCGCCGATAAGAACCGGATTGTTCTTGCTTCTGCGCTGCAGAATCTGCATCGCACGGCGAATCTCGTCGTCTCGCCCGATCACAGGGTCGAGCTTTCCTTCTTTGGCCTTTTCGGTCAGGTCAACCGTGTACTTCTTAAGCGCTTCACGATTGTTCTCAGCTTCGGGATTGTCCACTTTTTCACCTCCGCGCACGGATAAAATTGCATTTTCTAGGCTCGGTTTATTGAGGCCTTCCTCTTGCGCAAGACGTGCGGCGTCACACTTGCTGTCGCATAAGGCTAAAAGGAAGAGATCGGTGGAAATGAATTTATCGCCGAGTCTTTCGGCCTCTCTTTCCATCGAATTAAGGATTGCCATCAACTCACGGCTGATTTGGACATTGTCGGCAGCTCCGGAAACTTCCGGCAGTTTGCCGATCGCTTCCTTCACCTTACGTTCGAGTTCTCTGACTCTCACGCCGGAGCGCTCTAAGAGCGTCCTTCCGGTGCCCTCGGTGTCCTTTAATACCGCAAGCAGCAAGTGAAGCGGATCGATGTACTGCTGAGAACGCTCAACAGCCATCGATTGTGCTTCTCCGAGCAACTCTTGGAACCGAGTTGTAAATTGATCTTGACGCATAAGAGTTTGAATCTCCTTTTGTTAAGGAAACATTCGGAATCAACTCCTGTTCCCCTATGCGTCTATTCTGAAGAGTCCGCGGAGACGGACGTGCGTTTTTCTCTTATTTTGAGCTTATTTGCTCCACTTGGATTTTGCGGCTTCGTCGGTCTCTTTGGCCTGTACCCAGCGGGTGCCCTCGCCCACCTTTTCCTTCTTCCAGAACGGGGCTTCGGTCTTCAAGTAATCAATAATGAACTCACAGGCTTTAAAGGCTTCCCCGCGATGCGCGCCGGAAACTCCGACAAAAACGATCTGGTCGGTCGCGAACAGTTCACCGACACGGTGAATCACCGTCGCATCCATAATATCCCAGCGTTTCTTTGCCTCTTTCACAATGGCCGTAAGGGCTTTTTCGGTCATTCCGGGATAGTGCTCTAAGGTCATGGAAGCGACTTCGTCACCTTCGTTGAGGTCTCGCACCGTGCCTAAAAACATCACGACGGCTCCGACTTTGGGAGACCCATGCAGTGCCGCTACTTCAGCCTGAACATCAAAGTCTTCTGTTTGAACTGCAATCTTCATTGAGACCTCTTATAAATTGAATTCCGTAAACGGGATGTAGGTCACCAAATCGCCCTTCTTCAAGTCAGCTTCAGCCGGGATGTCGGCTAAACCGTCAGCCCAGGTACAGGAGCTCAGAACCGCGGAGTTTTGGGTGCGATAGTTTTCCAGCTCTCCGGCACCGTTGCGGCGGACACGAATGAACTCGCGGCGGGATCCGCACTTGTAATCAAAGGCCAGCGGAAGGATATAACCCTTCACATCGATCTGGCTGCGGCCGGAAAGTTTAAGGATCAGCGGCTGAGCAAACAGCAGGAAGGTCACAAAACCGGAGACAGGGTTGCCGGGAAGGCCGATAAACGGAACACCGCGGACTTCGCCTTTAGCAACCGGTTTGCCGGGCTTCATGGCGATGCGCCACATCTGCATCTTTCCGAGCTCTTCAACAGCTCTGCGAATGAAGTCGGCTTCGCCTACGCTCATGCCGCCGCTGGTCAAAATGAAATCGGACTTGCGGGAGGCTTTGCGGAAAGCTTCTAAAGTTGCTTCAAACGTATCGGGAATATTGCCGTAATCCACCACATCGCAGCCCAGCTGATGGAGCAGACCGCGCAGGACAAAACGGTTGGAGTTATAGATGCCGCCCTCGACGAGCTTTTCTCCCGGCATCGCGAGTTCGTCGCCGGTGAAGAAAAGCGAAACACGAATCGGACGATAAACCTTAACTGTGGAAACGCCGACGCTCGCAGCAACGCCGAGCGCCGGAGGCGTTAAACGGTCGCCCCTCTTCAATACAGTCTGACCGATATCGATATCGCAGCCTGCTCTTCGAATCCAGGCACCTGCCTTGGGCTCGCAGTGGAATTCCACGCTGCCGTCTTCCATCTCGGAAGCTTCTTCCTGAGGAATCACTGCATCGGCACCCGGAGGAATCGGGGCGCCGGTAAAGATGCGAGCGACAGTGCCGGGTTCAAGTTCGGTGCCGACGTGGCCGGCAAAAATTCGCTGAGAAATCGGAAAATTGCGGCGACCGCCTGCAAAATCGGCGCAGCGAACGGCGTAGCCGTCCATCTGAGAATTATCCAGAGGCGGGACTTTAATTTCGGAGACGATGTCTTCGGCGAGGATTTTGCCTGCCGAATAAAGGGTCACCATATCTTCTACTTCGGCAACCGCCTCCGCACCTTCCAAAATCTTTGCTTTTGCTTGTTCAACTGTCAGCATTTCCGTGTTTCTCCGTCTTCGAGACCTAGCTCTCGAACTATGAAGCGAGTAATGGTTTCGGCATCATTTATATCAAAAATCGGCAGATTTCCAAATGCCGGGAGTGTCGTATCGGTCACCACCGCAGAGATTCGCTTGTCGTGCGCGCAAATCGGTGTTTCATGCCGCTCGAGCTTGCGCCAAACCTCCAGACGAAGCGCTTCCTGCTCTTCGGTCTTAAAGCCTTCGACAATCACGATATCCGCAGGATCTAAATGACGAATTAGGTCCGACAGCGTAGGTTTATCTTTCGGCGTCTCGGTGAGCATAGCCCAGCGCTCGTCGGTATGCACAATGACTTGCGTCGCACCGGCTTCACGAAAACGGTAAGAGTCCTTCCCCGGCTTGTCGATATCCACGTTGTGATGGGCGTTTTTAACGGCCGAGACTTTGAGACCGCGTGATGCTAACAGCGCGATGATTTTCTCGATCAAGGTCGTTTTGCCGCTGCCGGAGTATCCAACAAAATTAACTATCTTCATAAAAACAAAAAGGCCTGCGGTTAAGCAAGCCTCTTCAAATTAAAACTTATTTCCCGACGTCATGCTCGGCGAGAAAGTTTTTAACCAACTGCGCATCCGCAGGCATTTCCAGCACTTTCTGCGGTTTGTCGAGCAGACCTTCGTAGCCGGCCGGAACCGGAGGTTCAAAGCCGACGGCTTCTTTAATCGTAGATGCAAATTTAGCAGGTAATGCGGTTTCCAAACAAATGGTTTTTACGCCCGGGATTCGTTCTTTCATTGCCGCATTGATACCGTCCGCTGTGTGCGGATCAACGAGGAAGCCATACTGATCCCAAACTCGCTTGATGCACGCGAGACGATCAGCATGCGTACTCCTAGCGGCGGTAAAACCGCTTGCTTTTACTGCTGCCCATTCTTCGGCGTTGAGAAGGAACTCCTTCTTCCGGGAGAGCTCGGTCCAGAGCTCCACCACGCGCTCGGGGTTTCTGCCGGTGATGTCGTAGATATAGCGTTCGAAGTTGGAAGCCTTGGAAATATCCATCGACGGAGAACTCGTCACAAACGTATGGGCGGAATCGCGAATGCGATATCGGCCGCTGCGGAAGAATTCATAGAGGACATCGTTTTCGTTGGTGGCGGCGATCAGACGAGCCACAGGCAGTCCCATCTGCTTGGCAATCCAGCCGGCTAAGACGTCACCGAAGTTGCCCGAGGGGACGGAGAACGTGACTTCTTCATCCTCAGATTCGGTTGCCTGCAGCCAAGCACTGAAGTAGTAGATGACCTGAGCCGCAATGCGCGCCCAGTTAATGGAATTCACGGCACCGATGTGGTGTTCGGTCTTGAACGTCAGATCGCCGGAAACCGCTTTGACGATATCCTGTGCATCATCAAAACTGCCTTGAACGGCAATGTTGAAAATGTTCTTATCCTGCAGTGAATACATCTGAGCTTTCTGGAATTTGCTCATGCGTCCTGCCGGAGAAAGCATAAAGACCTGAATACCTTCACGGCCTTTCATAGCGTATTCGGCTGCGCTGCCGGTATCTCCGCTCGTGGCGCCGAGAATGTTCAGACGGGTTTCTTTGCGGGCAAGCACAAATTCAAAGAGCGAACCCAAATACTGCATCGCCATGTCTTTAAAGGCGAGTGTCGGACCGTTGGAGAGCTCAAGAATGCCGAAATCCTTTTCCAGCCAGACAACCGGTGCGATTTTCTTGAAATCGGTGCCTTCACGTCCGTGACAATAAACTTCGGGCGTGTAGGTGGTTTCGCAAAGGCGAGCGATATCCGAGCGCTGCATGTCTTTGGCAAAAAGACTTGTCACGGCAGTCGCGAGCTGAGCGTAAGAGAGGCCGCGCCAGTTCTTTAAGGTCTCTTTCGAAACCTGCGGGTAGACCCTCGGCACAAACAGGCCGCCGTCGCGCGCCAAACCCTGAAGGACAATTTCGCTGTAAGAGGCGGCGGGCACGCCGCCGCGTGTAGAAACGTATTGCATTACTGTAATTCTTCCTTTCTCAGAAGCACGATTGCGCCGCGAACATTGGCAAGCTGCTGCATCGTACGGATGGCTCTTTGGATATCCGCTTCGCGAGTGCTGTGCGTCAGCAGAATGATTTCGGTGGAAGCATCTTCCAGAGGCGCTTCTTTCTGAATCAGAGACTCGATAGAAATCTTGTTGTCGGCCAGAATACGGGCGATCTCAGCCAAAACACCGGGCTTGTCTTCAACCGGAATGCGAAGGTAATAAGAGCAAACCGTGTCGCCGAAATCGGCAAAAGATTTGGCCTTCGGGTTGTGCGTTGTCGTCGGCATGCGAGGGCGCTCGGAGACTGCTACTTCCGCAGTTCTGGCGATATCGATCAAGTCGGCCACCACGGCAGAACCGGTCGGCTCGGAGCCGGCGCCCTTGCCGTAGTAAAGAGAACTTTCGGCTGCGTCGCCTTTCACAACGACGGCGTTCATTGCGCCTTCCACATTAGCCAGCAGACGGCGTGTGGGGACAAGTGCCGGATGGACGCGAAGTTCGATGCCGTAATCGGTGTACTTCGTGATGCCGAGCAGCTTAATGCGGTAGCCGAGTTCTTCGGCAAACTTAATGTCCTTGGCTTCCAGATGTGTAATGCCTTCGATATGAACTTTAGACATATCGACCGGAACGCCGAAGGCAATGGCCGACAGAAGCATCAGTTTATGAGCGGAGTCCGTACCCTCGATGTCGAAGGTCGGATCGGCTTCAGCGTATCCCAAACGCTGAGCTTCTTTGAGGACATCGTCAAAGCTGCGTCCGGTATCACGCATGGTGGAGAGGATAAAGTTGCAGGTTCCGTTGATGATGCCGGCGATCGAAGAGACTCGGTTGGCGGCTAAGCCTTCACGCAGCGCTTTAACGATCGGAATGGATCCGGCAACGGCGGCTTCAAATGCAACATTGACGCCTTTAGCCAGAGCAGCAGAGAAAATCTCATTGCCGTGCTCGGCAAGCAGCGCCTTATTGGCGGTCACAACATGCTTGCCGGCGTTAATGGCGGCCAAAATCAAAGATTTTGCGGGCTCAATACCGCCCATGGCTTCCACCACGACGTTGACTTCCGGATCGTTGACCAGGTCATGCCAATCGTTGGTGACGATCACGTCTTCGTCGACCAAAGGTTTAACACGGTCGACGTTGCGGACGGTGACGCGTTTGACCGAGATCGGAGCGCCTGCTCTTTGGCCGATTAAAGAGTGGTTTCTTTTTAAGATGTCGTAGGTGCCTTTCCCGACATTACCGAACCCGGCCAAACCGACTTTGATTTCCGTTGCCATTTCCTCTCCTTACGTTAATTATTTTTTCTTAGCTGCTGCCTTTGCCTTCGGTTTCTTCGTACTCTTGGTAGGAATGTTCTTTACCTTGGCAAACTTGGGTGCCGCAGGTTTCTTCTCCGGGACAGCCCGGACCGGCTCACCCTTCCAGCGGCGATGGAATTTCTTCGTCTTAGGCTGAATCAAACCGTCTTCCTTGAACATCTGACGGATGCCGCGCAGCGCCTGACGGATACGATCAGCGTTTTCGATCAGGGCGATACGCACAAAACCTTCACCGTATTCACCGAAGCCGATGCCGGGAGAAACCGCCACTTTGGCTTTTTCCAGCAGACGCTTGGAGAATTCCACGCTGCCCATGGACTTATAAAACTCGGGCAGTTCGGCCCAGATGTACATGGAGGCCTTAGGTTTTTCCACCATCCAGCCTAAGTCATGCAGGCCTTTGACCATTACGTCACGGCGGTGTTCGTATTCTTTTCTGACTTCTTCAACGCACTCCTGCGGACCGTTCAAAGCTTCGATCGCGCCGACCTGAATCGGCGTGAACGTGCCATAGTCGTGGTAGCTCTTAATGCGGGTCAGTGCGCCGACGAGGTCACGGTTTCCGACCATGAAGCCGATACGCCAACCGGCCATGTTGTAGCTCTTGCTCATGGTGAAGAACTCAACGGCGACGTCCTTAGCACCTGGCACCTGCATGATGGAAGGAGCCTTGAAGCCGTCATAGACGATGTCGGCGTAAGCCAAGTCATGAACAATGTAGACGCCGTGCTTCTTGGCAAGCGCAACGAGTTTTTCAAAGAAGTCGAGATCTACGCACTGGGCGGTCGGGTTGCTCGGGAAGCCCAAAATCATAAGTTTGGGTTTCGGAGTCGTTTCCGTAACAGCTCTTTCGAATTCGCTGAAGAAATCGATGCCCGGACCCATGCGGACGCTGCGGACATCGGCACCGGCAATGATGGAGCCGTAGATATGGATCGGGTAGCTCGGATTCGGGACGAGGACCGTGTCGCCGCGGTCGCAGGTTGCGAGCATTAAGTGAGCGATACCTTCCTTGGAGCCGATCGTAACGATGGCTTCTTTGTCCGGATCAATATCGACATCCCAGCGTCTCTTGTACCAATCGCTAATGGCCTTGCGAAGACGAGGGATACCGCGGGAAGCGGAATAGCCGTGGGTGCCGGGACGCTGCGCCACTTCGATCATCTTGTCGACGATGTGCTTCGGTGTGTCGCCGTCGGGATTGCCCATGCTCAAATCAATGATGTCCTCTCCGCGATGACGGGCCGCCATCTTCAGTTCGTTCGTAATGTTAAAGACGTACGGCGGGAGTCGTTTAATGCGGGGAAAATCGTTATTCATCTGAACCTTCACTTGTTTGTTATCAGTAATCTTTTGAGTTTAATTGAAAGATTTGCATTTAAAGATGAATACGACAGTATTTGCTTAATGCTCTGAATTCAGCGGGCACAAAAAAGCCCCTGACTTGCAGAGGCTTCTTGGAAAAGCTTTGGGCTAGAGCGCGTCGCTCGCAAAATCCGCCAAGCGGGATCTTTCACCGCGCTGCATAGTGATGTGACCCGAGTGCGGCCAGCCTTTGAAGCGGTCAACCACATAAGTCAGACCGGAGGAGCCTTCCGTCAGGTAAGGCGTATCGATCTGAGCGATGTTGCCCAGGCAGACGATCTTGGTGCCGGGACCGGCACGCGTAATCAGCGTCTTCATCTGTTTCGGCGTTAAGTTCTGAGCTTCGTCGATGATGACGAATTTATTCAGGAACGTGCGGCCGCGCATAAAGCTCATGGACTTAATGCGGATTCTCGAGCGGATCAAATCCTCAGAAGCTCTGCGGCCCCAATCGGACCCGTTGCCGCTGCCGCGGTTGAGAACTTCGAGGTTATCGTCAATAGCGCCGAGCCACGGGGCCATCTTCTCTTCCTCGGTACCGGGCAGGAATCCGATGTCTTCGCCAACGGAAATCGTGGCACGCGTAATGATGATTTCATTGAAGCGTCTCTGCTCCATTGTCTGGGTCAGACCCGCAGCCAGTGTGAGCAGTGTCTTACCGGTACCGGCTTGGCCGAGCAGCGTCACAAAGTCAATGTTCGGATCCATCAGGAGATTGAGCGCAAAGGCCTGCTCTCTGTTTCTGGCATTGATGCCCCAGACGGTGTGCTTCGGATTGAGATAGTCGTCAATCAAACGCACAGTGGCACGGTTGCCTTCAACCGACATGACCTGTGCATAGAACGGTGTGGCACCCTCCTGTTCGTACCAAATAAATTGGTTAACGAGGAAGCTCGGAACCAGCGATCCTTCGATCTGATACCAAGTACGGCCGTCCTTCTGCCAAGACTTGAGATTTCTGCCGTGTTCGTCCCAGAAGTTGGCAGGGAGCTTCAGCGTTCCGGAGTAAAGGATGTCGCTGTCCTCAATCATCTTGTCGTTGTAATAGTCTTCAGCGACAAGGTTGAGTGCGGCAGCCTTCAGACGCATATTGATGTCTTTGGACACCAGGACGACGTCGCGGTCTTTGACGCTTTCCTTCAGACCTTCCACCACGGACAGAATCTGGTTGTCGGCTTTGCCCTGAGGCAACATCGGAAGCTTCACATCAAAGGGCTTGGTCTGAATAAACAGACGACCGGTTGCTTCACCGTGATTCAGCGTATCCAGAGGGATGCCCTTATCAATCGGGCCTTCTAAATTCTGCAGGATGCCGTCTAGCGTACGGCTGACCTGACGCGCATTGCGCGCCACATCGGTCATGCCGCTCTTATGGTTATCGAGCTCTTCGAGCGTCATCATCGGGAGATAGATGTCGTGCTCCTGGAAGCGGAAGATACTCGTCGGATCGTGCAGCAGTACGTTGGTATCCAGCACATAGAGCTTGTTCTTGCCGTCGTGCTTGAGATTTTTGTTTCTTCTGTGCGCAAGCGTCGTTTCTTTAAGAACTTCTTTGGTTTCAGCAGGCGCCGCAGCTTTGACCTCCTGCTTGGCTTCTTTAGCGGAAATCGGTTCAACTTTGGTGTTTGTACTCGGAGTCTTTGCTGCAGCAGGTTTAACTGCTGCTGCTTTGGTTTTGCGAGGTGCTCGGGCTGCTTTCGGTGCAGGTGCCTGAGTCGGCAGTTCGGCCGGGATATCTATGAGGACGGATCCCTTAGCGGTCGGGGCTTTTGGTAATGGCATATTTGTTCCTTCGGGCTCTTCTAAAAGGAGAGCGGCTTAAAAATCTTTTCTTACTTTGATGCTCGCCGTCTCGATCAAATGATGAGAGCCGCTATTACAATGCCGATCATTGTAAAGGCCAGTCCGAGCTTAATAACGATCCCGATCATCATTCCGAGCCATGTGGCAAAACCGACCTTCCCGCTTTTGAGAAGGTCGCGGTGATCAATAAATTCGCCGATGGCGGCGCCGAGCAGCGGCATAAAAATCAGCCCCCACAAACCGGTAAAGATACCGATGAGTGTGCCGATGAAGGAGCCCAAAATACCGAGTTTGGTTGCTCCGGCCTTTTGTGCGCCGAGGGTCTGAGCGACCCAGTCGACAATCAGTCCGATAACCGTTAGGACTGCAAGAATCACCAGCGTCATTACGCTGATCTCGTCGTAGTGATCGATGAACGCGGCCAGCCAGGCCCCGGCAAAGATGAGGGGGAGTCCCGGAATCATCGGGACAATGGTGCCTGCAAAGCCGATGACCATGAGGGCAGCGGCGATGACCCAAAGAATAATATCCAGCATTGATTAGTAACCTGCGTGCATTTGTGCCTGTGTGGCTCTGCTGACAAAACGCGTATACATACCTTGGAAGATCAGATTCACGGTACCGGTAGGACCGCTTCTCTGCTTGGCGATAATCGCTTCGGCGTCACTTGGCGCATTGGTATCGACGGCCGGCATCGGCTGTCCGTCTTCTCCCATGTCGTCGGTCTTCTGCTGATAAGCAACCTCACGGTACAGGAAGATGATGACGTCAGCATCCTGTTCGATAGAGCCGGACTCTCGCAAGTCACTCATCAGAGGACGTTTGTTGGGACGGGTATCCACTTCACGCTTTAACTGAGAAAGCGCAATCACAGGAACCTTCAGTTCGCGGGCAAGACCTTTGAGGCCGCGGGAAATTTCAGCAATTTCCTGAGCACGGTTCGCGTCATTGCGGCCGCCGGACTCGCCTGACATCAGCTGAAGGTAGTCCACCACGATCAAGCCGAGCTTGCCGCCCACACGGCTCATCAGCTGACGGGCGCGGCTGCGCAGATTCAGAATGGAAATACCGGCAGTGTCGTCGATAAAGATCGGGGCTTTCTCGAGGGATTCAGCCGCGTCGTAAAAACCGCGCCAGTTTTCCAGGTGACCGGTTTTGAGTTCTCCCTGAGGAATTTCTCCCTTGGCGCTCAGCAGACGGCCGGTCACTTCTTCGGCCGACATTTCCAAAGAAAACACACCGACGGGCAAACCTTGATTGCTGCCGACGTGCAGCGCGATATTCAAAGCAAAAGCGGTTTTACCCATGGCCGGACGACCGGCGATGATGATGAGCTGACCCTCATGCATACCGCTTGTCATGCGGTCCAGATCCGGGAAGCCGGTACTGATACCCGAGACATTGCTCGGATTGTCAATTTCTGAAAGTTCACGCAGATGATCCGTGTAATCAGCCAAGACGGCATCGATTTTTTGGAAACCGCTGGACGAACGGGACAAATCCTCGCTGATGCGAAGGACTTTGGCCTGAGCTTCGTCAAGCAAGTCTTTGGCTTCGCGTGCTCCCGGGTTCATGGAGTCATTAATAATGTCGTTGCCCGTCGTAATTAAGCGGCGGCGAATCGAGCGATCACGAATAATTTCCGCGTAGCGCAGAACGTTAGCCGCACCCGGACTGTAATCCGCGAGGCGGTTAAGATATTCGAGGCCGCCGGTCTCTTTTTCGAGACCGCCCTCACGCAGGATGTCGTGGACCGTCAGAATATCGGCCGGCTTGCCCTGCGAGAGCAAGCGCTTAATGTTTTCGAAAATTAAGCGGTTTCCGTAGTCATAGAAGTCCTCCGAATCGATTTTTCCGCCGATCAGGTCGAACGTATTGTTATCAATCAGGAGTGCGCCCAAAACACCGTCTTCGGCTTCCTTAGAGTAAGGCGGAGTGCGGTATTGCTGGACTTCACGATCTTCGCTGCGAATATCGGGCATCGTATTTATGAACTTCCTTTTTTTTCAAAAGCAGATGAGAAAACTATAGCTGAAAGAGCAGAGACATGAAAAAAAGAAGCCTCCCAAAAATGTGACATTTCTGAGAGGCATTTTGAAGACCGAAGTCTTCAGGAATTTCTTCCTTAATTAGGCTTCAGCAACAACCTGAACGTTGACGTTAGCAACGATGTCGTGGTGCAGGTCGATCTGCAGCGGGTACTCGCCGATGGCTTTGATAGCGCCCAGCGGTGTACGAACCTGGCTCTTGTGGATATCGTAACCAAGTTTTTCGAGGGCTTCGGCAACGTCCATGTTGGTCACAGAACCAAACAGACGACCGTCGACGCCGGCCTTGGAAGCGATAGTGATGGTCAGACCATCGATCTTGCCCTTGAGCTCTTCAGCCTTAGCAAGACGTTCAGCCTGAGCGCGTTCAAGCTCAGCCTTGTGAGCTTTGAATTCTTCGATCGCAGCTGCTGTAGCACGCTTAGCCTTCTTTGTCGGGATCAGGTAGTTACGAGCGAAACCGTCTTTAACTTTGACGACGTCGCCGAGCTGACCGACGTGAGGAATAGATTCAAGCAGAATGATTTGCATGTTGATTTCCCCCGATTACTGATTGTCGGTGTAAGCAAGAAGAGCAAGGAAGCGAGCACGCTTAATTGCTGTGTCGAGCTGACGCTGATAGTGAGCCTTCGTACCTGTCAGGCGAGCCGGCATGATCTTGCCGTTTTCCTGGATGAAGTCGCGAAGTGTGTCGATATCTTTGTAATCGATCTGATCAACATGATCAACTGTGAAGCGGCAGAATTTTTTACGCTTGAAAAGCGCGTTCTGCTGATTAGGGTTACGAGGTCTACCCTTTCCTTTGGCACCAAAAGCCATGATTTACTCCTTTTCGAATTCCGTTATATGCAGGACAAGTTTGCGTGAACGCGCCGAAGATGTTGTTAGAAACCCTCTGAATTTCAGACGGCTTCCGAGTTCCACCTCATTGAGAGCCTTAGCAGCCGGACCGACTGCCGCCGCTTCCGCGGAAAAGCTCAGTTTTCTGTCTGATCCGGCTTCCTGGACCACCGACATATGGCGGATGGTCAGATCAAGAATGGGAACAGAAGCTAAGGTGTAGCGGATGACGTCTTTCTTTTCCAGAATTCCGTCTAGTTCGAACGAGTTCACCTCGCAGTCCTAAATTAAGCCTGGGCTTCAGCCGGGGCTTCTTCAGCAGCCTGAGGTGCGGGAGCAGCAGCTTCAGCAGCGGCGCTAGCAGCCTTGCGGGCTTCTTCTTTCTCGACAGCCTTCATCATCGGAGAAGGTTCTGTCTCAGCCTTCTTCATTTTCACGGTGAGGTGACGAAGAACGGCGTCGTTGTAACGGAAATTGTTTTCGAGTTCTTCAAGAACTTCGGGGCCGCATTCGATGTTCATCAGAACATAGTGGGCTTTCACGAGTTTCTCGATCGGGTATGCCAGCTGACGGCGGCCCCAATCTTCGAGACGGTGAATCTTACCGCCGTGGCTTTCCACAGCAGCCTTGTAACGCTCAATCATCGCCGGGACCTGTTCGCTCTGATCAGGATGGACGATGAAGCAAATCTCATAGTGACGCATTGAACCTCCTTATGGGAAATAGTCGCCCGGAGCGTCTTCCGGTGTGACAAGGACTAGAAAGTGCGTGATTCTACACCACTTTCATAAGAAAAAATCCTGATTACTAAATTAGTTACGAAAAAGAAGCCAAAACGGGACTTAACGAAAATAAGCTGCCTGCTTAGGCCGCCACACGGACCCTCGGCTTGAATGCCGCAGGTTGTGTTTTTAATGTTCGAAGCGACTTATTAGAAACCCGAGTTTGGCAGATTCCGGCAAACAAAAAGCTCTCAACTCTTTGACTATCAGCGAGTTCAGAGCTTTTTTAAATTATTGTCTTGTGTACATGCTAGAGCATGTCTTTAATCAATTCCGGAATTGCCTCCTCTGTTGTAAGTCTTACTCCTAAGCAGCGCCCCATCTCTTTGAGATTAACTAAGCGTGCCGGAGGCACAAGTCCCACTGTCTTAAAGAGTATTTCGAGCTGATTTGGCTGCTTTCTGCGTTTTGCAAGTTCAGCCTTAAGTTCTTCTTGGCTCAGTCTCTCTAAGCCCTTCCTGATATTTTGCGGTCTCGAGCACTGCAGGAACATTAGTTCATCGCCGCTTTTTATGGGCACGGTCGTCGCAGAATTCAATGCACGTATGATTTCCGAGATTGTCAGCGGAGTTCCTGATTTATTCAATTTCCACTGCAGCAGTTTCAGAATCCCCAACGCAATCACACAAATGAGGATGTGGCCCTTAATGTGATTTGAGTTCCTTACGTACATGGGCCGTAAGCCCAGATGAGATTTCATAATTCGGAAGCAGCTCTCGATCTGGTTAAGCTCGTGATAGGCAGCGGCCAGGCGTCCGTCCGGCACAGCGTCTTTCTCCTGACAGTTGGGGGCGTTTTTATAAACGAGGGCAGCGTACCCGGCAAGACGGCGTTTAGCTTCAAACGTCTCTTCATCAATTCCTTCTATTCTTGCCTCTGTTTTTTCCGAAGTTTTTGCAATGGAAGCCCAGCCGGAGGTCTTGGGTTTAACTTTTATTCCCTGGGCTTGTTTCTTCAATACAAGCTGCTTCCAGACTTCGAGGACTGCGAGATCCCGTTTTTGTCTCTTCTTATCAAAGGTCAGAACTAAAGTGCATTTAGTATCTTCAGCCTTGCGCTTCCCTTTCTTAATCCAGTCTTTTACGACCTTGAAGCGGGCGACTTCCTCTCCTTGCCTGATGATAGGGACATAACCTTCAGGATCGAACATTGCTTTTGTAGTCTTCTGATCCAGATTGCTTACTTTCTGTGCCATCAGGAACCCGAGGTCGTTGCTTTGCAGCATCTTTAAGTTCGCTGCAGAATTAAGACCCCGGTCGGCTACCACGATGCTCTCTTTAACGTTGTATTTCTGTTTCAGAGATTCAATCGAAGCAGCCATAGTTTTGAATTCGGATGCGTTTCCGGCGTAGACATAAAAGTCAATCGGAATTCCTTCTTCGTTAATTACCAACGCGATGGACGTTAACGGAAGGTCAAAGCGATGCTCTTTTGAAGGACCTCTCATTCGAAGGTATTCGATTTTCTGAGCCTGAATTTTCTTAATGAAATCATCCGTTTTTTGGCCGGGCACCAGTCTTCCTTCCTTGTCAAAGCATGCAGCATCCAGCTCGCCGCTTTCATAGGCTAGCTGCACCTCTTCCTGAAGTCGGTCTTGGAAGTCCATCTGCTGTCTGCCGCATTCCAAGTCAGTAAGCGCCGTTTCAAAGTAGACATTAGTCACGTCATAAAAAATCAACGTAGCCTTTGTTTTCCCAAGCTGATTATTGATTGAGCGATTGAAGAATTTCATGATCGAGTCCTTGTGCTCAAACAAATAATCGTAAGAGTTGTAGTAACTGTCTAAACCGATGCCTTGGACAGGGGCTCCTAAGAAACCATCCTGATCTCCGAATGAGTAAAAAACGGAGTGCGGATCAAGAATTTTCAAGAAGCAGAGGTAGGAGACGACAGCGTTTAAGTCGAATTTTGCTTTTGTTTGTCTGTGCTGTATGTCTTTGAACTTTCTATCCAAATGAAGATGATCGTCCCAGATCTTTTTTAAGAGGTAATGCCCGTACTGCAGCAGAGGGAGCGGAGCGCCGGCAGAAGAATTGTTGTCAAAACTAAGCAGATTTTGAACTTGAGCGAGTCGATTGAGTGACTGAAGGCGATTCTTTTCCGCATAGTCTTCCTGATACTTCTTCTTTAAATTTTCCAAGTAATTCGGATCTGACTGAGAAAGGATGTCGAGCCGTCCCAGGTTCTGCACGACCTTGTGCTTAACCTTTCCGTTTTCATCCCGATAAGACTCCATGAGCCGGACATAAGTGTATTGCCCGGTGGCTCCGCCTTTGCAAGTAGAGACATACATAGACCACCTCAAATATTGAGTTCAATTATAACATATCTACCACATATCTACAAGTAAATAAATAAGCAAAGGGCATCGAGTAGGGGGACGGGTTTCCCCGCCCCTCTCTCACAGCACCCATCGTGCGGTACCGCAATGGGCGCTTCATTAACGAATCTCCATAAAGCGGAGAGAGTACAGGCCTAATCTTACAAAACGGTCGTTTTTGATAGCTTGGTTCATGTGCGATTGACCTGAATTCCACCAAGCACCTCTTCCGTTTACAGAACTTCTCCAGGCTCTTTCGGGGTCGATGCCGAGTTTTACAAGGTTTCGTTCCCTTGTTTTCGGTTTCTTCCACGCTATCCAGATAAGTTTCCTGAGATGGTGTCGGATTCTCTCATCCATCTCCTCCCAGTATTTCTTTCTGTCATCCAGACGATAGTAGTTTCTCCAGCCTCTAAGGACTGGGGTAATGGTTTTAATCGCCCATCCGAGCGAGGTTCCCCGCGCAGTGTTGAATATCTTATGCAGTTTTGTCCACAGTCTCTTTACTGACTTTTGCGCCACGATAATACGTGTACAGTTTGCCTTGGAGAATGTGTATCCGAGAAAGACCGAGTCTCTCGGACGAAAGGTGCCACTCTTGTCGCGATTTACCCGCAACTTGAGTGTCCCCTCTACATATTTGGTGATATTTGTCAGAACTCGCTGAGCCGCTTTCTCTGATCTCACATAGATGTTGCAGTCGTCCGCGTACCGGACATGGTTGAGTCCTCTTGCTTCCAATTCCCGATCTAAATCGGTCAGCATAATGTTTGACAGTAACGGACTAAGGGGCGACCCCTGAGGAACGCCCTCTAGTCTTGGGCTTACCAGCCCGTCTTCCATGATGCCTGCGTTTAAATATCGTCGGATTAGTTTCAAGATTGCCTTGTCATCTATAACTCGGCTGACTCTGTCCATCAGAATGTCGTGGTTGACTCGGTCGAAGAACTTGGACAAGTCCATTTCGACGACCTATCTATTTCCATCTTTGATGTACTCTTGAGCTCTTTGCACTGCCTGCTGGCAGTTCCGTCTTTCTCTGAACCCATAACTCTTATCCGAGAATTGAGCCTCGAATGCGTCTCCAATGGTCATCACTATGGCCTGTTGGATTGTTCGGTCCAAGAGAGTTGGAATTCCTAACATCCGCGTGCCACCGTTTGGCTTGGGTATATCTACGCGTCGAACGGGAGCGGGAATGTAGGTACCGTTTTTAAGTTTCTGTCGGATCTTCTCCCCGTGGGCTCGCAAAAGGTTAGGAAGTTGCTCATAGGTTATCCCGTCTATGCCGGGTGCGCCTTTGTTCTTTATAACCTTCTGCGCCGCATCATCGAGATAGAAACATACTAAATCGATGAGCGGACAGCCTCTAGGTTCAGCTTTCGTCCAATGTGACTTCGCCATGACTAGCTACTCCTTCTTTTACCGTAGACGACACTGCGCTGTTCTGCCCGCTTTGCGTCGTGACAGCCGCCCTCTAGAGCGTTGTTCTGAGGTCCGCTTGAATTCGTCATGAGAGTTGTCACCTCTACTCGCGTTGTTAATGTTCGGCCCTTCAGGTTGCCCCTACTATGGCCTCTGCTGACTTCCGATTTGACATCCGAACTCCTCGCGAAGCCCGTAGCCAGTGGCATCAAATCGGATCTCCCCAGGTAAGACGCACTTCTTTCCTGCCTGTCCATCGGATATACGTCTCAGACTCCTGTATGAGTATTGGACATTGGGTATTTTGGCCCCCACATCCGTCTGAACCGCCTCATATCCGCTTCCTGTTCGTTGAACATGCATTTTGCTATCGGCTTCCTCCAGACCTAATGTTGCCACTACGCCCTTGCCGAGTCGCTAACCCTTCCCCTCATCGGGCGAGTTCGGGATTTGCACCCTACAGAAGCGCGTCATGCTGGGCGCACCAAAAAAATCGAGGCCGTAGTTTGAACGACCTCGGATTTTGAGAGCTTCAGATTCCGCTTAAGGCGGATTCTGATCAGCCAACCGTACGCTGGCGCACGGTTTCAAACAAACAAATACCCGCGGCAACGGAAACATTCAGGCTTTCCACCGTTCCCAGCATCGGAATCTTGGCCAAATCACTGCAGCGGCGGCGGGTCAGCTGACGCAGACCGTCGCCTTCGGCGCCGAGTACCCAGCCGAAAGCGCCCTTTTGATCGAATTCATAAATAGTCTTTTGGGCTTCGCCAGCCGTGCCGATGATCGGAACTCCAGCGTCAACGAGCTCCACAATCGAACCGGCCAAATTCGTGACCCGCACAATCGGAACGGTTTCAGATGCACCGGCACTGGCTTTCACAGCCGCTGCCGTCAATGTTGCGGAGCGATCTTTCGGCGTGATCACGGCAGATACTCCGGCTGCATCTGCGACACGCAGGCAGGCGCCGAAATTGCGCGGATCGGTCACGCCGTCCAAAAGTAGCAGAAGCGGATTACCGGCCAGATTATCCATCAATGTATCGAAAGACATTCCGATATCTATCGGAGCAGCAAGAGCGATCAAACCCTGATGCGGAACTTCATGAGAAAAGCCGTCCAGGCGATTGTTGTCGGCCTGCATTAAACGAATGCCGGCCTTTTCTATCTCTTCAATCATCCGGCGCATACGTTGATCACGACGTTTCGGATCATAGTAGACGATGCGAATCGACGAAGGATCGCGTTTCATTCTCGAGGACACGGCGTGGAAGCCGGCTAGGACTGTATCTTCTTTTTTCATGAGCGTTTTTTAGGAGCAGAAGGTGCTTTCTTTGTTTTTCTCGCTGCCGGCTTACGCGGCGCGGCAGAAGATTTTACGGTTTTCCTTTTGGCTTCGGTCTTCGGTCTGCTTTGACGATTCTTCGAAACCAAAGCGAATTCTATTCTTCTTGCGTCGAGATCACAGCGGGCAACCTTAACTGTGAGCTCGTCACCGAGGCGATAACGCAAGCCGGAGTCTTCGCCGTAAATTTCATTGGACTTGTCGTCAAAGACGAAATAATCGTCTCCAAGGCCGGAAATATGAATCGCGCCTTCTACATACAAGTCTTCAAGCGTGACAAAAATCGCAAAGGGGCTTACACCTGAAATCACGCCTTTAAAGACCTGGCCGAGCTTCTTCTGCATGTAATTGCATTTCAGCCAAGCCATTACATCGTAACTGGCTTCATCGGCACGGCGTTCATGAGCAGAACAAAGCAACCCGAGCTTTTCCCACAAGTCGATATGCGCAACCTTCTTCTTGTCGTCGGGCTTCGCCTTGCAGATGATTTCTCTTGTCTGAACAGGAACCTCGGCCTCATTGGGTTCAACCAAAATCTTCGGCACGTATTTCCGGCGCCGTAAGATACCTCGAATGGCGCGATGCACCAGCAAGTCAGGATAACGGCGAATCGGTGAGGTGAAGTGTGTATAAGCGTCATAAGCTAGGCCGAAGTGACCAACGTTATGCGGGCTGTAGACGGCCTGCTGCATGGAACGCAGCAAAATCGTCTGAATCATCGCTTTGTCCGGTCGATCAGCGATTGATTCCAGCACCTTGGCATAGTCTCCCGGAGTGGGAGAATCTCCGCCGGGCAGCGTCACGCCGAACGGCGCCAAAGTTGCTCTGGCTTTTTCCAAACGATCCTGGCTGGGCGGTTCATGAACACGGTAGAGGCACGGAGCTTTATTCTTCTGCAGGAAGTCAGCTGCACAGGTGTTTGCTACCAGCATCATTTCTTCGATAAGACGATGGGCATCATTGCGTTCGCGCGGCAGAATCTGTTCGATCTTGCCCTGCTCATTGGCAACAATATAAGTTTCAACCGTCTCAAAATCCATCGCGCCGCGCAGTTCACGGCTCTTGATCAGGTTCTTGTAGAGATCATAGAGATCCTGAACGTTGCCGAGCACGTGTTCCATGACCTTGGCTTCAGGACCATTAGGATTGCAGAGTGCGGCCCAGACATTGTCATAAATCAGTCGTGCGGCCGAACGAATCACGGCAGGATAGAACTGGTAGGCTTCTACCAATCCGTTGGCGCCGATGATTGCGTCACACACCATGGTGCAGCGGTCAACCTGTGGATTCAAAGAACACAAGCCATTAGAAAGCTCTTCCGGAAGCATCGGGATAACGCGTCTCGGGAAGTAGACACTCGTTGTTCTTAACTGAGCATCTTTATCAATGGCGCAACCGGGTTTAACGTAATGAGAAACATCGGCAATGGCTACGAGCAGACGGAATTTGCCGTCTTCCAAAGGCAGGCAGTAAACCGCATCGTCGAAGTCTTTTGCATCGGCGCCGTCGATCGTCACAAACGGAATATCACGAAGGTCTACTCTGTCTCGAAGATCGGACTTCGTTACAGAGTCAGAGAAACGCTTAATTTCTTTCTTTGTTTCCTCGGAGAACTTGTAAGGAAGATCGAACTTACGAACCGCGATTTCCGTCTCCATTCCCGGCTCGTCGATGGTTCCCAAAATCTCGACCACATGGCCGACTGGACTATTGGTGAGAAGGCCTTTATCTTCAAGTTCGACCACGACGATCTGAGAAGGTGTTGCGCCTAAAGAGCGGCCCGGTGCAATTAAGATCGTTTTGCAGATTCTTGCGTCTTCAGGCACCACAATTCCGACGCCGCGTCTCAGTTCAAAGCGGCCGACAATGCGTTTTAACTTGCGGTCGGCGAGTTCGACGATATCGGCTAAACCTCGACCTCTGTAGTCGGTTCCTGCTTCTCTTGCGACCACAATGTCTCCGGGAAGAACTTTCGTCATTTCTTCCGGAGGAATGTACATATCAGGAACGTCTTCTTCGCAAATCAGGAATCCGAATCCGTCGCGGTGCCCCTGCACCACCCCAGTATGAAGTTTGGCGGAGGAAGTCAGAAGAACGATGTCTTCTCGATTCGTAAAGATTCTTCCTGCCTCTTTTAATTTATTGAAAGCGCGATCAAAAACCTCAGAAGAGATGCCTTTATGGGAAAGCATCACATACTCTTTCAGGTCGTCCGTTTCCATCGGGAACCCGGCCGTCCTCAATTCCCGTTCAATTGCCTTTTCAGCGGCTTCCACTCCGGCAGCCGGGGTGGCACGCTGCGGCTTAGCAGAAGTCAACGCAGACTTCTGGGTGGTTTTGTTCTTCGTAGTAATTTTGAGCCTCAACTAATTAATGTTGATCCTATTTATGCTGGATTGTAATTGTTGAGGCTGCTAACAAAGTCCTAGGATCGCTCAGAGTGGAGATATTTGATTTCGGCCGTCGGATACTAAAAATATCAATCTAAATTAAGCACATCCAGCATTCCGAGTCCGCGGAACTGGGGAAGAAGCAGAATTAACAAAACAATAATCAAAAGAAAGACCAGACCGTAGGCAAACTGATGATCCGTTAACTGCCTGAAGAAACGGTAGTGGCCACCCGACGGATTCTGTTCATAGCGATAGCCTGAGACTTGGAAGTTTTCAGGAAGCTCTGTTTCTCGGTAGTAGTCGTTGAGCCGATACTCATTCCAAACTTTCGGATCCTTTTGGCTTCCGAAACTATCCGGATCTCCCGGCCTTCGCAGATCTCTCAGATAAATCGGACGACGCTCAATGATTTCCTCTCTTTTACGAAAGCGAATGCCCTGTTCATCCAAAAGCTTCTCGTAAGCTAAATCATGTTTCTTTTGCAGGTTGGCGAGAAACCGATAAGCTTTTTCGTCCGCTTGATATTGGTTATCGGCCTCGATCGTGAAGCATTGGTTTTCCAGATAAACCGATTCGTAATAGGGAATCGGATAAAACTCGGTGGACGAAACAGCCTTAGGGACGCAATAACGAAAAAGCACAGAAACACCGCTTGGAAAATTGAAGTTAGGTCAAACAACGGCTGTATTGCCGCCTGGATTTGTTAATGGAGGGATTCTAACGGCAAAGCCTCGGCTTAAGAAATGTTTCTGCCGGCTACGCCTTTGGCACAAAAAGACGGCTCCTTTGCCTATTTTTATCCATGTGAAGTCGGTTCGCCTAGAACGAGACGCAGGAAATTTTGGGAGTTCGGTACCAATAGTAGATTACTAACGTCATTTTTTAGAGGAACAGTCATGAAAGCTGCTATTTTTTACTTCACCATGTCAGGAAACACCGAACTTGCCGCTAAAGAAGTTGCTGAAGCGACCGGTGCCCCACTCGTCAGACTCCATGCAGACCCCCCCCTGCACCGTAGATGACATAGACTGGACCCATCCCGATGCGCGCTGCACAAGAGAACATAAAGATCATTCGCTGTTGCCTCGCGTCAAACCCTTCGGCGTTGACATCTCTTCCTTAGACACCGTGTTCATCGGTTTTCCGATTTGGTGACACAAAGAACCGGCCATCATTCGCTCGTTCTTAACGACTTACCATGATCAGCTCAAGGGCAAAACACTTTATTCCTTCTGCTCTTCTTATTCCAGCCCCGTCAGTGAAGCAGATGCAAGTCTTACGAAGGAGTTCCCGGATCTGAATTGGAAGGTCGGCCTTCGTTTGCCGGGATCCCAAGCAGAGATTAGAAAGTGGATTGAACAGTAGGCGTTTAATTTAAGCCTCCAAAGCATAGCGGCGAGCGACGACTCAACAAGCTAAGCCTCGCAAGAAAGACCTGATTTTCTGCCTTTGCAGATTCAGGCCTTTTCGTTTTTTAAATCGAAAATTTGAATTTCTGCTGGGAATTTTCAAAAGGAGTTATATCGACTCTGAGGCGTAGGACAAAACGGAATGATCACTCCGAACAGCTTGCAGATAAAGAAAAACCTCGTACATCGACGAGGTCTTAGGAATTAGGTCTGGTGCCCGGGACTGGACTCGAACCAGCACGCCCGCGAAGGCGCTAGCACCTGAAGCTAGTGCGTCTACCAATTTCGCCACCCGGGCAACAGAGAGCCGAGAGATTGTTAATGCACACAATCTCCTAGGCCTCTGTCAAACCGTCATTATTCCGGTTTTCTTTTTGCCTCTACCTTGGCTACCAGCTGTCCGAGGCGCATTGTGTCGTACTCTTCAAACGGCTGGTGAATCCAAGGATTGTCTCCGAGATATTCGACATAGTAGTCAGGTTCAACCTGAGAGCAGCCCTTCCACCACAAAACAGCGGTGCGAACTTCAGTCACGCCCGGATAGTTGTTCTGAAGGTGTTCGACTACCTTCTTCAAAGTCAGTCCGGAATCAACCAAATCGTCGACTAAGAGCACTCTTCCTTTGAGAGAGTCAGGACGGCTGGAAGCAATGTACTTACCGATGTCCAAACTTCCCTGAATCGTGCCGGCAGCTTCTCTATAAGAGCTGGTTGACAAAATGTTCAGCGGCATATCGAAAATTCTGGAGAGGATGTCTCCGGGGCGAAGGCCGCCTCGAGCTAAGCAAAGCAAAGAATCAAACTTCCAGCCGCTGTCATAGACATTAAAAGCCAGAGTCTCAATAAGGCGGCGATATTCTTCCCAAGAAACGTGAAGATCTTTCATTCCTATTCCTAATTATTCAAACGGGTTATGAAGCAAAATTGTCTGAGAACGATCCGGGCCGGTAGAAACAACTGCGATCGGGCAGCCGGCAACCTCGGACAGACGAGTTAAATATTTTTGTGCGTTAACGGGCAGATCTTCCCACTTTGTGATGCCGAAAGTCGGTTCCTTCCAGCCGGGGAAGTCTTCGTAAATGACTTTGCACTGGGCAACTTCTTCTGCACCGACAGGCATGATATCGATTCTTTCGCCCTTGTATTCGTAGCCGACGCCTAAACGAACGGTTTCAAAACCGTCTAAAACGTCGAGCTTCATCACAGCCAGACCGCTTAAACCGTTCCATTCAACAGCGCGGCGAAGTGCGGCGCCGTCGAACCAGCCGCAGCGGCGGGGACGTCCGGTCACTGCACCGAATTCATTGCCCTTCTTAGCAATGGTTTTGCCGACTTCATCAAAGAGTTCGGTCGGGAAGGGGCCGGAACCGACACGTGTGCAGTAAGCCTTGGTAATGCCAAGAATGTAATTCAGTTTCTGAGGACCGACACCGGACCCGGGGCTGGCAAAGCCGGCAACGGTATTGCTGGAAGTGACGAACGGGTAGGTTCCGTGGTCGATGTCGAGCATGGTTCCCTGAGCTCCTTCATACAGGAACTGTTCGCCTTCCTTCATCTTAGTGTTGAGGATGTGGGAGATGTCGCGAATCTTCGGAACGATTCTCGGAGCCATTGCCAGCGTGTCTTCGATCATCTTTTCGACGTCGACGGGTTCGCTGTTGTAGTAGTTCACCAGCAGGAAGTTGATGAGCTTGCAGTTTTCGCGAACTTTTTCTGCAAATACTTTCGGTTCAGCCAGGTCCCTGACGTGGACAGCGCGGCGAGCAATTTTGTCTTCATAGGCCGGGCCGATACCGCGGCCCGTTGTACCGATCTTCTTATCTCCTAAAGCATTTTCACGAGCGTGGTCGAGTGCGATGTGATAAGGAAGAACCAGAGGGCACTGACCGGAGACAAAAATACGATCTTCGGCATCCATACCGTGAGCCTTCAAGTCGTCAATTTCCTTCAGCATCGCTTCGGGGCTGACAACCGCACCGTTGCCGATGTAGCACTTGACGTGAGGATGCATAACACCCGAGGGGATCAAACGAAGAACCGTTTTCTGGCCGTTGATCACGAGTGTGTGGCCAGCATTGTGGCCGCCGTTGAAACGGACAACGCCTTGTACGCTTTCGGTGAGCCAGTCAACGATCTTGCCTTTGCCTTCGTCGCCCCACTGAGCGCCGACAACGACTACATTTTTACTCATTTCATCCTCTTAAAAAATTAACGGTTCGACGTACGAGCCGCTACCGTCCAAACACCATTGATACAAATTAATTCTTCATCCAAGCGGAAAGATTCTTCCAGCGAAGCAACATTGTCTTCAGGAAGCTTTTCAATCACGATGTCGCCGTTTTCGCGAAGTTCACGAATGCGGGACTGCAGGGCGGCATCATCCAGCTTGTTGGGCGCCAAAATCGCATAGGGACGCTTTGTGTCCATCACGGCGATAATCTCGCGCAGGTATAACGTGAAGCCGACCGCGGGACGCTTACGTCCGAAACGCTCGCCGATATCATCGTAACGGCCGCCGCGCAGAATCGGCTGATAACGGCCGGGAATATTGACACTGAAAGTTACGCCGGTGTGGTAGTTATAGCCGGCAACATCCGCAAAGTCATAGCTGACGATATCTGCGCCGGATTCACGGCCGAGCCTGCGGACTCTTTCTAAGATTTCCGGGATTTCCGGATAATCGGAAAACTCTTCAATAACTTGATTCAGGACGTCTTCCGACCCAAAGAGCATGGTCAGTCGGACCAAATCGTTCACGGTTTTCTCTTTGAGAACACCTCTGAGTTCTTCCAGTGCGGAGCGGTCTTTGTGACTCAATGCAAAGAGAATTTGTTCCTGAACTTCTGCGCTGGCCGGGTCGCTGTCCAGAATGGCTTTTACAACACCGGTGTGTCCCAAGTCCAAGAAAATATTTTCCAAGCCGAATTGACGAAGGGACTCAATGCCTAAACAAATCACTTCCCGTTCGCTTTCTACACTGGAAGAGCCGAACATTTCCACACCCGCCAAGTAGGGCTGGCGTGAAGCAAGAGGATGCAGAGGGCGAGCGTGGAGGACGCTTCCGACATAACAGAGGCGCGATACACCCGAACGATTGAGAATGTGAGCATCGATTCGAGCAACCTGAGGCGTCATATCGGCGCGGATACCCATCGTTTTTCCCGTGACCTGATCGACGATCTTGAACGTTCTGAGATCCAGATCTCCGCCCGTTCCGGTCAGAAGAGAGTCAACGTACTCCACCAAAGGAGGGCGAACGACTTCAAAACCATGGCTTGTCACCAGTTTTAGGAAAGAACTTCTAAGATGCTCTATGGCCCTCGCCTCTCGTGGAAGCATATCCGCGATATTTTCAGGTAACAGCCACACTGACATAAAGATCCTTTCTAAAAAAGCAATGAACCAGCCCAAACGAGCACCAGCCCTAAGACTACACTTTCTAACCCGATATAACGGATTTTCTCGCTAGGAAATCGTGAGATAAATCTCACGGCACGTTTCCATAAATCGGGCGCCAACATAGGTAAAAGGCCCTCAAGTACGAAGCAGAAACCCAGTACGTACAAGAAGGCCTTCATGATTTAGATCACAAAAAATTACGGTTGTTTATTCGCTTGGACTTCACCGCGGGAACTCTTGAGATAGTCAAAGAATTCGCTGCTCGGATCCACCACCATCATGTCCTGAGGTTTATTGAAGGACTGACGGTAAGCATCCAGTGAGCGATAGAACTTCGCAAATTCGGGATCTTTGCTGAATGCTTTGGCGTAGAGTTCGTTGGCCTGGGCGTCCCCGGAACCTTTAATGTTCTGAGCGTCACGATAAGCTTCCGCCAGAACAACGGTTCTCTGACGATCAGCATCGGCCTTGATCTTTTCGGCTTCAGCAGCACCCTTGGAGCGCTCTTCGCTGGCAACGCGCTTACGTTCGGCTTCCATACGGCGATAGACAGACTCGGAAATTTCCGGTGTGAAGTCGACTCGTTTGAGTCGGACATCCACAACTTCAATGCCTAAATCAGAAACACGCTTCTGCAGAGCTTCAGAGATTTCTGCCATTGCGCGAGCTCTGTCGCTGGAAGTGATGTCGTTTACCGTGCGGCGGTTCACAACCTGGTTGAGAACGTCACGAAGCAGCGCAGACATACGATCGTCCGCGGCTCGTTCGCTGCCTTGGAAAGAAACCCAGTAGCGGCGCGGATCGTTGATGCGCCACTTCACATAGGAATCGATCATCAGGTTTTTCTTCTCACTGGTTTGAACAAGATCTGCTGCAGGCGTATCGATCGTAAGAATACGTTTGTCCAAATAGACGACGTTTTGAAGCGGAGCCGGCAGCTTGACATGCAGACCGGGTGTAGAAACAACGCTCTTTAATTCACCAAGCATGAAGACCAGAGCGTATTCACGCTCGTTTACCGTGTAAAGGCAGGTTCTCGCGAGCAAGGCGCCAAAGAGAACAACAATAACTAAGGAAAGTAATTTTTTCATTTCTCTGTCCTTATCTCAAAGTACGGGATAAAAGACGGGAAGTGGGCTGACTCGCGTCCGGTGTTAAAGGCGGCTGATCTCCGCCGGGCAGATTATGCGTCTGCTGAGCAGATGAAGCAGGAACAGTCGGCTGCACAGGCGCGGCCGAAGCTGCCGGAGCCTGCGTCGGGGCGGCTCGTTTCGCCAGCTGATCCAACGGCAGGTACAAGAGATTATTGGAAGACTTGTTGTCAACCATTACCTTGGTCGTGTTGTTGAAGATCTGCTGCATGGTGTCCACATACATACGGTCGCGGGTCACCTTCGGAGCTTTCTCATACTGTGCGTAGACCTGATTGAAGCGGTTTGCGTCACCCTCTGCCTGAGAGACAACACGAGATTTGTATGCTTCAGCTTCCTGGCGAAGACGTTCAGCCAGACCGCGTGCCTTAGGCACAACGTCGTTTGCATAAGCCTCGCCTTCATTAATCTGGCGTTCGCGATCCTGGCCGGCCTTAACGGCATCGTTGAAGGCAGCCTGAACTTGTTCTGGCGGCTGAGCGTTCTGAATAGCAACAGACAGAACCTGAATGCCGGAGTGGTAGCGGTCAAGCATTTCCTGCATCAGTTTTTTAACTTCTTCTGCAATTTCCTGCTTGGACTCGAACAAAACACTGTCCATCTTCTTACGGCCGACTACTTCACGCATGGCGGATTCTGCGGTCTGAACAACTGCACCCATCGGATCGCGAGTACGGAACAAGAATTCTTCAGCGCCGTTGCCCTGCTTGATTCGGTACTGAACATTGAACATCACGTCAACAATGTTCTCATCGTCCGTCAGCATGAGCGCTTCTTTAAGACGCTGTGTACCGCCTCTCAAACCGATCTCGGCCTTACGAACAGAAGAAACGTCTACTAAAGCAACGTCCTGGATCGGATAAGGCAGGTGCCAGCGGAAACCGGCATTCGTGCTTTCGGTGTAACGTCCGAAAGTGGTCACAACACCGTTCTGACCTTCCGGAACGATATAAAAGCCGGAGGCCAGCCACGCGGCCAAAGCGATAACAATGGCTGAAACAGCCATTCCGCCGGAGAATGAAGACGGAACCTTAAACTGCGGGAAAGGATTTCCACCGCCGTTTCCATTGCCGCCGCCGTTGCCGAACGAATTCTGCTGATTTTTGAATTCGTGGTCTTTGCGCAGCGGAGGTTCGTCGAAGTCGTAGTCTTCGTTTTTCTGATTTTGTGCCTGAGAAGATGCTGACGGCTCTTCTTTCTGAGCATTACGATTTTGATTGCCTTTGGTGCCGCCCAACATCGAATTCAGACGATCGTTGAACTGTTTCCAAAGTTCTTCTAAATCTCCGTCATTGTTGTTCTGAGTGAAGCGGCCCGGCATTTCGTTTCTGCTCGGTTCGGCTTTTCTCGGTTCTTCATCAGTCTCTTTGGGAGGCTCTTTGATTTCATTTTCTTTCTGGGAGGAATCGTCCTCCGAGCCTTTTCGGCCCCAACGGGGGTCATTAAGCGACATTGTCGAATATTTCCTTAAAAATCACAGGACAAAGATAGGTTGTCCGGGTGAGTTAGACAAGAGAGCAGAGCATTTTAGCACTTGAAAAATAATAATATTTTTAGTGATAAGAGTTATTACATTTATCGAAATGCTCGCTGAAGGCCTTCGCTTCGAAGAAGGCCCATTCAGCACTAACGTTCAAATTCTGCGAGCCAATCCTCATTATCGGGAGTCTCTTGAGGCTCTTCCGGCTCTTTTTCTGCGATCTGACGGATGGCATCTTTAAGAAGATCGATACCTTCCCCGTTGGCGGCGCTGATGCCGACTGCTTTCGGCGTGCCGTCTTCGGCACAGGTAATAAACGGACTCTTCCCTTCCAAGTCAATCTTATTGAAAACCAGCAGCTGCGGAATATCTTTAGCTCCGATTTCTTCTAGGACTTTATTGACTTCGGCCATCTGCTCTTCTCTAGCCGGCGTTGATGAATCGACAACATGGAGCAGAAGATCGGCCTGTGCCGCTTCATCCAAGGTTGATTTGAAAGCCTCAATCAGCTGGTGCGGAAGCCCGCGAATAAAGCCGACCGTGTCACTTAATACAACTTCCACATCTCCGCCGACAAAACATCTGCGCGCAGTCGTATCCAAAGTTGCAAACAACTGATCGGCCGCATACACACCGCCTCGAGTCAGACGATTAAAGAGCGTTGACTTACCGGCGTTGGTATAGCCGACAAGCGCGACGGTCAGCACCTCGCCTCTTTGGCGAGATTTGCGTTGGGTATTGCGCTGACGCTCGAGTTTTTTAAGCTGTTCTCTTAACGCCTTGACGCGTGTTGCAATCATTCGACGGTCAAGTTCGATCTGCTTTTCACCCGGACCGCCGGTTTTAGACAAGCCGCCTCTCTGACGTTCCAAGTGCGTCCAGCCTCTGACCAAACGTGTTGACAAGTGGGTCAGTCGAGCAAGTTCAACTTGCAGCCTGCCTTCCCGGGTCTTTGCTCTCTGACGGAAAATCTCCAAAATCAGATTGGTACGGTCAAGTACTTCCAGTCCGACGGCTTTTTCGATATTGCGCTGCTGCGCGGGAGATAAAGCGACATCAAAAATCAGCGCTTTTGCCCCAGCGGCAGCCGCTTCATTTTTGATTTCTTCGATTTTGCCGCTTCCGACAAAAGTTTTAGGATCCGGACGGTCGCGTTTTGCTTCAGTCAGACCTGCAACTTGGAAGCCGCAGGATGTCGCTAATTCTGATAATTCAAGCGCCGCGTCTCGATGAATTTCGCGGCCCACAATGACAGAGACGAGCCACACCTTTCCGGGTGTCTCGTCTCCCTTTTGATATTGATAATCCACTATACGGTTTCTGCTTCTTCAGTTCCCTGCTGTTCATTGCCCAGCGGTACGGCGCGAGCCGGAACAACAGTGCTAATAGCGTGTTTATAAACCATCTGAGTTACGGTGTTGCGAAGCAGAACAACATACTGGTCGAAAGACTCGATCTGGCCCTGCAGTTTGATACCGTTCACCAAGTAGATGGAAACAGGAATACGTCCCTTACGAAGACTGTTTAAGAATGGGTCTTGTAACAATTGCCCTTTTGTCATTGTTTTTCTCCAAACGGAAAATTCCGCTCATAAATTTGACTAAATTCTAGCTGCGGCACACCGAAATTGTTCTTTGTATTAATCATTTTGGGCGCACATTTAATTCTTCTGCACTTCTATGATCGAAGGACTCTTGTTGGGCGACAACCCCCTTGAGGGAGCTGTGTTTCCGCAGCAGATTCTCTTACTACAGTAACTATTTTAGCGGTAAATGCCCTTCGGAAAGATCATTGTTAATGCTTATTTGAGGCGCACAACGAGCAGCCTCCGGCAACAAACCGCCTTACGAAAATTCCCGCGCACGGCAGGAATTTCTCGATTAAGCCTTTTGGGCGTACGGATTTTTGTTCGTTCTAAATTCAATTCGGAGCGGTGTGCCCTCGAGTTTGAACTTGTCTCTGAACCATCCTTCCAGATATCGCCGGTAGCTTTCCGGAACATCCTGAAGTGCGTTGCCGTGAACCACAATGACAGGAGGATTCTGACCGCCCTGGTGTGCGTATCTCATCTTCGGACGTCCTCCGCCGGCTCTCGGCGGCAGCTGACGAGTCGTAGCTTCAATCAAAGCACGGGTCAGCTTCGGTGTGGAGAGCTTCATGAACGCGGCTGTGTGAGCATCGTTGACGGCATTCAGCAAGTGATGCAGACCGCGCTTTTCAAGCGCGGAGATATAAACGATCTTCGCCCAGCGTAAAAAGTGAAGCTTGCGTTCAAGCTCTTCCTTCACACGGCGTCTTTCGTAATCGTCCAAGCTGTCCCATTTGTTGACACCGACAACCAAGGCACGCCCGCTTTCCAGAATGTAGCCGGCAATGTTGGCATCCTGCTCGGCAATACCGGCGTGGGCGTCTAAAAGAAGCACAACCACGTTGGAACTTTCGATCGCCTGAAGCGTCTTAATAACGGAGAACTTTTCGATTGCCTCAAACACTTTGCCTTTGCGGCGCAGGCCAGCGGTATCGATCAAGGTGTAATCGCGATCCTTATATTGGAACTCGACCTCGATGGCGTCGCGCGTAGTCCCGGGCATGTCAAAAGCGATCAGGCGATCTTCGCCGATCAGCGCATTGATCAGCGTGCTCTTGCCTGCGTTCGGACGGCCGGCGATCGCAACTTTAATCTTGTGTTTGAAATCCTCTTCCTCATCGATTTCCTTTTCGGTCGGGAAGGGTTCAAGAACCAGATCCATCAAGGCTTTAACACCTTCGCCGTGTGCTGCGGAAATGGTGTAAGGCTCGCCTAAAGCCAATTCATAGAATTCAGCTTTAGCTGTTTCTGTTAAACCTTCGGCCTTATTGACGACGAGGTAGGTTTTCTTTCCGGATTCGCGCAGGTTCTGAGCGATTCTCTGATCCTGGGGCGTTAAACCGGCGCGGCCGTCAACAAGGAACAAGACGGCATCGGATTCGGTAATGGCCAACTGCGCCTGTCCGGTCATCTCTTTGACGATGCCTTCGGTGCGGATCGGTTCAAAACCGCCCGTATCGATGACTAAGTAAGGTTTATCGCCGATACGACCGTCGCCGTAATGACGATCTCGGGTAAGCCCCGGGAAGTCCGCCACTAAAGCGTCTCTAGAACGCGTCAGGCGATTAAACAAGGTCGATTTTCCGACATTCGGACGACCAACAAGCGCAATGACTGGAACCATAATTCTTATCTATTCGACAAATAAGCGACTTCGCCTTTACTGGTTTGGAAAATAGCGCCTGCACTGAAAGGCTGTGCCTGCGTTACGATCGGACCGCTCAAACGAACGCGCGCCATTTCTTCACCGGTTCTCGGTGAAAGAAAATGAACGTAACCGTCTTCGTCACCGACAGCCACAGCGCCCGGGAAAACGACCGGTGCGGAAACTCCGCGGTACAGCATGGTCTTATTAGACCAGCGATGCTCACCGCTTTCGCGGTAGAACGCCTGAACTTCTCCATTGACGCTGACGGCATAAACGTTGTCTTCGTCAATAGCAGGACCGGCAACAGCGTCAATCTTCTGCGTCCATTTTGTCTGTCCGTTCGTGCTGTCAACACAGGTTACGGCGCCTTGGAAGGCGGCGGCGCAAACTAAGTTTTCGCTAAAGGCCGGGGCACCGACAACGTCAACCAGACGCTCGACTTCCGTCACACCCTTCGCTTGGGCGACCTGGAATTCAAACACCGGTTTACCGGAGGCAATATCCAAAATCACGATATGGCCGTTCGGCTGTCCGACTAACAAAAAGTTATCATGAGCCAGCATTCTTGTGGGTAAACGGACCGTCAAAGCGGGCTGACTCTTCTGATATGTCCACTGCAGTTCGCCGGAGGAAGCCTCAAATGCGGACACACGGGTGTCCATGGTGCGGGCAATGACCAGACCGTGAGAAACAACAGGCGGAGAAGCCAATTCCGTTGTCAGTTTCTTTTCCCAGCTGACCTTTCCTTCGGCATCCACGACTTCCAAATTACCGTCCCAAAGACCGACAGCTGTGACGTAGCCGTCAGAGCCGACACCGCCGGTAATGGGGCAGTCAAAAGAAACAGACCATTCGGTTTCACCGGTTCTGGCATTTAAACGCGTCAAGGTCTTGCCGCCGGCGGCAAACACCATATCGTCATATACCGCGGGAACTAAGAAGCCCTCAGCAGACGAAAGTCCTTTCGACCAAACTTCGGTCACTTCCATGCTCGGTGTGAAATTTACCAGCGGCATGGGTTCATGTTTAGGACTGGAACAAGCCGAAAGCAGAACTGCTGCAGCAACGGCAGCCGCAATCTTGAGTTTTGTACTCATGAGTTATTCCTTGGGTAAAGAATTTAATTTGATTTCGATGACACCGACCAACGGATTGGTCATAGGAGCATGGCGCAAGGCGTCTTCCCAGCTTTTACGAGCGGCAGCGGCATCGCCTTTGGCAAGATAAAGGTCGCCCATACGGTCATAAACCGGAACTTCTTCGCCCTTGGCGTCTTTAACCGCGTTGAGAACTGCCAAGCCCTGATCGTATTTACCTTCATCGAGATAAACACCGGCCAAGCGGACGGAAGCAAGCGGTTTGAGTTCAGGATACTTATCAGACTCTACAATCCACTTGAGCGCTTTTTCAGCTTCTGCATATTTACCGGCGGTTTCAGCGTTATGCGCGGCAAGCAGAGCACCCATCCCGGCGTAGGTCGTCGATGCGTAGCTTTCATGAAGACGACCGGCGATCGCCTGTACGCGAGCCTCATCCTTCATATTGCTTGCCTGAATCATCTGAGCATACAGAACACCGGCGTCTGTGGATTCTTTCATCTGATACCAGCGCCAGCCTTGAAAACCGGCAGCGCACAAGCAGGCGACCGTCACAACGGTCAAAATTAGGTTGCCCCATTTCTCCCACCAAGCCTTAATCTCGGCAAGGGACTCTTGTTCTTCTAAGTCATAGGCCATGTAAAGTATCTCCCGGTCTATTTAAAGGTTCTAATTTCAATTCTTGAAAAAGAAGTAAAACGGAAGGGGACGTCGGTCCCCTCTTCTTCTTAAACGTGCTGTCCGAGGAACGAGATCGCTTCATCGATCGTGAGCGTCTTCTGTTCACCGTAACCCTCGAGGTTTTCACGAAGTGCCTTGAGACCGACCTTGCCGGCGGCGGCTTCATCAGCTCCGATCACCAGTGCATAAAGAGCCCCGGAAGCATCAGCACGCTTCATCTGGTTGCCGAACTTCATGCTGCCGCTGTGGATGATCGCGGCAATATCGGCATCTCTGAGCCTTTCTGCGGCGGAAAGTGCGTTGAGGTACAGCGCCTTATCCCAAACGACATAGACGTCGCATTCTCTGGATTCGGGTTTAACACCGCATTCTTTCATCAACTCGAGCACGCGTTCAATGCCCATCGCAAAACCGCAGGCAGGAGCGTCTCGGCCTCCGAGCATTCCGATGAGCGGGTCATAACGGCCGCCGCCGCAGATCGTACCCTGAGCGCCAAGCTTATCGGTGACCCATTCGAAAACTGTGAGATTGTAGTAGTCAAGACCGCGAACCAATCTCGGGTTCACAACATAATCGATGCCTTCGGCTTTCAGAATCGCTTCTAAATCCGCAAGGAATTGTTTGGATTCTTCGCTCAAGGAGTCATAGAGCTTCGGCGCATTATTGACCAAGTCCTGCATGTCGGGGTTCTTGGTGTCGAGAATGCGAAGCGGGTTGGAATAAAGACGACGTGTCGCATCTTCATCCAGGACATCTTTGTGCGCTTCGAAGTATTTGATCAACACTTCTCTGTAGGCCTTACGATCTTCGAGCTGGCCTAAGCAGTTGAGTTCAAGACGAACGGGAGCGATTCCGAGACGCTTCCAAAGGCGGTTCAGCATTAAAAGCTGTTCGGCGTCCGTATCCGGGCCTTTGAAGCCCATTGCTTCCATACCGAACTGATGGAACTGACGATAACGGCCTCTCTGGGGACGTTCGTGACGGAACATCGGGCCCATGTACCAAAGACGCTTCGGTCCTTCGTAAAGAAGGTTGTGTTCAATACAGGCGCGAACGACAGAAGCCGTGTTTTCCGGACGCAGAGACAATTCGTCGCCGTTTAAGGAATCCACGAAGGAATACATTTCTTTTTCAACGATATCAGTCACTTCACCGATTCCGCGTTTGAACAGACGGGTCTGTTCGACGATCGGGGTACGAATATGCTGATAACCGTAGAGTTTTGCCAGAGAGGAAGCTTCTTTTTCAAAGAAGTGCCAAAGAGGGGCATCTTCCGGCAGCATGTCACTCATGCCGCGAATTGCCTGAATCTTTTCAATCGCCATTATTGTTCCTTCGCATTTTGGTAATTTTTCTGGACGTATTCTTCGATAAGCGAATGAAACTCTTCGCTCATCTTCGGCCCTTTCAGAGAACCCCATTTCTTGCCGTCGATAAAGACGGGAGAAACCGGGGCCTCGCCTGAGCCGGGCAGAGAAATACCGATGTTTGCATGACGGCTTTCTCCCGGACCGTTCACGACACAGCCCATCACCGCCACATTCATGTTTTCAACACCCGGATTATGCTTGCGCCAATCCGGCATTCTCAACTTAATAAAATCCTGAGTTTCTTTCGCCAGCTCCTGGAAGAGACAGCTGGTGGTACGTCCGCAGCCCGGGCAGGAAACGACCTGAGGTGTGAAGTTTCTCATTCCAAGTGCCTGCAGGATCTCGCAGGCTAACTCAACTTCGGCTGTACGAGACTGGCCCGGTTCCGGTGTCAGCGAAACACGGATCGTATCTCCGATATTTTCCAGCAGGAGCACGGAGAGGGCCGCGGTTGTGGAAACCGTACCTTTGAGCCCCATTCCGGCTTCGGTCAACCCCAGATGCAGAGGATAAGCACAGCGAGCCTTGAGCTCGCGGTAAACCGCGATCAAATCTTTGACGCCGCTCACTTTCGCAGAGATGGCCACCTGAGAAGGTTTCATGCCGAGCTCAACCGCTCGATCCGCGTTCTCAACAGCGCTTCTTACTAAGGCCTCCCGCAGCACTTCTTTCGCGTCAAGCGGCTTTTCAAGCTTTTGGTTTTCCGACATCATGCAGGCCAACAGATCTTGGTCGAGCGAGCCCCAGTTGACGCCGATTCTGACCGGTTTGTCGTACTTCTTCGCGAGCTCAACCATTGTGCGGAAGTTTTCTTCCTGCTTGTCGCCTTTTCCGACGTTGCCGGGATTGATTCGATATTTAGAGAGCGCCTCAGCGCATTCCCGATACTCCGTCAGCAGCTTATGGCCGTTGTAATGAAAGTCCCCGACAAGCGGAACAAAGCAGCCGGTTTCGTCCAGCCTTCTGCGAATTTCAGGGATTGCTTTTGCGGCCGCAGGGGTATTGACCGTAAGACGAACAAGCTCGCTTCCTGCTAGAGCGAGCTCTAAAACTTGTTTAGTCGAGGATTCGACATCGGCCGTGTCCGTGTTCGTCATGGACTGAATTACTACGGGCCGGCCGGCGCCGATCTCAACGATATTGTCTTTCCAGCGGACAATCATCGGTTCTTTTTGTGAAGAAGACATTCGTTATTTCTGAACCAAAGTAAATACAGTGGATGTTGCGCGATTATTGATATTCAGATCAACGGGCGCGCCGTCAACTTTCACAAAGCCCTTGGCACGATTGCCGACGGAGACTTTGAAAGGATACGGAACTTCGTAATCACGAGTTTCACCGCTCTTTAACTGTGCATTGTGAACCAGCTTCTTGTCCTGATAAACACCGAACCAGCATTCACCGCCTTCGGCACCGATCGTCACTTTATACATTCCGTTGGCGGATTTCGGAACCACGAGATCCCAGCGGCCTTCGGCTTCGTTATGAGTCAGCGCCAAGGGCTTGGCAGAGGTCGTCACGGCAGGAGCTGCCGCGGAAGCGGCCTTCTTAGCTTCCTCAGCTAAACGCTTTTCTTCGGCGACTTTAGCTGCGGCTGCTGCCTCAGCTTCTTTTTGAAGTTTTTCTTTCAAAGCGGCATCCCGATCAGCCTGTGTCTGAGCTTCTGCTGCGGCAGGAGCCGGCGCAGCAGCTGCGGGCTGAGGAGCCGGTTCAACCGTTGTATTAGAAACCAAAACTGGAACGGCTTCAGGAGCCTTGGCAAGCTCAGAAGCCGGAGCAGATGCTTCAGCGCTCTGGGAGGCTTCTGCCTGAGGAGCTTCGGCAGCTTTTTCGGTTTTTTGACTCATGTAGTAGTTGTAGCCGATCCAGCCCAATGCGATCACAACCGCTAAGAAAAGCAGGCCGGCAATAAATTTACCGACGAAGTTTTTCGGCTGAGCGTCGTGATAAGGAGCGAGCTCCTGAGTCGTGCGGCGGATAAAGGTACGAGGATCTTTATCGTCCGGAGCTAATGCCGCGTTAAAGAGCGAAATGATCTTGGCTTCATCGACGCCTAACAAACGGGCGTAGCTGCGCAGGTGAGCGCGGGCGTAAACCGGTGTTGGGAAAACTTTGTAGTTATCCGACTCCAATCCTTCTATCTGATCCGGTGAAATTCTCAGCTGAGAAGACACCTGATCAATACTCAATTCTTTATTTTCACGGGCAATGCGCAGCAGACCGCCGTAAGTCGTCGCTTCGAACGGCTGGTCTTTGGCTTCCTGGTTGACATTATTCTCAGACATTTTTCTCGCCTCCTGTTGCTTTTGCCGGGCTCTTTGAAATCTCTTTAATGATTATCTCGCGATTTGCTCTCTTTTCTGCGAGCTTAGTACGGTCTTTAATTTCCCCGGCCAACTGACCGCAGGCCGCATCGATATCGTCGCCGCGGACCTTTCTAACGGTAGTGACAATACCTGCCCCGTTCAGTCGGTCGGCAAAAGCTTTGACCGCTTCGGGCTTACTGCGTTCAAGACCGGATCCCGGGAAGGGATTAAAAGGGATCAAGTTGAACTTGCAGGGAATGTCCTGAACCAAAGTAATCAGTTCCTTGGCCTGTGCGAGTGAATCATTCACGCCGCCGATAAGAATATATTCAAAAGTGATGAAATCTCTCGGGGCATGTTCCAAATAACGCTTGCAGGCCGCAAGCAGCTGCTCGAGCGGATGCTTGCGGTTGATCGGCATGATCTTGTCTCTAAGCTCATTGTTTGGAGCATGGAGACTTACTGCCAATGCGACCGGACACTGTTCGGCAAGCTTATCCATCTGCCGGACCAGGCCGGAAGTGGAGACGGTAACGCGGCGACGGGATAAGCCGTAGGCGTTATCGTCGAGCATCAGTTTCAGGGACGGGATGACAGCATCCAAATTCTGGAGCGGTTCACCCATGCCCATCATGACAACATTGGAAATTACTCTTTCGTTTTCATCGGTGATGCCGAGATCTTTTCTTAAGGTGTGTTCGGCATGCCAAAGCTGACCAATAATTTCCGATGCTTTCAAATTACGGTTAAAGCCCTGCTTGCCCGTCGAACAAAACAGACAGTTCATTGCACAGCCAGCCTGAGAAGAGACACAAAGCGTGCCGCGGCCGTCCTGAGGAATGTAAACCATCTCAACGGCGTTGCCGTTGCCGACATCAAGCAGCCACTTACGAGTTCCGTCAGCGGCGGTTTTATCTCGAATAATTTCGGGCCCCCGAATCTCAGCAACCTTCTCAAGTTTGGCTCGAAAGGACTTGGCGAGATCCGTCATTTCAGAAAAATCGCGTGCTCCGCGGCGATGAATCCAACGCTCAAGCTGTTTCGCACGGAAAGGTTTCTCTCCGAGATCTTCACAAAACTTCTTCAGCCCCTCGGCGTCAAATCCAAGGAGGTTCACTTTTTGAGGCAACTTTTCTTCTGTCATGATCGGGTTTTATCCCCGCTTGCGCGGGGATATTCTTTACGTCGCTAACTAAACTACAGGCGCGGTCGATTAACGGCCGGCGTAGATGTCCATCTGCGGGAAGAAGAAAGCGATTTCAACAGCAGCTGTTTCGGGGCTGTCGGAGCCGTGAACAGCGTTAGCGTCGATAGACTGAGCGAAATCGGCTCTGATGGTGCCCTTGGCAGCCTTCTTCGGGTCAGTAGCGCCCATGAGTTCACGATTCTTCATGATGGCATTTTCACCTTCGAGAACCTGAATCTGAACGGGACCGGAAACCATGAAGTCAACCAGATCTTTGAAGAAGGGGCGTTCACGGTGAACAGCGTAGAAAGCTTCGGCTTCCTGACGGGAAAGCCACTTCATTTTGGAAGCAACAATCTTGAGGTTGTTGGATTCAAAGCGGGAGTAGATCTGACCGATAACGTTTTTGGCAACTGCATCGGGTTTAATAATCGAAAGTGTGCGTTCAATAGCCATTTCAATCTCTTAAAAACGAATAAAAGTAAAAAATAGAAATGCGGAGGATTCCGCACTTCTTTTGTCTACAAGACAATCGGTTGATTTTATCATGCAGGGAGATTGGACTAAGGCTTTACGAGAGGCTGAAACGCCTGATTACTTAGTTTTCTGTCGAGCATTTTCTCCTGCAGCCGGTCACGGCGCAGGTGTATTCGAGGGTTTGAAACGATAGGTCAAGCTGAGCAGGATCAGGTTAATCACGGCAACCACGATGAATGTTTCCCAGCCGGAAGAGACGAGCTCTGAAGCGCGATCCTGCCAGATCATTTTCGGGACTTCAATAAAGATGACGGCGGCAAATGCGGCCGGAAGGATAATCGCGAAACGCAGTGCTTTGAGGGTTAGAAGTTTACTTTCGATATAGAAGCTTCTGGCAAACCAAATCGAAGGAAAAATGAAAAGCAAATAAATCGCGGCCGCCGCCTTAACAAAGGTATAGGCATGAATCATCAACCCCCCGTTAACGGATGCTATATCGTGCACTACCCAAACCAAGAAGGCCAGCATGCCGGGTTCAAACAGCATAATCAAAGACAAAATCAAAACGGCAGAAACCGGAAGTCTCGGACGATGGATCTTTAACTGCCGCGCCAGCCATAATGAGCAAAACAGCATCACGGTTGTTGCAATCAGTGTGCGGACAGTTATAAGAAATTCCATGCGTTCACTCCTATTTCTTCTCTCGATCTTTTTTCGGCTGGTGGCTAATCGGGTAATTATCCGCTACCTTCGGACTCATTCTCAGGTAGGCAGTGATCATCATGAGCACTGCGATGTAGGCAGCCATCGTATAGCCGGCCGGCACGGCGACGGTAAACCCATGCGCGCCCAAAATAATGAGCGGAAGAATGCCTGCTGCCAGCACGATGAAGAAGGCAGAGGTCCACATAATTCGCAGAGCGCGAATCAGACTCTCGCGGTTGTGACGGATATACAGCAGCCATGAAGCAAAAATACTCTGACCGATAGCAACCAAAATACAAATTATTGCGAGCGCCACATAAAGCTGATCAAGTGTTGCCATCTTATTGATCGTCCCAAAGAGCATCGAAATGCTCGGAGACTCATAATTCGCGCTTGTAAAGCTCAGCCACAAAGAAGGGATGATATCTCGGATCAAACTGATCGAAAGCAGCGGCAGTCCGATAAACAAAACGACAATGCAAAGGGCCAGTCCCCAAGTCGAGATGCCTTGGCCCTTGGTTTTAACGACATAGGTCGGAAACCAGACGCAAAAGCCCAATGCAAACAAAAAAGCAAACCAGTACTCAAATACTCCGCTTTCTTCCACTCTCTTTCTCCTTAGTTTTATTTGTTTATTAGTTGCTGAATGTTTTTCCAGCGGCCTCAGAATACTTTACGTAAATACCCACGCTTAAGGCAAGTACCAGCGACAAGCATAAAAACGGTAGGTCTTCTTTGGCAAGATTTGCTCCGAAAGATCCGAAAAGCAGGTACGGCGCGGCCGCCTGAGAAAGCAAATTTAAGAGGTAGCCGAGGCCCGTGAAAAGCAGAACCAAATTTATCGTTCCGCGGGAGCGGCTTTCAACGATGAGGTAAGCCGCATACAAAAAAGAGATGATGGCTCCGGTCGACAGCCCCCAGGTCATCCAGGATAAGGTCAGCACGGAAGCCACACCCCATGCCGCAAAAGGCAGTATGGTGTTGTTTAACTCGGCGTTGTTTACGTAAGTGAGGACGGGCAGCAGGATCATCAAAATAGAAGCCGAAAACGCCAGTCCGAAACTTAAATCTTTTTTGAAAAATTTTAAGGCGAAGGCCGGCACCAGAATGATGAGCAGCAGCTCCGCCAAAATTTTGACAAACAGAATTACGATCTGAATAACCAAAGGCGTCATTTCCGTCAAATCATCGGCTCTTCGGATCGAGCTTCTTGGTCAGCCTCTTCAGTCATTCCGCCGATTTCGATTTCATCGATTTCGTCGACTTTTACCGGTTTAGGACCCGGTTCAAAAACGGCAATGCTCTCGACGTGTGCAGTGTGAGGGAACATATTCATCACACCGGCAGACAGCAGTTTCCAGCCCCCTTCCCTAACGAGCAGCGCAGCATCGCGGGCCAGCGTGGCCGGATTGCAGGAAACATAGACCAGACGTGCAGGACGTTTGTCCGTTTCGGCGAGTGAGCGGCAAAGTGCCATTGCGCCTTCGCGGGGCGGGTCGATAAGAACTCGATCTACACCGCCGAGCTTATTCCAAACGGCATCCCAATCGTCCAGTGTCCAGTCAAACAGATTACGAGCCTCAAATTCGGTCTTATCCGCGAGGTTATTGTCTTTAGCGCCCGCGCGTGCACGTTCGACCAGCTCGGAGCTGCCTTCAATACCAAGAACTTTCGCTGTTCTGGTTGCCAGCGGCAGCGTAAAGTTGCCGAGCCCGCAGAAGAAATCGATGACCTTAGACGAGGGTTCAAGATGCAGCAATCGAAGCGCTCTAGTCACCATCACTTCGTTCAAGCGATGGTTTACTTGTGTAAAGTCTGTAGGTCTAAAGACGACTTCCACACCGGTTTCCCGATGGTGCAGTTTCAAGCGAGCAGCGTTTTCGGGATCCATCGGATAAATGGAGTCCGGGCCTTTTGGCTGATACCAAAAATCGACGCCATAGTCCTTCTGGAACTGTCTGAGCTTTGCTTCATCGTCGGCAGTCGGTTTTTCTAAAACACGCAACACTAACGCCAGTGCTTCATCGGTCACGGCCAATTCAATCTGAGGAAGCTTCTTGCGCAGCGATAAAGAATTAATGAGTTCACGGAGCGGCACCAGCAGATCGCTGACACGCTTGGGCAGGATTTCGCAGCTCTTCATGTCTGCGATAAAGCTCGAACGCTTTTCATGGAAGCCGACCAGCACGGTTCCTTTTTTTGCGACTTCACGCACGGACAAACGAGCGCGGTGGCGGTATCTCCATGCAGAGCCATAGATCGGTGCCAGCACCTGCTCGGGGCGAATCCTGCCGATATGCCACAAGGCGTCCATCAAAACCTTTTGTTTCATCGCAACCTGAGCATGCGCTTCGAGGTGCTGCATGGCACAGCCGCCGCAGCTGCCGTCCTTGACGCCGAAATAAGGACACTTCGGCAAAACGCGAAGCGGAGACTCCTTATAGATTTCGGTGGTCAGTCCTAATTCAAAGGAAGGTTTGCTGCGGTAGACCTCGTATTCAATTTTTTCTCCGGGGAGCGACCCTTCGATGAAAACGACCTTACCGTCGCGGCGTGCGACACCACGGCCTTCCTGATCCAAGGACTCAATAACGGCGACATACTTTGCCCGTTCTTTTTTAGCTCGTGCCATGAATTTTCCTAACTTCTAACTTAGCGCTTTTGGAGCATTGTAAGAGGATCAATCGGTTTGCCGTTTTTGCGTATTTCAAAATGGACACGGGGAGAAACATCCGTCGTTCCCATCACGGCAATCGCCTGTCCTTTGCGAACCTGATCGCCCTGTTTTACCGTGATCGATTTCACGCGGCCATAGACAGAAACGCAGCCGTCCTTATCGCGAATCATTACGACCTTGCCGTAGCCCTGTACCTGGCCGTCAAAAAGTACCGTACCGTTCACAGCGGCGTGGACCTTTTCTCCTTCGGAGCCGGCGATATCGATACCTTTATTCATACCGCCGAAATTTTGAATAATCTTTCCGGAAGCCGGCCAGCCGTAGGTGCCGTTGGCACTGCCGACAGAAGTGCTTGAAGAAGCCGCCTGCGTATTACTTGCAGAAGCGGCAGGAGCAGCACTTGAAGAAGTCGAGGACTTCGCAGAGCTGCTCGAGCTTGTCTGCGTCTTAGTATTGGCTTCTACTCTGCGAATATTGGCATCTGTTGAAGAAGACACGGACAAGCGGAGTTTCTGACCGACCAATAGGTGGGACGGATTCGTCAAGTGGTTTTCGCGTGCGACCACGGCAGGATCGAGGCCATAACGGGAGGAAATCGCATACAGCGTGTCTCCGGGCTTAACGGTATAGACGGAAGCCGTCGCTGAACCGTCGGATATCGGGGCATTGCCTCCGGTAAACGAACAGCCGGCCATCAGCGAAGCAAACACCATCGGCCAAAGATACTTACTGCAATTCATAACTCCTCCATGAGCCTCTTTTATTTCTTTACCGAACAGATTTTAAGTAAAAAGACTTCAATCGTCAGAACAAATCAAATTATTCTCAGGACTGAAAGCTGTTACACCAAGCGCGAACGGTATCCAACATCCCGTAATTGGTCATATCCACTTGGAGCGGCGTCATGCTGACGTAGTTGTGCGATGTGGCCCAAAAATCGGTGCCCTGAGTGCTGTCGCGGGCATCACCGGCGGCACCGAGCCAATAAATTGTCTCGCCTCGCGGGTTAACCTGCTCGATCACGGACTGAGCTGCGTGACGACGGCCAAGGCGTGTCACGACTAATCCGGAGAGCTGGTCAATCGTTGTATTGGGAATATTGACATTCAGCAGGAACGGTGCGGGAAGCGGATTTTTAATAAAGTTGTCCACAATATACTCAGCGACCTCCGCGGCGGAATCCAAACAGGACCAACCCGAATGCACTTGAGAAAAAGCAAAGGACGGGCAGCCAAATAAAAAGCCTTCCATCGCGGCTGCAACAGTACCGGAATAAAGCACATCGTCGCCCATATTTTGTCCGCAGTTGATGCCGCTTAAAACGATATCGGGTTTTTGGGGGAGTAAACCGGTTAAAGCAATGTGAACACAATCTGAGGGTGTGCCGTTCACAAAGAAAACATTTTCCTGAACCTGACGGACGGAAAGCGGACGGTTAAGCGTTAAAGAATTGCTGGCGCCGCTGTGATTTTGCTCGGGCGCTACTACTGTGACATTGCCGAATCGGCGAATACGACGAGCGAGTTCCTGAATGCCGGGGGCTAAGTAACCGTCGTCGTTTGAAATCAAAATGTTCATCGCTTCCTCAAAGATAGCCGAAGTGTTCAGCCCTCAATTATCGCGATTTTCCGAGATCTTATCCAATGCCACGCGCGCAGAGCGAGGACCGAATACGGGAAAGTATTTTTGAGGAGCTCCGAAAAGGCAAAAGCCGTAGGTTTACTGAATCACTACGGCTGCACATCAATGTCGGCAATCGGCCGACGAAATTTTTAGTCCTGTCGAAAAGTTAGGCAGTCGCCTTAGACAAGGTCATTCCTGCAGATACAGTAACGACTTTTTGCTTCTTCTCTTTTTTCTCAGACTTTTTAGCAAGGGAGATCAATTGGAGAGAAGCCCCGGCTAATAAAAGACGAGTTTTCATCGGAAGAGATTCAGGCATTTAGTCCTCAAAGGTTGTTATGAAATCACCTTCCAATTTAGTAACTTAATATGACAGCTTTATGACAAAAATGACATAAATTTCAAAATTAAGTGTTTATCCTTAAACACTTACCATGACGCGGAAACCTCTTTTTTCAAGTTTATCTCGAATTTTACAAAGAGAGTCCTTGTCCGCCTTTTTTAACCCTGCAGCCGGAGTGTCGCGATCAAGGGTATAAATCATTACCTCCCGAGGCTTGATTTCTTCGAGCACGTCAATCCAGGGATTTACAAACTCGTCTATCGTATTATCCACAGACTGCCCTTCAAACTCGCCTTTCATGAACATCGTCTGGATAATCGGACGAACCGGCATATTTTTAAGCTTTTCGATGACTTCTTTTACGTCGTACTTGGCGTTCGGACGATCAATCCGCCTGATGTAGTCCGCGTTCACGGTATCGAGTTTCATAATCGGGTTGTCCACTTTTGCTAAAGCTTTAACTACTCTGTCGCGAGCCAGAAATGTGGAATTGCTTAAGACGCTGATTTTAGCGTTGGGAAAATAACGATCTCGAAGTTCAATCGTATCGTCAATGATGAGGTAAAAATCAGGGTGAGAAGTCGGTTCTCCGTTTCCGGCGAACGTAAAGACATCGGGTACGACTCCTGTTTTCTGCAGATAGATGAGTTTCTTTTCTAACGCAGTACGGACTTCTTCGCGCGTAGGCAATTTGCGCTTAGCATCGTGATCTTTATTAAAGCCGCATTCACAGTACACGCAGTCAAAAGAACAGACTTTAGCTTCAGCCGGCAAGAGATTGATACCTAAAGAAGTGCCTAAGCGTCTGGAATGAACCGGCCCGAAGATTGGTGAAGGAAAAAGAATACAAGCCATGCTGAATTCCTCCGTAACAGCCGCAGAAAACAAAAAGGTTGTCGCTTGGACAACCTTTCGAGAATTTGTGGTCGGGGCGGCGGGATTCGAACTCGCGACCCCTTGCACCCCATGCAAGTGCGCTACCAGGCTGCGCTACGCCCCGACTCAAGAACCGTGATATTACACGATTTTTTTTAATTGTGCAAAAACTCTTCGATTTTTTCTAAGTTATAGACGACAGAATCAAATTCGTCCCAATCGATTTCCGGCTGAGCAAACGCTCCGGCCCCATCAAAACCGGGTAGATAAGCTTCCGGAAGCTGCGGCGCCGAAGCGCCGGCTTTTGCTTCCCTGTCTTCTTTATTCAAAATTTCTCTTGCCGCATCAATACGATAGCCTTCTCCGTAGAGCAACTCCCGTATTCTGCGGGCAATCAAAATATCTTTTGCGCGGTAAGCACGCTGGCTGCCGCGCTTCATCGGTCTGAGCTGAGAAAATTCTTTTTCCCAAAACCTCAGGACATAATCTTTTACACCACAAAGTGAGCTCGCTTCCCGAATCGGAAAATACCTTTTTGAAGGTATCGGCGGCAATTCAGGAAGCTTTTTCTTTCTGGGCATCCGCTATCAAGCCTTTTGGCGGAGGTTGTAATCGATAAAGTCCGTCAGTTTCTTGGAAGGATGAAAGTAGACATCCAAACGGGTCGGAGCGTCAAACCATTCCTTGGCCTCCGGGTCAAAGAACATTTTGTATGCTCTGCCGCAGATTTCAAACCTGCCGAGTGTCGTGAGTTTTACCTCTTCTCCGGTTGCTAAAACATCCGAAATGGTCTGGAAAAACTGAGTCACAAAAACTCGAGACATCTCGCGGCTGAAACCGAGCTCCTCGAAAAGAACTTCTTCGAGCGTGCTGCGGTTCATTGTGTTCTTATCCCCAAGCAACTCTTTGAGGAGTTCAAAATTGTCAGGACCAATGTTTGCCATGACTTCCCCTTAATCTCTCAAGACTGCGCCCTCTTTAGCGAGGGCTTCTACCACAGCGGCGACGGCCTCGTCAGCCTCTTCTTCAGAAAGCTGAGCATCCGGACGCTGGAGCAACATGTTAAACGCAAGGCTCTTCTTCCCTACATTAGCACCATCCTGAGGTTTGTAAAGATCAAAGAGTTTGAAAGATGACAAACTCAGCAGGCGCGGATCTTTCTTCGCGGCCTTGCGAACGGCGTCCATCAGTTTCTGAACCGGAACTGCATCGTCAATAAACACGGCGACGTCGCGGGACATCGGCTGGAACTTAGACAGGCTGCGGTTGACCGGAACTCCGACATCAAGAAGCGCTTCTTCCTTGAGCTCGAAGACGACCGGAGAATGCGGCAGCTCATACTTATGAGCGAGCTCGGGATGAAGCTCTCCAATAAATCCGATTTCTTCGCCGTCGAGATAAACAGTAGCGGCGCGTCCCGGATGGAGTGCAGGATGGTTAGATTTTTCAAAGCGGAGGTTGCGGCCCGGAAGCAACATCTCAACCGCACCCTTCAAGTCGAAGAAGTCAAAGTTTCTAGCCTTCTCTCCCCACTGAGCCGGGCGAGCTGAGCCGTATACCAGAGCGGCAAGATGCAGCGGCTGATACACGCCTTCAACGGCAGCGTCGGAGCCCTTAACGGAGGGATCACGTCTGAAGATACGGCCTAATTCAAACAAGGCTGCTCTGTCGGCTTTACGATTGAGGTTGTACTTAAGACGATCCACCAAGCCGGAGATCAGCTGTGTTCTCATGACAGCCATCTGGGAAGCGATCGGATTCAAAACTTTAATCGGATCCTTAACTTCGGCAAAGTCTGCTTCCGCTTCTTCACTGATGAAGGAGTAGTTAATCAGCTCCTGGAATCCTAAGCCGGCCATCTTCTTGCGAAGTTCATGACGGTCGAGTTTGGCTTCAGGACGTTCGAGCATGGCTACGCGAGCCAGCGGAGGAATTTCCGTCAGGTTCTGATAACCGTAAAGGCGAGCAACTTCTTCGATCAGGTCTTCTTCAATCTCGATGTCAAAGCGATAGCTCGGAGCATCCACAACGAATGTGTCTCCTTCTTTCTTGAAAGAGAAGCCTAAGCGAGTAAAGCACTCGGCCATTTTGTCGTCGGAGATATCTGCACCGATAACTTTTCTGCAGCGGTCAGCTCTCATGCGAACGGGCTCGCGAACCGGAAGCTCTTCAATTTCGTCGACAACCGGACCAACCTTCGTTTCAGAGGTACCGCAGATCTCGAGAATCAGTCGAGTGATATATTCCATATGGTCCACGTTGGACTGGAAATCCACCCCGCGCTCGAAGCGATAAGCAGCGTCCGTGGAGAAGTTTAATTTTCTGCAGCGGCCTTGAATGGCTTTGGGCCACCAGAAAGCAGCCTCAATAAAGACATTTTTCGTGTCTAATGAAACAGCAGCATGATCGCCGCCCATGATGCCGCCGATGGCTTCAATACCGTTGTTATCGCTAATCACACCAAAGTACGGATCGATATCAACAGTCTGACCGTTAAGGAGTTCGGCTTTCTCACCTTCTTTACCCCAGCGAACGGTCAGAGGACCGTCAAGCTTATCGAGGTCAAAAATATGAGTCGGACGACCGAGCTCGAGCATGACGTAATTGGAAATGTCCACCAATGCAGAAATCGAACGCTGCCCGGAACGCTCCAGACGGTCCTTCATCCACTGAGGAGTCGGAGCCTTAGCATTGACGCCGCAGACCACACGGCCGGCGAAGCGTCCGCAAAGATCCGGAGCTTCATTGCGTACTTCGTGAACGCAGTCACAGGTAGCCGGAAGCGGAGAGAAATCCGGGAGGGAAAGCTCGGCACCGGTCAGCGCTCTCAAATCACGGCCGACACCGATCACGCTTAAAGCGTCACCGCGGTTCGGAGTTGCTTTGACTTCAATCTTCTTGTCGTCAAGACGTTCGTAGACGCGAATGTCTTCACCGACAGGGGCGTCTTCCGGAAGAATCCACAGACCGGAATGATCTTCGCTGATGCCTAATTCTCTGCTGGAGCAAAGCATACCGTTGCTCTCGACACCGCGGAGTTTGGCCTTTTTAATCTTAAAGTCGCCCGGAAGCACGGCGCCGATGGTAGCGCACGGAACCTTGACTCCGGCTCTAACGTTCGGAGCACCGCAGACGATTTGCACAGGTTCCTCTTTACCGATATCCACCGTGCAGACATGCAGTTTGTCTGCATTCGGATGCTGTTCGCAGGTCAATACCTGAGCAACGACCACACCGGTGAAGGCCGGCGCAATCGGTTCTGCGCCTTCGATTTCCAGGCCGCCCATCGTCAGGGTTTCGCACAGCTCATCGCTGCTGAGGGCAGGATTGATGTAATGGCGCAGCCACTCTTCTGAAAATAACATTTTTATCCTTTCGCCGATTAGTTGAACTGTTTGAGGAAGCGGAGGTCGCCTTCGAAGAAAAGACGAAGGTCATCGATTCCGTAGCGGAGCATGGTCAGTCTTTCGAGGCCGGAACCGAAAGCAAAACCGATGTAGCGTTCCGGGTCTAATCCGAAGTTTCTGACCACATTCGGATGGACTTCACCGGAGCCGCTGATTTCCAGCCATTTTCCCTTTCTCGGGCCGCTGGTGAACATCATGTCCACTTCAGCGCTCGGTTCAGTGAACGGGAAGTAGCTCGGACGGAAACGAACGATTAAGTCGTCCGTTTCAAAGAAACGCTTCAGGAAGTCAACGTATACGCCCTTCAAGTCGGCAAAACTGATGTTTTCGTCGATCCAAAGACCTTCGACCTGATGGAACATTGGAGAGTGCGTTGCGTCAGAGTCCACACGATAGGTTCTTCCGGGAGCGATAACTTTAATAGGCGGCTTATGCTGACGGGCATAGCGAACTTGCATCGGAGAGGTATGCGGTCTCAACGGAAGCTGCTTGCCGGTTTCATCCTTCATGTCAACGTAGAACGTATCCTGCATACTGCGGGCCGGATGATTAGGAGGATTATTCAGGGCTGTAAAGGTGTACCAGTCGTTTTCAACTTCAGGGCCGTCGGCAACATCAAAGCCGATGGTTTTAAAGATTTCTTCAACGCGCATCCAGGTTCTCATGACCGGATGAATACCGCCGTTGCCGAATGTGCGGCCCGGCAATGTGATATCGACCGATTCAGAGGTCAATTTACGGTTAAGTTCTTCGCGGGCCAAAGCTTCGCGTCGATTATTGAGCAGCGTTTCGACTTCACGTTTGGCTTTATTGATTTCGGCTCCGCGAGCGCGTTTTTCTTCGATGGACAGTTTTGCCATCCCCTTCAGCAATGCTGTCAAAGAACCGTTTTTGCCGAGATAGACAGCTTTCGCGTCTTCCAGGGCTGCCGGCGTTGCGGCCTGATCAAAAGCCTCTTTGGCAGATTGAATGATTAGACTGAGATCTTCCATATTGGGTCAGTTGGATTTTTAGTAACCTGAAAAAACAAAAGCCTGGCATATCAAACCAGGCTTTTGTAGGTATTTTAGCAGTTTCAAAGCACTGAAATCGGCTTGAAACCTGCGTGTCTGAAGCTAATTAAGCAAGGCTAGCCTTAGCTTTGGCAACAACAGCGGCGAAACCTTCTTTATCGAAGATGGCCATGTTGGACAGAACTTTACGGTCGAGTTCAATACCGGCTTTCTTGAGGCCGTTCATGAACTGGCTGTAGTTCATGCCGTTGGCACGAGCACCGGCGTTGATACGAGCAATCCACAGACGGCGGAATACACGTTTCTTGTTGCGGCGATCGCGGTATGCGTACTGACCGGCACGCATAACTGCCTGCTTAGCGACACGATAAACATTATTGCGGCGAAGGGTAAAGCCCTTGGACAGCGCAAATACTTTCTTATGACGGGCACGAGCCGTTACACCACGTTTTACTCGGGGCATCTTATTCTCTCCTCTAAATTAAGCGTAAGGCATCATCGCGCGGATTTCTTTTTTATCCGACTCGCTGATGGTTAACATGCCGCGCAGGTGACGTTTGTTCTTCGTCGTGCGCTTGGTGAGAATATGACGCTTGGTAGCGTGTGCACGCTTGATGGAGCCGCCGGAGCGAACTTTAAAACGCTTGCTCGCAGCTTTTTTAGTTTTCATCTTGGGCATTTTGCCTAAGTTCCTTTTATTAGATGATTGCAGGCGCCCTCAGACACTGAGGATCTTGTTCAGCCTGGTTTCACTTATTTTCTGCCCGAAAGCAGGGTCGTAATAATACTCCAAAACAACTCATTAATTTGTAAGAATATTATTTCTTTTTCTTAGGAGCCAGAACCATAATCATCTGGCGGCCTTCAAGTTTAGGAAAGGATTCGACCTGAGCGATATCGGCCAAATCTTCCTTCACTTTATTCAGGAGATCTGTACCAAATTCCTGGTGAGCCATTTCACGGCCTCTGTAGCGCAGTGTGACCTTTGCTTTATTGCCGTCGGCTAAGAAACGAGTCAAAGCACGAAGTTTCGTGTCGTAGTCGTTCTTATCCGTCTGCGGACGGAACTTCACTTCCTTGACCTGAATGACCTTCTGCTTGGCCTTCTGTTCCTGTGCCTTCTTCTGCTCCTGATAGCGGAATTTACCGTAATCCATCAAACGGCAGACCGGAGGACGAGCGTTCGGCGCGACCTCCACTAAGTCAACATCTGCCTCTTCGGCCATGGCTAAAGCCTGAGAGGTCCTGACGATACCGATCATCTCGCCGTCAAGACCTGTCAAGCGAACTTCAGGGACGCGGATCTCGCCATTGATCCGGTGTGTACGTTCTTGAGCTATTTTCGTCTCCAATTAGTTATTCAATTTCGTTCACGTTGCGGCGTGTGGCCACATCTTCCTGAACGAGCTTAATAAAGTCTTCCACGCTCATGGCGCCAAGATCCTTGCCGCCGCGAACTCGAACCGCGACTTTACCTTCTGCCTTTTCCTTAGCTCCGACAACGAGGATGTAAGGAAGCTTCTGCAGGCTAAGTTCGCGAATCTTATATGTAATTTTGCCGTTTCGCAAATCTGCTTCGGCGCGAAGACCCGCCTTTTTGAGCATAGAAACAACTTCCTGAGCGTAATCGGCCTGATCGTCGGTAATGTTGGCAACGGCGACCTGTACCGGAGCGAGCCACGGAGGAAGCTGACCGGCATAGTGTTCGAGCAGCATGCCGATGAAGCGTTCCAAGCTGCCGACAATCGCGCGGTGAAGCATGACAGGAGTGGCTCTGCCGTTGCTTTCGGTCACATATTCGGCACCGAGACGAGACGGCATCTGGAAGTCAACCTGGATCGTACCGCACTGCCAGCCGCGGCCTAAGGAGTCACGCAGATGGTATTCGATCTTCGGACCGTAGAATGCGCCTTCACCCGGAAGGATGTCATATTTGATGCCGGAAGCATCCAAAGCATCCATCAGAGCTTTTTCTGCTTTGTCCCAAGTTGCATCATCGCCGATACGTTTTTCCGGACGAGTTGCAATCTTGTAAGAGATGTCCGTAAAGCCGTAGTCGGCATAGACCTTCTGAACGAGCTTGGTGTAAGCAGTGCATTCGGAAAGAATCTGATCTTCGGTACAGAAGATATGTCCGTCGTCCTGAGTGAAGCCGCGGACGCGCATCAAACCGTGCAGAGAGCCGGACGGTTCATTTCTGTGGCAAGCGCCGAACTCACCGTAGCGGATCGGCAGATCGCGGTAAGAACGAACGGCGCTGTTGAAGATCTGAATGTGGCCCGGGCAGTTCATCGGTTTCAGTGCGTAGTAGCGGTTTTCCGACTCTGTCGTGAACATATTCTCTTTGTACTTGGACCAGTGGCCGGATTTTTCCCACAGAGAACGGTCTAACAGCTGAGGTGCCTTAACCTCCTGATAGCCGTTATCTTGGTAAACACGGCGCATGTATTGTTCGACCTGCTGCCAAAGTGCCCAGCCGCGTGCATGCCAGAAAATCAGGCCGGGAGCTTCTTCCTGGAAATGGAAGAGATCGAGTTCTTTGCCGAGGCGGCGATGGTCGCGTTTTTCTGCCTCTTCCAGCATGTAGAGGTAAGCAGCCATATCGTCTTTCTTAGCCCAGGCGGTACCGTAGATTCGCTGCAGCATTTCGTTCTTGCTGTCACCTCTCCAGTAAGCGCCGGCAAGTTTCATCAGCTTGTGAACTCTCAGGCGACCGGTGCTCGGGACGTGGGGTCCGCGGCAAAGGTCGACATAGTCACCCTGACGGTACAGAGAAATGGTTTCACCGGCAGGGATAGAGCCGATGATTTCGGCCTTGTAGTGTTCGCCGATGGAGTTGAAATATTTAACGGCCTCGTCGCGGTCCATCTCTTCACGAACAATCGGAAGATCGCGTTTAACGATCTCGTCCATCTTCTTTTCGATGAGCGGAAGATCTTCGTTGGTCAAATGTTTCGGCAGAGAGAAGTCGTAGTAAAAACCGTTTTCAATCACCGGTCCGATCGTGATCTGAGCCTGCGGGTACAGCTCTTTGACAGCCTGAGCCATCAAGTGAGAGGTCGAATGACGAATGATCTCAAGGCCCTCAGGGTCTTTGTCAGTCACAATCGAAACCGTACTGTTTTCGGTAATCGGGTGAGACAGGTCCACGAGTTTGCCGTTAACTTTACCTGCCAAAGCAGCGCGAGCGAGGCCGGCGCCGATAGAGGCTGCAACGTCACCTACGGTAACCGGTGAATTGAATTCACGTTTGGAGCCGTCGGGCAGAGTTACTTCGATCATTAATCTTTCTCCAAAAATTCTTCAAATTATTCGATTGGTTCGAGCGCGGACGCAAAAAGCCCGGCCGAACATAAAAAATAGATTTTACTGTCTAACCGGAGCCTAATGCTTAGTTCCGCCTTACTTTTTCAGCTTTTCAGCCTTCTGTTCATTAGCGTTTGAACTTATTTCTCGGGTTTATTCTTAAACGCTTTCCCGCTCAGGATGACACCGAAAATCGCAAGAACCGCAAGCCAAATACATTGGCGAATAAACCAATCGGTATTCACTGAGCCGATTACTTCTACCCAAAGGAGGAATTTGAGAATCAGGTAGGTTGCCAAGATACCGATAAATGCACCTATGACACAAGCCAAAACCACCCCGAGAAAATTAGGAACTCTCTTCCGAAAAAAAAGGCCGGACAGAATTCCGATGCAAAACGACAGAATCAGCGTCAAAAATGAAATTAGCACTTTCGCTCCTTATGCGATTTTCTTAATATGAATGTTGCAAGGATACCTATTCCAAATCTTCAATTACTACAAAAAGGTCCGAAAATGGAACACTTCTCTCCCAAGATTGTCAAAGCTGTAGAAACAGTCAAAACCAGCCCTTCCGTACAACGTGCTTTCGACTATGTGAAAGAGCATCTCGAAGAAACGATTCGTGATCAGAAAGAACTCGTACTGATCGAAGCTCCGACCGGTCACGAAAAGGCCAAAGCAGAGCGTTACCTCAGCATGCTGCGCGAAGCCGGGTTAGATGACATCTACATGGACGAGCACTTCAACGTCATCGGCAAACTGCATGGGACCGGCAACACCGGCTGCAGTGTTTTACTCGAAGGCCATTTAGACACCGTGTTCTCTTTCGGAGACGTTAAAGGTATCGAGACGGATGCCGAAGGACGTATCCACTGCCCCGCCATTTGCGACGATACGCGCGCCATCGCCGCCAACCTCGCGGTTCTGAGAGCTTTTAAAGCGGCAAATCTTCGACCCGTTCACGATATCTACTTCTGCGGTACGGTCTGCGAAGAAGGTCTCGGAGGCATGAAAGGCATGGCCTGGACGCTTGACCAGCTCAAAGACAAAACCAAACTGCTGGCCACAATTTCTATTGACGGCGCGACGGCAGAAATTTTTTACGCCAACGCCACCGGCATGATCGACCTTGAGGTCACGATTGAAGGCCCGGGCGGTCACGCGCGGACAGCGTGCGAACGCGTCAGCGCCATCCATGCCGCAGGCTTGGCCATCGCGGAAATCGCCAAGATCGTTCCGCCGAAAGATCCTAAGACAACCTTGACCGTCAGTTTGATCGAAGGCGGTCAAGCAATTCACGCCATCGCTCAGAAAGCAGTCTTCAAGATCAATGCTCGTTCAAATTCTCAGGCTGCACTGAATGAAGTAGAAGAACAAATCTATCAAGCCATCCGCGGAGGCGTTGAAATCGAACAAGAAAAAGAAGGCAGCGAAGGAGAACTCAGTCTCAGTCTTTCGATCGAAAAGACGCTGGACGTCCCGGCCGGAACTCAGCCGGATGACGCTCCGATCATTCAGCTTGCCAAACTAGCCACTCAGGCGGTCGGCAGAAATTACAAATTCTTGCCCGGCGGGTGCACCAATACCAACATGTCCATTGAGCGCGGCATCCCTGCCGTGACACTCGGACGCGGCGGCGAAGAATACGGAACCCATACGCTTAAAGAATGGTTCAACCCGAAAGGCGTCTATGCCTGCGAACAGAAGTCCATTCTGATGCTGTCCGTACTCGCCGGATTAGACGGTGTTATTGCGCCTCTGGACAAAGCCTAAAGGAGCTATAAGTGTTTTCTATGATTTATTTATGGCTGATCGGAGCCGTCGTATTAGCCGGCGCCGACATTCTTCTCGGCACGATCTACCTGCTCATTATTGCTGTAGCCGCATTGGCCGCCTTTATCTTTGCCGTGATCGGAGCAGGGATACTGTTTCAGCTGCTCGCGTTTGCCGTCTTTGCCATTGCCGGCTGTGTTTATCTGTCCTATCGGAAAAGGAAAAACTCCGTAAGCACGGATGCCGACCATTTGCAGCACATCAACGACGGACACTCCGTCGAAGTCAAGGAATGGAAAGAAAACGGCAAAGCTCGAGTTTTCTATCGCGGAACCGTCTGGGATGCCAAACCGGAAAAAGGTTCACCGATGGTTCCAGGCCTTTGGGAGATCGTCGGGATGAGCGGAAATACTTTAATTATCAAACTCAAACAGGAGAAATAATATGGAAGCAATCGGAGGGTTCGCCGTATTCATCATGGTGCTGGCAGTTTTTGCCGTCATCTTCATTGCAAAATCGGTTCGCGTCGTTCCTCAGCAGGAAGCCTGGGTCGTCGAACGATTCGGAAAATTTCACACCGTGCTTCAGCCGGGCCTGAATTTCATCATTCCGATTATCGATCGCGTTGCCTATCGCCAGACGCTCAAAGAAATTCCGATGGACACATCGAGCCAAATCTGCATTACCAAAGACAACACTCAGCTGCAGGTGGACGGCGTCCTCTACTTTCAGGTCACCAATCCGGAACTTGCCAGCTACGGAACGTCCGACTTTGTGATGGCCATTACACAGCTTGCGCAGACATCTCTCAGAAGCGTTATCGGTACGATGTCGCTCGACAAAACGTTCGAAGAACGTGAAGAGATCAACGCTAGAGTCGTCCAGGCCGTGGACGAAGCCGCCCAGACCTGGGGCGTGAAGGTTCTGCGTTATGAAATTAAGGATCTGACGCCGCCGAAAGAGATTCTGCGCGCGATGCAGCTGCAGATTACGGCAGAGCGAGAAAAACGCGCGGTCATCGCCACTTCGGAAGGCCAGAAGCAAAAAGAAATCAATATTGCAGAAGGCGAAAGAGCGGCCATGATCGCCCAGTCCGAGGGCGAAAAGCAAGCTGCCATTAACAAGGCCGAAGGTGAAGCTCGTGCAATTGAAGCCGTTGCTAAAGCGCAGGCAGAAGCCATCCGTGCCGTTGCGCAAGCCATCAGCGAGCCGCAGGGCATGCAGGCGGTGAACCTTCAGGTCGCAGAAAAGTATGTGGAAGCTTTCGGAAAAATTGCTAAGGAAGGCAATACGCTGCTTCTTCCGGCCAATCTCGCCGACATGGGTTCGATGGTCGCTTCAGCAATGACGATCATCCGCGAGCAAAACGGCAAGCAAGCCGCCGCACCCGCCGTCCGCAAGGCCGAATAAACCGCAAAGACGAAAATGCCCGGGAGCTTACGCTACCGGGCGAAATCTTGGTAGGCACAATTGGACTCGAACCAACGACCCCCACCATGTCAAGGTGATGCTCTAACCAGCTGAGCTACGTGCCTGAAGAAGTCGAAACTATACAGTCATTTTTTTAGTTGTGCAAGTCGATCGCATGGCTGTTGCAAACTCTTACGTTCTTCTTGCTGAAAACACGCCTTTAACTTCGCGAATCGCGGCCAAAGTACGATTCAAATCGTCCTTACCGTGGATTTCGATCGTGAACGTCATGTGCACGTCACCCTTCACGCGAACGGTCTGCATCGCAGAAATACTCTGTTTTTCCCGAGAAAGGATTTCAGAGATATCTTTGAGCAAGCCCATACGGTCAGCTGCGATCACCAAAATCTGGACCGGGAAAACGGAAGATTCGTCCTGCGTCCAGGAGACTTCAATCAAACGATCTCTGCCTTCTTCGTCCAAAGAACGAATGTTCGGACAGTCGGCGCGATGCACCGTTACGCCGCGTCCGCGGGTCACGAAACCGACGATCTCATCAGGCGGCACCGGATGACAGCAGCGAGCCAGCTGAGTCAGCAGTGAGTCAACGCCCACCACCAGGATCTTGCCTTTCTCGTGCTCGGAGGTTTTCTTCGGAGCCGCGGTTTCCAGCTTTTCTTCTTCCTGCGGATTCTTCTGCGGACGAGGTGCTAAAACGTTTTCGATCGCTTTCTGACCGAGTTCGTCTTTTCCGGCAGCCAAACACAGATCATCGACAGTGTTGAAACCTAAACGCTTAGCCAAATCCTCAAGCTTGACAGCGGTTTTACCCAAGCGTGCCAAGTCCTTGTCAATTTTTTCTCGGCCGGCTGTGACCGCCTGCTCCATTTCCTGAGCATTGAACCACTGACGAACCTTCGTGCGGGATCTGGGAGAAGCCGTAAAGCCTAAGTCCGGGTTTAACCAGTCTCGGCTCGGAGCACCGACTTTTGCCGCAATAATCTCAACTGTTTGGCCGCTCTGAAGTTTGGTATTCAGCGGAACCATCACACCGTCAACTTTGGCGCCGCGGCAGCGGTGGCCGAGTTCGGTATGCAGAAGGTAGGCGAAATCGATCGGCGTACTGCCGGCCGGAAGGTCAAGGACTTTGCCCTGCGGCGTCAGAACGTAGATATGTTCGTCTTTCGCAGCTTCCGGAGTCGGAGCAGCTTGAACGTCACTCTTCCAAGCCAGCATCTGGCGCAGCCAAGCCACACGATCTTCTTCATGTTCGCCGGCCTTGCGTTTGGAGCCTTCTTTATAGCGCCAATGCGCGGCCACACCGAGTTCTGCGAACTCGTGCATCGCGCGGGTTCGGATCTGGATCTCGAGCGGTTTACCTCTGGAGCCGACAATCACGGTGTGCAAAGACTGATAACCGTTGGGTTTCGGTTTTGCAATGTAATCGTCGAATTCCTTAGAAAGAACTTCGAAAGATTCCTGGATCAGCGAAAGCGTCTCGTAGCACTTTTCTACGGAATCCACGATGATGCGGATGGCTCGAACGTCAAAGAGCTGTTCGAACTTCAAGTTCTTCTTGCACATCTTCTTCCAGATGGAATAGATGTGTTTCGGACGTCCGGAGACAGACGCCTGAATTCCGCGGGAAGCCAGTAATGCCTGAATTCGGCGTACTGCTTCCTGAATAGAAGCAACACGCTCCTCACGGGTTTCTTCAAGATTATTGGCGATCGTGTGAAAAACTTCCGGTTCGGTAAAGCGCAGAGACAGATCTTCAAGCTCCCACTTCATCTGCCAAATACCTAAACGGTTGGCAAGCGGAGCGTAAAGCGCCAAAGTTTCGGCACCGTATTCTTTTGCACCCGGAGCTTTGGTCGCTGCGAAATAGCGCAGCGTCTGAAGACGCGAAGCCAAGCGAAGCAATACCACGCGGAGATCGGTACACAGAGCGAGCAGCAAACGGCGTACGGCATCAGGCTGCTGACTGATGCGTGCCTCTCCCTCGCGCGAGCGGGCCTTCTCGCTCACGTCAATAACGACTTTGAGATTTGCGACGAGTTCGCAGACTTGTTTTCCGAAGTGTTTGGTCAGCCATTCTTTCGGATTTTTGAGTTGGTTCCAAACACAAAAAAGATAGGCTGCTGCCAAAAGGTCATCGTCATCGCGAATGCCGCGAAGGATATCCACGACGCCCTCGGCATGAGCCATTACGGACTCGCCGGTGAAAAGTTTCTGACCCTCGTAAAGAGGCTCAATGGTACGACGGACATCAGCCAAATTAAGAGTCGGAGCAGATTCTTCCATTCTTCTACCACTAAACAAAAGAAGGCAGTCCTGATACAGAAACCACCTTCTACAAAAGGATGCGTAATTTTACCGAATCTGTCTGATTTGTCTAAATTTCGGCGCGTTAATCCACTACAACTGCGACTGTTGAAATCTGTACTTTCCAAGACGGATCAGGAAGCGCAGACTCAAGGACGGATCGGGCCGGAGGATTGGATTTGCTCACCCATTCTTCCCAGGCCTGATTCATTTCGGAAAAGTAACCCATGTTCGGAAGGTAGACAGTGCAGCGAAGAATATGCTCCTTATCGGATCCGGCTTTTGCAAGCAGATCATCGATTGTTTTGAGCACTTCTGCCGTCTGTACTTTCGGATCCCGGTTACGGGCCAGATCCACTTGTCCGGAGATATAGACTACTCCGTCACAGACCACCGCCTCACTGAAACGGCGTCCGGGCTCGATACGTTTAATCTCGGGCATAGCGGTTTCCTTTTGTTAGTTCTTGAAACTGTGGATCGGAGCCGGAATGCGTCCGCCGCGATTGATAAAGCCGGCTGCGGAACCCTTCTGAACCGCCATAATATCGGCACCGCCGAGCAAACCGCCGAATTCGGCACGTTCGCCGACCGTCTTGCCGGGAACAGGGATGAGACGAACAGCCGTTGTCTTAGCGTTGATCATACCGATCGCGCTTTCGTCGGCGATGATGGCGGAGATGACGTCAGCCGGCGTGTCGCCCGGGATCGCGATCATATCGAGACCGACGGAGCAAACACAGGTCATGGCTTCGAGTTTTTCGAGTGTCAGGAGGCCTTTAGAGGCGGCATCGGCAATGGCCGCATCTTCACTCACGGGAATGAAGGCGCCGGACAAACCGCCGACGGAAGAGGAAGCAAAGACACCGCCCTTCTTCACCGCGTCGTTCAGCATAGCAAGGACGGCTGTAGAGCCGGGTGCGCCGATAGAAGACAACCCGACGCTCTGGAAGATTTCACCGACGGAGTCTCCGACTTCGGGGGTCGGAGCTAAGGACAAATCGGCCACACCGAAAGGCAGGTTCATTTTTTCGGCAACTTCAGTACCGATCAGCTGACCGACCTTCGTCACCTTAAAGGCAGTGGTCTTAATGATTTCAGCAATTTCTGTGATCGAGACCTGCTCGCCCCTTCTGCGAACGGCGCGGTCAATTGCTTTTTTCACAACGCCCGGACCGGAAACACCGACACTGATCACCGCATCAGCTTCGCCGACGCCAAGATAGCCGCCGGCCATGAAGGGTACGTCTTCCGGAATATTGCAGAAGACAACCAGTTTGCAGCAGCCGAGACCGTCGCGGTCTGCGGTAGCGGCAGCAACATCGAGCACTCTATGGCCCATAAGTTTGACAGCATCCATATTGATACCGGTGCGAGTGCGGCCGACGTTGATGGAAGAGCAAACGTGGTTCGTGGTTGCCAAAGCTTCAGGCAGCGCATCAATCAGGTTTCTTTCTCCCGGCGTGATGCCTTTTTCGACCAAGGCGCCGAAGCCGCCCAAGAAGTCGACGCCGGCGTCGGTGGCGCAGTCGTCTAAGAGTTTGCAGACCTTGACCATCTGGTCACGGCTGTATCCGGCACAGACGGTTCCGATCGGAGAGACCGTAATACGCTTATTGACAACGGGAATACCGTAGCGGTCGCCGACTTCGTTGCAGATGGCAACGAGGTTCTTGGCATGACGATTAATTTTGGAGCGGACGCGGTAAGCGAAAGTGTCGAAGTTATCGCTTGCACAATCGAATAAGTTCAAGCCTAGGGTCACGGTACGAACATCCAAATGTTCGCTTCTGAGCATATCCAGCGTGGAGATGACCTCGCGTTCTGTAAGCATTTGATTGATTCCTTTTTGAATTAAGCGATAGACACACGATGAACCGCTTCAAAAATTCGGCGGTGCTGCATGCTCATGGAAAGATGACGGTCGTGGGCGATGTCGGAAAGAGTTCTGCTCAGAGCTTTTCTGTCCACTTCGGGAGGAACAGTGACTTCAAACACCAGAAGAACACGCGGCTGCGGCAGAGGGTTGCCGGCATCGTCCAGTTTTACTTCAATCGTTCTGAAACTGTCGATGTTGATGCGGCCTTCATAAAACACTCTGGTAAACGCCGTCAGAATATCCCTGCTGTCGGTACCGTCCACGGTCAGAACGAACGGTTCACCTTGGGTAACGGTAGCTTCGCCCGGAACGTAATCACGGACGAGGACGAACATATCGAAGCCTTTGCCCTTCAGTGCTTCTTTAATAATCTTTGCGACTTCGTCGTCGCCAACACTCTCCGGTTTATCCACGATCATGATGGCGGAGTATTCGTTTCTCACCGTCGTTTGATCCATATCTATAATGGAGCAGCCGAGTTTGTTCAGAGTATCGGAGGTTGTGTAAACAACACCGAAGCTGTCGGGACCGGTGACAGCCACTAAAATTCGCTTCACGTTAATTTCCTAAAAGAATGAGTTTTTGCCGAAGACCCGGATGTCATTTCCGGCCTTGGCAATTTATGAGGACAAATTCTCCCGACTCGGCGACCGTGATCGTCGAGACAGTCTTTATATTAGCCAAGCAAAAGGCTTCTTTTAGGAAACAAAAGGACTTTTTTCGTCTCGGGAGGCAGAAATTAACACTCTGAATTTCGGGATCGCTTTAAGCGTGTTTTGAATGCTCTGCTCCGAGATTTTTTTCACAGGCGTATTTCTTAACTCCGCGGCAAGCGCGCCGTAGCGAGCCGTATCGGCGAGCGCGCTTTCGGGGTTCTCCTGATTTTGTTCCCGCCCCCAGCTCGGGGGCATATCCGGACAATCCGTCTCCAGGACCCAAGCATCATCAGGAAGCTCGGACAAGATTTTGCGAATACGTTTCGAGCCGTCGTACGTCATTGCTCCGCCGTAGCCCAGCTTAAAACCATTTTGCAGGAACGCTTGCGCCTGAGCCATGCTTCCGTTAAAGGCGTGAATGATTCCGAGCTGCGGCGGCAAACGACGAATGTATTTGAGGACGATATCCATCGCTTCACGGCCGTGAAGACTCAGCGGCAAGCCGTACTTACGGGCAAACTTTAACTGAGCAGAAAAAACTTCTTCCTGAACGTCATGCGGAACGCTGCAGGCAGCAGAAAAATCCAGACCGCACTCGCCCACCGCAGCTAAACGAGGATCATCTTGATGCTCTTCCAGGAAGGCTTCCAACGCTGTCAGATCTTCTTTCCAGGAAGATCTGATGTAAAGCGGATGAATGCCGCACGCGTAAGCCTGGTCTTGTTCATACGCACAGCGCCGGGCATCTTCCAGATTATCGACACCGCCCGCGCACACCAAAGAAGAGACGACGCCGAGCCGGCGGGCCTCCCAAACTTCTTTTTTCTGCTGTTCTTCCGAGAGAACGAACAGATGGTTATGGGTGTCAATCCAGCGAAGCATTTAATTTTCCTCTGGCAAGATGCAGCCGTTCTTTAAACGCACAACGCGATCGCATCGCGCGGCAATATCAGGATCATGCGTCACAATGACCAGGGCCAAGCCCTGAGAGGACGACAATTTGAGCAGGTAGTCGATGACAACCTCAGCCGTCTCGCCGTCCAGGTTGCCGGTAGGCTCATCGGCCAAAAGACACAGCGGGGAGGCGCTGACTGCTCGGGCGATAGCGACACGCTGACGTTCGCCGCCGGACAGCTGGCTCGGCAGATGATCGGCGCGATCGGCAAGTCCCATTGCGTTTAGCAGGCTTTCAGCCCTCTTTTGAGCGACAGACGCTTTTTCGCGGCGGATTTTGAGCGGCATGGCCACGTTTTCCATGGCCGTAAATTCCGGCAGCAGATGATGGAACTGATACACAAAGCCGAGCCTGCGGTTGCGCAGCTCGGTTAAACGCTGCTCGGAGAGTTCGGCGATGTTTTCTCCGCCGATTTCGATCAAACCTTTATCAAAACGGTCCAGACCGCCGATGCACTGCAGGAGCGTTGTTTTTCCGGAGCCGGACGTGCCCACGATTGCCACCGACTCACCCTCGTGAACTTCCAGATTGACGTCTTTCAAAACATGCAAAAGTCGGCCGCCCTCTTTATAGCTTTTCTGCAGGCCGACAGCCTTTAATACGACGTTGTTATTCATATCTCAGTGCCTCAGCCGGTTGAATGTTTGCCGCTCTCCAGCTCGGATAGACGGTTGCCGCAAGAGCCAGCAGGAAAGAAAAGACGGCAATGGGGATCACGTCGGATGCACGAGGATCACTTGGCATTGCGGAGATGAAATAGATTTCTTTGGGCAGGAACTGGACACCGAAGAGCTGCTCGATGGCACCCACGATTGAACCTACATTGCAGGCAATGAGCAAACCGAGGCCCACACCGATCAGCACGCCGGCCGTCCCGATGAAAGCGCCCTGAACCATAAAGATGCGCATGATTGAGCCGCGCGTTGCACCTTGGGTTCGAAGGATTGCGATGTCGCTGCGTTTAGAGTTGACGGTCATCACCAAGGAAGAAACAAGACCGAAGGCTCCGACTAAAACGATGAGGAACAAAATAATGCCCATCATGCGTTTTTCGACCTGAACGGCCGCAAACCAAGTCCGATTCTGACGAGACCAATCGGTTGCCAAAAGACCAGGCGGCATTTGATTATTGAGTTCAGCGGCGACTCTCGGTGCATCCTGCATGTTGGAGAGCTTCAGTCGAATGCCTCCAGGTGTTTGAGTACGCATGAGTTTTTCGGCGTCCGTGAGATTGATGAAGCTCATTGCGCTGTCAAACTCGTAGTGGCCGGAATTAAAGACGCCTGCGACCGTGAACTGGCGCATGCGGGGCATGGTTCCGGCCGGCGTGAACTGTCCCTGAGGCACCATCACGTTGACCTTTTCTCCCGGAATCACGCCGAGGATCCTGGCTAAGTCCGTGCCGAGTATGATCTTGAATTCCCCGGGCTTTAAGTCGGACAGCTGTCCGATCTTCATGTTTTTTGCGACGTCGCTAACTTGAGATTCTGTCTGAGGATCAATGCCGTTTAGCTGGACGCCGCGCACGTTGGTGCCGCTCGTCAGCAGTCCCTGTCCCCTTAAGAAGGGCGCTGCGCCGATGATCTCCGGCTGCTGCTTCTTCAGCTCTGCGGCAGTCTTCTGCCAGTCCGGAATCGGAGCTCCGATCGACAGCACTTCGGCATGCGACAGCACGGAGAGCATCTTGTCTCGGACTTCTTTCTGGAAACCGTTCATCACGGATAAGACTATGATGAGGGCCATGACGCCCAAGGCGATGGAAGCCATGGACATGGCTGATATGAACGATACGAATCCGTCGCTGCGCCCTTTGCGGCGCGACAGTGTGTATCGCAGACCGATCATCCACTCGAAGGGCAGACCTGATAAAGGTTTATTTTTCACAAATTTTATCCAACTAAACGTTCAGGCTATTCTAGCTGTGAGATCAAACAATTAGAATTTAAGGCTATGCCCGCATGTATATTTTTATTGCCCAATTCACTGCCTTCTCCTAATGAAATTAAAGCGTTAGGAAAGGACGCCTATCCGCCCGTTTTGCGGAATTTCCTTGAAGGTTTCGGAGAACCGAAGGTCGCCACGATTTTTGAAAACCCGGCGCTCAGCGGTTTTGCTTCGATGCAGTGGGTATGGATGCTGCTGACTCAGCGCGAAAATCTAGCCCCGACCGCTCCTTATCTCTGGAAGGGTCTCGGAGGTCCGAAAGTTCATCAGGAATTTTGGGCCCTAAACGGCTACCGCATAGAAAACGGCGTGCTTAAAAGCGCCGGCGACATCTTTGATATCGATGAAGAATGCGATCTGAGAGATCTTTTGAATCCGGTCGCTCGTCAATTTGATTTTGAAGTGCAGGTTTTGGACGGACGCTTTTTCCTTGCGCGCAAGAAAGCATGGCAAGTTCTGATTGCTCCGTGGCTTGCTCAGGAAAACAAAGAACCGGCGCAGACTGCCGGTCCCCAAGCCGCTGAATGGACTGAAATCACTCGAGCCATTGAAGATAGCCTTGCAAAAAGCGCTTTCAATGAATTCCGGGCAAAAGCCGGACGGCCACCTGTTGAAGGTTTTTGGATCAACGGCGGTGCTTTTGAAGAGCAGCTCCTACCTTACACTCAGATTCGCTGTGCTCTGACAAGCGATCCCACGATTCGCGGCATCGCCGAGGCGGCGGGCATTGCGCGGGCCTACATTAAATCTTCGACGGCCGCTTGGCCTGACTGCCCTGAAGGCGACCGCTTCTGCATCCTCGACGAGTTTAACGATCCGACTGTCAAAGCAGATCCCGCTCACTGGCACGCCGCCTGGACACGCGCCGTTGAGCGCATGGAGCATCTCACGGCCACGGCAAAAGGATTTGAGAAATATCATCCCCGCTTGGTCGCTTCCGACGGTCTGCGCGTCAGCGTCATTGAAAAACTTCAGGAACAAAAGTCTTCTTTCGCCTTTTGGAAGAGTCCTAAAAACTACACCGAAGCATGGCTGAACTCCGGCCGCTAAAAACAAAAAAGTTATGACCAAAATAACGATTCGCCGATTTGACCGAAATGTCGTTCAGGCGCTCACAAACCGCGGCTTCCCCGAACCGCTGGCCCGCGCTTTAGCGGCCAGACACGTCACAAGCCCGTCCGACCTTGATTATGAATTCAAGGAGATGCTTTCTCCGTGGGATCTTAAAAACTGCAAAGAAGCCGGAGAAGCCATTGCCGATGCAATCTGGAAACAGAAAAACATCGTGATCATCGGCGACTATGACTGTGACGGTGCGACCGCTGTTTCCGTCGGCATCCTGGGACTGCAGGCGCTAGGCGCCTTCAACGTCTCTTATTTAATCCCTGACCGCGACAAGGACGGTTACGGTCTGTCTCCTCAGCTTGTTGATCGAGCTGCGGCTGCCGGCGCCGAGTTCATCATTACCGTGGACAACGGAATTTCTTCGGTGGCTGCGGTCGAACACGCCAAAGCCCTTGGCATCGAGACAGTTGTCACCGATCACCATTTGCCGGGCGATGAAATTCCTGACACCCTCGTCGTCAACCCGAATCAGCGCGGTGACACCTTCCCGAGCAAATCTTTAGCCGGTGTGGGCGTCATCTTTTACGTGTTGATCGCCGTGCGCTCGGCACTCCGCGCCAAAGGAGCCTATCCGAACGGAAAACAGCCGAATCTCCAGCATCTCATTGATTTGGTGGCTTTGGGTACGGTTGCCGACGTTGTGCCGCTGGACCGCAACAACCGGATCCTCGTTTCCAAAGGTTTAGACAGCATTCGCGCCGGCAAAATGCAGCCGGGCGTGAGCGCCCTGCTTTCCGTAGCAGGTAAGAATGCTCACCGCATTTGCGCCAATGACTTGGGCTACATTCTCGGACCCCGCATCAACGCTGCGGGTCGTTTGGACAGCATCAACAAAGGTGTTGAGTGTCTGACAAACTACGACTACAACACGGCGCTTTTCTACGCAAAAGAGCTTGACCAAATCAATGCCGAGCGCCGCAATCGCGAAGTATCCATGCAGTCCGATGCAATTCTGTCCCTGCAGACAATTTCCGTCGATGACAGCAATTCCATCGTCCTTAAGGGCGATGACTGGCACGCCGGAATCATCGGTTTAGTGGCCTCCCGCATCAAAGAACAAACTTACCGCCCGGTGATCGCTTTTGCTCCGTCGGAAGAAAACGGTGAACACGTCCTCAAAGGTTCGGGACGGTCTATCCCCGGCATTCATCTGCGCGATGCCTTAGACCGCGTCAGCAAGCTCAAGCCGGAGCTGATCCTGAAATTCGGCGGTCATGCTATGGCTGCAGGCCTTACGATCCGCAAAGATGCTTTTGATGAATTCAAAGAACTCTTTGCCCGCGCCGTTAAAGAGCTTTCCGATCCTGACATGTTCGAACGCAACATCGTCACAGACGGCGAGCTCAGGGCTTCGGACTTCAACACTGAACTCGTTGAAGCCATCCGCAAACATGTCTGGGGTCAGGCCTTCCCGGAACCGCTCTTTGCCAATCAGTTCAAAGTACTTTCTCAGAGAGTCTTGAAAGATCAGCATCTGAAACTTTCTCTCGAAGTTGACGGCAGAGAAATCCAAGCCATTTGGTTCAGGCATAAGCGCGAGCTGCCTCCGACCGTGCGTTTGGCTTACAAGCTCGACATCAATGACTTCCGCGGACGTCAATCGGTTCAGCTCATCATTGAAGGCATGGAAGACGAGTTTGAGGACTGGACGGCTTAAGAGCTTTTCAGTCGTGCAAACAAACTTACACAATTGAGGGAATACGGACCCATTTCCGCCCGCTCATCGGGTTAAGGATTGGGGCCGCTCTTATATAATTGAGGGTTCTTTTTAATATCAACACGTTAAGAAATGGAAGTTGAACGTTTAAACCTAATCGGCACCACCGCCGAGGACCTTCAAGCTCGCACGGAAGAGCTGCGGAGGTATCTTTGACTACGACCACAAAGAGCGTCGTTTAGAAGAAGTCAATCAAGCCCTTGAAGACCCGAGCATATGGTCTGATCAAGAGCGTGCTCAGCAGCTGAGCAAAGAAAAGAAACGTCTTGAAGACGTTGTCCTTACCATCAAACACCTTACTACCGGCCTTTCCGATGCTTTGGAATTATTTGAAATGGCCAAAGAAGAGGACGATGACGCCTCTTTGGAAGCGGTAGAAACTGATATCAGCAGTCTCAAAAAAGAGGTCGAACATCTCGAATTCCAGCGCATGTTCAATCAGGAACATGACGAGGCTAACTGCTTCCTGGAAATTCAGGCCGGCGCCGGCGGAACCGAAGCGCAGGACTGGGCCAGCATGCTTGAGCGTATGTACATCAAGTTTGCGGAACGCCAAGGCTTTAAGCCTGAGATTGTTGAAGAAACCGAAGGCGATGTGGCCGGTATCAAAGGCTGCACGATCAAAATCACAGGCGACTATGCCTATGGCTGGCTCAGAACCGAGACCGGTATTCACCGCTTAGTTCGCAAGAGCCCGTTCGACTCCAACGCACGCCGTCATACTTCTTTTGCTTCTGTGTTCGTCGTTCCCGAAGTCGACGATTCTTTTGAAGTCGAAGTCAATCCGGCCGATCTGCGTATTGACACGTTCCGCGCCTCCGGCGCCGGCGGTCAGCACATTCAGAAGACTGATTCCGCCGTCCGTATCACGCATATTCCGACCGGCATTGTCGCTGTCAGCCAGACCAGCCGAAGTCAGCATCAGAACAAGGAAGAGGCTATGACGATTCTGAAGAGCCGTCTTTATGAAGCCGAACTCCGTAAGCGGCAGGCTACTCAGCAGGCCTTGGAAGACAACAAGAGCGATATCTCCTGGGGTCATCAGATCCGCTCTTACGTGTTGGACCAGTCCCGCGTCAAAGACCTGCGTACCAATGTCGAAACCGGCAACACCACTGCCGTTTTAGACGGCGCTTTGGAACCCTTTATCGAGGCCAGCCTCAAGCAAGGAGTTTGAGCGTGAAGACTCTCACCATTATTACCGGTGCCTCTAAAGGGCTCGGTTTTGAATTAGCCCGTCAGTCGCTTAAGGCCGGCGACAGCGTCGTGACGATGGAACGCCGTCCCTCGAAAGCCTTAGTAGAAGAAGCCGATAAGATCGGCTGCAATTTCATCCAGTTCACAGCGGACTTGCTTGACCGCAAGGGCGCTGTCGAGCTTTTGATGTGGCTGCTTTCCGATAAGGAATACGCCGAACACGACCGTCTGATTCTGATCAACAACGCCGGCATGCTCGGTCCGGTCGGCCCGATTGAAAATGCTTCCCCGCAGGCTGCTGTTGACTGCATCCGCGTCAACTTTGAAATCCCGGTGCTGCTGACTCAGGCTTTTCTGAATGAGACACGCGACTGGAAAGGCGAGCGCCGCGTTATGAATATTTCTTCCGGCGCCGGACGCAAGTCCGTTCCCGGCTGGGCCATGTACTGCTCAACCAAAGCAGCCCTTGACCGCTTCACCGCCGTCACCGCCGAAGATCAGCAGGGAAAACCCAATCCAGCACGCCTGAGCGCCGTTGCTCCGGGCGTTGTAAATACCGACATGCAGGGCAGCATCCGCGCTTCGTCTAAAGAAGATTTTCCGAACGTTGACCGTTTTATCGACTTAGAAAAAGACGGAAAACTTCAGAGCACTGAAGACACCGCCAAACGACTTTTAAATTACCTCAACAGCGACGAGTTCGGCAAAGAGCCCATCTCGGATATTCGCAATATTTCTGTTGGAGACTAAAGTGGAAAACCAGAAAGAAACCGTCAAAAAAGAAGACGCTCTTGAAACTGAGAACCATATCATTGCCGAACGCTTAGCTAAACTCGATAAACTCAGAGCTGAAGGCGTTGCTTATCCGAATGATTTCGTTCAGAAAGACCGCATTGAAGAAGTTCGTGCCGCCAACGGCAGCAAGACGCCGGAAGAGCTTGAAGCTGCTCCGGTCGAAGTTACTGTTGCCGGCCGCGTCATGCTCAAACGCGTCATGGGCAAAGCCAGCTTCCTGACCGTCAAAGACGGCACCGATCACATCCAGTTTTTTATCACCAAGGCTGAAGTGGGCGATGAAACTTACGACTTCTTCAAGAAGATGGTCGACATCGGCGATATCGTCGGCGCAACCGGCACGCTGTTCTTCACCAAGACCGGCGAACTTTCCGTCCGCGTCAAGAACTTCCGTCTGCTGACCAAGAACATTCGTCCGCTGCCGGATAAGTTCCACGGCCTCTCCGATCCGGAAACCCGCTATCGTCAGCGCTATGTCGATCTGATCATGAACGAAAGCACACGCCGCACCTTCATGATCCGTTCCAAGGCGATCGCCGAAACTCGTAAATTCATGATGGAACATCACTTCATGGAAGTGGAAACTCCGATGCTCCATCCGATCCCCGGCGGTGCCAATGCCAAACCGTTCATCACCCATCACAATGCGCTCGACATGGATATGTACCTGCGCATCGCACCGGAACTTTATCTGAAGCGCTTGGTCGTCGGCGGCTTTGAACGCGTGTTTGAACTCAACCGCTCTTTCCGCAACGAAGGTGTTGACGTTCGCCACAACCCTGAATTCACAATGATGGAGTTCTATGCAGCCTACAAGGAATATCACTGGCTCATGGACTACACCGAAAAACTTCTGCGTACCGTCGCAGAAAAGACGATCGGTACCGCTGTCATTCAGTATCAGGGTCATACCATCGACCTCACAAAACCGTTTGATCGCCTGACCGCTAAAGAAGCCGTCCTGAAGTACGCCCCGCAGTACACCGCCGAGCAGCTCGAAGACAAGGACTTTATGCAGGAAGAACTCAAGCGCCTGGGTGAACCCGCTAAGGCTGACGCAGGCGTCGGCGCTCTGCAGATGGCCATGTTTGAAGCCGTTGCCGAATCCAAACTCATTCAGCCGACTTACATCATTGACTACCCGGTTGAGATTTCTCCGCTGGCTCGCGCCTCCGACAAGGTTCCCGGCATCACCGAGCGTTTCGAACTCTTCATGGCCGGCCGCGAAACTGCCAACGGGTTCTCTGAGCTGAACGATCCGCAGGATCAGGCTGCTCGCTTCATGGCTCAGGCAAAACTGAAAGCCAGCGGCGATGATGAAGCTATGTACTACGACGCCGACTACGTCCGCGCACTGGAATACGGTCTGCCTCCGACAGGCGGCTGCGGCGTGGGCTTAGACCGCTTTGTCATGCTGCTCACCGACTCTCCGAGCATCCGTGACGTTCTGCTCTTCCCGCATATGCGTCCTGAGGCCTAAGAATCATGAGCGAAAGGAAGCTGAAAATCGCGGCTCTTTTAAAAGAGCTCTACCGCATGGCCGAAGTTCCCGTGCCCTTCTCCCGTATTCCGTTTTACTTTAACGACGTACGAGCCGGGCATATTGAACGAACTGATGCCGAGTTTTTAGAGAAAACCTTTCGCTTCTGTGAAGCTCGTCCGGATGCTTTCGTGTTTACCGCGGAAGGCCCCGGACAGGCTTCGCGCCGCTTGGCTGCCGTTTCGCACCTTTATAAAGGCGCGGACAAAGTCTTTGCCTGGCGGGATGAACTGCTTTCCGTTACTGCTTCGGATGACATTGCCTGCGAGTCGCCTTTGACCGTTATTGAGCGTGCAATGTGCCGTCCCTTTGCCTTTAACACCTTTGCCGTTCACCTGAATCCGTTCACGCGTGACGGCAGGATGTGGGTCGCTCAGCGTTCTTTCAAGAAGGCGATCGGCCCGGGCTATTGGGACAATTGTGCGGCCGGCTTAGTCGGCGCAGGCGAGCCTTTCGGGCTTGCGATGGAACGCGAAGCGTTTGAAGAAGCCTGTGTAGCACCCGGATCCATTGAAATCTCTTTTAGCGCGCGCAATATCATTTCTCGTCCCGTTCATGAAGGCTGGATGCGAGAAATCGCCTACATCTGCAACGCTTACGTTGAAGATTCTTTCCATCCTCACAACATGGACGGCGAAGTGGAGTGTTTTGAGCTCTTAGAGCCCGAAGCGATTATTGAACGCATAGAAAAAGGACGATTCACTTTCGAATCGTCCCTTGCTGTTTTAGCCGGTTTAGCTTGGCAGGAAGGCCTGCTTGATCTCTTAGATCAGCCGGCCGGCTAAACACTATTCTCTTTCGTCCATCCAAGCTACCAGGATGGCTTCCAGTATTTTTTCGTTGCTTGCTTCCGGATCGTCATCAAAATCCGGGAGAGCGACGATCATCGCGTGCATCTTCTCAAAGCTGATCGTCAGCGGATCTAAATCCGGGTTTTCATCGTAGAGCTCTTCCGCAATGGCACGCGGATCCTTCCAAGTCAGCCTCATCATTCGTTTTCTCTCGCATGATTACGGGAGTATTTCGGAATTTCGACCGTGATGTCTTCTTTGCCGACTTTTGTCTGGCAAGTCAGGCGGGAATTCGATTTCAGACCCCAAGCCTGATCAAGCAGATCTTCTTCATCGTCTTCAGCCGGCTCCAACGAGTCAAAGCCTTTGTCGATGTAGCAGTGACAAGTCGTGCAGGCGCAGGAGAACTCGCAGGCATGGTCGATATTGACGCCGTTAGCGACCAAAGCCTTAGCTAAGTTTGCACCTTCGGGGACTTCAAACTCAGCCCCGTTCGGGCAGATTCCGGGATGCGGTAAAACGGTTACTTTCGGCATTTTTTAAACCTCGTCAACAGATTTGCCTTGGAGTGCTTCCAAGATCGTACGGTTCATTCGACGTGCAGCAAAGTCCTTGGTTCCCTCGGACAGTGCTGAAATCGAATTTTTAATTTCATCCTTGTCATCTTGCGCGCGAACGGTCTCGAGATGTTGAATCATGGCGTCGATCTGAGCGCGCTCGGCTTCATTGAGAAGGTCGGCGTCGGAGGACAGTGCGGAGTAAATGCTTTCCAGAAGACGCGCAGACTCGACTTTCTGCTCGCGCAATTCGCGCAGCTTCATATCTTCTTCGGCATGACCGAAGGAGTCTTTCAGGATGCGGCTGATTTCATCTTCCGACAGACCATAAGAAGGCTTGACCGTAACGGATGCTTCCACGCCCGTGGTTTGTTCGCGGGCCGTGACCGACAAAAGTCCGTCGGCGTCGACCTGAAACGTCACACGAATACGAGCCGCACCGGCAACTTTCGGTGGAATGCCGCGCAAAGAGAATTTGGCCAAAGAGCGGCACTCTTCCACTAAATCTCGTTCACCCTGAAGGACATGGATCGACATCGCGGTCTGACCGTCCTTGAAGGTTGTAAAGTCCTGAGCCATAGCCACAGGAATCGGCGTATTGCGGGGAATGACTTTTTCGACCAAACCGCCCATGGTCTCAAGACCGAGGGAGAGGGGTGTGACGTCAAGCAAGAGCCAGTCTTCGTCGCTGCGGTTGCCGGCAAGCAAATTGGCTTGGAGCGCGGCACCGATTGCCACGACTTCATCCGGGTCGATATCAGTCAGCGGTTCGCGATCAAAGTAATCAGCGACAGCTTTGCGGATGCAGGGCATGCGGGTGGAACCGCCGACGAGCACCACACCTTTTACTTCATCACGCTTGAGACCGGCATCTTTTAATGTCTGCTTTGTAGCTTCAATAGTTCTTGCCACCAGGTGATGCGTAATGGAATCAAAAACTTCGCGAGTAATCGTGACATTGATAATACGGTCACCGGAAATCTTGGCATGAATCGTTGCCTTCTTTTCCGTTGTGAGCATTTCTTTAGCCGCCTTGGCTTTTGCCATCAGCATACGGCTGTCGGAATGCGTCAGAAGCGGGCGGCCGGCCTGATCAATGACCCAGCAGTAAAGGCGCTGATCAAAATCGTCGCCGCCCAACTGACTGTTGCCACCGGTGGCGAGCACCTCAAAAACGCCTTTGCGCAAACGAAGGACAGAGACGTCAAAAGTTCCGCCGCCTAAGTCATAAACAATGTAAAGACCTTCCGCGCCGGTATCGAGCCCGTAAGCCAAGGCAGCGGCCGTTGGTTCGCTCAAGAGACGAAGAACATTCAAACCGGAGAGTTTGGCAGCGTCTTTTGTAGCCTGACGCTGAGCGTCGTCAAAGTAAGCCGGTACGGTCACAACAGCGCCTACCAGTTCACCGCCTAAGGCGTCTTCGGCGCGTTTTTTAAGGACTTTCAGAATTTCTGCAGACACTTCCACGGGGCTCTTGGCACCCTGAGAAGTGTTGAGTTTGACCATGCCTTCGCCTTTAATGAAGTCATAGGGCATGTAGCGATTGTTCTGAAGTTCGGAAGCACTTCGGCCCATCAGGCGTTTGACGCTGGAAATGGTATTGAGCGGGTCGGCTTCTGCACGCAGCCGAGCTTCTTCACCTACGACAACGTCTCCGTTCTTCTCATAATGAACAACAGAGGGCAGCAGTTTCTGATTTTTTTCATCGACAAGAACTTCAGGAGAACCGTTTCTAACGGTGGCCGCCAATGAATTCGTGGTGCCTAAATCAATACCGACAGCGAACCGCTCTTGATGCGGTGCTGTCGACATTCCGGGTTCGGCAATTTGCAGAAGTGACATTATTCAAAATCCAGTAGCTGGCGATTTAAAAACATAACCTTTTTTAAATCCTCTGCCGCCAGCGAGACATCAGATTTCACATCGAACGCATCTGCAACTTCGTTAAGCAGTTCGTTCTTTTCCTTTTCTATGGCTTTCTTCATGACTTCGAGCTCAGCCGTATCGCCAGCGCCTTTGGCGTCAGCAATGGCCTCTCGGCGCTCGAGCTGTTCAAAAAGAAACTCTTCGGAGATCGAACCGCTGCTGTCCTCATCAATCGGATGTCCGCGCAGAGCGCACAGGACCTTGCCGCACTGAATCGGATCGCTGAGTTTTTGATAAGCGTCATTGATCAGCGTTGCCCACTGCTGGGCAACGCGTTTTTCAGCGTCGCTTGCCGAGGCAAAACGGTCGGGATGAACCTTCTTTTGGATCTCAAAATACTTTTCATCCAGCTTTTGTTTATCAATTCGGAACTGTGGCTTCAGACCGAAAATTTCAAAAGGGTTCAGCGCCGCCATAATGCCTCCGCTTTAGTTAGACATGGAAAGATTTGCCGCAACCGCAGCTTTCTTTCTCGTTCGGGTTCTTGAATTTGAATCCGGTATTGAGACCTTCACGGACAAAGTCCAGTTCAGTCCCGTTGATATAAGGCAGGCTCTTAGGATCGACGATCACCTTGATCCCGAAGCTTTCATAAACCTGATCTTCGGGCTCGATTTTGTCCGCAAACTCTAAGGCGTAAGCCATACCGGAGCAACCGCTGGTTTTGACACCGACTCTAAGGCCGATGCCTTTGCCGCGTTTACGAAGGAATTCTTCAACGTGGGAAGCTGCTTTCTCTGTCAATGTGACCGACATTATTTTTCCTTAATCTGAGCCTGTTTGTGGCGATAATCTTCCACTGCGGCCTTGATGGCGTCTTCTGCAAGAATGGAGCAGTGGATCTTGACGGGAGGAAGCTCAAGCTCTTCGGCAATAGCTGTGTTTTTGAGCTGTTCGGCCTCTTCCAGGGTCTTGCCCTTGATCAGTTCAGTGACCAAAGAGCTGGAAGCGATGGCACTGGTGCAGCCGTAGGTTTTGAACTTAGCGTCTTCGATAACACCGTTGTCGTTAACTTTGATCTGCAGGCTTAAAACGTCGCCGCAAGCGGGGGCGCCGCGTGTACCGGTTCCGACGTTGGGATCGTTTTTATCTAGTCTGCCGACATTTCTGGGGTGCTGGAAATGATCCATCACTTTATCGCTGTATTGCATTCTTTTCTTTCCTTATTAGTGTTCTGTCCATTTAACTTGTTTCATGTCCACGCCTTCCTTGTACATCTCCCAAAGCGGGGACATTTCACGAAGCTGTGCAACCTTTTCTTTGATGAGCTTGATGGTGTAGTCAATCTCTTCTTCCGTCGTAAAGCGGCCTAAGCTGAAACGGATGGAGCTGTGAGCCAGTTCGTCATCGATACCGAGGGCACGAAGAACATAGGACGGTTCCAAGCTGGCGGAAGTGCAGGCGGAGCCGGAAGAAACGGCGATTTCCGGGCAGCTGGCCATAAGGGCCTCGCCTTCAACAAACGCGAAGCTGACATTGAGATTGAACGGAGCTCTGTGTTCCATGCTTCCGTTAACGTGAACGGCTTCGATTTCGCTTAAGCCTTTCCAAAGTCTGTCGCGAAGAGCGCCGATACGCTTCATTTCTTCATCCATTTCCAGACGGCACAGTCTGTAGGCTTCGCCCATACCGACGATCTGGTGTGTGGCGAGCGTGCCGGAGCGCATGCCTCTTTCGTGGCCGCCGCCGTGAATGATGGCTTCAATACGAGCGCGCGGTTTGCGGCGAACATAAAGCGCACCCATTCCCTTCGGTCCGTAGAGCTTGTGGGCGGAAAGGCTCATCAGATCCACCTTGAGTTTTTCCATATCCAGGGGGATCTTGCCGGCTGCCTGAGTGGCGTCGACATGGAAGAGAATTCCGCGTTCGCGGCACATCTCACCGATTTTCTCGATGTCCTGAATCACGCCGATTTCGTTGTTGACGGCCATCACGGAAACCAGAGTCGTATCCGGACGCATGGCTTTGGCCAAAGCGTCGAGGTCCAAAAGACCGTCCTTGCCGACATCCATGTAGGTGACCTCAAAGCCTTCGCGTTCAAGTTCGCGCATGGAGTCCAACACGGCTTTGTGTTCGGTCTTTACCGTGATTAAATGCTTACCTTTGTCCTTATGGAAACGGGCTGCACCCTTGATGGCGAGGTTGTCGCTTTCGGTGGCTCCGCTGGTCCAGACGATTTCTTTCGGATCGGCATTGATCAGTGCTGCGACTTCAGCGCGGGCATTTTCAACGGCTTCTTTAGCTTTCCAGCCGTATTCGTGGCTCGTGCTGGCAGCGTTGCCGAAATTCTCATAAAGGAAAGGAATCATCTTGTCGACGACACGGGGATCGACAGGAGTGGTCGCAGAATAATCAAGGTAAATAGGGAACTTCATGATTAGCTCCAATGAAGAGATAAATTGGGGATTGTTTAAACCTTCGGTTTGATAATTGAGACGGGGCTTAAGCCCTGATCTTTGAGTTTTTTCTTGTCAGCCAAGGTTTTCAGCGAGATCCCTTTTAGGAATCTGCGGATTTCCTCGTTGAGGCTTTCCCAAAGATCGAATGTGATGCACTCACCTTCTCCGTCGCAGACTGCTCTGTTTTTATCGCAGCTGGCTTTCTCCAGCGGGTCGTCCACGGCTTCTAAAATATCGATCACAGTGATTTGATCCGCGGGCTTAGCCAAACGGTAGCCGCCGGCAGGACCGCGCACCCCTTCAAGGAGACCTGCTCTGCGCAGCTTTCCGAAGATCTGCTCAAGGTAGGCACTCGAAAGATGGCGTCTGTCACCGATCGCGGCGATCGACACATACTCTTCAGGGTCATGAAGAGCAATATCGAGCATCGCAGTAACGGCAAAACGGCCTTTAGTAGTGAGTTTCATCTTTATTCCGATTTAATTTGTCGGAAATAATAGACCGTTTTATTTCCGAGCGCAATAGTCGGAATTGAAAAAGCCCTCCGAAGAGGGCTAAGAAGGAAAATGAATTTTCAGCGGCTACAGAGCTGAGCCGGGAATGTAGACAGAAGCGCGTTTCTTAACGACTTCCAGCAGGCCTTCGCAGGCGTCTTCACAGTAGTCGAGCACCGTGTTGAAACCCTCGTTGCCGCCGTAATACGGATCGGGCACTACGGCCGTATCGTATTCCGTTGCGTAACGCATCAGAAGCGCCAGCTTGTGTTTATACATCGGAGGACAGATCTGCTGCATCGCAGTCAGATTTTCCCAGTCCATCGCCAAAATGAAGTCGCACTCTCTAAAGTCGTCGGATGTAATCTGACGAGCCCTAAGTTCGGATAAGTCATATCCGCGCTTACGGCCTGCTATCTGAGCGCGCACGTCCGGCGCCTCTCCGACGTGATAACCATGTGTACCGGCAGAATCCACGATTACTTTGTCAGTCAGTCCGGCTTCCTTCACCATTTTCTTAAAAACTGCTTCAGCCGTAGGGGAACGACAAATGTTCCCCATGCACACAAATAAAACTTTTACCATGTTTTTTGCATTCTTCTTAATTGACGAATTAATCACACCTCTCTCGCGTACACCGCAGGCAGGTTGCAATAGCTTACGAGCCCCTAACGTTTTTTGCAAAAATGTATAGGGTAATTACTAATAATTCAACTCAAAATGAGCACTCAGGCGTTCGGTTTTGCGACATCCTCGTCTTCTCCGGGCGTTGCTCCGAAAACCTGTTTACGAATGGATGCCAATTTATCACGGACTTCAGAGGCTTTTTCAAATTCGAGATTCTTTGCATGCTCAAACATTTCGTTTTCGAGCCGTTTGATTTCGCGCGCAAGTTCCTTAGGTCCCATTTTTTCGTAATCCTGACCGTCAACCAGCCCGAATTCGTTCTCAAGGCTATCGCTCTTATAGACGCCGTCGATAATGTCTCGAATCTCTTTCTTAACGCTCTTCGGCGTGATGTTGTGCGCCACGTTATAGGCAGTCTGTTTTTCTCTGCGTCGAGCCGTTTCGTCCATCGCTCTGCGCATGGAGTCTGTAATCGTATCAGCGTAAAGGATGGCTTTTCCCTCAACATTACGTGCCGCACGACCGATTGTCTGAATCAGTGAGCGTTCGCTTCGCAGGAAGCCTTCTTTATCCGCATCCAAAATCGCGACCAAAGCTACTTCCGGAATATCCAAGCCTTCTCTCAGCAAGTTAATGCCGATCAGAACATCGAAGACACCGGCACGCAGGTCTCGAATAATTTCCACGCGTTCCACCGTATCAATATCTGAGTGCAGGTAACGCACTTTGATGTCGTTGTCCTGCAGGAAGTCGGTCAAGTCTTCGGCCATGCGTTTGGTCAGCGTCGTGATCAGAATGCGCTGGCCTTTCGGGATTCTTTCTTTAATTTCGCCGAGTACATCGTCCACCTGAGTCGTGGCCGGACGCACTTCTACTTCCGGATCCACCAGGCCGGTCGGACGCACCACCTGCTCCACGATCTGGGAAGAATGATTCAGTTCATAGTCGGCCGGAGTGGCCGAGACAAAGATTGCTCGGCGCATCTTGCTTTCGAATTCGTCAAAGCGGAGCGGACGATTGTCCTTGGCGCTCGGAAGACGGAAACCATACGTCACAAGCGTTTCTTTTCTGGCGCTGTCTCCTCGGTACATACCGCCGATCTGACCCAAAAGAACGTGAGACTCATCGAAGAACATCAGCGCGTCCTTCGGCAGATAGTCGATCAGGGTCGGAGGCGGCTCTCCGGGCAGACCGCCTGCAAGGTGTCGGCTGTAGTTCTCAATGCCTTTGCAGAAGCCCACCTCATGGAGCATTTCCAGGTCAAAGAGCGTTCTTTCGCGGATTCGCTGAGCTTCAAGCAGCTTGCCGCTTTCTATGAATTTTGTCTCCTGGTCTCTGAGCTCATCTTTGATAGCTTCAATAGCGCGAAGAATATCGTTTCTCGGCGTGACGTAGTTAGACGTCGGATAAATGGCGAAGCGGTCTACCTTCTGACGTGTTTTACCGGTCAGCGGATCGAAGAAGTACATTGCTTCGATTTCGTCATCGAAAAGTTCGATACGCAGCGCCATTTCCGAGTGTTCCGCCGGAAACACGTCGATCGTATCGCCGCGGACGCGGAACTTACCGCGCGTAAATTCCATGTCGTTGCGCTCGTACTGGATGCGCACCAAATGAGAAATCAAACCGCGCTGCTCGATCTTGTCACCGACTTTCAGGATAAGACGCATCTCGGTGTAGGACTCAGGTTTACCGATACCGTAGATAGCGGAGACAGTGGCCACAATGATCACATCGCGACGTTCCAGCACACTCTTTGAAGCCGACAGACGCATCTGCTCGATGTGCTCGTTGATGGCAGAATCTTTTTCAATAAAGAGGTCCCGCTGAGGTACGTAAGCTTCCGGCTGGTAGTAGTCGTAATAGCTCACGAAGTACTCCACCGCGTTATTCGGGAAGAAGTCTCTCATTTCCGCGTAGAGCTGGGCAGCAAGGGTTTTATTCGGCGCCATGATCAGCGTCGGCAAACCGGTTCGAGCGATAACGTTTGCCATCGTGTAAGTTTTGCCGCTTCCAGTCACACCAAGCAGCGTCTGGGCCGTAAGGCCGTCTTCAATGCCTTCGACGAGCTCTTTGATGGCCTGAGGCTGATCTCCGGCCGCCTCAAATGGCTGATGCAGTTCAAACGGAGAATTGGGGAATTTGATGATTTTCAAGGTGGTGTCTGCCTAAAGAATCCTTTGAATTTGAAAAGTTTAGAACGAATCGCTCGGAGTCCGCTGCGCAAAAATCCGATCTGGTTAATCCAAGTCAGAATTAATTTAGTCGACATTCCTCTGACTCTAATTCACACCCCTCGCATCTTCGGACCCATTTTTGGATGCACACCTAACTATCCTATTGTTTTCAATGAATTTATTATGATTTTATTTATGTAACATCGTGTTGACTGACATAATTTTTGTTGTCAAAATATTTGCTTCTGCAATTCGGCAGACATAAAAATAGAGGCTCCTGCTATGTGCACTTTCAACATTGGCAAGTGCCTATTCAACATAGGCATACGCCGTACACTGCATCTAACGCGGTTTACGATGCGCGACTGCTTTTCTTTCAACAAATTCGTCTCTGAAGCTGCCCAATAATCTTTCGGCCGTATCCGTTCGGCCATTCTCGTCCTTTTCTATATCTTCAATAAGACAACTTTCAGCAATCTCGCCTCAGCTTGCGTAAGTCGTTTTTGAAAGAAAAGGGCCCGACCTCTCATTCATTAAATTTTTTGCGGATTCATTCAAGTTAGTCCGGAGAACATTAATCATGCAAAAACTTAAGATCGCAGCCTCTGCCGTATTAAAAGATAAACTTCAGGTCGACCGTGAAGTTGTCAAGCTCTCCACGGCAGACTTTACCGAAGTCTCAGCTGTTGTTATTGATATTGAAGACTACCGCAAGGGCGGTCTAAACAAAGTCGACGGAACAGCCCTTGGCATTCCCGTCTTCCTTTACCTTCGAGACGAAGAGAACACTCCGGAAGAACTCGTCGGACACGTTGTCGGCGTCATCAGCGACAATCTGACGGACAGACGCTTATTCGGGCGCCAGATCGATGAGGCGGCTAAACGCTACGAAGACAAAGTCCTGCCTCCTTTCTTCGGCGCTTTGGCGCAGTACGTCTATAAAGGCAAATCTCAGTTTGACTGCCCTGGACATCAGGGCGGTGCTTACTTCCGCCGTCACCCGGCCGGACGCGCTTTCTACGATTTCTACGGCGAAGAACTCTTCCGTTCCGACCTCTGCAACGCCGACGTTGCGATGGGCGACCTTTTGATTCACGAAGGCGCGCCGCTCAAAGCACAAAAAGCCGCCGCAAAAATCTATAACGCCGACAAGACGTATTTCGTTCTCAACGGAACCTCTGCCTCCAATAAGGTCGTCTTAAATGCGGCCCTCACACCGGGAGACTTAGTTTTATACGACCGAAACAATCATAAGTCCGTGAATCACGGTGCTCTGCTGCAGGCCGGCGCCACACCGATTTATCTCGAAACTGCGCGCAATCCTTTCGGCTTTATCGGCGGCATTGACGAAAAATGCTTTGACGAGAAATATCTTCGCGACCTCATTCGAGAAAAGTGCCCCGAGAAAGCCGACGCCAAGCGCCCGTTCCGTCTTGCCGTCATTCAGCTCGGCACTTACGACGGCACGATTTACAACGCCAGACAAGTCGTCGACAAAATCGGACATCTGTGCGATTACATTCTGTTTGACTCCGCATGGGTCGGCTATGAACAGTTCATTCCGATGATGCGCGACTGCTCACCGCTGCTTCTCGAACTCGGGCCGGAAGATCCCGGCATTTTTGTCACACAGTCTGTACACAAGCAGCAAGCCGGCTTTTCTCAGTCTTCACAGATTCATAAGAAAGACGCCCACATCAGAGGTCAGGACCGCTTCATTCCGCACAAGGTGCTGAACAATGCCTTTATGATGCACGCTTCCACGAGTCCCTTCTATCCGCTGTTTGCCTCTCTGGATGTCAACGCCAAAATGCAGGAAGGTGAAGCCGGCCGCAGACTTTGGGCCGACTGCGTCAAGACCACTATCGATGCACGCAAGCTGCTGCTGGATACCTGCCACCACATCAAGCCGTTTATTCCTAACAAGGTACGAGGCGCCGACTGGAAGTCTTATCCGACGAATCTTATTTCGCAGGATCTGGAGTTCTTTAAATTTGTGCCCGGTGAAAAATGGCACTCTTTTGAAGGCTATGGGGAGAGCCAATATTTTGTCGATCCGTGCAAATTTATGCTGACGACACCGGGTATCAATGTCGAAACCGGTGAGTACGAAGACTTCGGTGTGCCTGCCACCATTCTTGCGAATTACCTGCGAGAAAACGGCATCATTCCCGAGAAAAATGACCTTAACTCCATTCTTTTCCTTATGACGCCCGCAGAGAACAAAGAAAAGATGGACCATCTCGTCAGTCAGATTGCCCGTTTTGAAAAGTATCTCGACGAAGACGCACCTCTCGAAGACGTGCTTCCGGGGCTCTATAAGCATTATGAGTACCGTTACCACGACTATTCGATTCGCCAGCTCTGCCAAGAGATGCATGACTTCTATAAAGAAAGGAACATTAAAAAAATTCAGAAACAGATGTTCCGCAGCGAATACATGCCCAAGAGCGTGATCAATCCTCAGGACGCTCATTTCGCCTTCCTGCGCGGTCAAGCCGAACTCGTACGTATGGAAGATGCGGAAGGACGTGTTGCCGCAGAAGGCGCACTTCCCTATCCTCCCGGCGTTTTATGCTGCTTCCCCGGAGAGGTCTGGGGCGGTCCGGTTCTTAAATACTTCTTGGCTTGGCAGGAAGCTATGGGCAGAATGCCGGGCTTTGCACCCGAACTGCAGGGTGTTTACGTCGAAGACAACGGCAGAGGCGGCAAACAGGTTTACTGCTACGTGCTCAAAGAAGACATTGTCGAACGCCTGAAAGCAAAAGGTCAGTAGTACGATGGGACCGGGGCTTTAGCTCCGGTCTTTGTCGATTCAGAGGATATTTATGTCTGAACAAAATCCGAAGAAGATGTCGGTTACCCAACTGACGCTTCTGACCGCTATTAATATGATGGGCTCCGGCATCGTAATGCTGCCGACAAAGTTAGCCGAAATCGGGACCATCTCGATTCTCTCGTGGGTGATCACCGCCTTCGGCTCCTTGTGTCTTGCCTATGCTTTCGCCAAATGCGGAATGTTCAGCAAACGACCGGGCATGGGCGGCTACGCCGAGTATGCCTTCGGCAAAGCCGGAAATTTTCTGGCCAACTACACCTACGGCATTTCTCTGCTCTTTGCCAATATCGCCATTGCTCTGACTTGTGTCGGCTACGGATCCGAACTGCTGGGCATCAGCCTGTCCCCTGTTAATGTTTGTCTTTCCACGATTGTCGTCCTCTGGATCTGCACGTCCGCCAACTTCATGGGTGCGTCCATTACCGGCAAGTTCAGTTCTTTGGCTGTTTGGTGCGTCGTCCTTCCTGTTCTTCTTCTGAGTGTCATCGGATGGTTCTGGTTCAACCCGACCATGTACGTTGACTCCTGGAATCCGCACCATCATCCATTCTTCTCTGCTGTCGGATCTTCTATTTCCATGACGCTTTGGGCTTTCCTCGGGCTGGAGAGTGCCTGCGCCAACAGCGACGCCGTTGAGAATCCTCAGAAGAACGTACCGATTGCCGTGATGGGAGCCACAATCGGCGTGGCCATTATTTATATTGCATCCACCAACATCATCGCGGGCATCGTCCCGAATACCGAGCTGGTGAAATCCAATGCGCCGTTTGGACTGACTTTCAGCTTGATGTTCAACTCTACGATCGGCAAGTTCGTGACATTCCTTTTGATTCTTTCTTGCGCGGGTTCCACGCTGGGCTGGCAATTCACGATCGCCAAAGTGTTCCAGCAATCCGCTGTGGAAGGTTTCTTCCCGAAGTGTTTTGCGAAAGTTAATCGGTGGGGCGCGCCGGTTCTCGGCATGGTCATCATTGTCGCCATCCAGACGTGCTTCTGCTTCATGACGATTAGTCCGGAGCTCTTTAATCAGTTCAACCGCTTGGTCGACTTGGCCGTCGTCACCAACATCATGCCGTATTTGCTTTCAATGGCAGCAGTCAGCGTCATTATGAAGGCTGCCGGTGTTGAGCCTTCTAAAGCAAAGCTTTATACGTTTGTCGCCTTAATCGGTGCGCTTTACAGCTTCTACGCACTGTTTTCCACCGGCATTACGGAAGTCTTCTACGGTTCGCTTGCCACGTTCTTCGGTTGGACACTGTGGGGGCTGCTGGCTCCGCGCTTTGTCAGCGATAAAACTTAGTCTTAGCTCTTTGAATTTTTAGAGGACTGTCCGTGCGGCAGTCCTTTTTCATTTCAGCTTCCGAGATGCCAAATATTTTCGTTGGAAAAACGATTTTGCCGCCAATTTTGAATTAGGCTAAGTAATTGACATTTTTTAACACCTCTAGAGAATCTCATGTCCAAATCCATTTTTGATGTTGTCGGACAAGCTCCCGACGAGCCTATTCTCGGCCTCAACGAAGCTTTCAAGTCCGACCCCCGCGACAAAAAAGTTAATCTGAGTATCGGCGTCTACAGCACTGAAGACGGCAAAGTACCTCTGCTGCGCGTCGTTGCCGAAGCCGAAAAGAGAATTCTTGAAGCCGGCGAACCGCACACCTATCTGCCGATTTCCGGTATTCCTGCCTTCACTTCCGGGGTTCAGAAACTGATTTTCGGTGCTGATTCTCCGATCATCAAAGAAAAACGTGCCGTTACCGTTCAATCTCTCGGCGGAACCGGTGCTCTTAAAGTCGGCGCAGACTTCCTTGCAGCCATTCTCAAAGATCCGGAAGCTGTGGTCAGCACACCGACTTGGCAGAACCACGTTGCGATTTTTGAACAGGCCGGTTTCAAGGTCGGCAAGTATCCGTACTATGACAAAGAAAACAACGGTGTCGACTTCCCTGCCATGCTTGAGAGCCTCAACGGTTTGAAAGAAAATACCGTTGTGATCCTGCACGCCTGCTGCCACAACCCCACAGGCTATGACCTGACTCAAGAACAATGGGCCCAGGTTGTTGACGTGTGCGTCAAGAACAAGCTGATTCCGTTCCTCGATATCGCTTACCAGGGCTTCGGTGACGGTCTTGAAGAAGACGCCGGTTCCATCCGTCAATTTGCCGACGCCGGAATCCCCTTCTTCGTTTCCAGCTCTTTCTCCAAGTCCTTCTCGCTTTACGGCGAACGTATCGGTGCTCTGACCGTCGTCTGCAAAGACCAGGAAGAAGCATCCCGCGTCATGAGCAAACTGAAGGCTTTGATTCGCGCCAACTACTCCAATCCTCCCGCTCACGGCGCAAAGATTGTTGCCCAAGTTCTCAACGACCCGAAACTGATGGCTCAGTGGCATGAAGACTTGAGCGAAATGCGTGAACGCATCAAGGAAATGCGCAAGGATCTGGCCGCTGAACTCAAAGCACTCGGCGCCAAGAAAGACTTTGACTTCGTCACCCAGCAGAAGGGCATGTTCTCCTTCTCCGGTCTGAACCCCGAACAAGTTCAGCGTCTGAAAGACGAATTCGGTGTCTACATCGTTAAGAGCGGCCGTATGTGCGTTGCCTCTTTGAACAAAGACAACGTGAAATACACGGCAGAAGCTATTAAAGAAGTGCTCTAAGCTCGAAACTACGCGTTTTTACGGAAGGCTCCGAAAAAATCGGAGCCTTTTTACATTTTTAAATTTCCTTTTGAATCAAAGAGTTCAAATAAGAGGCAATATAAAAACGAAAAAGAATGAAAAAAAATTTAGTTTTTGATTTGCACGAGTTCAAAAACTTGTATATAGTCTCGTCTTGTTGATTCCCCGATAGCTCAGTCGGTAGAGCGACGGACTGTTAATCCGCAGGTCGTTGGTTCAAGTCCAACTCGGGGAGCCAGAATTCTGAAAAGCGCATCGTCAAAGATGCGCTTTTTCTTTGCCCAAATTGATTGGGGCGCCGCACCTTCGTAATCAAAATAGCAATCCCAGCGCGGCCGAATTATCGGTACCTCTGCGATTAATTCTTCAGGCAATCAGATATAAATTTCTTGCGAAGCTCGCCTTTAAGCGCTTTTTCTTTAGCCTCCTTGCTGCACTTGACCATTTTTTCCTGCTGTTTGGTCAGTTTCTTTTTCCCGTCATCAACTTTCTTAGACAAGCATTCCTTCATGAATTCTTTACGCTTATCGCCGTGAAGATCTTTAGCTGCGGCTTCCTTGCTGCAGTAAGACATCTTATTTTGCTGAGCGGTGAGATGCTCGGAAGTGTCTTTTGCAATAGCCGGATTCATACATACGGCAAACCCAAGTAGAGAGGCAATCAAAACCAAACGTTTCATAATCAGTCCGTTAAAAGGTGGCAAAGAAATTGGTACCTCTTTTATAACCCGTTGGAGGTAAGAGTTTCAGGCAAAAATCCAAGATTGAGCATGGCAGCTGCCGTATTTCTTCCTTTCCGGTGACGGGTAATTTCCTCTCTTTACCTATTAGTCCTACCTCTAAATATCGGGTTTTTTCTGTCTCTTCTCCGAAAATCAGCTGTTTTTTCTCTCTAAAATAAGTTCATGTTCAGCGCGTGTTCTCGGCGAACCGCAGGCATTTTTACGGATAACCAATGAATACATCTGAATATTTAACTTTGATGAGGAATCGACTCACCGCAGCTTTCGATTTCAAAGAAACGCCTCAAGGACTCAATCCTCAGCCGGCGCTTTGGGCAGTACACAATCGAACTTCGGAAAAGTACTTCCTCTCTAAAAGCATCTCGTTATACACAGTGAACAATGACGAGTATGTCGGGCTTTATGGCTGTACTGACAAAATCAAGAAAACAGACATCGAAGCCGTTTTCGAACAGTTCAAAAGACTGATTTCGGAACTACCGACGGACGAAAAGCATATGTCCTCAATTTTCACTGCGGCGTTGATTTCCGAGGAGGAAATTGACCCGAAGATTGTTGAGACGGCGTCTGCCAAAAAGTTTCATAAAGACTTTTGGTTCTCTCTTCGCGGTTGGGCCGATCTAGCCTTCATTTTGGTCGATCTTAAAAACGAAAAGGTTTATTCCAATTCGTTCGGCAAAAGGACTGTTAGAAACTTCGGATTCCCAAAGAAGTCTGACTAAAAGCTTTATTTAATTTATCTCAAACACCTAGGAATGGAAATGAACGGTTTTACCTTACTTATCGGCTCAGCGGTCATCTTTCTGATCGCCTATGTCGTTTATGGCTCCTGGCTTGCCAAGCAATGGGGCATCGACCCAACGCGCAAAACACCGGCAGAAACTCAGAAGGACGGCATTGACTACCTTCCGACAAAACCGGCTGTTCTCCTCGGACACCACTTCTCTTCAATTGCAGGCGCCGGCCCGATTGTCGGTCCGATTACGGCTGCTGTCTTCGGTTGGGTTCCCGTCACACTGTGGATTATTGTCGGCAGCGTCTTCTTCGGCGGCGTACATGACTACGGTTCTTTGGTGGCTTCTTTGCGCCATAAAGGCAAGAGTATCGGCCAAATTATCGAAGCCAACATCGGAGAAAAAGCCAAGATTCTCTTCGCCATCTTTGCTTGGATTACCTTGCTGGTTGTGATTGCCGCCTTCGCCAACATCGTTGCTGCTACTTTCGTAGCCAACCCCGGCGCCGGCACATCCTCCCTGCTCTTCATTCTGCTCGCTGTCGCTTTCGGCCTGCTCGTCTATCGTACCGGCATGTCTCTTTTCCTCGGTACGGTTCTGGGCCTCATCGGTATGGCTGCCGCTTTCTACATCGGCCATATTTTCCCGATCGTCCTCTCTAAGGATATGTGGCTCCTGATTATGATGGGCTACATCTTTGTTGCTTCCATCGCACCGGTTTGGATTCTCTTGCAGCCTCGCGACTACCTGAACTCCTTCCTGCTCTATCTGATGATCATTGCCGCCTTCCTCGGCATTTGCTTCTATCAGCCAACCATGGAGATTTCTCCGTTCGTAGGCTTTGATCTCGGAGGGGGCCAGTGGCTCTTCCCGGTTCTATTCGTTACCGTCGCCTGCGGTGCCATTTCCGGTTTCCATTCTTTAGTCAGCTCCGGCACCAGCTCCAAGCAGCTCGACAACGAAAAGAACGCCAAGCTCATCGGGTACGGCTCCATGCTAATTGAAGGCCTCCTGGCAATCTGCGCCATCATTTCCGTTGCTTACGTTGCCGCTGACAAACTGCCTGCTCTCCTGAAAGCCGGCGGCCCGGTCAATGCCTTCTCTCAAGGCACCGCAACCTTCATGACCGCGCTGGGTCTTGATTTCAACCTGTCTAAAGAGTTCGTTGCTTTGACGATTTCCGCCTTTGCACTTACTACGCTGGACACCGCAACCCGCCTCGGACGATTCATCTTCCAAGAGCTGGTTACACGTCCTGTCGAAAGCCGCAATGGCGGCAAGGAACAGCCTATTGCTGCTTTCCTCGGCAACCGTTACGTCGCAACTGCGATCACGATCGCTCTGGCCTGGTACATGTCTATCGGTTCTTACCTCACGATTTGGCCGATTTTCGGTACCGCCAACCAGATGCTTGCCGCTCTGTCTCTGCTCGCTATCGCTGCTTGGCTCAGAAAAGAAAACAGAAAGACATTCATGGTCACGATTCCGATGTACTTCATGTTTGCCGTTACTTTCTGCTCTCTTGGTCAGCTCATTTATGCCAACCTTGGCAAGAACTGGCTGATCGTCGGCATCTCTGCCGGTCTGGCTGTTCTGTCTGCCGCCCTGTTCATTGAAGCCTACCGAGTCTTCAGCAATGACAAGGGTCAGATCCCCAACAACCTTCAAGCGCAAAATCAAGAGTAAGTCAGTAGTTACTCACTCGTGAAGTTTCGGCCTTCGCCCAAAAAGCGAAGGCCGTTTCGTTTAGGCTTGTTTAGAAACACTGAGCCTTCTGTCAGACTATTCCTGGCTGAGAATATCCCGATTCAGCATCTCCAACTTATCAATTAAAAGGCAACTGCAACCCGTTGTTTTATCTTTAAAGCTCTTTCGGTCCATCTTAGAGCCACTGGAGATGCTTTTTAGAATAGCGCCCCTCCCCGAGTCCATCCAAAACAAAATTCCCGCCGAGCCTTATTTAATCTGAGCGGGAATTTAGCTTTTATTTGCGTCTGCCGCCGTGGAAAATCAAGCAGCAGGCAGAGCATCAAAGGAGTTATGTCAGCGGTGCGAGCAGCGCTAAAACAATATTGGCAACCAAGAAGAAGACGATCGCAGAAAAATCAATGTTCTTCCAGACCGGAATAAATTTCTTAATCGGAGCCAGGAAGGGATAGCAGAGATAACTCAGCGTACGGTAAAGAGCGCTTGTTTGGTTTACCCAAGAAAGAATGCAGAAAAGCAAAGCGGCAAACATTGCAAGCTCAATCGCCCAGTAAACCACAAGCACAGCAGAGCCCAAGAAGAACGGAAAGAATCCGCCGGCACCGGATCCCATCAGCCAGTGGAAAAACTGATAGATAACGGCGACTAAATAGCAGACAAAAATGGAAGGCCAGTCAGTAGTCGGTGTTCTCGGGATAAATCTAGAGACAGAACCGACAGCCCACTGCGTCGTGGTATAGGCAAAAGAAGTGATCGGATCGTTTCCGGGAGCACGCAAAAACTTTAAATAAGCTCTTAATAAGAGCAGGCACGCGAAAACCGTGCAGAGAAGTCTAAGAGTTAATAAAAAAATCGCGGACACTTTCTGATCCTCTCGTTTTACTTGTTTTGTTGTTAGTCATTCTAAATGAGGCGGCGGCCAACAATGCAGAATTTTGGCCTGGACCGCTCAATTAGACGTAAGGAAAACACAACGGCTTACCGGTCTTGCAGAGACTCTCATACATAAGCCAGTCGAAAGCGGGGCCCGGATCCGTCTTGCGAAGCGGCGCGATCATGGAATGACCCGTGACATATTTGATGGGATAGGCTTCGGCAAGCGCGTCAGTGAGTCGCGCGAGCGTTTCATACTGCACTCGCTCGTAGGGCGTCGAATCCGTGCCTTCGAGCTCCACGCCAATCGAGAAATCGTTGCAGTTCTCACGGCCCTCGAAAGAGGAAACGCCGGCGTGCCAGGCCCGGTCCAAACAGGAAACGTACTGGAACAAGCGTCCGATTCGGTCAATAAAGAAGTGCGAAGAAACACGCAGCCCTTCTAAATCTTGGTAGGACGGATGCTTGCAGCAGTCAAGCGTCCCGCAGAAAAGCGCGTCTACGTCCCCGGTTCCGAACTGACCGGCAGGCAAACTGATGTTGTGTATCACCAGAAGAGAAATCTCCTCGCCTTCCGGTCGTTCGTTGAAATGCTCGGAAGGCCGAATTGCTGCTTCGTCACACCAGCCGTTAGGAAAAATTCGCATCAGTGCGCCTTCGGGCCTTTCATTGCGTGCTGACGGCTGCAATAGTACTTCCCGTTGCTGTAGATGGCTTCACTGATCGGAACATACAAACCGCAGTTGGCGCACGAAACCATCTTTTCGCCCGGCATATCGTTTTTGTGTTCCGCAAGGTTGGCTTTTTCCTGTTTATCCAGGCGTTTTTCAAGCTGAATTTGCTTTAAACGCATAGAGCGCCAGGCAAAGTAAATAACGGCAATGATCAGTACGAAGAAAATGATCCTGGACATGACTTAGGCTCCCGGAACAACTTCCATAACAAAGCGAACGCCGATATAAGAAACCATCAGAACGCAGAAGCCGATAACGGTCCAAAGGGCGGCAAACTTTCCTCTCCAGCCTCTGAGATGATGTCCGAGAAGCAGGATTCCGAAAATGAACCAGGCCATGCAGGTGGTGACAGTCTTGTGGTCAAAACGGAAGGCTTGGCCGAAAAGTTCCTGTGAATAGACAGCGCCGAATAGAATCGCAGCGGTCAGAACAATGAATCCGACCCAGATCAGACGGAAAAGGATCTTCTCCATTTCCATCATAGACGGCATGTTGTCCAAGATATTGACGTGCTTTGCGCCGTCCTGAGAAATAAAGTCCTTAGACCGAACTCTCTTATGGACGGCCATTAAGAGAAGTCCCTGGATAAGCGCCATCGTCATCACGCTGTAAGCGAGAATCGCCAGAAGCAGATGCAGTCTGAAAGGACCGCTCGCGGTTTCGGGCTCAAGGGGAGAGCCCGGCAGCAGAAGCGGAAGAAGCATGCTGACCGCAGAGAGCGGCAGAACAAAAACCAGCATGGCGCCGATCTTGGAGAAGAAACTTTCCAAGAGCAGCAGGAACGTGCAGGTGAACAGCGTAATCGTCAAGGCAAGCGCCATTCCGAAGTGCGGAGTCCCGTACAGGAACAAAGCCTCGTAAATCAGATAAGCCTGGATCATAAGACCCGCGCAAATCAGGGGGCGAATCCAGAATTTCTCCGTAGGTTCAGGCTCTTGCAACGTTTTGTAAATTCCGAAGGCTGCGGCTAAATACAATACGGCCGCAAAAACGTAAAATATGGCATTCAATGTCATCGTTACGACTCTTTTTTATATAGTTGATCGTATTGTATGACTTAACTCTTTCCTTTGAATTAATGTAATGCTCGATTCTCTTACTCAGCGTCTTACCAAAGTCGTCAAAACCATTCGCGGACAAGCTCGTCTGACCGAATCCAACATGCAGGACATGCTGCGTGAAATTCGTATTGCCCTCCTTGAGGCAGACGTTGCCATTCCCGTGGTCAAAGATCTCATTGCAAGAATTAAAGAAAAAGCCCTCGGTACCGAAGTTCAGACAAGCCTGACTCCGGGCCAGGCATTGGTCGGCATTGTTCACGACGAATTAACAAAAGTAATCGGCGGAGAGGATCCTGAAAATGTTCGCGAGATCAATCTCGCCACTCAGCCTCCCGCAATCATCCTGTTAGCCGGCCTCCAGGGTGCCGGTAAAACGACGACCGCCGGTAAGCTCGGTAAATGGCTTAAAGAAGAAAAGAAGAAAAAAGTTCTGACCGTTTCCGCCGACGTGTATCGTCCTGCCGCTATTGATCAGCTGCAAACGGTTTCTCAGCAAGCCAACATCGATTTCTTCCCGAGCACCCCTAACGAAAAACCGCTCGACATTGCCCGCAAGGCCCTCGAATACGCAAAGCTTCATTACTACGACGTACTCATCGTCGATACGGCCGGTCGCTTAGCGATCGACGAACAGATGATGAATGAGGTCAGCGATCTGGAAAAATTCTTGAATCCGATCGAGACCTTCTTCGTGGTCGACGCCATGGTCGGTCAGGACGCGGTCAACACTGCCAAAGCCTTCGGCGAGAAACTCCCGCTCACCGGCGTGATTCTCACCAAGGTCGACGGCGACTCCCGAGGCGGTGCGGCGCTTTCCGTCCGCATGGTCACCGGCAAGCCCATCAAATTCATGGGTGTGGGCGAAAAACTCAACGGCTTCCAGCGCTTTGATCCGCAGGCCATGGCCGGCCGAATCCTCGGCATGGGCGACATCGTTTCTCTTGTCGATGAAGTCCGCAAGAACGTGGATATCGAAAAGGCCCAGAAGTTCGCTGAAAAAATGCGCAGGGGCGACGATTTCACGCTCGAAGACTTCAAGGATCAGCTTGCTCAAGTCAAGAACATGGGCAGTTTCTCCTCCTTAATTGAGAAACTCCCGGCACAGTTCGCCCAGGCCGCCGGTCAGGTTGACGACGAACAGGCTAAAAAACAGCTCGCCCGTACTGAAGCCATCATCAATTCGATGACACCGCATGAGCGCAGAAAACCCGAAATCATCAAAGCAAGCCGCAAGCGCAGAATCGCTGCCGGCGCCGGCACCACCGTTCAGGAAGTCAACCGTCTGCTCAAACAGTTTGAGCAGAGCCGCGAAATGATGAAGATGATGAAAAAAGGCGGCATGGGCAAAATGATGCGCGCCTTCAGAAGCCTTAGCGGCCGCTTCCCGGGTATGGGCGGAGGCTTCTAGTGAGCCAAAAGGCTGTTCGTATTCTCGGAATTGACCCGGGTCTGAATCACACCGGCTACGGTTTTGTGGATTTTGTGCCCGGTCATTTCACCTATGTCGCCTCCGGCGTATTGAATGTACCGGCAGGCGAGCTTTCTGACCGGCTTGGATTCATTTTTAAGTCCTTGTCGGCTTTGATCGAGGAGCATCATCCGAATGTCGCTTCGATTGAAAAAACTTTCTTGAATACGAACGCTCAGTCCAGCATGCTGCTGTCGCACGCAAGAGGCGCTGCGATGTGTGCTGTCGCATGTCACTCTATCCTATGCAAAGAAATCAGCACTCGCGAGATAAAAAAGTCCGTGACCGGCTACGGCGCCGCTGACAAAGATCAAGTGCTGCAAATGGTTCTAAGGCATCTGAAGCTTGAGGACACGCGCTTCAGTCCGGACGAGTCGGATGCCCTGGCAACCGCAATCTGCTACGGCAGCTCCAGTATCCTGCTCGGCCTCGTACCGACACTCGGAACCAAGGCCGGCAGCAGCGGAACCGGTGTGTCCCGCAGAGGCTCAAGTGCTCGCCGCTCAAGAAACGAGTGGACGAAACGTTATGAAGGAAAGGTTTAAATAATGATTGCAACTATTCGAGGAAAGATTCTTCAAAAAAATCCTCCGCAAGTTGTTGTTGAATGCGGCGGACTGGGCTACGAGATCGATGTCCCGATGTCCACTTTCTACAATCTTCCGAACATCGGCGAAGAGGTGTTTCTGGAAACCGTCATGATCGTCCGCGAGGACGCTCAGCTTCTTTACGGCTTTTTGACTGCTCAGGAAAAATCGGTTTTCCGCCAGCTTCTGAAAGTCAGCGGCATCGGTCCGAGAATTTCGCTGGCCATGCTCTCCTCTATGTCCGCAGAAGACATCGGCAACGCTATTGCCAATAATGAAGTCGGACTTTTGACGATGGTTCCCGGCATCGGTAAGAAAACGGCCGAACGTCTCGTTCTTGAGCTGAAGGACAAGATGGTCGTCACTTCTGTGCCCACGGTTTCTTCCGTTCAGACAGAAGTCATTCAGGCTTTGGTTGCGTTGGGTTTCAGCGAACGCGAAGCTCGCGGCGCTGCGAAAAACGTCCCTGCCGATGCCGACGCCTCCGAAGGCATTCGTCTCTGCCTGCGTCAACTTGCTCAGAAAGGTTAATCCATGGCGGACAGCAATTCGATTCTTTCCTCTGAAAGAAAAGAAAAAGAAGAAGTTATCGACAAGGCCCTTCGTCCGACACGTCTCAAAGACTATGCCGGCCAAGACGGGATTCGTGAGCAGCTCGATCTCTTCATTACGGCTGCGCGCAACCGCGGCGAGGCCCTGGACCATGTTTTGCTCTTCGGGCCTCCGGGCTTAGGTAAAACAACTCTGGCAAACATCATCGCCAACGAACTCGGCGTCAAACTTCGTCAAACCTCCGGCCCTGTCCTTGAAAAGGCAGGTGACCTGGCTGCAATGCTCACGAGCTTGGAGCCTCATGACGTCCTCTTCATTGACGAAATCCATCGTCTCTCCCCGGTTGTAGAGGAAATTCTTTATCCGGCCCTCGAAGACTTCAAACTCGACATCATGATCGGCGAAGGCCCTGCTGCCCGTTCGATCAAAATTGATCTACCGCATTTCACGCTTGTCGGTGCGACTACGCGAGCCGGCTCATTGACCAAGCCGCTGCAGGATCGTTTCGGCATTCGAGCTCAGCTTCAGTATTACTCGCCTGAGGATCTGACCACCATCGTGCTGCGCTCCATGCACCTGCTGAACATGCCCGCAGACAAAGGCGCAGCCGGTGAGATCGCAAGACGCTCCCGCGGTACGCCTCGAATCGCAAACAGATTGCTTCGACGTATTCGTGACTTTTCTGAAGTCCGTCATCAAGGCCAATTGTCCGAGCAGATCGCAAAAGACGCTCTTACGATGCTGGAAGTTGACCCAATCGGCTTAGACAGTCTCGACTGCCAGTTCCTGCTCGCGATCATTGAGAAGTTCCAAGGCGGTCCCGTCGGTATCGAAAACCTGGCTTCCGCTGTCGGCGAAGAGTCTGATACGCTTCAAGACATGGTCGAGCCTTATCTGATCAAAGAAGGCTTTGTTCAGAGAACACCAAGGGGACGCGTGGCTACACCACGCGCATACAGCCATTTCGGGCTCGATAGAAAACATAAAGATTTGGGGTTTTTATTCGATGACGACCAATATTAGTGCTTACAACCTGTCTGAGCGTCAGACGCAGCTGGACTTGTCCGTTCTTCCCTACGATTTTGAAGACAACGTCAAAGTATTGAGTGAACAGGCGCGTCAGACCTGGAACGACGTCCAAGATCTTGAAGCTTCTGCATGCCCTGACAATAAAGCTCAAATCACCATCACAATGCACCCGTCTTTTGCTTCTCAGATTTATTTCCCTGAGGAGTTTCTGCTTGTCATGGGATTAGAGTGCGTCGGTGTCCGCCAGGTGCAGTGCTTCCCGCGCGACACTTCAAGCTGCGACACGGAAGACGGAGAAATTACCGTTGCGCTCGTCTGCGTCGGAAAGAGACAGGACATCCAGGCCATTCCCGGCAAACTGGAAAAGGTTGTTTCCGACACACTCGTCGGAAAACAGATTCGAACCATTGAGAGCATTGAAGCCGTCTCGATCTACGACCGTTTGGACATTCCCAACGATTACTTCGATGATCATTTCTTAGTCGGTGTTTATCAAACTCCGGGTAAGACTGTCGAAGAATCCAAAGAAGACTTTAAAAACTATGCCCAGAAAAACGATCTTGAAGTACACCCCAACTTCTTAGTTGATAAGGAAGGTGTCTTCTACGTGCTTCTGCGCGGTGCCCGCTACAAACTCGATGCCATCGGCGACTACGCCTATACCTTCTGTGTGCGCGTGCCGCCGCTGAAAAAAGCCTGACTCAGCAACTCACAACAAATTTAAATCGTCGGCTTTCCCTTTTTGGAGGGTCCTCTCTTGATTTCTACTTTTTATTCGAACTCGTTCGAAGTTCTTCGGACGGTTCTTGCCACAAAAATCGGTTTTAATCTGGAGGACCTGCGAAACAGGAATGCCTCCTTTTTTGAGCAAATCGAAGTTATCGTCCCGACGACGATGGTCGAGGACAACCTCAACCGCTTCTTAGCCGATCACTTCGGCGCAACGCCGGGAATTAAATTCTCCAACGTCGCCAGCTGGATGTTCAAAGTTCTCGGGCAGTCTCTTTCTAACACTGAGACTTCCCAGGTCATGGACTGGACTTTTTACGAGATCCTGAGGCAGAAGCAAACCGAAAAGACCTTTCCTAAAGAAGAAAAGCGTCTTTATGAATACATTCAGACGTTGGACCCCGTGGGTGTGTTGGAGTTTGCCCGCCATCTGAACACGGTCTTCATTACCTACGGCTCTTATCGTTTTGATTGGCTGCAGCAGTGGGCGTTAGAAAAGTTTGAACTTAACAACCCGCTCCCGGCGCCGAATGCAAAGATCGAAGAAGCGAGGCTGAAGGAAAACTCTGACTTTTTATGGCAAAAACGTCTTTGGCAAGAATTAATCGAACAAACCGGCGCTGACAACAGGGGAAAAATCTTCGGTTGGCTTGAAAATACCATTACACGAATCCGCAAGAACAAGCCGGTTGAAGACAGCCTGCCGATTCATCTTTTCCTGCCGTTCTCGATTCCGCCAAACTTACTGCCTCTGATTCGAGCCTATGAAGATTCCCCGGCAGAACTTAATCTGTACATTCTTAATCCATGTGCCGAATACTGGTTTGAGTCCGTACCGAAAGCGCAGTTCGATTGGTCAGAAAATTTCAAAGTCGACAACAGCTGCCTGAACTACCTACTGACAAATGCAGCAAGTACGAGAGCCGCCATTGACAGATTGGACAGCTTCCTTTTCTCTGAGGAGGAAGCTTCAGCGATCGAAACAGATATTTCAGAGGAGGCAAAAAAGAAACGTCAGAATGCGTCCGTCAAACAACCCGGATCTCGGAATTTCTTAAGCACAGAAAAAACTTTTGAAAACCCCGAAGAAGAACTTAAAACCAAGGTTAGTGCTGAATCAGCTTCTGCGTATTTAGAGTACCCCTCCAAGTCATTCCTGCATAGCTTCCAAAACTCCATTCTTAGAATGGACAGCACACTTCTGCCCACTGAGCCTGATGAGAACGACGTCAGTCTTCGTATCCTTAAAGCGCCCTCTTTCGTCCGAGAAGTCGAAGCGACCATCGATATTCTCCAGAACTGGTTCACGGATAAAAAGCGCGTCCTTAAACCATCCGATGTTTTGGTCGTGGTCCCAGACATCGAAAAGGCAGCTCCCGTCATCGAAGGCGTCATGGCATCACTGCCGAAGGATCTTTTCATTCCTTGGAAGATCATCGGTCTCAGCGAAGAAAAGCAGAACGCGCTCGCGGATGCGTTTGTGGGCTTGGGCAAGCTCTTGATGTCTGATTTTTCCGCCAGAGAGTTCTTTGCTTGGCTAGAAAAACTCCCCGTTCAGCAGCAGTGGGGCTTCTCTTTGGACGATATCTCTGTCATCCAAACTTGGCTTTATTCCGCCGGGTACTCTGTCGGAATCGATCACCAGCAGCTTGCAGCGCTTAATTTCACAGATGAAGACACGTCTCTTCAAGACGCCATGGAACGGCTTTCGCTCGGATTCTTCCTTGATGAGGCCTCTCCCCTGCCATTTAAGAAGGTGCTTCCTATCCGCGGCGACGAAGAAGCCGGCTTTGACACTGTTTCCGACGACTCGGGTCGTTTAATCCAGGCGCTTTCTCAGCTTTACCTGAACCTTGCCGATCAGCGCCGCGAACTGCTCGCCAGCGATTTTGCACTTCCGGCAGAGGGCTGGAGAGAATCGCTTCTGGACATGAAAAACCGTTTCTTCGGCAGCAGCTGCGATCCTGAGGAATCCTATAACTTCACAGAAATCATTGAAACAGTCTGCAAAGGTCTGACCGCCGCTTTTGACGGCACAGAAAAACCGGTCAGCTTCGATGTTGTATTAAGCGAGCTGAGAAGCGAACTCTCCAAAACAAAACGCGAGGTGACAAGCTCCGGGACCATGACATTCACATCCATTTCGCTGGCAAGAGGTATTCCCTACAAGGTCATTTGCTGCTTGGGTTTTGATGAGAAAAGCGGGTTCCCGGGAACACCGAAATTTGAAGAATTTGACTTAACCAAGGACCACCGGCGCCGCGGTGACCGAGACGCGAGAAAAGACAATAACGCTGTCTTCCTTGACACGCTTCTCAGCGCTCGGGAAAACCTTTTGATTTCCTACACAATCGGAACGAAGCCGCAAAGCGAAAATAATCCGTCGCTTGTCATTGATAACTTCAAAAATTACTTCCTTTCTCATGCCATGAGCGTGGGAATGGAGGACGGCACTGCTCAGGAAAAGGCTGACGAACTATGGAAGAGCATCGTTACAAAGGTTCCTTTAAATCGCTTTTCCATGAGAAATTTCTTAGAGGAACCGAAATCCCTAGAAAAACGGGAAAACAACCTTTTCTGGAAGAGCCCGCGGAAAGACGTTCTCGAATCAATCGAGCACGCCTACAGGAACCCCGATGCGAAGGAATCCATGTTCGCCAACACAGGGATTCCCGATGAGAAACTTCCCAAAACGATGCAGAACTCCAAGCTTCGGGAACTGCAGGTTAATTTCCTCATAAAGTTTCTGACATCCTACGATGAGTGGACAGCTAACTTGCTCAAACTTGAATCATCAGACTTCGAAGCCGACGAAAGAATGATCGTCCCTGCCAAAGATGACAAGCTCATGCACTCAACCGTCAGCCGAAAATTTCTTTCTTTGCTTGAGAACAACTTCTCCGACAAAGAGGCGCTCGACCTTCTGGCCCTTAATCCTAAGTACGGCATCGAAAGCGTCCGGCGTGCAGTTCTCAGCTTTGAAGCCTCAGAAGTTACCGAGGCATATGCCGCAAGAAAACAATTTATGGAGACTGAAACTCTAACAACTGTCTCTGCGACGCTTGACTATCAAGTTCCGCCTGAAATATCGACATACGTCCGTCGCCTCACGGACAAAACAGATCTCTTCCTTTGGAAAACGGAAGGCGAGACCTTGCGCGTCAAGCTCGGCGTTTTTTGCTCTGGATCAGAACAAAATCGTGAACTATTGCGTCAAATTATTTGGACGGAGGCAGGAGAGCCATACGATTTGCTTGTCTTTAACGATAGTTCAGACACAGATCATTTCAGTATTTCTTACTCTTCGATTATTCAGAACCACGGCGGCGAACCGCTTAAAGCTTTCTTGAAGTTATTTGAGTGTCACTGCAGGCACGCACTGGGAATGAATGCCTCGGATGATGCCCTGCTTTGGCAAGGTGTTTCAGAGGAAAACGTACGGAAAGCGGCTGATTTATCCACAGCTCTCAAAGAAGAACTCAGCGATTACTACAAACTCCTCAAAGGAGATGGCAAAAAGAAAGACATCTACCTTTCCGAAGCAATCAAAGCGCTAATTGATTTCGTTGAGAAACTTAAACCTTAATCGGAGTATTTATGCTTTTTAAAGAATTTGATGCAGCCACAACGCCGATTGAGGGGCACATGCTTTTGGAAGCCAGCGCCGGCACCGGAAAAACGTATTCCTTGATGCGGGTGCTGCTCAGGCTTTTAGTCGAGAAAGGGATTGAGCTGGATCGGATTTTGGTTGTGACATTCACGAATGCGGCCACCGATGAACTGTCATCTCGTTTGCGCAGCAACCTGACGGAACTCATTGAACAAATCAGACTGAAGAAGAACGGCAGCTTCAACGATCTGCTGGATAGCTGGGAAGAAAAGAAATATTGTTCGGCAGAAATTCTTGAAAAACTGCAAACGGCGCTCAATAAGATTGACGACGCTGCCATTTTTACTATTCACGGATTTTGCCAGCGAATCCTGCAAGACTTTGTCTTTTCTTCAAAAGGGAACTACGACTTTGAGATCGGCGATGATTCAGATGCGAAAGATAAAGCGTTAACTACTTTTCTTCGTACAAATCTTCCCAAGGCTTATCCAACCTGCCCTACGGAACAACTATCTCTAGCTCGCGACATTCCATGGGCAGACATCCTATCGACTGCTGCCGGCCTGAGCAGAACTAAGCCCCTCACTCAGCAAATGAAGCTGATGAAAGACTCCGAGCATGAGCCTGAAGAAGAAACCAATCAGTTTTTTAATACTTTTATTGATCAGGCAACAACTCTCTACGAAAAAAACAAGAAAGATGAGCGTCTATTTACGTTCGATGACCTGCTGATTGAAGCAGAAGAACGCATTGTTAAAGATCCGGAATTCACCAAAGCCATTCAAAATCTTTATGGCGCTGCATTAATTGACGAATTTCAGGATACGGACCCGATTCAATACTCTATTTTCAAACATCTGTTCTTAGATGATCCGGAAGGCTCTAAACCCGTCATCTTTGTCGGCGACCCGAAACAGTCTATTTATCGCTTCAGGAATGCCAGTCTCGAAACGTATCTGTTAGCCAAAAATGAAATCAACAACCTTTACCAGTTAGTGAAGAATTATCGTTCAACGCCGGGAATCATCGCCGGAGTTAATGAATACTTCAATCCGGAAGGAAAAGGGCCCGACGGCGGCTTTTTGAATCAGGCTCTGACCTATTCGCCGGTGCAGTTTAATAAGAAAAAACTACCGCTCCTCCTAGAGAAAAACGGTAAACTCGAACCCCTCCCCTCTTTCGCTTTCTGGTCTAACGCCGACACTAAGGCCTTGTCCAATGCAGAGGCTCTTCGCGATATGGAGGCTATTGCCATCGCAGAGGAAATCGAATCCTTACTAAAGGAAAACGTTCTCTATGAAGGCCGGAGACTGAGGCCCAGTGACATCGCCATATTGGTCGCAAAGCGCTTCCATGCTGACAAAGTTATTGAGCAGTTGCGCAAGCGAGGCATTCGAACTCTTCGCTCCTCGAATGAAAACGTCTTATGTTCTAAAGAAGCGCACGAACTCAAGAGCGTTCTGGAGGCTATGTACGATCCGAGAGATACGCGTCTTGTGGCAGCGGCTCAGGCAACCCGAATTTTCGGCGACTCGTTGAATGACTTACTAAACAACGATGCGGCCTCTGCCCAGGCACGCTTGCTATTGGAGAATTCAGCGAAAATCTACGAAAAGAGAGGAATCATCGCTGCAGTCTCTAACCTTTTCGCCGGCGCCAAAACCGAAGAGCGTTTACTGCAATACGGCGGAGAACGCGCCCTCACGAACTATCAGCACATCTTGGAGCTTCTGCATCAGCAGCACAACACCATAGATAATCTGCAGGGGCTGCTTCGCTGGTTAAAACAAGAACAAAAAAAGAACAACGACAGCTATACCCTGAGACGTGAAACCGATTCCGATGTGGTTCGGGTAGAGACCATTCACAGCAGTAAAGGACTTCAATACCCGGTTGTTTACTACCTTGATCGGCCAATAAGCTTTTCCAAGAGTCAAGAATTTAGAGACGATGCAACAGGTGTCATTACCTTCTATGAAACCGAACAAAAGGCTCCCGACGACTTTGTTGAGAAATCTTATGAAGAGTCAATGAGATTGTTATATGTCGCTATGACGCGGGCAACAGCAAGAGTGGTCCTGCCTTATTTCTTTAAGAAGACTAAATCAGGGGCGCCGCACGGAAGCGTCGGCGGAAAATATCCGCTTGCGCAGGCTATCAGCGGAGAAACGTCAGGAGGAATGGCCATAATTAACGGGCTGAACCGGCTGCGGGAAGCTTTGAGCCCGAAGGAAGCGTCGGCAAGAGAAGTGAGAAAAGCCCTGCTTGAAGGAATATCCGAGCACAACAAAAACAACGCACATCCTCTCATGCTCTCTGAAAAAGCCTTGAATGCTTACTCTCCTTTTGATATTCGTTTTGACTTCGAACCCGGCAAATTTAGTGACTTCGAAGTCTCCATTAGAGAACAGATCGAACATCTTGATCTCAGAGCCGGTCGCGGTGACAGACAAAATCGTTCCTGGATTTCCTCTAGTTTCACAAGCCTATTGAGAACCATGGAGGCACAGGATTCTGCCGTCATCACTGATGAAACAGAAGCTTCAGAATCAGAGGAACCAGTCGCAGCATCGAAAGAAGAGGATATTTTGGAGGTTCTCAAAGGTTCTCAGAGCGCTGCCGAATTCGGCACGAAAGTCCATGAATTATTGGAAAAGATCTTCGACAAAAATTTTCATAATTGGAAGCTCAGAGTCTACAAATTTTTAGATGATCGTTTTAAGGGGTATGTCGCTCCGGAAACAGAAGAACGAAAGGCCGAAATCGAGACCAAAACGGAAGAGTTCTTCGAAAATTTATTCGAAGCAAAGATTCTGCCCTCCACGCCGGGCTTCCACCTCGCTCAGCTTTTTAAAAATCTTAAAGATTGCCGTCCGGAATTGAAATTCATGCTTTCCGTCGGAGCTCCGATAAAGGGCAGAGAACGTCTGACGGCGAGTCTTTTGGCTGAAACACTAACAGCCTTTGATTCTCGTTATAAAGACTTCCATTTATCGGAACTCGATATGCGCGGATACCTCACGGGCTCCATCGACTTAGCATTTGCCGCAGACGGCAAATATTGGGTCATCGACTGGAAGACGAACAAAATTGATTACCGCAATAATGCTCCCGAGCTGTACACGCCAGAAGCCGTAGACGCCTTGATGAAAAACAATCACTATGAGCTCCAGTTGACGCTTTACCTGGTTGCGCTCAAACGAATGCTCGAGGTTCGTTTAAATCTGCCTGAAGGTGAGGGTTATAAAGTCATCGGAGGCGCGATTTACTGCTTTTTACGCGGTATCAACAAAGAAGGGCGCGGAACATACTTTGAGCGTCCCAAAGATGGCCTTATCGAATGTTTAGACGACTTCCTGAAAAACGGATTTAGTCGTGAACTCCTGGAATCTCGTGCTAAAGGAGCTGCGTGAAATGATTTCGCAAAACCAAAATTCATTTGAAAACCTCGGCACCATTCTGCTTGATCTTTTAGCTCGTCGAGGAAAAACTGTGACGGCAGAGCAGCGAAATGCGCTGGCGTTTTTCATGCTGCATCTCGGACAAGCAGAACACCTCGGTGGTTTATGTGTCGAGCTTGATGCAACGCCGCAAAATAAAGGATACGTGGAGCTGCTTAGGGAAGCAGAGCTGCTAACAGACGGCAGCAGCAAAATTGCTGATGAACCCAACAACCTTTCTGTCGCTCCGACGCCCTTTATTCTTGACGTAAGCGAACCGAAAAAGCTGAGAATTTATTCCCGCCGCAACTTTTGCTCTGAAAGCCGTTTGGCTGCGGGAATTCACGGTATGTGCTCTGCAAGCGCCAGCGAAGTCAACGAGGTAAAAGAGGCCTTGGGACAGCTAGAACAGACGTTAAAGAATGCACGAGAAAAGGGCGACAAGAAAGCCTACTCTTTAAATCCCCTACAGCTGAAAGCAGCCGAACTTGCGGTTTCGGAAAAATTCTCCGTCATTTGCGGCGGTCCCGGTACCGGCAAAACAACTACCGTTGTGAAGTTCATCGAAGCCTTTTTGGAGATTCATCCGAAGGGCATCATTCAAATGTGCGCACCAACCGGGAAAGCCACAAGCCGCCTCCTTGAATCCGTAAAAAATCAGGCGGATGCCGGTCCAACCTCTGCTCCTTACTATCCCGAGGTTCGCAAAGCTCTTGCCGAAGACAGGCTGACCTCTTTAACGATCCATAAATTACTGGTTACGGATTTATCCAACGGAAAACGGCCGTCTGCGGATAATCCGATTGAAGCAGATTTGCTAATCGTGGATGAGAGTTCAATGATTGACTCGGCCTTGGCTTTGAAGCTTGTCAGAGCAATTGACCCGGCCAGAACTCAAACAGTGTTCTTAGGCGACAAGCATCAGCTGGCAGCCGTCGGGCCGGGTTCGGTATTTGCGGATATCTCTGATAATTCAGGAGTTTTAAAAGGGCACATCGTTGAATTAAAAGAGAGCATTCGCTTCAATGACAAATCCGCTATCGGCAGGTTAGCTCAGTGCATGCTCGCGCTCGAAGAAAAGAAAGATCCCGACCTTTCCAGCTTTATTTCGCAAGTTGAATATACGGACGATCGTCCCTTTGAAGGATTTAAGGATACCGGCGTGTTTTTCAAATCTGCAGGAAGAAATCTTCCTCTGCGGGCTCAGAATTGGTTAGAAGAAAAACTCGATACCTACTGCAAAGCAGTCCAAAACTTAAACCTGACTTTAACTTCGAATGATAAAAACGAAGTAGATCCCAGATCAGCCAGCTTCGAAAACCTTCCTAGTGATGTACAACAAGCTCTTGAAGAGGTTTGGAACGAGTTGAGTACCTTCCGGCCCTTATGCGCACAGCGTGAAGGTCCCACAGGCGTCAACGCCGTCAATGACTTTTGCGAAGATTTTGTTAAATCGGCATTTAAAGTCCCATCCGCCGATGACATGTACAACGGCAAGGTCATCATTGTTCGTCAAAACGACTCCGGTCTCGGTGTTGCCAACGGCGACGTGGCTATTATTTTCGGCTTGAAGACAGCTGATTCCGACAAACCGACGTGGTATGCATTCATCGGTGATCTGAAGAAAATCGTTCCGGCTCAGCTGCTGCCAAAATATGACACTGCCTTTGCCATCACTATTCACCAATCGCAGGGTTCCGGCTTCCGTGATGTCGCCATCTTCCTGCCGACGCTGAGCGCCGGAAGTGATGCTGCCTCGTTATGCACGCGCGAACTTCTTTATACCGGCATTACTCGTTCGGAAAAAACGTGCCAGATTTTCGGGGCTAAGGATGTTCTGGGCATGTCTTTAAAGACCGTCACGCAACGCAGCGGAGGACTGCCTCAGCGGCTTAAAGAGCGCTTCAGCGAACAAGGTTAATTTTTAGTTCTCCTTGAGAGAAGAAGCCGAGCCGGTTAATCAAATCTAAACGGCTCTTCTCTTTCTACACCATGACAGATAAGAAATCAGGTTCTCAAAAACAAGAGCTCCGTCCAAATACTAAAGAGCAGATGCTCAAGCGCTTTAAAGAAAATTTAAGCACCTTCAAAAAGACTTTTGATTATCTAAAAGACAAATGAGTACGCCATTAGATATTGATGCGGTTGTCTTGATCAATGAGGCTCTCTCCGGTAATCGCTGCTCAGAAGAAGGAAGACAGCGAGTCGGCGGATGTCTGTCCAGCTATTCCTATTACGGCACCGTCCCAGAGCAGATAACCAGCATCGTTGTCAGCCTCCTCAAAGGTCACTTCTTCCAGGACGGCAACAAAAGAACGGCGCTGGCGGTCTACTTAGATTTGTGTCAAAACAACGGAATCCAGATCATATCTGATCAAGATCGCTTAGGAGACGTTTTTATAGACATCGCAGCCACCCAGCGAGACATCACGGAAAACGCTCGGTTACTCTTTCCGGATTGAAAAGAGAAATTCGTTCTCAAGCTCGGCCTATGCACGATACTTGTTCAATAGTTGCTCAATCTTTGCGCGATTCTTGTTCAATTTCTACTCAATTCCAAAAAATAGGTACTTTATTTGACATCAAGAACGCTTAGCCCCAGTAGGAAAAGTCTGTTTAATCCGATCGTTTAGAGATAAAAATCCCCTCTAAATTTTTATTTTATCTTTAGCGAAATTTCGCTGAAAAAACTGCTGTCATTTTCGAAATAAAAGATGAAGTGGCTCCCTCTCAAGCTAGGCCGACTCACAATACTTGTTCAATCTTGTTCAATTTCTGCTCAATCCTCAAAATAGAGGTTTTCTTTGACAGCCAGAACTCTCTGATCAACCAGCAAGGCCTTCTTTAAATCCTTCCTTAAAAGATAAAAGTCCCCTCTGAATTTTTATTTCGTCTTTCGCTGAATCTCGCTAACAGCGCCTAGAACTTCTCTCCGTATCTAGGCGCCTCTGTCGACCTTGTACGAACTTCTTGATCGTTACTTCAAGGAGTCGAAATTTGGAACTGCTTCCAGCAAACGGCAGGTGTAAGGATCTTTCGGACGATTAAGGATTTCTTCCGCCGATCCCGCCTCTACCACTTCTCCGGACTTCATCACAATAACTTCGTCAGCGAGATAACGCACAACACCGAAGTTATGAGTGATGAACAAGTACGAGATATCGCGGCTTCTTTGGATTTCGTTCAGAAGGTTCAGGATTTGAGCCTGCACCGAAACATCCAAAGCCGAAGTCGGTTCGTCACAAATCAGAAGTTTGGGTTCAACCACCAACGCACGAGCAATCGCCAAGCGCTGTCTTTGACCGCCCGAGAACTCATGCGGATACCGATTCAATGAATCGGAACGAAGTCCGCAAAGACCGATGACACCTTCAATTCTGCCGAGCGCTTCACTTGCAGGAATATCAGGATGCAGACTTTCCAGGCCCTCAAGCAGAATTTCCTTAACGCGCATTCTTGGATTCAAACTGGAGAACGGGTCTTGGAAAATAACCTGCATATCGACGCGGGCTTGTCGAAGTTCGGGACCGTTCAAGCTGCCTAAGTCCTTTCCATTTAAGAGCGCAGAACCCGTGATTTTTGCCTGCTGTCGCAGAAGCTGGAGAATGCCTTGGGCAACGGTGGTTTTGCCGCTGCCGCTTTCTCCGATCAGCGCTGTGGTCAATCCTCTGAGCACATCAAAGGAAACATTGTTGACGGCTTTGGCGTACTCCGTCGGATGCAGAAATCCGCCGCGAATCGGGAACCAAACGCTGTAATCTTTGACTTCCAAAATACGAGGCACATTCTTCTGCTCCCTTTCGACAACCACGTCACTTCGCGGAAGCTCAACCGGATCATTTTCAGGGAACAGACAGCGAACTTTTCGTCCGCCAATCTCCTGTAAGGCAACTTTATGCTCAGAGCATTCCGGGCGCGCCTTTTTGCAGCGTTCGGCAAATCGACACCCGTGGAACTCTCGGTTCAGGCGAGGAACCATGCCCGGAATCGCTTCAAGCATCTGGCTCTTTTGCTTTCCTTCAGGCAGTGCCTTTAACAGGTTGCGCGCATAAGGGTGCAATGGTTTGGAGAAGAACTCACGCGCCGATGCCTCTTCCACTAACTCACCGGCATACATCAGCCCCACTCTGTCAGCGACCTGTGCTACCACAGCCAAATCATGAGTAATCAGCAGAATGCCGATGTTTTCGGTTTCCTTGAGCTGCTTTAAAAGATCAAGAATCTGAGCCTGAACGGAAACGTCCAGCGCCGTTGTCGGTTCGTCTGCAATGAGGTAGTTCGGCTCGGCCGCCAGCGCGATAGCAATCATCACACGCTGTTTTTGGCCGCCGGAGAGCTCAAACGGGAATGATTTCATTCTGCGTTCAGGCTCGGGAATTCCGACTTTTTTCAGCCAGTCGAGTGCCTTTGCTCGCGCTTCATCGCCGCGCAGCGGAGTATGAAGCAGAATCGTCTCGACAATTTGATCCCCGACGGTCATCACCGGATTTAACGACGTCGCCGGTTCTTGGAAAATCAGACTGATCTTGGAGGAACGAATATTGCGCATTGCCGCTTCCGGCAGACCCATGATTTCCGTTCCGTCAACGGTAACAACACCGCTCGAGACTCGTCCGGAGCTTGGCAGAAGTCTCAATAGAGAAAACGCCGTCATTGATTTGCCGCATCCGGATTCTCCGACTAAGGCGCAGATTTCTCCTCGATTCAACGTCAGACTCAGGCCGTCTACGACGCGAACCGTATCCTCGGAAGTGAGGATTTCAGTCACCATATTAGAGATCTGAAGCATTATTCCTTCCTCCCGATTTTGAGGACCAATCTCGGGTCGAACGCTTCCCGAACGGCTGATGCAAATAAGTTTGCAGACAACACAAGTGTGAGCATGAAAGTGAAAGCCGCGCAGAGGTTCCACCAAACAACCGGAGTGCGGGAAAGTTCAAGACGCCCGGCATTAATCATGGAGCCAAAACTGTGCGTTGTCGGATCAACGCCGACACCAACGTACGAAAGCACAGCTTCGTAAAGAACAATGCCGGAGAAATCCAACACCGCCACAATCAAAATGATGTGGATGACATTCGGCAGAACATGACGCTTCATGATTTTGAACGGTCCCAAACCGAAGGCACGAGCCGCTTGAATGTAATCAAGCTGAGAAATCTTCAGAGTCTCGGCGCGCAGCAGACGGGCGAGCGTGGCCCATCCCGTCAGACCGATGATGATCGAAAGCATGAATAGACGAAGGTCTGCTCTCTCAATGCCGGTTGCATACATGCCGGGATGAGAGTCAATAAAAACCTGGATCATCAGCACCGAGGCCGCAATAAGAAGAACGCTCGGGATCGAAGACAACGTGGTGTAGAGGTACTGAATCAAGTCGTCCACCCAGCTTTTGAAGAAGCCTGCACAGATTCCCAGCACCACGGCAAAAGGAAGCGTTGTCAAAGTCGCCAGTGTTCCGATCACAAGGGCGGTACGCACGGACTTAAAGGCTTGATAAAGAACATCGTTTCCTGTTTGATCCGTCCCCATCACGTGATAGTACGGCCAGAGCGCGCCGATCAGGCACCCGAGAACTATTAAGACAGAACATGTCGTCAGAATCGCTTCATAAGGAACCTCGTCGCGGTGCTTAAATAAAGTGCGCACTTCTTCCTTAAATGAGCGGCCTTTAGAACGGGAAATCAATCCGACCGTTAAGAACCACAGCAAAGCGCTAAGCGCCAGCCCCGCGCCTAAGCCACTGGCAGACTTAATAATGACGTCTTCTGCCCAATCAGCTCGAGCTTTAAGATGCGCGCCGCCGGCTTTCAGCGGTTCGTAATCACGTACAGGTTTGCCGTCTTCAAAGCGGGAAATTTTCTCAAAGGTCTGAGTCGCCAGCGGCATCGAATAAGACTTCTCTTCCGCCGAAGACGCTTTGCCGAGCGCTTTATCCAGAAGAGAATAGGCTTTGACGTCATAGATCGCGCGGCCGTCCTGAACATCAATGACGGGACGGAAGTGCACCGAATCTACGACGGAGAGCAGAAGAAAGAAACACAGCAGCGAAAGCGAGCACAGCGAGGCGCCGGAACTCACAACATAACGCCAGCGTGCTTTGAGCTCTTCGGAGCGGGCAACATGAATCAGATAAAACGTCAGTGCCGCAAGAAGAACAACAACCACGATATCCGTCGGAAGCAAAACAAATTTAGGCATCATTTCAAACGGATCCTCGGGTCGGCAATCGTATAAGCCACGTCAGTCAGAATCAGACCGATGACATACAAGACTGTTCCTACAAAAACCATCGTACGGACAATCGCGAAGTCCTGAGCATTGATCGCATCAATCGTGAAGCTTCCTAAGCCCGGAATGCCGAAGAAGCTCTCCATCACTAAGGAGCCTAAAAACAGCATCGGGAGCACGGCAACCGTTGAAGTCAGAATCGGCAGGCTGGCGTTGCGCAGCACGTGTTTAAAGAGAACTGCCGTTTCGCTCAGGCCCTTTGCTCGAGCGGTGCGAACGTAATCCTTGTTGATTTCTTCCAGGAACATCGATCGATACAGCAGCGCGTCTCCGCCGATACGCGAGAAAACGCCGATCGCAATCGGAAGAATCAGGAACGAAATCATGGCCGTTCCCGTCTCAAAGCCTGAGATCGGAACAAGCCGCAGGACTTTGGAGAAAAGCCACTGCCCGAAAATAATGTAGAAAAGTGACGAGACCGACATCATGACAATGGCAAAGACCACGCCTCCGATTTCAAGCTTCGTGTGCCGGAAAAACACTAAACCTAAAGAAAACACAACAATCACAAAGACGCCAAGCAAAAAGGTCGGAAATGCCAAAGCAACCGAGGGCCACATTCGGTTTTTGATTTCATAGGCAATGTCGCGTCCTGCGTCTGACGCGCCGAGGTCTCCTACCATGAGACGCGCACTGTGCTGCCAAAAAATCGTATCGGTAAGCTTATCCGAGCCTTCGGCCTTCTCATTCCAAAGCAGCGGCTTATCGTAGCCGTGCTCTTCTTTCCAGTTCTGGATCGCTTCAGCGGTCACGCGTTTGCCGCCGATATTGAGGCGAGCCATATCGTCCGGCGTGTTGACCGTAAAGAACAGCATAAAGGTCAGAAGATTGACGCCGATCAGGATCAGGAAGCCGTAGCCGATGCGTCTTAAAAGATAACGAATCATTTGACTTGCTCCTCTGTGGTGCGTGCGGTCATTCTTTCCCGCTTCCTATGAAGGGCCACGGCCGGAATAGTCACCAAGGCCGACAGCAGAACAAAAACCAGCAGCGGCCAGTAAATCGGTTTGTTCCATTCTTTAATGGCCTTTACACGCGTCTCAGGATCGAGCCTCAGATACTGAATGTGATTGCGCACAACTTGCGTGGGTTTGCCGTTGTGCACCCACTGATGGAACGTTGCGGAGCTTGTCGGAAAGTATCCGAATGTCCAAGGTGCGTCTTCCTGGACGATCTTGATCAGTTCGTTGATGGCCTCGGCCTTAGCCGGACCCTCGTCCATATAACGCATTCGGCTGAAGAGTTCGTCGTACTTCGGATTTTGATAGTTCGCCGCGTTTTCTCCGGAGCCGCCGGTCTTGGACTTTGCGTTTGGACCGTAAAGCAGGAACAGGAAATTTTCTGCATCCGGGTAGTCGGCAAGCCAGCCCCATAGGAAGAGCTGGTGATTGCCGGAAATCACTTTATCCTGGAAACGGTTGTAGTCCGTACCCCGGATATCGAGCTGAATGCCGATCTTGGCAAACTGCTTCTGATACCAGTCGAGCACGGCTTTCGTCGATGGAGAAGCCGCCGCTTGGAAATCGAGATTCAGGACCAAAGGCTCGCCGGTTTTTGCATCACGGCCGCCGGGGTAGCCTGCTTCAGCTAAGAGTTTCTTGGCTTCTTCAATGGATTTGCGGCGGACGAGTCCGTCTTCGGTCTTTTCGTAAACGATCGGGTTAAAGGCCGCAGCGCCGTCCTCTCGATATCCGAAAAGTCCCGGCGGCAGGGGTCCATGCGCGGGAGACGCCAGCCCTTTCTCAAAGATCTGGATATATTCTTCCCAGTCCATGGCAATAGAAATCGCCTGACGAAGCTTCTTGTTGCGCTCGCGCTCTTCGGGCGTCTTGCCTTCTCCTACGACCGGATCCATCCAGTTAAAGCCGAAGTACGTGTTTTGCGCTTCTATGGTCTGCGGAAACTGCAGTTTCTTTTCTTTGTACTCTTTCTCTTTTTCCGCGCTGTCCGCCATGCCGATCAAGAAGCCCTGACCGTTGTCGAGGCGTTCAATCTGCGGAGAGTCGTAGTAGCCCTGCAAGAACTTCGTGCGTAGCGGCACGCTTTCTTTTTCTGCCGTGATTTCAATCCGATCAATGAAAGGCAGCGGTTTTCCGCAGTCTTTTAAAAAGCCTTTTGCTTCGTCTCCGGGTTCACCCGTGCACGGATAGAGCTCCGTCTTTCGGAAATTCGGATTGCGCTCCATGACATGTTTGCGGTTTTCAATCGATTCCACCAGCATGTAAGGACCGGTGCCTACAGGCCAATAGTTCAAAGACAAGTTATTCTTGGCCATACCCTTCTGGGCGTAGAAGGCTTCTGCTTCCCACGGAACCGGCGCAAAGAAAGTCATTGCCAGCCAGTTGGGGAACTGGGGATACTTTCCTTTGACTTCGAGCCGCAGTGTGTGCTTATCCGGCGCCGATACGCCCTTGAGTTCAAACTTCCGTAAATCTAAGAACGGTAAGTCTCGATCGGAAGGTTTGAGGTCAGCGCGAAGACGCTTATCTTCCGCGCGCACCTGAACGGCAAAGTCTTTTAAGCCCGGAAGATAGTTCACCATCGTTCCGTAGACCGGAGCAATGATGCGGGGATTAGCCATCCGCTTGATCGAGTAAACGAAGTCCTCGGCGGTCAGTTCACGCGTACCTTTCTGCGGCAAATCCATCGGATTGTGCAGTTGGTCGATGACTTCAGGCGCTAAAGCGTGATTGACGTACTCGCCTTTCTCATTTTTAGCGAAGGCCGGATGAGGAGCAAACAAAATGCCCTTCTTAATCGGGATCTCGTAAACGCTCAGCGCAATCTCTTCCGCTGATGCAGTCTCCGGAAGAACCTTTCCGTCTTTATCCAAATAAACTGGCTTGACCACCTCAGCGGCAGAGCGAGGGATCAGACGATACGGCCGCTCTAAGAAGTGATATTGATAAAGCGGTTCATAGATACTATAGGTGTAAGGCGTCTCATCTGAAGAGTAAGAACTCGTCGGATCTAAATGCTTCGGACTGCGGCCTGAGAATGGCGTATAGAGCGTGTTGGAGGCAAGCTCTTTTTCCGTGTGAACGGAGTTCGGAATTTCTTTGCAGGAGGTCAGCGCGGCCAGTGCAAAGACGGCCGCCGACAGCTTAAAAAGTCTGCCGTAAGCTGCGCCGTATCCTCCTTTAATTTTCACTGCTCTTCCTTTCGCCTATTTTGGGACGTGATATCTTATCAGATCGCAAAAAGTTCCAAAGAAATAAAACATTTAGGCACAGTTGCACACCTAGGGGTATTCCTATCTTTTTAAGTTTCACACAAGATTTTATTGATTCAGAAAAACGGGTACAAAGAAGAGTTTTCAAGCCTGATTCTCCGGTACCCGTTTGTTAAAATGCGCTGTTATGTGAGGCTGGGCTTCAAGGAGCCTTTTTGAGCGCGTCTAAGCGCGCTCGGATGAGAATTCGTTGATGGAAAAACACTATTTCGACTGGCCGGTTCGCGTCTACTACGAAGACACAGACTGTGCACGAGTGGTTTATTACGCAAACTACTTCAGATTCATGGAACGCGCACGCACGGAATGGCTGCGCGCGTTGGGCTGGAGTCAGGAGCGGCTGTACTCAGAGCTCGGCGTCGTCTTTGTCGTCGCCGAAGCCAAAGCCAAGTACAAGAAACCGGCTCGGCTGGATGATGAATTAGTGGTTCGATCAACGGTCACCGCGTGCGGCCGTACTTCTTTTGAATTTCATCAGGAAATTCTGAGAGGAGATGAAGTGCTCAACGTCGGAGACGTTCGCTGCGGCACGCTCGACGCGCACACATTCCGCCCGGTGGCTATGCCCGAGCCTATTTCAGAACAACTCAAAAAACTTTTAAATCATTAATCATTCGTTAGTACAAGGGACTGTGATGGAAGCATCTGCCGATTTATCAATCATTACTTTGGTTGCTCATGCGAGCGCCGTTGTTCAGATTGTTTTGGCTATTCTTTTGATTTTCTCTTTAGTGAGCTGGACCATTATTTTTCAGAAATGGTTCCAGATGAGCCGTGCAAGAAGAGAAGCCCGCAACTTCGACAAGCGTTTCTGGGGCGGTGCAGATTTAAATAAACTCTACGAAAGCGCCACCGAGCGCCGCTCTTCCATCGGCCCTCAGGAGGGCATCTTCTACTCCGGCATGACCGAGTTCTTAAGAAGCCGCGCGAGCAATCTCGAAGCCCGCGCCGGCACCTTCGGCGTCATTGACGGTGTGTCTCGCGCCATGCGCGCCCGTTATCAGAGAGAACTCGACATTCTCGAGTCGGGCTTGAGCGTTTTGGCCACCATCGGTTCCGTTTCCCCGTACATCGGTTTGTTCGGCACGGTCTGGGGCATCATGGACGCCTTCACCGGCTTGGGCAACCTGGAAAGCGCTTCGCTGGCTGTCGTCGCCCCGGGTATTGCCGAAGCTCTGGTAGCAACCGCGATCGGCCTGTTTGCCGCTATTCCTGCCGTTATCGGCTACAACCGCTTTGCTTACAGTCTGGATCGTCTCTCGAGCCAGTACGAAAGCTTCATGCAGGAATTCCAGAACATTTTGGGTCGTCAGGCCTAAGGACACAACATGGCACGTAACGGCAAAAGACGTCTTTTAGCAGAGATGAACGTCGTCCCGTACATTGACGTGATGCTCGTTCTCGTGGTGATCCTGATGGTCGCCGCCCCATACGTCAATCCTTCGATCGTCGATCTGCCGAAAGTCAATAAAGCGGCTCGCACTCCGGATAAAGTTGTCGAAGTCATTATCTCGCCAGACGGCAAACTCCAGATCCGCGATACCGCAAAGAAATTAACTCCGGTTGATTTTCCTCAGTTAGTCTCTACGGTCGAATCGATGCAGACCGACGGAAATCAGGTTCCGGTTGTCATTGCTGCGGATAAAACCGTCGCATATGAAAAAGTCATCGACGTGATGCGCAATCTACAAAAGGCCAACATCACGCGTATCGGTCTGTCATTGCAACTTGAAGGAAGCGGTGCCAAGTAATGGACGACTTATCTCCGAATCAAGCGAATCGGCTCTCAGGCGCTCAGGGGTATTGGGGCACGGCTTTTGTGCTCGCTTTAATCGCCCACGGGCTTCTTTTTGTGCTGCTCTTCGTTTCCATGCAATGGAGATCGGAGCCGACAGGACCCGTCTATGCCGAGTTGTGGAACGGCGACATGCCGGCGGCAGAAGCCCCGGCAGAGACGCAACCGGAACCGCAACCTGAGCCGGAACCCGAGCCTCAGTCAGAACCGGAGCCCCAGCCTGAACCTCAGCCGGAACCGGAACCCGCTCCCGAGCCTCCTGCTCCGGAAGAGCCTCAGCAACAGCTGCCTCCGCCCCCGCCTCCTATCGCTCAGACGGATTTAGATCGTCAAGCCAACCTGCTTGAGGATCCGGACATCGTCCAAGAAAGACTCGACCGCGAAAAGAAGAAGCAGGAAGAGGAAAAACAACGCATTCTTGAGCGCGAACGTCAGCTTCAGGAAGCCAAACGAGCTGAAGAGCAGCGTAAAGCCGAAGAAGCTCGCCAGGCTGAACTGCGCCGTCAGGAAGAAGAACGACGCATCGAAGAACAGAAGCGTCAGGAAGAGCTGAAGAAACAAGAAGAGCAGAAACGCTTAGCGGAAGAAAAACGTAAGGCTGAAGAAAAAGCAGAAGCCGAACGCAAAGCTAAGCAGGAAGAACTCAAGAAACAAGCTCAGGAACGCGAACGCAAGATCGCTGAAGAAAAGGCTCAGCGAGAAAAAGCCCTAGCTGAAAAACGCAAGGCTCAAGAAGAACTCAATCGTCAGAGAGCCCAAGAACAGGCTAATGCCGCCCGCAGAAAAGAAATGCTCAGCCGCTTAACCGGCCAGAGCGGATCTGCCATGGGTTCAGGCTCCGGCGCCATGACGAACTTCCAGCAAGCCCAGTACAACAACCGTATCGTTGCCTGCATCCGTCCGCATATTACGTTTAATACGCCGGCCGGCGCCAAACGCGGAATGTACGTTGCCAAGTTCGATGTCCGTCTGCTCAAGAACGGTCAGAAGGCTGTTCCGCCCAAGATGATCAGCAGCAGCGGTCTGAAGGCTTTCGATACGGCGGTGGAAAAAGCGATTCTGATGTGCAATCCCTTCCCCAAACCCCCGGTAGGAGACATTCCTTCTTCTATTACATTGACATTTGATCCGGTTGACGACGCAAACGGTCGTTAACCTAACGGAGACAGCCTATGAGTACCTCGGCAGCCGCATCCGCCGAAATCGCCAAAGTCGCACAAACAGCGGTTACGACAGAAGAACTTTTAAGCGGCGACAGCAACATCCTGGATCAACTCCTGCTGATGTTTGAAAAAGGGCTTAACCAGCCGATCATCTATTGGCAGCTGGCCTCCATTCTGGGCTCACTGTTTTTGGCTTGGCTGCTCGGCAAATACATCCGCATGCGGATTATTAAGCACTTAGCCGCCAATGAAATCATCGAAAGCGACGAGATCAAAGCGGAAGAAGGCGAAGCCCCGGTCAAGCCTGAACATCGCGAGAGCGCTTTCTGGGCAAAGGTAAGACGAGGCATTGAGACGCTGATTCTGCGGCTGAGTTTCCCGCTGCTTGGAATGTTCTTCATCGCGGTCAGCACCTTTACCGTGCGACTTTTCGGCTTGCTTCCTAAGAAAGCCCTGCCGCTGGAATCCATTGCTTGGCTGATTCTCGGGGCCTACGTTGTGATCCGCACAGTCGTATTTCTGCTGCACTCACTTTCGCGCAAATACAACAGCAGCCTGGATAACTTCCTGACGTTTTCGATTTGGGGCGGTGTCGCGCTTCAGATCGTCGGTGTACTGCCTAAGTGCGTCGAATTCATGCAGACCACCAAAATTCCGCTGGGAAGCACCAACGCAACGGTTTGGTCTGTCTTCCTTTCCGGCTTCTCGATTGCCTTAGCGCTCTTTATCGCGAAGTGGATCGGTCAGTTCTTTGAGAAATGGATCAACAGCCTTCCGACCATGGAGTCCAACGTCCGCGTTGTGATCATCCGGGTAGTCAAGGTCGTTTTAGTGACGATTGCGATTCTGATCGGTCTGGCTTCCGTTGGTATTGACATCACCGTGCTTGGTGTCTTCGGCGGTGCCATCGGTGTCGGCTTAGGTTTCGGCTTACAGAAAATTGCCTCTAACTACGTCAGCGGATTCATTATTCTTCTGGATAAGAGCATCAAAATCGGAGACTTGGTGAACGTTTCCGGCGTTGAAGGTATTGTGACGGACATCAAGACGCGCTACACAGCTGTTAAGGCTTACGACGGCAGCGTAACGATTATCCCGAACGAGAATTTCGTCACCAGCAGCGTTCGCAATACCTCGTACCTGTTGGGTCCGGGACGTGCGACCGTCATGATGAGCGTTGACTACAGCGCCGACATTGATGAAGTCATTGAGCTCATGACCGATATCGTCCGAAAACAGCCGCGCGTGCTGATCAATCCGGCGCCCTACACCATTCTGACGAACTTCGGAGCCGACGGTATTGAACTGACGTCGTACTTCTGGGTTCCCGACCCCGAAAAAGGCACCGCGACTTTGAGGTCCAACATTGGTCGCGCGATGTTCCGTGAATTCAACAAGCGCAAGATCAACATTCCGTTCCAGCAGAGGGATCTGCATATCATTTCGATGCCGGAAGTGATATGCAAAGTCGAAAACGACGTTCCTGCCCCATCGAAGTCCGAAGCAAAAGCAGGAACATAACGGTTTCTAACCTCTAATCAATCTGAAAAGTCGAAGCTCAGCCCTTCGACTTTTCTTTCTTGAATCTCTAATCCTCAAGTCCAACATCTTTCAAATTTTTCCGAAATGTTTCGCAAGTTAGGCCCGTGGTTCATATTCGTCGCTGCATTGTTCGTCATGAGTTTAGGTATCGCACTCGTGACTCGAGGCAATCTCGGAACCACGCCCATCAGCTCTCTGCCATTAGTGTCGTCTTATGCCAGCGGCTTAACCTTCGGTGAAACTACTTTCTTCATTAACTTGCTCTTTGTTGCTGCACAGTGGCCGCTGCTCCGAAAATCCATCAACAAGCTTCTACTTCTCTCGCAAATTCCGATCACATTCGCCTTCTCTTACTTCATCGATACATCTATGCAGATCACTGAGTTCTTGTCTTCAGATATTTATTGGAAATGTTTTGCAGTCTCGATGCTTGGAAACGTGGTTCTCGGACTCGGCGTTGCTTTAGAAGTGTTTGCCGGCGCCGCAGCGTTACCCGGGGAAGGACTCGTACTTGCGGTCAGTACGGTTCTGCACAAGCCATTTTCATCCGTCAAAATCGCCAATGACGTTATTTTGGTTTTGTTGGCTTTACTTCTTAGTTACTGCGTTTTCCACGAAATACACGGGCTGCGGGAAGGAACTGTTATTTCGGCGTTATGCGTCGGCATCTTTGTGAAATTCTGGCTTGCCGGTCTTACAAAACTTTTCAAGAGAGCGCCAGCGGACACAGAGTAACTGTTAGAGCTTTCCAGCCGCAGCGGAGATCGGAGAATTTAAATCAGGCTCGATGAGTTGGAATCGTCAGCTTCAAGGCCTTGCTGATTCTAAATATCGTTTCGAATTTAGGTGATCCTTCGGGGCTGAGCGCTCTGTACAAACACTGCTTTGAGAGACCTGTCTCCTTTGCGAGCTGAACCATTCCTTTAGCCTTCGCCATTTCGCCAAGTGCCCTTCTAACGAGTGATCCATCTCCCAGATCTTCTTCAACACAGCCCTTGAAAAAAGCTTCGGGATTGTTTTCCGTATTGATAAGGTAGTCCTGGATGTCAAATTCTTTGCCAAGCTTCGTAGTCACGCTTTGTACTCTTCAAGTAAGTTCCTCGTCGAAACCTTCAGCGAAAGTTTAAATGAACGCAGGCTTTCTTGATTGAACTCGGCAGCCTCTTACGCAGCTACCGACTCCAGCTGTTGAGTTTTGCATTGCATTAACCGTTGAATTTGGGACTTGAAGCTGAGTAATGGGCTAACGGGGTTTTCCTCATAGTTCGCTTTTTACTATTGACTTCCTCCCCTCCATAAATGAAGAGGATTCCTACCACTTCTCCGACAGCCGTAGCTTAATGTCGAAGTTGCCTCGGCGGGTTTCTGCTTCAGCGGGATTGCCCAAAGGAGTACAGCTTGGTTTTTGCACGTTCTCCAAAAGGAGTTTCACGTGCTTGGACACAACCGTATACTCCTTCAGGTCTCACATCTCTCCACAGACTTCACTTCGGGACAGCCCGCCCCTAGATCTGAAAAGATAGAGCCAGTTTAGCATAGCCAGTCCTTCGGACTGGGCCCTTATTTCACCGTCTTAATAACGGTGCTTTACGGGCCTAGCTGGTAAAAGCCTAGTAAAAACAGTCCATAGGCAGAATATCTCAAAATGATTTTCTATAAATTCGATAGTTTGATAATCGAATTTATTGATTTAATGCGTCAAAATTTTTCGCTCAAGACTACTATATTTATATCTGTTAGAGAGCGAACATTTCGCCTTTCGCAAAGACAGAATAACTTGTGAACCGAGGTCGGAAGAAATAACCCAACCCTGCTGACAATTTTCTCGCTACTACTATGATGCAAAGAAGAAAGATTAGGCCTTGGAGCAAATTACAGAAAGAAGTGTATTTGCTTGTCGATCCAAAATTAGACTTTCAGATCCATTGTGTAGCCTACCGAATGGGAAGCCAATATGGAAGTACTGACTTACCAAGGTATTGGATCACGTTAGGCAAAGAAACCATCTTCGATTATCCGAAGCACTTTATCCATTCCGAAGGCCCAGACGAAAACTCTCGTATCGCTTACGAAGCTTTATCTATCTATCCGTATAGCAGCGAAACCTCTGAGATTTCGAACATGCTTCGAGAATACATTGATACGCCTTTGTCGGAATTAATGACTAAGAGATCATTGGGGACTCACAGACATTCTTCGAGCCGCCGATAGACGAATAGGTCAAAGAAGACTGGCAGAGTTAGCAGAAATCGTCAGCAACCCAGCCGCACAAAAAATTCTGAAGCAGAGGATAAATACATACAAGGAAAAGCAGAGGAAAGCCGCAGAAGCAGACGGCTTCTGAGCCAGCCTCGGAAGGACACCTAAAGAAATTAAAAGGGCGCCAGAAAATCCCTGCAGCAGGTTTTCCGACGCCCTAAAAGGAAACGCTTCTTCGCTTAGCGGACTTTGATCTTGGCGATCAGTTTGTCAGCGATTTCGGTGACAGGAACGTTTTCGTTCTGGAGATCTCCGCGGTGAGCGTATTCAACTTCACCGTTCTTCAGGCCGCGGTCACCGATCGTGACGCGATGCGGAACACCGATCAGTTCCCAGTCAGCGAACATGACCCCGGGACGCAGACCTCTGTCATCGAGGATGACGTCAATGCCGGCTTCGCGCAGACGACCGTAAAGCTCGTTAGAAGCCTTCTGAACTTCTTCGCTCTTGTCATATCCGACGGGGCAGATCACTACGGTGAACGGAGCAATGCTGTCCGGCCAGATAATGCCTTTATCGTCGTGGCCTTGCTCGATAGCTGCGCCCAGCAGACGAGAAATACCGATACCGTAGCAACCCATCTGAAGCAGCTGGGGCTTGCCGTTTTCGTCCAGGTAAGTCGCATTCATCGGAGCAGAATACTTGTCGCCGAGGAAGAATACGTGGCCGACTTCGATGCCGCGCTGCATCTTGAGCGTGCCTTTGCCGTCTGGAGAAACATCGCCTTCAACGACGTTACGGATATCAGCAACAACATCCGGCTCTCTCAGGTCACGGCCCCAGTTCACGCCGCGGATGTGATAGCCCTCTTCGTTGGCGCCGACAATGAAGTCGCTCATGTTGGCAACGGTTGTATCGGCAACGATGGTGACATCCTTAGGAATACCGACAGGTCCGAGATAACCCGGTTTAGATCCGAAGGTATCTTCAATTTCCTTATCGGTTGCAAAGCGGAATCCGCCCTTAAGCGCTTCCAGCTTTTCGGCTTTAACTTCATTAAGAGTGTGATCGCCTCTGAGAAGCAGAAGAACGATTTTTGCAGGCAGCGGATTGCCTTTTTCGTCCTGGTGATCAACTGCCAAAACAATAGATTTAACGCTGGCTGTCAGCGGCTTATTCAGAAGTTCAACAACAAGCTCGCACTTGTCGCGGCCCGGAGTCGGAACCTTTTCCATGGTCTCTGTGGCTTCTGCGCGTTTTTCGATCAGGCAGGGAGCTTCGGCCAATTCGATATTGGCAGCGTATTCGCTGTCCGGGCAGAAAACGATCAAATCTTCGCCGGTATCAGCGATCACCTGGAATTCCTGAGAGCGAGAGCCGCCGATGGAGCCGGAGTCAGCGCGCACTGCACGATAAACCAAACCCAAGCGATCAAAGATGCGGCAGTAAGCTTCGAACATCTTGTCGTAGCTCTTGCCGGCGTCTTCAGCCGTACGGTCAAAAGAGTAAGCGTCTTTCATGACAAAGTCGCGGCCGCGCATCACGCCGAAACGAGGACGACGTTCGTCACGGAACTTTGTCTGAATCTGGTAGAAGTTCACCGGGAGCTGACGCCAGGACTTGATTTCCTGACGAGCGATGTCGGTCACGACTTCTTCGCTGGTAGGCTGAAGAACAAAGTCTCTGTCGTGTCTATCTTTAAAGCGAAGCAGTTCAGCGCCGTATTTCTGCCAGCGGCCGGTTTCCTGCCAAAGCTCAGCAGGCTGAACGATCGGCATCAGAAGTTCGATGGCGCCGGCACGGTCCATTTCTTCTCGAACAATACGTTCAATCTTCTTCAAAGAACGAAGGCCCATCGGCATGTAGTTATAGACGCCGGCTGCAAGCTTACGGATCATGCCTGCGCGAAGCATCAGCTTCTGGCTAACGATTTCTGCATCTGCAGGAGCTTCTTTCTGTGTTGAAATAAAAAATTGTTTTGCTCTCATTACGAATTCTCAAAAACGAGCCGGCAGGCCGGCAGTCTACGATTAGGTTCGGATCTTATGACTTCTTTTCCTGCCTCTATATAATGGGCAGACACAAATAAGTTATTTTAAAGTTTTTATGCTTGATCAACATGGATACCGACCAAACGTCGGGATTATTTTGACCAGTCCTCTCAAACAAGTTTTTTGGGGGAAACGTTTGGGTCAGCATTCCTGGCAATTTCCTCAGGGCGGTATCAACCGCGGGGAATCGCCACGTGAAGCCATGTTCAGAGAGCTTTGGGAGGAGCTTGGCCTCTTCGAAAACCAGGTCCGTATCATCAGCCGCACCGAAGACTGGCTGCGCTATGACGTTCCCGACCGCTGGATTCGCCGCGATCTGCGCGGCATCTACAAAGGCCAAAAGCAGATTTGGTTCCTCTTAGAGTTTCTCGGTAAAAACAAAGACATCAACTTGAAAGCCACCAACCATCCGGAATTTGAAGCCTGGAAATGGAATGACTATTGGGTTCCGCTGAGCCAAGTGATTGACTTCAAGCGCGGTGTTTATAAAGAAGCTCTGAAGGAATTAGCTCCTGCTCTCTTCACAGATAAAAAACACCTTGTTCCGCCTGCAGGATGGGAAAAAGCGGAGGGGCCGGGACACTTCCGCCTTTACAAATAATCGTCTTTACGAGATCACTTGTTCATCACGACCATGTTGTCCTGATGAATCAGCTCTCTCTGTTCTAAGTAGCCTAGCTCTTCCACAACTTCATCGCTGTGCAGTCCCATGATTCGGCGGGACTCATCGGAGCCATAGTTAATCATGCCGCGGCAGATTTCCTTGTCGTTTTGATCCACGACTTGAATGATTTCGCCGCGAAGGAAGTCTCCGGTCACAGCTTTAACACCGACCGGTAGCAGGCTCTTGCCTTTGCGGACAGCCTCGACGGCACCCTCATCAATAACGAGCTTTCCCTTCAGCTGCAAATGGTCAGCCATCCACTGGCTGCGGGCAGACATCGGTTTGCGATCTGTCTTCAGAAGCGTTCCGATGGATTCTCCCTGAGCTAAACGGACTAAAACATCAGGAATGCGTCCGCTGGCAATAACAGTTGAGGCTCCGCTGCGAGCTGCGCGTTTAGCGGCAAGCACTTTTGTCTGCATACCTCCCTTACCAATGGAAGAACCGGCGCCTCCGGCCATTGCTTCATAGATCGGATCTCCGGCTTCGCCGACTTCCACTAATTTGGCTTCAGGGTTGGAGCGCGGATCAGCGGTGAAGAGGCCGATCTGATCGGTCAAGATCACTAAGACGTCGGCATCAATCAAGTTGGTTACCAGTGCGCCCAAGGTATCGTTGTCACCGACTTTGATTTCGTTAGTTACGACCGTGTCGTTCTCGTTAATGATCGGAACAACTTTGAGATCCAAGAGTGTGGTTAGCGTCTGGCGTGCATTTAAGTAACGCTCACGGTCTGCTAGGTCAGCATGCGTCAACAAGATTTGAGCTGTGCGGATGTCGTAGCGCTCGAAGCTTTTTTCGTAGGCTTCGACAATACCCATTTGCCCGACAGCGGCTGCGGCCTGGAGTTCGTGCATTTTTTTCGGTCGTTTGGGCCAGCCGAGGCGAGCCATTCCTTCAGCAACCGCACCGGAGCTCACCCAAACAACCTGCTTGCCCATTTCTTGGAGTTTAGCGATCTGAGCGGTCCAACGCGCAATCGCTTCCGTATCTACTCCGTGACCCTCATTGGTCACTAGAGAAGAACCGACTTTTACGACAATTCTTTTTGCATCGTTCCAAATTCTGAGGTTTTCTTCCATCTCAATTCTTCCGATCTTGTTGACGACAACCGTCTTCCCAGCAAGACAAACCCCGTGCTCTTTTTTGAAGTGAAGCGGGTCGCCGAAAATGTAGCTTTTCAGTATATCCAAGGATCAGCTCTTAGATGGACTTGATCTCTTGCTAACAGGCCGGACGCACCAGAAATTGAGCAACAGACCACGATACAGGTCTCCTTTTATCGGAGAGCTAACCCGTGGCACCTTTTAGATTCTGATGCAGTCGTTCATGGCGGCCAGCATGTCCTCTATCTTTCTGAGTCGTGCCCTGATAATCGGTTTTGAGGGCGCTGCTTTTCCTGTTGCCTCCTCCAAGCGAGTTTGGATCTTTGTTGTGAAATTAAGAGCGATTTTGTTGAGCAGAGTTCTGCCAGCTAAGTATTGGGCGTTGGTACATTGCAAACGGTCTTGATTAAAGGCCATATCCAAAGCCCAATGGCCCTTGTTTTCAATTGTCCAATGCTGGCGAACAGCGCGATGCAGGACCTGTTCTACATTCGGAGCTTCATACCTCAAAGAGGAGATGTAATAGCGCACTTGCGGCTCAAGAACCTCACTTGTACTCTTCCTGACGGTGTCGGTGACGGTCTCCACGATGGAGCCTTCTTCGAGACCGACCCACTTATCCCGAATTTCTTTGGGCAGCAAACTGCCCGGAAGTACGCGAGTTTTTCTCTTTGTAATTTTTCCGCTTTGGTCTGTCACGGAGGGACGTGCTGTTTTATAGTCGTGCGTTCCTAACTCAAAGAAACCGCGTACTTGCTCATAAGTTAGGTCCTGATTAGCTTTGAGAGCAAGACAGTAGTCTGCTTTTTCGGCAATGATCTTTGCCGCAAACTCGGTTTGTGTATTCAGGGCATCTGCCGTAACGATCGCGCCTTGGATATCCAGAGTACTGATCAACTTTGTGGCATGAGTGATTTCATTATTTTTTTCGCCGATTACCTGCTGAGCCAGAATCAGTTCATTGTCTGCATCCATGATGTTTAAGACATACGGGGAATGCTCGGTAGAGTTCCGAGAGGCTCTGACAGCTTGTCCGTCGACTGCAATTATCGGATGAGACAGTTTACTGCGCAGCATTTTTACAAAGCGTTCAATTAGGGCGGCGTTTTTATCTTTGCCGATGATCATGGTGATGCGCCTGACGGTGTCATGAGAAATTTCTTCATCGGGAAAGTTTGGAAAGGTCTTGCTCAGCAAGGGGCGGCATTGTCTCCAGAATTCAGCAATCTCGGTGCAGGAAGTCTTGCCTTCCATAGCCGCAAGAAGAATGACACAGAAGACGATATCAAGCGGATAAATGATACGACTCTGATCTCTTGGATCCGCAACTTCTTTAGCGGGTGCCGAGATCTTGTCAGCCTTGAGCGAGCCTTTTCTCCTACGGGGTTCCAAAGGAACTAATTTCTCCAGATCAGTTTCTCCTGGGGGCAATTTTCCAAGGTATTCGGTTGAAAGTCTTTTACTGTTTTTGATCTTTGGGTCGTAAACGCTGACAACTCTTTGTACATAAGTCCATCCGTCTTTTCTTTTGGCACGAATGATAGAGGTGTGTTCCTTTGGGGTCTCAGATCTGGGTCTCGGCATAACAATCTCCGAATAAAGATGTATAGTATTATACTATATACCACGATATAAGGCAAATAATTTTGATAATAAATTCATAGAATTATTAGAAATTTATGAGGGTTCTATTCGATTTTTTTATTAATATTGCGCGTTGGGCCTGCTGATCAAGGAGGAAAATGGCGGGATAGTTTGGACGGTAACTATGAGAAAAAGACCACAAAATTTTCTCTGCTTTTGCTGAAGGTACCGAAAGACTTTGACGAGATAACGCAGGGCCTCCAAGATTCGGAGGCTTTTTTCTTATCACTTCTATAGTCGTTACATAAATTTCCTCACGTATTAAAGGGATGAGGCAAAAAACGTTGCGTCCACAACACGACAGTGAGGTCTTAGGGGCTATTTTTTTCTAAGATGTTTTCCTTATTGCATACGGCGATTTTTAGCCCCGTATCGCCTTTATGAAGCCCCCTTTGTTGCACATTTATACATCCATAAGGGTTGGTATTTACTTGTCTTGCCTGACAACTTCTTCTGGTTATTAGCGAACAGATCTCAAGGACGCCAGGACATTTTGAAACTTTTGCATCACAGCTGCCGGATTCCCCGAATTGAATAAAACAGCAAAGACTACCCCTAAAGGATTAGTCCGTTCAGTCTAAAAACAGGGGTTACCCTTAATATGAATATCTTATTTGTGCCTTTCTAATCTTAAATTAACCTGAAGTTGGGGAAAGGTATTGCCTTTGCATTCCTTGTTCCCATTTCACACCTATCGAGGCCTAGATATTCGGAGTAATTTAATTATTCGAAAAACCTCTGCCTCACCTGGAGAAGATATGTTACGAGAGACACGAAAAACAGCGATAGGCTTAGGCCTTGCAGCTGCTATGGCGACATCATGTGTCTATGCAGCGGACGGTCAGCCCCTTCCGACACCTAAGGTTAATGAGATTACCCAGAAAGTATGGGCCAATCCTGACCTGACGGAACCGACCAAGGGCATCCGCACCCTGCAGGACTACATCGTCCAAGAAAAAGAACTTTGGGACTTTTTATTCCAGAATCATCCCATCTTTGCTACTTACGGAAAAGACGGACGAGTGATCGGTACACCGGTTATCTCTACCCGCGGCTCTGAATACCTTGGTGAAGGCAATGCTCAGAAGTACTCCGCTCATCAGGACGGCAACCGTCCGATGGCCTCTCAATACCGTTTGGGCCAGCGCTCCATTCTTGACTTCCCCAACAAGTTTGTGGGACCGGAAAAATGCGGCGAATGCCACGCGATTCAGTACGAACAGTGGAAGCGTTCCCGTCATGCCAAGACGGTTCGTTTCCCTGGCGAACATCCTGAAGTCGATAACGACCTGAAGAAGAAACTGTACGGTTCTGAGGCCTCTATTCTTCCTGACGGTATTACGGCTGACGTGATTTACGCCACCATCGGTACACCGCGTACCAAATACGGCTACATCGACGGATGGCTCGTTCGTGGTTCCTACCACGTTCGTGACGGCTTGCTCAAAGACGGCACCGGTAAGGTTGTTGCCGGCGGCAACCAGTTCTCCCGCGGCTGGGCAGAATGGCTGACACCTGAAAAAGCGAAAGAAATTCAGAAATTGATCCCTGACTTCCCGACAGAACTCAGCCAGTTCGGACCTTCCGCCTCCCACCAGTGGGGTATGACATCCTACGGTTCTACTTATGAAGGCAAACTTCTGTTCCAGGCTGCTTCCTCTTACTGCGAAGTCTGTCACGCCTTCAAGTTTGACTTTAAGGATAAGAAGGAATTCTTCGCTGCTCTGGGCAACCCGAAAGAACTCCAGAAACACACAATCTCCCGCGGTATCGCTTGTGAAGAATGCCATGGTGAAGGCGGACACTTGGTTGGCAACACCAACAACATGAGCACAAACTGCGACCGCTGCCATCAGCGCTTGAACTTTATCGAAGACGAAGTTGATCGTCCCGATGCTAAGGGTAAGCTTGAAAAGGCATTCAACGCTAAGACGAAGTCTTCTTGCCCGTCCTGCGGTACAGAAGGCGCTCAGCTCTTCATGTCGAAGCACTATGAAAAGGGTATGCGTTGCGTTACCTGCCACGACCCGCATGAAGTTACCAGCAACGACTGGACTTCCGGAGTAACACGTCCCGCAATTCGTAAGAACTGCCAAGACTGCCATACGACACAGGCTCAGATGGTTGCGAATGCCGACACCCACAGCAAGGTCGACTGCATCGCCTGCCATATGCCGTTCACGATGAGCTGCGAAAACTTCACAGCTATTCAGCGTCCTGACATGGCCGGTTTTGACGCCGTCCGTCGTTCTCACCTCTTCAAGATCATGGTCGATCCTGACAAGAAGATGATGAACCCGGGTCCGGGCCAGTCTCGTGCTTCCAACTCTAAGGGCTGGAGAATCTCCAGAGACGAAGAAGGTCACGGTTACGTTGACTTAATGTGGAGCTGCGCACGTACATCCATCGCCGACTTTACGGTTGTCGAAGGCAAAGGCTGCCACAGCCCGTTCCAGTCTGAACTCGATCAGGGCCTGATCTATCAGGACCAGAAAGAGATCTATGGCGAAGTCATGAAGTGGCAGAACCCGATTAAGGAAGGCCACCAGAAGAACGTCGAAGCTCTGACTCGTATCAACAAGCTGCTTGAAGTCACCAAACTCACGCCTGAACAGAGAACGGAAGCCATGCTTCTTATCGACAAGGCCGGCGAAATCATCAAACAGGTCCAGGATGACGGTTCTTGGGGTGTGCATGCCTTCAACTACACGAAACAGCGTGTTGAGACGGCACAAGCCTACCTGACCAAGGCTCAGTCCATTATCGATCAGGGCGGTTACAAGGCTGTAAAAGCAACGAAGTAACCACAAAGATTAGTGTCACGTAAACTTCGGGTCTTCGGACCCGAAGTGAAAGCAGAGAAGTAAGAATGAAAAGCAAAATACTCCAAGCCGCGATGATTTCGTTTCTGTGTCTTTACCCGCAAATCAACTTTGCGGGCGGAGGCGGAGAACCGGTCGAAGCGCCTGTCTATGACGAACTCCTAAACCAGATCTCTATGCGCGAAGCTGAGATGCTCTGGCAAGCCGGAATTCCTTTCTACGACGTGAATACGCTTGAAGTATGGACCCAGGGCTACATCCCGGGCGCTAAGTTCTTCAACGTCCGCAACTGGAAAAAACTTCTTCCCGAAAACAAAGACCAAACGATGGTGTTCTACTGCGTGAATAAACTTTGCACGGCTAGCGAAATGGCTGCCCGCGAAGTCATGAAGCTCGGTTACACCGACGTGCGTCAGATGCCGGACGGCATTGAGGGCTGGAAGCTTTCCGGACGCAAGGTTGAAAGACCTTAAAGAAATTTCATTCCGTTTGAATCAAATCAACCCCATTTAAAAATATCACTATGTCGATTCTCAAAAAAACTATGTTGTCAGTCGCGTTGACCTTCGTTTTCGTCGGTTCCGCCCTTGCACAGGACATGACACCGGAGGCCAAAGAGTCTTACAGCTTAGGAGCTTCGCTTGGAAATTACCTTTCCTCTCAGGTCTTCAAACAGTCTGAGCTTGGCGCACCCGTTAACATGGACCTGGTTGTGGAGGGCTTAATGGATGCTCTGAAGAATAACAGCAAGTTAAGCGAGGAAGAAATCGTGACTTCGCTCAACACCAGAGCTGAAAAGCTGAACCAGCTCCATGAGGCAAAGGTCAAGGAAGTCAAGGAAAAGAATCGAGGCGAAAGTCTTGCCTACCTTGAGAAAAACAAAAAGAAGAAGGGCGTTAAGGTCCTGGCTTCCGGAGTTCAGTATGAAGAGCTGAAAGCCGGTACCGGTCCCTCCCCGAAAGAAGAAGACGTAGTGACGATGGTTTACGTCGGAAAATTGGTTAACGGCACGCCTTTTACGAATGCAGAAGGAACACCTGCTGAAGAAAAAGACGTCGTCATGACCCTGATTCCCGGCTTTAAGGAAGGTTTGTCTCAGATGAAAGAGGGCGGCAAGGCCGTTTTCGTTATCCCGGCCGATAAGGGTTACGGTGAAAACGGAGCCGGTCCGGTTCCGCCCGAATCTGCTCTCATTTTTGAAGTGACGCTCAAAAAAGTTGAAAAACCGGGTGCTAACAAAGAATCTAACCAGGCAATGCCGGCAGGACATCCTCCGATGAACGGAAGTCGTCCTAAAATGGCGTGGCCTCACAGTTAATTCTTAAGCAAAGGGAGTTTTAATGATGATCGGATTGGCTGCATCCATCGCTATCGTGGTTTTCTTAGTGTGTATCGTTTTTATCGTTTACGCATTGAGAAGCCGTGCAGCACGCAGCCACATCTCAATCCTTTCACTGATTATTCTTCTTCTCATCGGTTCGTCGTTGGGTGTGTACGCTTCTGTGGGCCGCTTTTCCGATTGGGAAAGGGCTCAGGTGGACAACACCAAAGATCATCGTCTCGCAGCCAAGATCACTCAGGCCCGCAGAGTTGCGATGAATAAACCTCGCAGTGTGGAAGCCCGCAGAGATCTTGCCGGACTTTACATGCAGGGAGGGCTCTTTGACGAGAGCGCAAAAACATTGGATGAAGCTTTAACAATTACTGGACCGAATGCCGGATTGTATGGAGACAAGGCCAGGGCGCTCTATTACCGAGATCATCGTCAGATGACACCGGAAGTGAAGCTCACGCTTGAAAAAGCGTTAAGTCTGAATCCAGCGGAAACCTCTTCAAGAATGCTGCTTGCGGAACATGCCTTTAGAAATAAAGACTACGCAGCGGCGATCAGTGAATGGGAAACAATCATTAAAGCGCACAGTGCTCCGGAGCGCGAAGCGGCAATCCAGCGTGCGATTGCTAACGCTCGGGAGAAGTTAGCCCAGTCAAAATAAATTAGCGACAGACGAATAGTCTGTTTTGGAGAATCACCGTGAGTGCAAACATCGACAGAAGAACATTTCTAGCCGGTACAACCGCGGGTTCCTTAGTTTTGTTATCGCTCGGAGGCTGCAATAAGCCCGACGAGAACAAAGGCGCAATAAAAACGAGCGCAGGATCTGATTCTGGCCAAGCTAAGCCGCATTACGCGATGGTCTTTGACCAAAACAAGTGTATCGGCTGCGGCTTGTGCAAAGAAGCCTGCAACGAAACCAACAAATTGCCCAAGGGAGTTTCGCGCTTAGTGCTCGAACGTCAGACGACTCATGTTCCGGGAACTGCGTGTCCGATTTGCGGAAAACTCGAAGGTTGCGACTGCGAGCGCGTATACGTTCGTGTCTCTTGTCAGCAGTGCCAGGACGCCCCGTGCGTTCGTGTCTGCCCGACAGGTGCAGCCCATCGAGACCCGAAGACCGGTATCGTGACGATGGATCCGGACCGCTGCGTCGGCTGCAAGTACTGCATTGCCGCTTGTCCTTACAACGTTCGATACATCAACTCGGAAACAAAAGTGGCGGACAACTGCGACTTTTGCCTGAAGACCAAATTAGCAAACGGAGAAGAACCCGCCTGCGTACAAGCCTGCCGGCACGGCGCCTTGTATTTCGGCGACGTCAATGATCCGCAAAGCATCATCAGCCGTCTGCTTCGTGTCAAAGACACGGTTCGTATCCGTCCGCATTTGGGTACGGAGCCTAGCCTCAGATACGTCACCGTTCAGAAAGAAGGAGTCTGATCATGTTGGACTTTACTATTGGTCTTACCGAGGGTGTTGCCTGGCCTTGGCCGATTGCCGTGTATCTGTTCTTAGCCGGTATTTCCGGGGGTGCGGTTGCCGTTGCGATCTGTGTGAACCTTTTCAGAGGCGTTCACCTCAACACACCCATCATGAAGGCGGCGACTTTGATCGGTTTTATTACGATCGTTCTCGGCATGATCTGCTTGGTGCTGGACCTGACCAATCCGCTCTTCTTCTGGCGAATTCTGGTTTATTACAACCCGACTTCCGTCATGAGCATTGGCGTGATGGCGCTTCTGTTCTATATACCGCTCGTTTTCGTGCTGATGTGCGTTGCGCTTCAGCAGGAAATTACGTCCGTGAGCTGGCTTAAGTGGCTTGACCCGATCATCAGCTTCTTTGCCAAATTCAGAGTGGCTTTGGACTGGATCGTTCTTATCCTTGCGATTGCGATCTGTGCCTACACCGGCTTCCTGATTTCGGCTCTGATCCGCTTCCCGCTGATCAACACCGCTGTCCTTCCGGCCTTGTTCGTCGCCTCCGGTTTCTCTGCCGGCTGTGCAGCGACAAAAGTTTTGGCCGCTTGGCTCTTCGGTGCCGATCGTCACGGCTCCGATCTGCATGTTCTTCATGCGGCTGAATGGCCGATTATGGCGGTTGAAGCTCTCTGCCTGCTGATGATCATCATCGCTTTGGTCAGCGGAAACGCCGCTGCTCAGGCTGCCTTTGCTGCCTTTACAACCGGAATGTGGGCTCAGGTTTTCTGGGTCGGTGCAGTCGGTATCGGTTTCCTGATTCCGCTGGCGCTGAGCTTCTTCGGAAGCAAGGCATTCCGTACCGGAGCAACTGCTTTTTATACCTCCGGACTGGCTGCTATTTGCGGAATGATGTGCCTGCGTTTATTCATTATTTACGCCGGCCAGATCAACTCCATCTAAATAGAAACAGTGCTCCGAGAGTTTGCTTTCGGGGCACTTTTCTTATCTCCTTAGACCGGTAGAAAACCGGCCACTTTAATCTTTAGGAATCCTCCGCTATGGAAAAGTTAATTCAAGTCTTCTGTACAGTCGCAGCTGCCGCTCTCCTTGCCGGATGCAGCGGAAAAAGTGAAGATAAAATCCCGGGCCCGGTAGCTTTTGATAAACACGATCGCTGCCATATTTGCGGCATGGTTATTTTGAACTATCCCGGAGCAAAAGCTCAGGTTTTTGTAAAGGGAGAAAAAGAGCCCCTGAAGTTTTGTTCCGTCAAAGACGGATTTGTCTATGTTCTGCAGCCTGAGAATGCAAAACGAACCGTGGCTTTCTGGGTTTCCGACTTCGGCAATAAGAAAGATATCCCGCTGCATGAAAAGATGCTCTTGGCTCAGAAAGCTTTCTTTAATGCCGGATCTGACGTTCGCGGAGCGATGGGCAAATCGATTCTTCCGTTCGCTACCAAAGAAGAAGTTCAAGCCTTTACGAAAGAGCACGGCGGAACAATTGTGAATTATTCCGAAGTGAACCTTGGGCTTTTGAAATCGCTTAAAGGCCACTGAGCATGAGAAAAGTGCCTCTTCTGTTTCTTTTATTTTTTCCGCTCTTCTGTAGCGCGGCGCATTGGGACGTATTGACGTCTCAGGAGCTTCACGATGCGCTCTCAAAGGCGGCAGCTGGGGACGAAATTGTGATTTCTCCGGGAACCTATGAAGGCACTTTTTCAATTCCTACCAGTCTTTCTCTTCGAGGAAGCAAAGATTCGATCATCGACGCCGCCGGGAAAGGATCCTGCCTGGAGATCAAGGCTTCCGGAATACAGGTTTCAGGCTTAACGCTTAAAAATTACGGTGCAGATCTTTATGAGCGAAACAGCGGCGTTTTAATCAACGAAGGCTCTGAAGATATCCTTTTAAAGGACCTCAAAATCGAAGGTACCGGATTCGGAATTCGAGCCGACAAATCCGAAAAAATTCATATTGAGGGCTGCGAAATTCGAGGCAATAAAAGAAAACACGTTTTAGACCGAGGGGACGGCGTCTACTTTAATTACGTGAAGGACGCTGTACTGCAAAACAACAAAGTTCTGTACACCAGAGACGGGTTTTATTTCGAAAATACCGATCGAACACAAAGCAGCGGAAATTACTTTGCGGCTCTCCAATACGGTATCCATTATATGTACACACGAGGCGATTCCGCCTGGAACAACGAAGCAGAAGCCTGTATCGGCGGCTATGCGCTGATGAGTTCTGAAAAAATTCGTCTGTTCGATAACCTCTCCAAGCGTACGGTGGAATTCGGCGTCTTGCTCAACGAAACAGATGCCTCCGAAGTATCAAACAATCACGTTGAGCGCGTTAAAAATCCGCGTGGCAAGCCTTCCTTAGATACCGAAGGGAAGGGCATTTTTATTTATGGCGGCGGTATCAATACTGTTGAAGGCAACAGCTTTGAAGCCTGCGATATCGGTGCAGGCGTGGCCATGGGCGGAGAAGGAACCGTTCTCCATAACAATCGTTTTGTCGGCAATCGTCTGCAGGTCCGATATATTGGTTCTTCTTCTGTGGAGTGGAGCCGGGAAGGCGTCGGAAATTATTGGAGCAGCTATCAGGGCTGGGATTTGAATCAGGACGGAGTGGGAGATATTCCGTATCAGCCGAATGACTCCCTGGACAGATTATTTTGGCTTTATCCGCAAAGCCGTTTCTTGATGGATAGCCCCCTTGTCGTTTTTCTGAGGTTTATCACTGCACAGTTTCAGTTGGATAAGGGCAAGGGCATTGTTGATTCCAACCCAATCATGCACGATCCTATTTCGACGAATAAAGGAGCCCTATGAATGCAGTCGAATGCCTAAATGTCTCGTTTAACCGAGGATCACGGATGGTCCTCGATGACATTTCTTTATCTGTTGCACAAGGAGAATTCGTCGCATTGATCGGACACAACGGCGCGGGAAAATCTACGCTGATTAAGCTGTGTCTCGGCCTTATTACACCGAAAAAAGGGAAAGTTAAAGTCTTAGGGGGAAGGCCGGGCGCCTCTCCCATCTCCGTCGGTTACCTGCCGGAGAATGTGAGTTTCTACGACGGAATGACGATTCGAGAAAATCTCAATTACTTTGCGGATTTGAAAAATATCCCACGTCAAAGAGCCGACGAACTAATTGAATCACTGGGTCTTTCAACTGTGGCTGCACAAAAAGTCGGCCAGTGCTCTAAGGGGCAGAGGCAGCGTCTAGGCCTGGCACAGGCGCTTTTAGCGAAACCGAAGCTTTTATTTTTGGATGAACCGACGGTTGGATTGGATCCGACAGCGTCAGATTTTATGTATCAGGAGCTCTTAAAACTCAAAGAACGCGGCTGTACCGTGATTGTGTGTACCCATGAGCTTATGTTGGTAGAAGGATTCGCGGATCGAATCGTTATGCTCGTAGGAGGACATAAAGCGGCCGATGGTACGATTCGAATTTTGAGTGAAAAGATGGGTCTGTCTTTTGAGTTGGTTTCTTCAGAGGCCCTGAATGCGGCTCGCCAGGATGAATTTCTTCGCTCTTCCGTTATTGACGGGCGGCTTGTTTGTAAGGGAACGGATCTCAGCCAAAAACTCACTTATTTGGAAAAGAAATACGGCATCACCGGAGTCGGTGTTAAAAATCCGTCACTAATGGATATTTATAAAGCAGCGTTGAAGGGGCACCAAAAGTGAGAAGTTTTTTATCTTCTGTTCGGGTCGTCGCTGCAAAGGAATTCAGAGACTGCTGGAGAAATTTATGGCTGATCGTAGGATCCGCGCTTTTTGCTTGTCTCTCTCTGGCAGTAGCCTTCGGAACGGCAGCAATCGGCGGCGATTTTTCTTTTCGTCCGTTGGAAGCCGTCATGACTTCGGTTGTCACGCTCGGAGTGTTTTTAATCCCATTAATTGCGGTTCTAATTTCTTATGACGCATTTGTCGGAGAACAGGAACATGGAACGTTAATCCTTCTTTTAACTTATCCGCTCTCTCGAACGGCTCTTTTAACCGGCAAACTCCTCGGACAAAGTGCTGCACTCGGCGTTTGTCTGCTTCTTGGTTTTTCCGTATTGCCGCTCCTTACGGTATTAAATGTTCTGCCGTACGATCTCACAAGACTTAGTCTTTTGACTGCTGTTCTGATTTTTTCAGGCTGCCTCTTAGGCTTGGTTTTTATCTTAATTTCTTTAACGATCAGCTTGTTGGCGAAGAATAAAGCTCGAGCTTTGGGCGTTCTGCTCTCTATTTGGCTGCTTTCGGTTCTTTTTTACGATTTAGGGCTTTTGATCATCACGATTGCCTTTGAGCATCAGATCAGAAACGAATTCCTGAACATCTGTTTGGCGGCTAATCCGGCGAGTGCCTTTCGTCTTTTTAACCAGCAACTGCTTGAAAATTCGACCATTCCCCTCCAAACTGCGTGGCTTGGGGTATATTTGTGCCTGTGGTCGGCGGTCTTGTTCGTTCTAGACCGTTTTATTTTGAATAAAAGAACTTTCTAATCAAAGGTTTTTAACGAAAGGCGCTCTCCTGTGCAGGCAGAAATTAGTCATTTTGTTCTTATTGCCGCTGCGTTATGTGCAGTGTTTTTGTCTTTGCCGACTTTATTGGGGTCTAAAAGCAGAGCACCGCTTTTCGTTCATCTTTGGAAGCCGGCTTTAGGCATTACTTTTGCAGGTTTAAGTTTTGCTCTGATCATGCTGATCTGGGCATTTTTAACGAATGATTTTTCGATTGCCTACGTTGCCAACAATTCCAATACGAAGCTCGACCCGGTTTATAAAATTTCTGCGGTTTGGGGAAGTCATGAAGGCTCCATGCTCTTATGGGTTTGGACGATTACTGTTTGGGCTTCATTGTTTGCAGTTTTCTCACGAGACGACGAGTTGTTCAAATCCCGAGTGCTTGGCGTTTTGCTCGGCGTAACCGGACTTATCTGCCTCTTCCTGATTTTTACCTCAAATCCTTTTGAACGTCTGCTGCCTTTAGTTCCTCCCGAAGGAAAAGACTTAAACCCGATCCTTCAGGATATCGGCATGATTCTGCATCCGCCGATGCTTTTCTTAGGCTACGCGGGTACTGCTTTGTGCTTTGCATTCGGCCTTGGTGTCTTGATGGAAGGGAAGGTGAGACCGGAATCTCTTCGCGGACTCACAACGATTTCGGTGATTGCGTGGATTTTCCTGACCGCCGGCAACGTGCTAGGTTCTTGGTGGGCCTATAACGAATTAGGCTGGGGCGGCTGGTGGTTCTGGGATCCGGTTGAGAACTCATCTTTTGTTCCCTGGCTTCTCATGACAGCCCAGCTTCATGCGTTGGTTCTTCTCAGATTCCGTGCCCACCTCACAAAGACGGTCTTGTTTTTCTGCATCGTTTCATTTGCGCTCTGCCTGCTCGGCACCTTCATCGTGCGCTCAGGCGTGATTCAGTCGGTTCATGCGTTTGCCTCAGACCCCAACCGCGGGGCCTTCCTGCTTGTCATTTCTCTGTTAATGGTCGTCCCGGCTTTATTTCTTTTCATGATTCGGGCACCCAAATTTGAGAGCGCAAAGCAAATTTCCGGTATCGAGGATATCTCTTTAGTCTTGGCAGTGCTGCTGCTTGCTGTGACAGCTGTTTGCGTCTTGTTCGGCACGCTTTATCCCTTAGTGCATGAAGCCCTTGGTAAAGGCTCCCTTTCAGTAGGCGCTCCGTACTTCAACTCGATTTTTGCACCAATGGCGATTTTAGCTGCTCTGATGATCGGCGCAGTTCAGTTAAAAAAATCACCGATGTGGACATGGGGTGCGACTTTCATTCTGTCCGCTATCGCCGCTCTTTATTGCGGTTTCTTTACGGAAGTGAAATCTTCTGTTTACACGACTGCCGGTGTGTTTAGTGCCCTGTGGATTATTTGTTCCTTTATGGCATCTCTGCGCTCCAAGAAACACAAGAACTTCTTTGCGCTAGTCGCTCACTTGGGCATTGCCGTCAGCATCATCGGTGTGATCGGCGACACGCAATATTCTCAGGAAGCCGTTGTAAGAATGGGGCCGGGCCAGGGGCGCCCGCTCGGCGACGTGATCTTCGTGTATGAAGAAACCCGCAAGGTCGATACCAATGCCTTCTTTGCCGATGAAGGCAAGGTTCTCGTGCTCAATAAAAATGAGGATGTCATCGACGAACTTCATCCTCAGCGCCAAACCTATAAATCCAACGGCATGGAAATGACGGCGGCCGGTATTTCACATGGCTTCTTTAGAGACTTTTATGTCTCGATGGGCAACCGGTTAAGCAGCGATGAATTTTTAGTACGCCTCAGCATCCGTCCCTTGGTGAGCTGGATTTGGATCGGAGGCCTCATCATGCTTTTATCAGCAGTCTTTTCCTCTGCTTGGCGAAGAAAGGAATGGAGTCAGTCATGAGATTAGCACTTAGATTAATCCTTTGTTTTTTTCTTGCTTTCAGCACTGCGTCTACAGTTTTTGCAGCGCCTTCTATTCGCGATCAGGCCATAGAAATTTCGAAAGAACTGCGCGATCCCGGTGCCGTGAATCAATCTCTTTATGAGTCCAATGCACCGCAGGCGGCAGAGCTTAAGGCGAAGATTTATCAATTATTGGAAAACGGCGAAAGCCGGGAAAATGTGTTGGAGTATTTTGCTTCTCGCTACGGAAAGCAAATTCGATACGATCCTCCTGTGGATCCATGGACCGCTGCGCTTTGGGTTGTTCCCGCCGTACTTTTTGCCGGTTTGGTGCTGACAGCACTTTTCCTTATCCTCAGACGTAAAAAGGAGAAACCTTCATGAACATTTCGTTCAAACTTTTAGTTGCCGCTGCCGTATTTGCGGCGTCTTTTACCGTCGGCGCTCAAACGATTTTTTCTACTAGCGGCTACAGCACCGGAGAAGCACTTGAAAAGCCGATGGTCATGAAGCCTTTCGTGGAATTCTCCAAGGCTCGTCCTCTGCCGGAACTTAGAATTTTTACGCTTGAAGGCGAGAAAGTCGATTTAGCTAAGTACCGCGGAAAACTTTTGATTTTGAATGTCTGGGGAACTTGGTGTACCCCTTGCATCCGAGAGATTCCTCAGCTGATTGATCTTCAAAAACAGCTTAAGGGCTCAAACATTGAGATCGTCGGTGTTGCAGTCGACAAAAGCGTTGCAGGAATTCCTAAATTCTTGGCAAGACACAAGATGTCGGAATTTAATACGTGGTCTGACCCGACGGAATCTATCGAAGATGTGATGCCGCTTGAAGTCGTTCCGACCAATTACATTATTGACGGAGCCGGAAACATTGTCGGCTACCTTCCGGGCTATCTGCCGTGGGATGATAAAGACGTCATGCCGTTCTTGAAGAAACTGGCAGAAAAATACGCCAAGCCCAAAGCCAATTGATTCTGATTTTTTGAGCCGAAGCATAAAAAATGATGCTTCGACATATGACTATTCCTCGCCTTAGAGGCGAGGGTTTCCTTGAATCTCAGCTAAGACAATTGTCTTATTTTTGTCTGATTTCTGGAAAATTAAAATTAAACAGTCCGACTCCGACAAGGAGTAAATGTTTATCCAACATGCTGATTTCTGAACGGAATCTTCGGAACGAGAATTCAGGCTTTCTATTCAATCGGCGACGACTTCTACAAAAATGAATTTTTGGGCAGAAATATTGAACCAATTCAAAATGAGGTGGATCCTCCTCATTTTGTGTGGCCTTATTTCTGCTTACGCGCAGGCTTCTCAACTCAATAATCTGCTGCCTCCTGTGCGTCTTGCCGTAGTCAATTCCTTTGGCTCTAACCTCTCTGTTCGCTACTTTAACGGGACGGTGAACGCTATTGCTAAAGCGGTTGCTCCGAGAAGACTTGTCGTCCAATTTTATGACCAGGAAGTTTTTCTTGAGGCCGCTCAGAATAAAGAGTTTGACTTGGCAATTGCTTCAAGCGGATTGACAGCTCTCATGACTGACGCGAGCGGTGCGGCTGCGCTTCTGACGATCATCAACAGCCGAACGCCGGATCCCAATCATGCGAACGCCGGTGTCATCGTTGTTCGAAGCGACAGAGATGACATCAATTGCCTGGCTGACCTCAAAGGGAAGACAGTAGCCGTATCCAGTACGAAAGCTTTTGCCGGATTTCTTGCGGTCATGGGAGAGATCCAAGCAGAGGGATTAAATCCCAACCGCCTGTTTAAGTCAGTGACGGCGACACATAAACCGATGACGGAATTGGTTAAGCAAGTTGTCAATAAAGAGGTTGATGTCGCTTTCATTGCGAGCTGCCTTCTCGAAAATATGGAAGCTGACGGCGTTATTCCCAAAGGCTGTCTTAAGGTCATCAACGAGAAAAAAGACGAAAACTTCTACTGCAAGCATTCCACCAGACTTTATCCCGGCTGGATACTTTCTGCGCAGCCGACGCTTGATTCCAAAACATTGAGAAACATCATGGAGGCTTTGCTTCAGCTTCCTCCCGGCAAGGAAGAGGGCTCTTACTGGACGGTGGCAACCGATTACGATCAAATGAATCTGCTTCTCCAGCGCATGGAAGTCAGATATTTGGAGGATAGAACAATCGGCTGGATGCTGAATTATTACCGCTGGTATTTCATTGTCGGATGCGGTGCGCTCCTGCTTATTATCCTTAATTGGGCTTATCTAGCCTTTGCTGTCAGACGCAAGACAGAACAGTTGCGTAAGAAAGTCGAAGAAAATCGCGAGTACGAACGTGAAAATCGCAAGATTACGGAGCGAATTGAAGCGTTAGAAAAAGCGAAATCCATCGGCATTATTTCCGCTATGGTTGCCCACGAACTCAAACAGCCGCTTGGTGCCATTAACAACTACTCAGAAGCGATTTTGAGGCAACTTAAACGCGGAAAGAAACCTGCAGAAGAAATTCTGACAGAGGCACTTTCGGAAATTAAATCCGAAAGTCAAAGGGCTTCTGAAATCGTTGAGTTCGTACGCAATATCGGTCGCAAAGAGCCTCGCCAGAGAAAGCGCTTTAATTTGGAATCGGCCGTTGAACATACGATAGAGCTAATGAAGCGCCTAGGCCGTCTTAACAGTAAATGTACGTTGACCGGTGCAGAAAATTTATTTGTTTACGCCGATCCGCTGAATGTTGATCTCGTTCTTATGAACCTTCTTAAGAATGCAGAAGAGGCGGTAAGAAATCAGCAGAATGCAGAAATTAAAGTAGAAATTAAAAATGCGGGGGCTGATGCTCTCGTGATCATTGAAGACAACGGTCCGGACATGACGGACGATCAGTTTGCCTCATTGCGGAATCTCGGACAATCCAGCAAAAAAGACGGATTGGGTCTGGGACTCGCAATTGTCAGAGAGCTTTTAGAGGCTAACGGAGGATCTTTGAAACTTGTCAGGATTCCTTCAGGAGGACTTCGCTGTATTGCTTCTCTGCCTATAGCTTTGGAGGATAAAGATGGGCCTGGATAAATTTCAGGAAAAAGCGGTTGTTAGGATTATTGACGACGACGATTCAATGCGGAAATCGTGGCGCTTCCTAATTGAAGGAGAAGGGTGGACAACGAAGTGCTACTCCTCGGCGCTCCGATTTCTGGAAGAAGACGACCGTAATGAGCTTGGCTGTGTTGTGCTTGATGTTCGTATGCCGGATATGAGCGGAATCGAACTTCAGCGCGTGATGATGCTCCAAAAAAACGGCTTGCCCATTATCTTTGTTTCCGGTCACGGAGACATTGATATGGCTGTACAGGCCCTCAAAGACGGTGCAACAGACTTTCTTCCGAAACCGGTCAGCGCCGATCGCCTTTTAACGGCCATTGAAAGAGCGGTGAGTAAGGACGTCGAGCGCCGCCAGCAGAATCAGTTAACTGATGAGTATCGGCATGTTTTTGACACGCTTACGGCCCGGGAAAAGATGGTCGCTAAGAAAGTGGCGAGGGGATTGCTCAATAAACAGATCGCTGACGAATTGCAGATCAGTGAAAAGACCGTCCAAGTCCACAGAGGATCTGTTTGCCGCAAGCTCGGTGTGAAAAGCGCTGTCGGCGTTGCAAGTATCCTCAGTATTCTTCACGAAGAAGATTCATCATCAGAAGACATTAGATGAGCAAAATAGCTAAAAAATCGCTTCTTTTCTCTCCTAAAGGAATAAGAGCTTTCGATTTAGTGGGTCAAAAACTTTGTCGTTTCTGCACCTTTTAGTACTTTTGGGTTAATCTATTCTGAGGTATCTGAAGGCCAGTGCGAGGAGGAGGAAACATGAAGGATCCATTCGGTTCTTCTTTGCTTGTTTCTTCTTCGAATGTGGCTTTGAAGCCGCTTCAGCGTGTATTCCATAAAACGACCGCTTCCTATAAATTTCTTTGGTTTTTAGCGATTTTGGATCTTGTTAAGGAGGCACCTCAGGACGCTGGTCCTCTGAGACTTTCCATTTCAATGATCTGTGCCAGGATGGTTGCGAAATCTTGGATTCCGACACAGAGATTTAAGTTGTCTTTCGGTCGATGGGACCAAATTACAGCCATTATCGAAGCACTGAAAAATCCGGAGAATGATTTTCCTTTTGACCCGCGATACAAAGAATCGGAAGCGTTAAATGCATTAGAAGGGTTTGCACAAACGAAGCCGGAAAAATTCAGGAAAATTATTTTTTCTCCCTTAGCCCGATACGTTCCTTATCGTTTTTTGAGCGTCTGGTTTCCTAAGGCAGTTGACTCTTTCAAAGAAGCAATTGCATTCAATTCAAAGAAAAATCCGTACTATTTTCCCGAAAATGACTTGAGTTTTATCGAGATATCGACAGAATGGCGAAAATACTTTTTGGAGAACTACGCGCTTCTTAAAGACTTTGCGTATTGGAATTTTGCCGACTTCCTTCAAACACGAAATACAGCAGTGCCGGCGCTCGTTAAGAAGTTCGAGCTTCCGGATAGCCGAATTAGCCTTGAAACTCAAAGAAAATTCTGGGCCCCTTTCCTGACCTCTTCTCGTTTGGCGAGAGATATATACGGCAATCAGCTTGATCTGAATAATTTTGCGTTGGATCACTTCTTGCCGTGGACTTTCGTGGTTCATAACCAGATATGGAATCTGACACCGATGGATCGAAGATTAAATTCCTCGAAGAACGATCAGATTCCTCGAGATACTTATATCCGGCCGCTTGCGCTGCAGCACAAAAACCTGGTCCGGTACCATTTTTCTAAGGACCGAAAACGCTCCGAAGATTTCTTTGCGGAGTATGAAAACTTCCTCGGCGTAGAAATTGCTGATTTCGTTTCCGCCTCTGATGCTCAGGTAATAGAACTCTTCCAGGAGCATCTTGATCCGTTGCAACAAACAGCATTGAATATGGGATTCCCTTTATGGCAGTGAATGTTAATGATCCGTGCTTGTTCTGCGAATTTCTCAAAAATAAGGAAATTGCGGCCGAAAACGATCTGGCTTTTGCCATTTTTGACGGCTTCCCGGTTAATCCCGGCCACGTTTTAGTCATCCCCAAGAGGCACGTCGCAAATTACTTTGAATTGACGACAGAAGAGGTTTTGGCGATCCGAGATCTTCTTCAGAGGATGAAAACAGAAGTCGATGCAAAATTTCATCCTGACGGCTACAACATCGGCGTGAATGTGGGCGCTGATGCCGGACAGTCAATTTTTCATGTGCACGTTCACCTTATTCCTCGACATAAAGGAGATGTGAAGAACCCAAGGGGAGGAGTGCGAGGCGTGATTCCGGCAAAGCAGAGCTACTAGAGAAGCATCAGAGATAGCTAATTGGAAGTGCGGATACTTCTTTATTGAGGGGAAGATCTTGCTCAACGAAACAGATTAGAGCACCTTCTCCTCGTTTGTTTCCTGGGAGTATTCGAAATTTTCGACCATAGAGAGGCGCGGGGATGCCGTTATCTTAATTTCGATCGGATGAAGTTTACCTTTATCTTCGATTAAGAGAGAAATCTCCTTACTGCCTCTGCTCCTGAAGTAGGACAGCAGAGGTTCTACGCCTCGATTTCTGTAGCTCTTGAGATTTTCGATGATGACAAAGTTTTCGAACATCAGGTCACTCATCGCGCCGTCTATCAAAGCCTCTTTAGTAGTCCATCCGCTTAAGAAGGCGCAAAGTCCCGTATCCGTGAAATAGACTTTGTGACTTTGATGTTTTCTATTTCGACCATCCTCTGAATGTTCTGGAAGCAGGTAGACGAGAGCGGTCTTTTCAAGCACGGTCAGGTATGTTTTGAGGATGGTTTCTGAAATTCCTAGTTCTCCTGACAGAGTTCGAAAATTTAATCGCTGGCCGATTCGAGCAGCTACAAGGCGCATAAAGTTAAAGAAATCTTGTTCACTCGGAAGACCGGCAAGATTTTGGATATATCGCTTTAGAAAGGAGCCATAAAACGTTGTCCATTCGATGCCTGATGTCCATAACTCTGGAGCAGAGCCCTTCCAAATATGGAGAAAAACATCATTAAAACCGATCTTTTCCCTCTGACGGCATCCGGCAACATACTCTTGGGTCGGAATAAACGGTTTTTGTTCCAGCCAACCATTGAACTCCCTCTGAGAAAACAGTATCGAACCTAAGGTTCCGTCGATCCTATCTCCGGGAACGGATCTGTCTTGCCGTAGTAAAGGAGCAGTAAACATATGGTTAACGTTGCAATCGTTAGTGAAAGGGATGCCTTGATGAGTCAAAGAATAGACCGAAACACAACTCCGAAGCGAATCGGATACGGATCTTTTCTTTCCTCCTAAATTGCATTGCGCTTCTTGTTTTCATAGCAAATTATGGAAAACGATAGATTCACAAAGTGGCTATTTTGAAAATCGTATTCGCATTTCCGTTTTTACTTCTTTTTTGTCCATAGAATGAAACCATTCGATCTTCATTGAAACATTGAAAATGAACAGCACACTGAATCACACCGTTAAAGCTTCGCTTCACAGCGAACGCTTTGTGCTGTCCAATCGAATGTGCCGAATGTGAGTCTGACTTTCCGCTAAGGAATGTCTTACTGACTTCTCTATTTGTCTTTCCCAAAATCCATCTTTAACTCGGGATAAGAATAAGCAGAGTGAAGGTACATCTTAAAAATCGCCCGCTTTTCAAATCCCGACAATATTAAACAACTAACTCTGTAATAGGTGAAAAGCATGCAACGATTCCAATTTTTAAAACTGGCTGCCGCAGCAGTGATTGCCGTTCCCCTCCTTCTTTCGGGGTGCGGCGATAAAAAGACCTCTGAACTTAAAGTCGGTGCAACCGCCGGCCCTCACGCAGCCAATGTCCAAAAGGCCGCAGAAGTAGCTAAAAAACAGGGCTTAAACGTTAAGGTCATTGAATTTACGGACTATATTTCCCCGAATAAGAGTTTGGAAGAAGGCTCTCTAGATATCGCAATTTATCAGCACGAGCCGTTCCTCAATAACTTCAACAAGCAACAGGGAACTCATCTCAAAAATATCGGTGTAGCTGTTGTTCAGCCGATGGGCTTTTACTCGAAGAACATTCACAGTCTGAAGGATATTCCTGACGGCGCAACGTTTGCGATCCCGAATGACCCGAGCAACGAAGGCCGCGGACTTCAGTTAATTGAAAAAGCCGGTTTAATTAAACTGCAGCCGGGCAAAGACGGCTCCGCAATTACGGTTGCCGACATCATCGACAATCCGAAGCATCTGAAATTTAAAGAACTCGAAGCCGCTCAGCTTCCGAGAAGCTTATCCGACGTTGACATTGCCACAATTCCGATGAATTACGTTATAAGTGCAGGTCTGTCTCCGGAAAAGGACGGCTTCTACTACGAATCTAAAGAAGCTCCTTACGCATTGATCATCATTGCTGCAAGAGAAAACAATGCCAACAATGCAGACGTCCAGAAGTTTGTGAAGGCATTCCAGTCTCCGGAAGTAGCTAAATTCATTAAGGAAGAATTTAAAGGTGCAGTAGTTCCGGCTTGGGAATAATACATAATAGGTAACTTATTGAATAAAAAATAATTCCGCCGAATCAGCAATGGTACGGCGGAATTTTTTCTAACACGTTTTTCTAACAAATTTCTGTCTAATCTAACAATTTAACACGTCGAATGTTAGATAAATGTTAGAAAAATGCACTTGGGGAGTGGTTTTCATTTGTCAGACTGCTCATTAACGAAAGACTATTTTCGGGAAAACGATAAGGTGTTTTGTATCTAAACTTTCTCAAAAAAGAGCTGAAACAATTAAGGCCTATATCATTCAACACGGAATTCCAGCTGACAAGATTTCGGCGATTGGTAAGGGCCCTGCCGATCCTAAGGTTTCGTGTAATGAGGTAAAAGGTGCTGAGCTAAAAGATTGCTTACGCCCAAATCGTAGAGTTGAAATTCTCATAAAAGGAACAAGATAAGTGCAAATGGCCCGCGAAAGCGGGCTAAGTCTTGTTCGGAGGCTATAAAAAGCGAAGCTTTCGGAAAGATTTCGTCTCTCTAAGACAATTTAGAAGCCCTTTTCTAATAGTCCCTGACTTTGTCTAATCCTCCGCTTCTCTTGTTAATTCCTTTCAACTTCAGTTAATTCACGCAATTTCCACGGGGACACTTAATAAAATACCTAAACAAACGAAGACCCAAAGGAGGAAAAATTGCATAAGTCAGCTCTTGTTGCCGACCTTCTCGTTTCTGCTTGTTCCTGCGTAACCGTTATGGCAGCGGAAACCGTTCCTGCTAATTCTCAAATTTTTAAAGAGGCAAAATCTCTACCTAAAGTTCCTGCAAATCCCAAAGTATTCACAGGTAAAGCAGAAGTTATTCCGATGAGCCAGCAAGTTCCGGGTATGCCTGTTCACAATGGAATTGTGATTTTTGAACCAGGCGCCAGAACATTTTGGCATATCCATCCGGCAGGTCAATTCTTTACTGTTCTTCGTGGTGAAGGCAGAACCGGAGTTTATGGAGAAAAAGCTCGTATCGTTAAGCCCGGTGATGTCGTGATATGTCCGGCCGGTGTGAAGCATTTCCACGGAGCCGCTCCTGACTCTCAGATGGTTCAAATGACGGTAACCGGAGATCATCGGGAAGGCAAAGGCGTCACTTGGCTGGAGGAAGTCACGGACGAACAGTACAACAACCTCGAAAAATAAGACCTGAAATCTCCAATCTGAAATTCAAATTCCTACGCAAAACAGGGTGGAAACAAGTATACTTATGTCGTAAGCTAAACGACGCGAATTTCCGCCCTATTCTTTTGCTTCTCCTGTAACGACTCAAATTTATCCGATTTTAATAAGGCACTATAAAAATCATCTAAGTACGCGATATAATGTTAATTATCGTGCGTACTTGGAATTTTTAACATGTTTCAGCCGACTCCGATCCAACCTTCAAACTTTGGCGCAATAACTGCAGATCAAAATTTGATCGAAAATCCTGCGCTGATGTATTTAGCTACGCTTGGCAGTAAGGATTCCTATCGATGCATGAAAAGCAAGTTAAATAAGTTCGCCCGATTTTTCGGCTACAAAGGTTTAGTAGATTGTGATTGGAAGTCAATGCAGCCGAATCATGTCACTGTTTTTTTGACAGCTCAGAGTTGGGGCTCTGCTAGAACCTATAACTGTTATCTCTCAGCACTTAAATCCGTGGCGCTAAACGCCTGGCGAAATAAGCAAATTGATCTAGACCATTTCCAAAGAATTAAATCTTTAAAACAGCGAAGAGTTTTTAGAGCCCCATCGGGAAGAGCGATTTCATCTGAAGAATCTGCATCGCTGATCAAGTCGCTAGAAGCAAATTCCTTGAGGACGGTGAGAAATAAGGCAATTTTTTATTTGATGTTAGGTTGCGGATTACGCAGAGCCGAAGTCTGTGAATTGAGAGTAAAACAGGTTTCTTTTAAAAATAGGTCCGCCAAAATTATCGGCAAGGGCAACAAAGAAAGAACTATCTATTTTCCGGATGCTGTGGATGAAGTTCTGAAAATATGGTTCGAATTCAGACAGTTAAATAAAAATGATATTGATGCCGGATTTGTTTTTGGACGTATCGACAATAGACAGCATCTTCATTTAGACATTCCACTTGATCCGTCTTCCGTTACTCGAATAATAGAAAAACTTGTCGCTGAAACCGAAAACCTGGAAGGCAGACTTACACCTCATGATCTCAGAAGAACGTTTGCTACTCGCCTCATCAGTAAAAACGTAGATATTGTGGAAGTGCAAAAACTCATGGGACATGCCAGCGTCGCAACGACAGGAAATTACGTTCGCAAGGATGAGGAAAATTTGAGGAAGGCGGCTGAAAAAGCAGAACTCTGAACCTTCAAGAGGAATACTTCTCATTGCCCAAGATGTCTTGAATAACTTAGGAAAGATACAACTCAGCTGACTCTCTAAGGTAGAGACCTCGATAAATGTAGAATCACCCTTTATAGGTTATCTGTCTTGTCAATTTTATTCGAAAGTAAACTACCTAGAAAAGATAGTTAATCTCATTATCCGAATCTCATAAGTTAAATTACTTTGCGTTGAAAATTTAGGGAAGCTCCGTAAAATGCTTGATTCTTCCCAATGGCCTTTAGAGACTTAATTTTCAAAGGATCT
>OODH01000007.1_pt1 | contig 173671 bp, 166 predicted proteins | sample 1671391 | NCBI WGS metagenome assembly OODH01 (sample SAMN06348152, study PRJEB24527) | human gut metagenome | biome: human gut; feature: ankylosing spondylitis patient; material: feces | host: Homo sapiens | place: China | collected 2015-10 | reverse complement strand
ACGACCAATGCCCTTTATCTTACAGACAGGAAAGGGCTTCCTCTCGCCATGTCCGTTCCGAAAAGCGGGGAACATCATGACACGCACAATATTGTTGCTGTAATGCAGAACATGATGGAAGACATGGCAAAAGCCAACATCAGAACGGACGGGCTTTTCCTGAATGCGGATGCCGGATTTGATTGTGCAGCCCTCCGCTCCGTGCTCAAAAGTTATGGAATTGTGTCAAACATCTGTATCAACAAAAGAAATGGAACGACAAATGACAGTATAGTCCTTGATGAATTGTTGTATAGGGAACGATACTCCATAGAACGGACAAACGCGTGGATGGACAGTTTCAGAACTATTTTGAATCGATTTGATACAACGCTCAGAAACTGGGAATCATGGAACTACATCGCTTTTTCCGTTATGCTATTGAGAAAATGTGCAAGGAAAAGAAAAGTTTAAATCACTTCAGGATTAAATATGGGATATGTCTTATAGAATTATAAAAAGTAGTGACGCATATAAACAGCCCTCCACCTCCAAAAAATATAACACCTAACCAGCCTCCACAAACTTTGGTCATGGTTTTACAACTATCGTCTGCAATAATAAAAATTGCTCCTATAGCAAAAATCACACAACATATAACCAACAGCAAGTTTTTCCACAAACTTTGATAAATCTTTATTTCTGCACCCATAATCTCTTGACTTAATTTATTCAGAATCTCACAGTTTATCCGTTTATTTCATAATGAATGAGTTACAATGAAGCAAGAAAATCTTCTGGCATTCATTTTTCACCTAAAATCTAAATTACTACAAGCAAGCCATACTTAAAAAAACATCTGTTCATCACAAAATCCAGATAATATGCAATTTATAAAAAAGTAAGGAAAAACCAAAACTTGCATATTGTGTTATCAGATACATTTTTACCATCATTGACAGGTGTCATTATTCCAACACCTCACATAACATTGTATAAGAATATAGAACTCTTACAAAGATGTTATTTAGCATAAGCATATAATTCCCCAATATAATATCATGGCCCTACAAATAAATTTCAGTATCTTTGGTTATTAGTATAGTTCATCAAAGTTACTCCACATTAATTCATCTGTACCAACAATATGAATATTTATATCCGATTCCTATTCTCAGAAAATAGAACCTTTGACGGTTCTGCCAAATATTGAGCATCTAAAAATCAAAAACAAGACATCTTGACTGCCCTCTGGAAGAAAAAAAGAATAATGTACCTATACATATTATAATCAGTAAAAAGATAACGATTTCCTATTACAGATAAAAATAGAAATATATCTACAATAATAATTATCAGATATAAACAAATTTCATTATATGTTTCAAAGTAACGAATCAAAAAGAACCTATTCCTATTTATTAATAATCTTTACAATCATCATGTTCGGCATCGCAATCTATCTGCTAATGACTCAAGGTAGTAGTCATGGAATAGTATGGGGCGGCCGTTATGGTAATAAACTGGAAGGTACACTTAATGGTTATGGAGTTTTATTAATTGCCTGCGGCATGCTGTTATGTACACTCTGCTGGTTATGGCAAAACAGGCCAAAAGGTTTTTCCATTTCAATGGGAGAAACAAAAAATGTAGTAATCAGCAATGCCACAACAGAACAAGCAAAGGAAATTCTTTCATCCGAATATTATCCGGCAAAAATATGTATGTTTATAACCAATAAGGCTAACAAACATACTTTACAAATCATTAGAACGAATATCAGAATCTTCCAAATATTCTTATTTGACAAGAACAGACAAGTATTCCATCTTATCGGACCTCATAAAAATACAGAAATCTCACTTGAACAGGTTTGTAAAATAACAGATGATTATTTCTGCTCTTCCAACCTACTGAAAGAAGAAAAGTACACATGGGAGATAAGTTTATAAATACGATCTCCAAATCGGAAATATTTTTATATGGACTGCATTAAAAGCCATTCTAACGCATTTTTAATACAACTCTAACAATATTCTAATACCACCTTCCCCCATTCCCGCAATACCTTTGCCAGAAAAAAATATGATGTTATTTTACGATTACTTGGCAAGAATGGGGTGTGCTTTCGTAATGGGCACATTAATTGGTATTGAACGGCAGTACAGGCAACGTAATGCCGGGTTGCGGACTAACATCCTTGTTTCAGTAGGAGCTGCAGCCTTTACCGTACTCTCATGTGACATGACGATAGGTAATGGAGATCCGTCAAGAGTGGCAGCACAAATTGTTTCAGGGATAGGCTTTATAGGAGGAGGCCTCATCCTGAAAGACGGGTTTAATGTCAGAGGGCTGAACACAGCAGCTACTATCTGGTGCTCTGCTGCATGCGGCACATTACCTGGAGTCGGTCTATATGCAGAAGCAGCAGTTTTAGTGGCCTGTGTATTAATCACACATTGCCTATTCCGGCCTTTATGCACATGGATTGAGAAAAAAGAATCAGGACTTTTTCAATATACAGTCCATGTGGAGTGCGAGCAAAATCTGTCCAATAAAATACAACAAATAATCATGAATGTCTTGTCTTTTGACCGCAACGTAAAATTAAATGCTTTATTCCACAAAACAAGTGGCAAAAAAGCAATTGTTTATTGCGATATGGAAATGCAAGGAGAACACAAGGTTTTATTGGACCTGCTTGTATCCCGTTTACGTTCGCAAGATGGGGTATTCAGTGCAGGATGGGAAAAGAAGAACTTACCACAAGAGGATTTCTAACATCAAAATAGATAACCTAAAAAGGACTATGAAATAAAAGAAACATGGAAAAGCGCTTTTTACGTTTCCCGACCGTGAAACGTACGGCTCTCTATGCGGAAACCTACGTTTCCCACATGAAAAACGTAAGGTTCCGGTGCAGGAAACGTAGAACAAGCAGAAGAAACCGCAGAAAACCGTATATAGGTTTCCTTGTTTCGATGCAGAATATACTCTTATAGCTGCTGCCAGGGAGTACCTGAAACAGGAAAAGCATAAAAAAAGTCCTTGATTCATTCAGAATCAAGGACTTTTAAGCGGTGCGTACGGGACTCGAACCCGTGACCCCATGCGTGACAGGCATGTATTCTAACCAACTGAACTAACGCACCATTAAGTTTTTTCGTTGCCATCTCTCTCGATTGCGATGCAAAGGTAGTGCTTTTTTTTGAATCTGCAATAGCTTTCCGAAAAAATATTCAAAAAAGTTTTACGCCTCATTTTTTAGAAAGCCACACATAGGAGGTTCTTACAAAAACCTTGTCAGAAAACACCATCACAGACAAACTTTTTGTCGCTTTTATTAGGAGATTGTTTATAATTCGTTACTTTTGCAAAAACTATTTTTTTCTACAAAAAAAACAGCACTGAATGAAAATTGCAATCATAAAATACAATGCAGGCAACCTCTTTTCGGTGGATTGTGCACTGAAGCGACTGAGTGTGGAACCTGTCATCACTAACGACAAGGAGACACTGCTCAGTGCCGACAAGGTGATTTTCCCGGGAGTGGGCGAAGCACGTACCACCATGGATTACCTGAAAGCTTGCCACATGGACCTTCTCATCAAAGAGCTCAAACAACCAGTATTAGGTATTTGCCTGGGGATGCAGTTGCTCTGCCGACATTCGGAAGAAGGTGATGCGGACTGTCTGGGAATCTTCGATGCGGAAGTCAAGCGATTCCAGTCGACCAATCCTGAAGAGAAAGTTCCTCATATGGGATGGAATACATTGTCACATCTCCGCAGCCCGCTCTTTCAAGGTATGAAAGAAGAAGAGTTCGTGTATTTCGTGCATAGTTTCTATGTGCCGGTCAACGAATTTACAGCGGCCACAACCGACTATATCACTCCTTTCAGTGCGGCCTTGCACAAGGATAACTTCTATGCCACCCAGTTTCATCCGGAAAAAAGCGGAAAGGTGGGAGAATGTATCCTGCGCAACTTTTTGAATCTCTAATCACGAAACATTATATAAAATATGATAGAACTTATACCAGCCATCGATGTCATCGACGGGAAGTGTGTACGACTTTCTCAGGGCGACTATCAGTCGAAAAAGGTTTACAACGAGAATCCAGTGGAAGTGGCCAAGATGTTTGAAGCGCATGGCATCCATCGCCTGCATGTGGTCGACCTGGACGGAGCGGCTTCCAAGCATGTGGTAAACTATAAGATACTGGAAGCACTGGCCGGACAGACTTCGCTGGTCATTGACTTTGGCGGAGGCATCAAAAGCGATGAAGACTTGCACATTGCCTTCGAAAGCGGAGCGCAGATGGTAACGCTGGGCAGCATCGCCGTAAAGGAGCCGGATACGTTCAACCGATGGATGAAGGTATATGGCAGTGAACGGATTATTTTAGGAGCGGATGCCAAAGACGGGAAAATAGCCGTCAACGGATGGCTGGAGTGCAGCCGTCTGGAGCTGATGCCGTTCTTGGATGACTATATAAAGAAAGGTGTCGCAAAGGTACTCTGCACGGACATCTCTCGCGACGGGATGCTCAACGGGCCGTCTTTGGAGCTATACAAGCAAATCATGGAGGCGCACCCCGACCTGCATCTGATAGCCAGCGGAGGCATCAGCGGAATGAAGGACATTGAAGCACTGAACGAAGCAGGTATTCCGGCAGTGGTATTCGGCAAGGCTTTCTATGAAGGGCGTATCACCCTGCAGGACTTGAAAGCTTTTCTTCCTTAACTCTTAACTCAAGAAACTGATTATGTTAGCAAAAAGAATCATACCCTGTCTTGACATCAAAGACGGACAAACGGTGAAAGGTACCAACTTCGTCAATCTGCGACAAGCGGGCGACCCGGTAGAACTCGGAAAGGCTTACAGTGAACAAGGAGCCGACGAACTGGTTTATTTGGACATCACTGCCAGCCACGAAGGACGGAAAACGTTTACGGAGCTGGTGAAACGCATTTCTGCGGAAATCAACATTCCTTTCACCGTGGGAGGAGGTATTCATGAACTGAGCGATGTGGAACGTCTGCTAAATGCCGGAGCCGACAAGGTGTCTATCAACTCTTCGGCCATCCGGAACCCGCAGCTCATCGATGACATCGCCCGCCATTTCGGTTCGCAGGTATGTGTGGTGGCCATTGATGCCCGACAAACCCCGCAAGGCTGGAAATGTTACCTCAACGGAGGAAGGCTGGAGACCGACCGTTTCCTTATGGAATGGGCGGAAGAAGCCAACAGCCGCGGAGCCGGGGAAATCTTGTTTACCAGCATGGACCACGACGGGGTAAAGGAAGGATATGCCAACGAAGCACTGGCCGAACTGGCCGACCGGCTTACCATTCCGGTCATTGCTTCCGGAGGAGCTGGCAAGAAAGAGGATTTCCGTGACGCATTTACGTTAGGAAAAGCTAATGCCGCCCTGGCAGCCAGTGTTTTTCACTTCGGTGAAATTCCAATTCCCGAATTAAAAGATTACCTTTGCAAAGAAGGTATCGCCGTGCGCAGATAACTGTTTAAACTAACTATATTATATAAAGTAAGATTATGGAACTGGATTTTGAAAAAATGAATGGCTTGATTCCGGCCATTATCCAAGATAACTATACGCAAAAAGTATTGATGCTGGGATTCATGAACAAGGAAGCCTACGAGAAAACCATGGAAACGGGTAAGGTGACTTTCTTCAGCCGTACCAAAAACCGTCTGTGGACCAAAGGAGAAGAAAGCGGAAACTTTCTGCACGTGGTTTCGGTAAAGGCTGACTGTGACAACGACACACTGCTCATCATGGTACATCCGGAAGGCCCTGTCTGCCACAAGGGCACAGATACTTGCTGGGGAGACAAAAACGAGCAGGACATCATGTTCCTGAAAGAGTTACAGGATTTCATCGACCGTCGCCGTCAGGAAATGCCGGAGAAATCGTACACCACCAGCCTGTTCAATTCAGGAGTCAACAAGATGGCACAAAAGGTAGGTGAAGAAGCTGTAGAAACCATCCTCGAAGCCTGCAATGGAACCGACGAACGCCTGATTTACGAAGGAGCCGACCTGCTTTACCACTTGATTGTGCTGCTTACGTACAAAGGCTACCGCATTGAAGACTTAGCCCGTGAATTGAAAGAGCGTCACAGCGCCACCTGGAAAAAACACTAATCACTATATATGGAAGAACAACCACTCATTTCTTACCAGCACGTAAACGTGAGCTTGCAAGGACAGGAGATTCTTTCTGACGTAAACCTGGAACTCCGGAAAGGCGAATTTGTCTATCTCATCGGGAAGGTGGGCAGCGGAAAGTCTACTCTCCTGAAAACCATCTACGGTGAGGTGGAGATTGATGCCGGAGAAGCATGGGTGCTGGGAAATGCCATGCGCACCCTGAAACGGAAGGACTTCCCTACCCTGCGCCGGAAACTCGGCATCGTGTTTCAGGATTTCCAGCTACTGACCGACCGTACCGTGCACGAAAACCTGAAATTCGTGCTTAAAGCTACCGGCTGGAAAAACCGTACCGAAATAGAACGGCGAATTGAAGAAGTGCTCCAGCAGGTTGGCATGGAAAACAAGGGGTACAAAATGCCTAACGAACTTTCCGGTGGAGAACAGCAGCGTATCGTCATCGCCCGGGCCATACTGAACAAACCGGAAATTATCCTGGCCGATGAACCGACCGGCAATCTGGACGTGGAAACCGGACGGCGCATCGTGGAATTATTGCAGGACATCTGCCGCCAGGGCTCAGCCATTCTGATGACCACGCACAACCTCAACTTGCTTTCGGAATATCCCGGAAAAGTGTACAAATGCGAACATCACCGTCTCACGGAAACGACAAATTCATAAAAAAGACAAAGGAGTAAAAGGATTTTTGCCCAAATGACCCCAAAATAGGGTTTTTATTATTACATTTGCTCCCGAAATTAATTAATTATAGAACATTTAAAATTCGAAACGTAAAATGAAAGTTTTAAAGTTTGGAGGTACATCTGTGGGTTCTGCACAAAGAATGAAGGATGTGGCCAAATTAATCACTGACGGCGAACAGAAAATTGTAGTCCTGTCTGCCATGTCAGGTACGACTAACACATTAGTTGAAATTTCGGATTATCTGTACAAGAAAAATCCAGAAGGTGCAAATGAAATCATCAATAGACTGGAAGCGAAATATAAACAGCACATTGATGAGTTGTATTCTACCGAAGAATATAAACAGAAAACACTGGATTTCGTAAAATCTGTATTCGATTACATTCGTTCTTATACGAAAGACATATTTACTTTATTTGAAGAAAAAGTCATCCTAGCTCAGGGAGAAATCATCTCTACCAACATGGTGACTAACTACTTGTGCGAGCAGGGCGTAAACGCGACATTGATTCCGGCACTGGAATACATGCGCACTGACAAGAACAGTGAACCGGACCTGACTTATATCCGCGAAAAACTGTCGGCACAACTGGAAGCAAACCCGGGTTATGAAATCTATATCACTCAGGGATTCATCTGCCGCAACGCATACGGTGAAATCGACAACCTGCAGCGTGGAGGAAGTGACTATACGGCTTCTCTGATTGGAGCTGCCATCAATGCTTCTGAAATCCAGATCTGGACAGACATCGACGGTATGCACGACAATGACCCGCGCGTAGTAGACAAGACTTCTCCGGTACGTCAGCTTCACTTTGAAGAAGCAGCTGAACTGGCCTACTTCGGTGCAAAGATTCTGCACCCGACTTGTATCCAGCCGGCTAAATATGCCAACATTCCGGTACGTTTGCTGAACACCATGGAACCGACTGCTCCGGGCACACTGATTTCTAACGATACGGAAAAAGGCAAAATCAAGGCGGTAGCTGCCAAAGACAACATCACCGCTATCAAGATTAAGTCAAGCCGTATGCTGCTGGCTCACGGTTTCCTCCGCAAGGTATTTGAAATCTTTGAAAGCTACCAGACTCCGATTGATATGGTATGTACTTCAGAAGTGGGTGTATCTATGTCGATTGACAACACAAAACACCTGAACGAAATCGTAAACGACCTGAAGAAGTACGGTACAGTAACGGTAGACCATGACATGTGTATCGTCTGTGTAGTGGGCGACCTGGAATGGGAAAACGTAGGTTTCGAAGCAAAGGCACTGGATGCAATGCGTGAAATTCCGGTACGTATGATTTCATTCGGTGGAAGTAACTACAACATCTCTTTCCTGATTCGTGAATCAGATAAGAAGCAGGCGTTGCAGTCATTGAGCAACGTGCTTTTCAACGGTAAAGAGAAATAAAAGCAACCTTTTATAAAAGCTAAAGGCGGAGGATACGGTCAGTAAAAACCGCATCACCGCCTTTTTTATTCTTCTAATATAACAACAATCACAACTAAACCCATTTTATGAAAGCTAATTTTCCAATAGAGCAGTTCCGAAAACTGGAAACGCCATTTTATTATTATGACACAAATCTGCTTCGTGAAACCTTAAATAAAATCAAGGAGGAAGCAGGAAAATACAATAAATTCTGTGTGCACTATGCGGTGAAAGCTAATGCCAACCCTAAAATATTAGGCATCATTCGTGAAAGCGGACTGGGAGCTGACTGCGTAAGCGGCGGCGAAATCAAAGCTGCCATCAAGGCCGGATTCCCTGCTAGCAAGATTGTATATGCTGGAGTAGGAAAAACAGACAAGGAAATCAATCTGGGACTGGATTATGACATTTTTTGTTTTAACGTTGAGTCTATTCCAGAACTGGAAGTCATCAACGAACTGGCTGCAGCAAAGAACAAGATTGCCCGCGTGGCTTTCCGTATCAATCCGGATGTAGGTGCTCATACGCATGCCAACATCACTACCGGACTGGCAGAAAATAAATTCGGTATCAGTATACAAGACATGGATCGTGTGATTGACCTGGCACTGGAGATGAAAAACGTGAAGTTCGTAGGATTACACTTCCACATCGGCTCACAGATTCTGGATATGGGCGACTTCGTGGCACTCTGTAACCGTGTAAACGAATTACAGGAGAAACTTTTTGCCCGTCAGATTATCGTGGAACATATCAACGTGGGAGGTGGCTTAGGTATTGACTATGCACACCCCAACCGCCAGCCGATTCCTGACTTCGCAGAGTATTTCGCTACTTATCACAAGCACCTGCGCCTGCGTCCGCAGCAAACGCTTCACTTTGAATTGGGACGCTCAGTGGTAGGTCAGTGCGGTAACCTCATCACTAAAGTTATTTACGTGAAACAAGGTACCAACAAGCAGTTTGCCATCGTAGACGGAGGAATGACCGACCTGATTCGTCCGGCTTTGTATCAGGCTTATCACAAGATTGAGAACCTCACTTCGGAAGAACCTGCAGAAGCATACGATGTAGTAGGTCCTATCTGTGAATCATCGGATGTATTCGGAAAAGCCATCGACCTGAACAAGGTACACCGTGGCGACCTGATTGCACTTCGTTCTGCCGGAGCCTACGGTGAAATCATGGCTTCTGGATATAACTGTCGTCCACTTCCGCAAGGATATACTTCGGACGAGTTAGTATAATGCAACTATTTTTATTTGTTGAATAATTCGAAGGTAAATTTACATCCCACGGAGGTAAATTTACCTTTTTCATTTCCGATAAAGACACCCACATCAAACAAGTGGGTAGCAAAGCCGTAACCGAATTCCAGATAAGGATTCAGGTGGGGCATGAAAAGAACGCCGGCATAAATACGTTCCTTCTGTACGAACGACAACAAACGGGTGACCGGATATAAGAGGATGAAAGGTGCCTCAAAGGTCAGATTACCTCGTATGTAATGACTGGAAGCATTGTACCAGCGTCCGTCCAGCATCTGGAACGTACCTCCAATATCGTCATTCCAACCCTGGGGAAGATTCAAGTTGGCAAAATGCGCATAATCCACAAAGTACATATCCGATTGATTGGTAAACATACCGGCTCCCACATGATAAGCCAGTGAACGCACATTCTTCAAACGAATGATTTGTTCCACAGAACCTTCGATTCGTTCATAGGTACCGGAATTCTTTAAAACTTTGATACCCCGTTCGTAATCCAGCATAAAGGTAGGAAAGAAAGAGCCGACATTTATCTTTCGGTTGCCGTTCATATAATAATACATGCCCGGTGTCCATTCCAGACGAATACGGGGAGCGAAACTGTTATAATTAGAACGTACACGTGCTTCCACTTCCGGCGTACTCTTAGTATAACGCCAATGCATAGCCAAACCTGTGCCTAACTTTAGTCCGTTGCACAACTCAATGTTATGCGATATATCTACGTATACATCTTTAAAATAATCCAATTCAAGTCCATCGAAGGTAAACGCACTGTCCGGAATCTGCTCCAGCTGGTCGAGTACCACACTACTGTAAATTCGGTTACCATTTCCTCCATGTACTTCAATGGAGCCCAATTTCCGAGGATTGTAGATATATTCCATATCCGCCTTGGCATAAAACTCTTTCTTTGTAAAGTTATAACCAATCTGAGGAACAATACGTAGCAAACGCCCATCATGGAAAAGCTTGTTGTACTTAAATACCTGCCGATAGGATATTCCGTTCCGGTGGCTATAACTCACTAATAAGGGATTGATAATCGGAGAGCAGTTGATGCTTCCCACTTTAGAGATGTCAATGTCATAGCTGCTAATCAAGGCATCCCCCAGCTGCCCCAAGAACACCATGTTCTTCTTCAGTTTTGTAGGCTCTGCCTTTATCGTATCGGCCTCCCGTTTCAATCGCCGCTCATCCGCCGAACGGTAAAGCGAATCCTCATAAGCAGACAAAGGAATCGGACGGATGCGGTTGAACGAGTCACGTTCCACCACGAGCCGACTGGTATCACACGACAAAGTATAAGAATTCGAAAGATTATGGTCGTTCGTTTTCTTGACAATCCATTCCTCCCCCGGCTTACGATAAACAACCGATGAATACTTCATCCACCCCGTATACTTCATCTCCAGATGATTCTTCAGGAACTTGAAGTTCAAATCAAGATTCAGTAAAACAGGAAGATATTTCGTATCTTCCTCCTCGCCCATCTGCATGCTCAGTTGGAACCTTACCAGGTCATAACGTCCCTTGAGATTCATTCTTCGGATAGTCCAGTCGGCTGATGAAAGCCACAGAAAACCTTCCACCAACTGCGTGCTCCGGTAACGGGGTACGACACGAATGCAATACAATTCTCCTCCCAACCGGTGCTCCACCCTTTCAAGCAAATAATGATAATGTACCTGAGCCTTTCTGTTCAGCGGTGAAAGTATCCTGTTACCCATCAGCGAAGGAGCATAAATATTGAACTTCATGTAGTCCATAATGTCGAATATCTGCCCTCTGGTGCTGGGGAAAGTCGTAGATATTGCCCTGACCTTCCGGTCGTAAATGGCAGGAGCCGTATATTGCAGCTCACTGATAGACTCATGAAAATAATCATTTATACCCTTTTCCAGACGAAACATGGAAGGCACATACTTGATAATCCGGTTCTGCTTATGTACTTTCAGATGACCTTTCAAATACAAATCGCCCTTGTATCCTTTCACCTCACGCAAATAAATAGATGCAGAATGAAACATGTAATCCAAAATAGAATCGGCCACGACAGGCTTTTTCGGAAGGTACGGAGCATTGTCGCGCGCCACCCCTCGCAGTGGGAAACAGCACAGCAAGCACAATGCCAGCAAGCCCCACAAAGCCTCATATAAGCCTTTCAGTTTTCGCATATTCACAGCAAATATATAATAAAGCCCTTATCTGAGGCCATTTTTATGATGAAAAAAAAGAATATTTTCAATTTTTCTTCGTACCTTTGTGCTTAATAACATGGTTTTGGAACATTTTATGGTAAAAAAGGAATTAACAGAAGCTGAGATTGCCGAAAGTATACCAGATTTATGGCAACCATTAACACAGCAACAACGCGAATTGCTGGCACAGAACTTTACGATTCAGAAATACAAAAAGAACGAAACGATTTATTGCGAAGGTGAAACGCCGGAGAATTTGATGTGCCTGCTGAACGGAAAGGTAAAGATTTACAAGGACGGCGTAGGGGGACGCAGCCAGATTATCCGAGTAATAAAGGACAAAGAATACTTTGCCTATCGTGCCTATTTTGCCGAAGAAAATTTCGTGACCGCTGCTGCTGCCTTTGAGCCATGTACCATGTGCCTGATTCCCATGCCCGTCATCGTGCAGCTGATTATGGAAAATACGGAACTTGCCATGTTTTTCATCAAACAGTTGTCGAAAGACTTGGGTATCTCCGACGAAAGAACAGTCAACCTGACCCAGAAACACATTCGAGGACGTTTGGCAGAATCATTGCTTTTCCTGAAAGATACCTACGGTGTGGAAGAAGACCAGTGTACTCTGAGCATCTATCTCTCCAGAGAAGACCTGGCCAACCTCTCCAACATGACCACATCCAATGCCATCCGAACCTTGTCTAATTTCGCCGCCGAAAAACTGATTATTATTGACGGACGAAAAATCAAGCTCATTGACGAAGAAAAATTAAAGAAGATAAGCAAGATTGGATAAACTTGCGGGTGAAATACCTCTTGTTTGTTCATTCACCGAGTGATATTGTTTCTGTGATACATGCTTCAAGAGAAACAATATCACTTTTTTATTTCCTTAAATCCGAATACCAAGCATTTTCAATTCCCCTCAGAAAAACTTGCTAAATTCATTTTGCAAACGTACTTTTGTGTCAAAATATCATTTATATTACATTTCTACTGACATGGAAAATACCACACACAAAGAAGAAACCCACAAGACTCTTTTCGCCCAGATGCGGCAAAGACTGAAAGAACGAAAGCGCCGGGTAATGCGCCTCATCGAGTTGAAACGCCTCCGGAGAATACGTAAAAAAACTGTACCCGGGTACACCTATTGTAAGAATTGCGGTACCAAGCTGGAGGGAATGTATTGTCATTGTTGCGGACAATATGCCCTCGATATCTACCAGCCTTTCTGGAAATACCTGAGACAATACATTGAAAATGTCTACCAGTTTGACAGCAAAATCTGGCAAACTTTGTGGCTGATGTTCACCCGCCCCGGATTCCTGACCAACGAATTCAATGCCGGAAAAATCAATTCCTACGTACATCCTTTCCGGCTCTATATGTGCATCTCCGTCGTTTTCTTTACCCTTTTCTTCATGATAGCCTCCGACAAAGCCAATCAGGCATTGCAGGCTGTAAGCTCCCTAAACATCAACGACGGAATTGTAGCACAGCTCAAATCATCTGCTACCCTGCCCGATACATGTGTGTATGTATACCAAGGCCCTGAGTTAGTGAAGGCCTTTCAAGAAAGAGGAGTAGAAAAGGCCGAGGAGCTGTTCAAAGTGCAACGTCTGGACGACCGGTTCTCTCTTTCCTACATGCGAATGCCCCGAATCGTGGCCGACTCCTGCCTGCATGAAACAACTCTCCGGCAAAAAGACCTGAATACCATTCTGAATCTGAAAAAAGTAAAAGGTGAATACTTGAATAATCTGATTGAGGAAGAAGAGATTACCTCTGAATCCCTGCAAGCCGCGCGTCATTTCCAGGTAGATTCCACCGGTACTGCTCTTACTCCCGTATACGAATGGAGAGAAGACCACAACGATGAAGCACAACAACTTCGTCAGGAATCCTTTCTCAACCAGTTTTTTGGAGATTTGTCCAAATGGACTCCGCTCTACATGATGTTCCTTCTGCCACTATTTGCCTGGCTTTTGCAGGGAATGTTCCGGAAATCCAAACTTCCTTACATGTGGCATTTCGTACACGCGATTCACCTGAATACCGTGTTTCTGATACTGATTCCTATTCCACTGGTACCCGTGCTGACAAGTGACACTTTTATGGAATCATTTAAGGGAAACATGCCAATGTATACTCTCCTTATCTTCGTAGCAGGCATGTTTGTGTACACCTACATTTCCCTGCATACAGTATACCGCCGAGGATGGATACGTACATTTGTCAAGACAACCGTTTTCCTGGCTGTCTTTACCTTCATTTCACTAGCCATTGCGGCTGCGCTATTGGTATTCCTGCTTTCCACTCTTTCTGAGCAGCTTTAATATCAAACATTCACATAAAAAGAGCACTCCCGAGACATAACATTCATCTCTCAGGAGTGCTCTTTGCTTCAATATCCCTCACTTAGTCACTTAGATTTCCCGCAAAGCCTTGCAGAGCTGGTCGGGACAAGAAGTCGGCTTCCCGCCACAACGGATACCTTCCAGACGAGCAATCACTTCATCTATTTTCATACCTTCCACCAGGGCTGAAATCCCTTTCAAGTTTCCATTGCAACCACCGGTAAAATGCACACCCTTCAGTATGCCATCCTCTACCTCAAAATCAATCAGAGAACTGCATGTTCCCATCGTACGATAAGTATATTTCATTGTCATCAATATGCTAGTCGAGTTAACATAAAAAGAGAACGGAGCACCACTTGCCGGATTATTCCGGCCGGATACTCCGTTCCGTCATTATCTTTCAAGAAAAGCTTATTCAGCGTCTTCTTCCGGTTTCATGTTAGTATATACGGTCTGTACGTCGTCAAACTCTTCCAGACGTTCTACCATCTTATCGATAGTTTCACGCTGTTCCGGAGTCACATCTTTCAGGTCGTTCGGGATGTAAGTGAAATCACCACCGACATCTTCAAAACCACATTCTTCCAAATGCTTCTGAATAGCCGCATAGCTCTTCGGATCACCGTAGATAGTGATAGTTCCTTCTTCCGGATCTTCATCGAATTCGTCCTCTACGTTGTAGTCAATCAAGTCCAGAATCAGTTCTTCCATATCGATACCTTCTTTCTTCTTGAAAGTGAACACACACTTGTGATCGAACAAGAAGGCCAGTGAACCTGTAGTACCCAAGTTACCGCCAAACTTGTTGAATACAGAACGTACATCGGCTACGGTACGAGTAGTATTATCAGTCAATGTATCTACGAATACGGCGATTCCGTGAGGACCGTATCCTTCGTAAGTCATACCTTTGTAATCGCTCTGGTCCTTACCCATTGCGTTCTTGATGGCACGTTCGATGTTATCCTTCGGCATGTTTTCACGCTTACAAGTAGCGATTACTGAACGCAAAGTCGGGTTGTTTTCCGGTTCCGGGCCACCGGCCTTTACCGCAATTGCAATTTGTTTACCCAGACGTGTAAAGGTCTTTGCCATGTGACCCCATCTTTTCAGCTTCGTAGCTTTTCTATATTCAAATGCTCTTCCCATTGGATGATATTTTAAATTTATTTTTTAATGAATTTACTTATTATCGAAGCACAGCTCCCAGTTTGTTCTGCAAGTTGCCAATCAGCTTCTGCATGAACTTGTCAATCTGCTTATCGTTCAGTGTAGCGTTTTCATCCTGAAGCATAAAGCTTACAGCATAGCTCTTCTTGCCAGCTTCCAGGTTCTTTCCTTCGTACACGTCAAACAATTCTACAGACTTGAGCAATTTCTTGTCGGTTTCGTAAGCAATCTTTTCGATTTCGGCAAATTGCACCTTCTTGTCAATCAGCAATGCCAGGTCACGTTTTACTGCCGGGAACTTGGAGATTTCCTTGTAGCTTACCGTATTGCCCTTGATGGCCTTCATCAGTTCTTTCCAGTTCAGGTCGGCATAGTACACTTCATTATCGATATCGAACGCTTTCTGAATCTTCTTGCAAACCACACCAAAGGTAGCCAGCAATTTACCGCCACGGGTGTGTACGGAGATAGCTACTGAGTAAATGTCATCTGAAAGGTTACCGAACACCAGTGAGCCGAAGTTCACACCCAAGCGACGGAATATGTTCAGCACGTAAGCCTTCAGTTCGTAAACCGAAGTGTTTTCGTCGGCATGAGCCCATGAGTTGCTTACACGCTTTCCGGTAATCCACAAGCCCATGTGCAACTCTTCTGAATAGCCTGACAACACTTTTTCCGGATTCTTCTTCTCGGCATGGAAATGATAGCAGTTACCGAATTCAAAGAACTTCAAGTCGGCATTCTTGCGGTTGGCATTGTGCTGGATGCTTTCCAGACCACCGAAGAGCAAGGTAGCACGCATCACGTTCAGGTCATTGCTCAACGGGTTCATCAAGCGCACCAGATTTTCCGGCTTGTAAGTTTCCAGTCCGTCGTAATAAGCGGCCGCTGTCAAAGAGTTATTCAGGATTTCATTGAATCCGCAACCCACCAGCTGTTCGCCTACCAAGTTCTGAAGTTTCACCGATTTATCCACTTCTCCCTTCACACTCAAGCTTGATTTCAGGGTAGTAGGAATTTCCACGTTGTTATATCCGTAGATGCGAAGAATATCTTCTACCACGTCGCACGGACGCTGCACATCTACACGGTAAGGAGGAATCTGCAAAGAAAGACCTTCGGCCGTTTCTTCCACAATTTTCATTTCCAGGCTGGTTACGATGCTCTTCACCGTTTCTGCCGGAATTTCCTTTCCAATCAGTGAGTTTACATAATTATATGAAAGTTCTACCGCGAAATCGGCAATCGGGTTCGGATAGTTGTCTTTGATGTCAGAAGCAATTTCACCTCCGGCCAGTTCTTTCACCAGCAGAGCGGCTTCCTTCAAGGCATAGATAGTAATGTTCGGGTCGATACCACGTTCGAAACGGAAAGAAGAGTCGGTGCTCAATCCGTGACGGCGGGCAGTTTTACGCACCCATGTAGGATGGAAGTAAGCACTTTCCAGGAACACGTCGGTAGTAGTTTCGGTAGTACCAGAATCCAGACCTCCGAACACACCGGCGATACACATCGGTTCTTCCGCGTTGCAAATCATCAGGTCCTTATCGGACAATTTACGTTCCACTTCGTCCAATGTAACAAACGGAGTTCCTTCGGCACAAGTCTTCACCACAATCTTGCCGCCCTTAATCTTGTCGGCATCGAAGCAGTGCATCGGCTGGCCATAGGCATGCAGGATGTAGTTGGTAATATCGACGATATTATTGATAGGACGCACACCGATAAGACGGAGCTTGTTCTGCAACCATTCAGGACTTTCCTTCACTGTTACACCCTTGATGGCTACTCCAGCATAACGCGGGCAGGCTTCAGTATTTTCCACCACGATGTCGATGTTCATATCATGATTGTCTACCTGGAATGCATCTACCGAAGGACGCTTCAGCGTAGCTTTATGACCGTTCTGAATGAGCCATGCGTAAAGGTCGCGTGCCACACCGTAGTGTGAGCAGGCATCGGCACGGTTCGGAGTGATGTCCACTTCGAGCACGTATTCGCTCTTCACATTATAGTAATCCTTGGCCAGTGTACCCGGAACTACGTCAGCAGGCAATACGATGATACCTTCGTGGCTTGTGCCCACGCCGATTTCATCTTCGGCACAAATCATACCGTTTGATTCTACGCCACGGAGCTTCGACTTCTTGATGGTGAAGCATTCGTCGCCATCATACAATTTTGTACCCAGCGTAGCTACAATGACCTTTTGTCCGGCAGCTACATTGGCTGCACCACAGACAATCTGCACAGGTTCTCCCTGTCCCAGGTTAACGGTCGTAATATGCATGTGGTCAGAATTAGGATGCGGCTCGCAGGTCAGCACTTCGCCTACTACCAGTCCTTCCAATCCTCCCTTGATAGTTTGAACTTCTTCCACTCCCCCAGTCTCCAGACCGATGGAAGTCAGTGCGGCTGCCACTTCGTCCGGAGTAAGGTCGAAGTCGACGTATTCTTTCAGCCAGTTATAAGAAATATTCATATCGTAATAGTATTTTATAATTTCCCAAACAATGATGTGCAAAGTTAATACATATTTGGGATATAAGAGGTAAGACAAAAAATATTTTTAGCCAAAAACCGTCAGAACGGCACATCGGGCACAGGCGCACCAAACGGATTGTCGGGCATAGGAGGCATATCTGCGGGTGGAGGTGGTACAAAGTCCTGTCCGCCGCCGTTGTTCATCTTCGAACGGAGCACCGGAGCCTTCTTCTCTTCGCCCGGCATCGGCACAATCATGTCGTCGTCGGGGTTCTGGAAACGGGCATATTCGCCACGGAAACGAAGCAGCACATCACCCACGGCACCGTTACGGTGCTTGGCGATAATGATTTCGGCCATGCCGTGCAGGTCGTTACCTTTCTCATCGGTGTAAATCTTATAGTATTCCGGACGGTGGATGAAGCACACCATATCGGCATCCTGCTCGATGGCTCCCGATTCACGAAGGTCGCTCAATTGCGGACGTTTTCCGTCGATACCTTCACGGTTCTCTACTCCACGGTTCAACTGGCTCAGCGCGATAATCGGGATGTTCAGCTCCTTGGCCAGTCCCTTCAACGAACGCGAAATGGTACTGACCTCTTCCTGACGGCTTCCGAACGACATACCGCTGGCATTCATCAACTGAAGGTAGTCGATGATGATGATTTTCACCCCATGCTCACGTACCAGACGGCGTGCCTTGGTTCGCAATTCGAACACGGACAAAGAAGGCGTGTCGTCCACGTAAAGCGGGGCGTCATAAAGTTCTTTTATCTTATAGTCGAGCTGTCCCCACTCGTAGGGTGCCAGCTGACCGCTCTTGATTTTCTCGCCCGGAATTTCGCAGACGTTCACAATCAGACGGTTTACCAGCTGCACGTTGCTCATTTCAAGCGAGAACAAGGCTACGGGCACTTTGCTGTTCACCGCCATATTCTTGGCCATGGAAAGCACGAAGGCCGTCTTACCCATGGCCGGACGAGCCGCAATGATAATCAGGTCGGAGTTCTGCCAACCGGAGGTCATCTTGTCCAGCTGATGGAATCCGCTCGAAAGTCCGCTCAAACCGTCGGTACGTGCCGCTGCCTTCTGCAACATCTCGTAGGCCTCCTGAATGACCGGATTAATCTGCGTATAATCCTTCTTCATGTTCTGCTGGGAGATTTCGAAGAGCTTCCCTTCTGCCTCCTGCATCAGGTCGTCCACGTCCTGTGTCTCATCGAACGCCTTGGTCTGTATGTTGCTCGTAAAAGAAATCAGCTCACGTGCCAGAAACTTCTGGGCAATGATACGGGCATGATATTCAATGTGAGCAGACGAAGCCACCTTACCACTCAGCTGAGTGATATAGAACGGTCCGCCCGCCTCTTCCAGATTACCACGCGAGCGCAACTGCTCGGCCACGGTCAAGATATCAATCGGTTTCTGTTGAATAGCCAAGTCAGTAATGGCCGCATAAATCAGCTGGTGCCGGTGTTCGTAGAACGATTCCGGACGAAGAATCTCGCTCACCAGCGAATACGCATCCTTCTCAATCATCAGCGCACCCAGCACGGCTTCTTCCAGTTCGGGAGCCTGAGGCTGGAGGTGGCCGTACTCATCCATCGGCTTGGTCTTAGCCGTCTTTGCCACACGTGTATTTCTTCTCGGTTCTGCCATTTTGTTTTTGTTTAAGTGGGGCAAAGATACGATTTTTTCCGTGAATCCCGATTTTCTCGAAACTTTCTGCTATATTTGAGCAACGAAAAAACAAACGACCTTATGATTACATTTCCAAATGCCAAAATAAACCTTGGCCTGAATATTATTGAAAAACGTCCCGACGGTTACCACAACCTGGAAACCATTTTCTACCCCATCCACCTGCAAGATGCACTGGAAGTGACACGAAGAGAAAATAACGATGCTCCTTATACGCTTCACGTGAAAGGTACGGCTATCGAGGGTAAGCCGGAAGACAACTTAGTGGTCAGAGCCTACGAATTGCTGAAAAAGGATCATGACATACAGCCCATTGACATCCACTTGTTCAAGCACATCCCCACGGGTGCCGGACTGGGAGGCGGTTCGTCTGATTGCGCATTTATGATTAAGTTGCTGAACGAGAAATTCCGTCTGGCACTGAGTCTGGAGGAGATGGAAGACTACGCCGCCCGTTTAGGAGCCGATTGTGCTTTCTTCATCCGCAACCAGCCGGTATTTGCCACGGGCATCGGTAACCTATTCGAACCTGTCCGTCTTTCGCTTTCGGGCTATTACCTGGTGCTGGTGAAACCGGACATCTTCGTATCCACGCGCGACGCTTTCGCACACATCACTCCCCGCCGTCCGGAAGTTTCATTGAAAGACATCATCTGCCAGCCAGTAGAGACGTGGAAGGACAACATGAAGAATGATTTTGAAGACAGCGTGTTCCTGAAATATCCGGAGATTGCAGCCATCAAAGACGAGTTGTATGATCTGGGCGCGGTGTATGCCAGCATGAGTGGTTCCGGCTCATCGGTCTACGGCATCTTCCGCCAGCCGGTAGAACACGTGGACGAGAAATTCGGCGGATGCTTCTGCCGTCAGAGAGAACTGGACTGATTGGAGTCCGGTTCTTTTTCTTAACTGACAACATCAACTCTCTTCATACGCCATCTCATTATGTTGTCCCAACACACGCTCAGGTATAGAAATGATAATCCTGATAACTTGGTTGAATATTCAAATTTACTTATTATTGACTTTGACCATTTTCATGATTATCAGAAAGTCATTGATTTCAAGAGTAAACTTATACAATATGCTGACTACCTTCATCTTTATTCTATCTGGATTTCCCCTAGCAATGATGGAATAAAAGCTGTTATGATACATGATAATGAGAACCCAAACTATCATTATAATCTTTTCTGTCAGGTTAAAAGGATGGACCAGTTATAGAGATATTGCAATAAAAAATCTGTAAACAGAGAACATCATTTCAAATAAGTGCCTATCTTGAGAAGCATAAATTGCCCTATAAAGGCTAATTCAGATTTATTATTTGTATCTAATAATGAAGAATTTATGCAATATTCTGAATATTCTCTAAATGATACGTTTTGTAGGCGTGATACAGCTGTAGCAGGACTTATAGAGAGGGCTTTGAAAAACTATTGAACATTTAACAATAAAATTTATGGAACAATTTATTTCTAAACAGTTAAATGAATCCCTAAATGGAGAACTGAATAATTTATTTGAAAGATGGAAAGATTCATATCAGGATGAAAATATAAATGATAAATTCTGTCTTGATGGTCTGGTTGTCAAATATAAGAATGAAGAAAGTGGTTATGATATAAACCAAAAATGGTTAGAATCGAAAAGAAAAATAATGTTTATCCTTAAGGATTGTCCTGATGGTTGGAGTTATGATGCAAGAAGACTTCTTGTAGGCTCACAGAATGATGATAAATCATTGAAAAATGCTATAAAGACAAGAAATTTAAAGGGAAGAACAGGATTCTTTAAGAATATAGCTCTTTTATTATATGGACTGTATAATTTGACAGAAGAGAACAAAGGTAAAGAGGAAATAAAAGATATCAAATCTGTTGGTAACAGAAATAAAATAATTGAAGCTTTTAACGAGATTCCATTTGCTTATGTTGAAAGTAAAAAAGTAGCAGGAACATGTCAGTGCCCACCAAGTTTATTGAATAAAACTTTGGAAAATGATGGTAAGTTTTTAGCTGAAGAAATAGGTATACTAAAGCCAAATATTATAGTCTGTTTTGACGGTAATGGAGATATCTTTAACAATGTGGTAAAAAATTATTTTAATGGTTTAATACCTGATGATGAATGTAGATGGGATTATGAATATGTAACAGACAAAGGAGTTGATTGTAAATTCAGATGTAGATTGTACTATTATCTTAAAGAGAATGTCCTCCTTTTTGATTCATATCATCCTACACGTCTTGGAAAAGAAGAATGGAAGATATATGAAAAAGTTATCAGTCCTTTCCGTCAGTTCTTCCATAAATACAAAACATTTGATGTGATATCAAAATGAGTTATACTTAGTATCAAACTTCCTATTTGATAAAAACAGTTTTTTCATCCTGCTTGTGCTATGATTTGGCATATCATTTATGTTTCTTTGTGAAAGATATACAGAAAAGCTAATTAATAGTTATGAAATATAAAACATATCGTTTATGAAGACAATAGACAATCATAATGTAAAAATTTTTACAGACAATATAGAAGATGCAGCGATGGAACAAATAAAAAGACTTATCTCTGTTGATGCCTTTAAAGACTGTAAGATAAGGATAATGCCTGATGTGCATGCCGGTGCGGGATGCGTGATAGGATTTACCGGAAATCTGGGAAATAAAGTTATCCCCAATATTGTGGGTGTGGATATAGGATGCGGTATAGCGGTACAGCCATTTATATGTTTGAAGGATATTGATTACCATAGTTTTAATGAATATATCATTAAGAATATACCGTATGGCAGGGATTACAGGAATGGTGATTATAATCCACTGCCACAGGCATATATGGAGAAATATGCTGAGGCAAAACAGCTTGTCACGGAATTGCGTTGCTATCGTGAGTTGAAAGAAGTTCAGAGATTATATAAGTCTATAGGTTCTTTAGGTGGAGGTAACCATTTCATAGAAATAGACAAGGATGAAAATGGAATATACTATCTTGTAGTACACACAGGGAGCAGAAACTTGGGTAAGCAGGTTGCCATGATTTATCAGAAACTTGCTGTAAAGTGTCGCTCAGGATGGGATGAATTGGTAAGGGAAAAGAACAGGATTATAGAGGAATACAAATCGGCAGGGAGGAAGTCTGAATTAAGGGATGTTGTAACCAAACTTCATAGCTCGTTCAGAATGAAAAAGTCTTCAATACCTGATGACTTGTGTTATCTCGAAGATGAATTCAGGGATGACTATCTGCACGATATGCGTATTTGTCAAAGATGGGCACAACTGAACAGGGAGGTGATAACAGGAATACTGTATGATTTCCTTGTATGCAATGGATATGCCAAAGCGATAGAAAAGCAAGGGTACTTTGAAAGTATACATAATTATATTGGTGATGATAACATAATCCGTAAAGGGGCTATATCTGCACGTAGTGGCGAAAAATGTATTATACCGTTGAATATGAGGGATGGTTCGTTGATTTGTATCGGCAAAGGGAATGAGAACTGGAATTTCTCCGCACCTCACGGAGCCGGTAGAATCATGAGCCGCAAACAGGCTTTTAATGATATATCGCTGGACGATTTTGTAAGTTCTATGACTGGTATTTACAGCGAAACTGTATCTGAGGAAACGAAAGACGAATCTCCTATGGCATATAAGCCTAAAGATGAAATCATCATTAATATAGAGGATACTGTGGAAATTATAAATACCATAAAACCTGTTTTTAATTTTAAGGCAGCAGAATAGAATTTAATTGCATATATTTGTTCCAATCTTTCAAATCTCACAAATATGACCAAAGACCTATTCGACAAGTATATCTGGCTTGTGGACATAATCTACCGTTCGGGGAAAATCACTTTTGAGGAAATCAACGAACGGTGGTTGCGTTCCAAACTTAGTGACGGTATGGATATTCCTTTGAGGACTTTCCATAATTGGCGTGCGGCAATAGAACAGATTTTCGACATAAACATCAACTGTAATCGTAAGGGTGGATATTACTATTACATCGAGAATGTAAAAGATATAGAAAAAGGAGGAATAAGGAGCTGGCTTCTGAATACGTTTGCGGTTAATAATCTGATAAACGAAAGTCATCACCTTAAACGTAGAATCCTTTTCGAGGATATTCCCTCCGGTCGTCAGTTTCTTACACCGATAATTGAGGCCATGAGGGACAATCTGGAGATAGAACTGCTCCATAAAAGCTATTGGTATGATGAGGCTAAAATTTATACCTTGCAACCGTTTTGTGTGAAAGTGTTCAAACAAAGATGGTATGTTATAGGGTATTGCAGAGAAAGGAATGCTATGAGAACATTCTCTTTGGACAGAATAAAGGAATTGCATACTACGGATACAAGATTTTCTGTTCCGGCAGATTTTGACGGGACTGAATATTTCAATGATTCATTTGGAATAATCACTGACAATAAACAGACGGAAACGATAAGGATAAAGGTTTTCGGAATGCATGTGATGTATGTTCGTGCGCTTCCTTTGCACCATTCGCAAAAGGAAATAGAAACGGCCTATGGATATTCTGTATTTGAGTATGAGATACGTCCTACCTTAGACCTCAAGCAGGAGATTATTTCAAGAGGTAATGATATGAAAGTTATTTATCCGGAGTATTTTCGTAATGAGATAAAGGAAATGATAATTGAATTGTGGAATAGATATAAGTAAATATTATCAGGTTGCAATACATATTTTAACATTTCCATAGAACTCTCTATTCAGTAGAGAATAAATAGTTCTCTTTGCTAAAGAGCCTTTCCTTTTAATAGGTACTATAAAATATTTTCCATTTTATAATTTATAGAGTAAAGAAGATTATGAAAGAAAAGAATCAAGTAGTGCCCGATGAGGTATTAAACAAGGAGTTTCTCAGCCAGTTCAAGACAGAAGCCGATGTGAGCAAGTTTCAGAGGCAGTTGCATACGCAGGTATTGGAGAAAATGCTCGAGGACTAAATGGAAAAACAACGACACTGTCCAAAATTTTGTGTAAATGGAAACAGGATTCAGATTCAGCTGTAATTTTGTTCTTATATCTGAAAAAACATTCGCACATAGTGCCATACGTACCGGTTACCAATAACTGACAGCACGCATCATTTTCCGTTCAGTATCTTCATAGCTATATCCATATACCGTGTGATGTCGGTCGTAATCTCACGATTATATACATCGCAACGCTTACGACCCAGGCGCACGACAATGGCATCCAAGTCGGGAATAGCGATAATGTATTGCCCCAGCATACCACGCATGTAAGGGCAACACATACCGTGATAATCCATCACCCACGTCTGAAAACCATAATAGCTGAGTGAATCCCTACCCCACTGGTCTTTCAGGTACGAAGTGGAACGCATCAGTTCGTCCATATAGGCTTCGGAAACCAGTTGACGGCCGTGCCAATTGCCACGATGCAACAGGAGGCTTCCGAAACGGGCTACATCGCGGGCCGTGGTATGGAAGCAACAGAAGGCTTTTTCGTCACCGTCTTTTTTGTCCAGCAACCAATAGGCATCCCGTTCAGCCTGCATCGGACGCCAGAGCTTCTCTTCGGCATAGTCGCTTAGTGTTTGCCCGGTGGCTGCCTCAATGACGAAAGCTAACAATTGCGTCTCACCACTACGGTAGGAATATTGCACGCCGGGACGGTCAACTACCTCCAGGCCCGTCACCAGGTCATAAAGATCGTTGCCGTAATAACCGTGCGTTGTGACAGAAAAGAGTGAAGCATACGCCTCATCCCACGCCATGCCGCCACTCATGGTCAGCAAATGTCGCAAGGTGACGTCTGCCTGCATTCCTTTTGTATAGGCAGGTATGTAGCGCGATACGGGGTCGTCCAGACTGTGAATCTTTCCTTCGTCAAGAGCAATACCTGCCAGCAGTCCCACAATGGTTTTTGTAGCAGAATAAATGTTTGAAGTCAGTGTGTCATTCCACCCGTCACGGTAACTTTCGAAGACGATGCTGTCACGACGGATAACGAGGAAGGACACGGTGCGCAGGCTGTCCAGATAGTACGCATCCTTCTCCGTCAGTTGGTAACGGTTATAATCAGCAGAAAGGGACCAATGCCACACATCGTCAGGATTGTGGTGTACCGTATGCCGGTGAAAGGTTTCCAGGTCGTCGATGACGGGCATCCAATGAATGAGTGCCTGACGGGCGTAGTAGGGCAACGAAGCATACACCACACCTATTACCACTACCAGAGCGATGAGCAGGCGAAGAATGTTTTTCTTTTTTGTTTTCATAAAATATACATTCTGCAACAAACCCTGCTACACATCATTTCTTTGCAGATTCTTTTTATCGTATGCCTGCCCCCTAGGCACAAGATAGAGGAACATCACACAATCATCCACTATCTGCACATGAAAACTGAAAAAGGCACGGTAACTACCTATCCTCAGACGGTAAATGAAGTCATAATCCACCAGTTTCTTGCAATCCGTCAGTTCCTCGATATTTTCAGCATCCATCACCTCCTGAACCGCTTCACGTACCGACTCCAGCACCTTTCCGGAAAGTTTACGGACAGCCTTCTCAAACTCCTTTGAAAACTCTACCCTCATTTTTCAACCACTCCCAGCCAGTCCATAAAATCTTTGCGCTCCTTACCATCTAACTTGATCTTCCCGTCCGGATAGTTTTCTGACAGATAACGGTAAGCCTCGCTATCGTCATATTCTTCTGCGGTCTTGTCAAGCAGATTCTCAATCAACTTTTTCAGGTTTGTCCCCTGTCGGGCTGCCATAACTGAAAGTGCCTTAAAGGTATCTTCTTTCAAATCAATAATCTTTCTTCGATGTGTAACTGTTGCTTCCATAATTTCCCTTTTTCGCAAAGATACGAAATATATACGATATATATGGTATATACAAATTCATTTTTATAGAAGCCATTTTATTCGTACCTTTGCCCCACAATAAAAACGAACTCAATATTTCACCATGATACATTCCTTACACACCCCGACTGATGGCATCGCCTTGCCGAAAGCCTTCACCTTTCCTTTCCACTACACCCCTCACCCGCTCACCCGACTGGCGGCCGACGAGGTGCGTCAGTATCTGCTCACACGGGATGACTGGCAAGAGGAACTTCGTCAGGGAAAAATGTTCGGGGTACTGGTAATAAAGGATACCGAAGGGAAACTGGGTTACCTAGCCGCTTTTTCGGGTAACCTGGCCGGAAGCAACCACCATGCGTTTTTCGTTCCGCCGGTGTACGACCTCCTGCAACCCGACGGATTTTTCCGCATTGAGGAAGCGGAGATTTCCGGCATCAACCACCGGATTGCCGCCATGGAAGCCAGCGAAGCATACTGCTTGGCTCGGGAGGAATGGAAGAAGGCGGAAGAAGAGGCACAAGCCACGCTGGCTTCTGAAAAACAGAAACTGAAAGAGGCGAAAACCCTCCGTGAACAACGTCGGAAAGAAGGCGTTTCACCCGAAGAAGCGGAAGCGATGTCGCGCGAAAGCCAGTTTCAAAAAGCGGAGTTCAAACGGTTGGAACGGAGATTGAAAGAGAAGGTACAAGCGGCCGGAGAGGCTTTTCAAGCACTCGAGCAGGAGATTCAGACCTTGCGCCACGAACGGAAAACTCGTTCGGCGGCTCTCCAGTTGCGTCTGTTCGCCCAGTTCCGCATGCTCAACGCACGAGGGGAAGTGAAAGATTTATGCGAAATTTTCCGCTCCACTCCGCAAAAGACACCGCCGGCCGGTGCAGGAGAATGCGCACTCCCTAAATTGCTTCAGTATGCTTACCTGCATCAGCTCCAGCCATTGGCTATGGGTGAATTCTGGTGGGGCATGTCACCCAAGGATGAAATTCGCCGCGAAGGACATTTCTATCCGTCGTGCAAAGGGAAATGTGAACCGATTCTGAAACACATGCTCGTGGGACTGGACGTGGAACCGAACCCGCTGGAGGAGGATGTGCACCGCCAGACAGCACTGGAGATTCTCTACGAGGATGAGTGGCTGGTGGTGGTACACAAACCGGCAGGCATGCTTTCCGTACCGGGCAAGAATGACCTCGACTCCATTCTCCAGCGCTTGCACAATCTTTATCCCAAGGCCACCGGTCCGCTTATCGTACACCGGCTGGACATGGCTACCTCCGGCCTGCTGCTCGCAGCCAAAACGAAGGAGGTACACAAGGAGCTTCAGGCACTTTTCGAAACGCGTCTTATCCAAAAGCGTTATACGGCCCTGTTGGAAGGAGAACTGGAAACTGACGAGGGTATCATCGACCTGCCCATCTGTCCGAACCCGATGGATCGTCCGCGCCAGATGGTGAGCCGGGAGTATGGCAAACGGGCGGTCACCTCCTATCGGGTACTGGAACGCAAGAACGGAAAAACACGGGTCACATTCTATCCGCATACGGGACGTACCCATCAGCTCCGTGTACATGCTGCCCATCCGGAGGGATTGAACCATCCGATTGTAGGTGATGACCTCTACGGTCAGCCGTCCGACCGTCTGTATCTGCATGCCGCCGCGCTGGAGTTCGTACATCCGGTGACTGGAGAAAAACTACACATCGTAAAAGAAGCTGATTTCTAATAAGTTACAAATTTCCTCTTTTCTCTCAAAAAAACGCCTTTGCGTTTAAAAGAAAACGCAAGTACGTTTAAGGTAAAACGCACTTGCGTTTCATGTCAAATGTACTTGCGTTTGAACCAAAACGCACTTGCGTTTTTCTGGCTGACAAAAAGCGACACATAACTGACAGATTTTTCAGTGTAAAAGCATCACAAAATGACAATTCGTCAGGTTTTTATTCTTTACAAGCTGTGGCAAAGAATTTGAATTAAACTAAGCGTCGCAAGCAGGCCTGCAAGCATACAGGACGGGCTGCGACAAACGAAATGAAAATAATAAGAAACCACAACTAATAACGAGAAAGGAGACCATTTATGAACTTTAACAACTTTACAATCAAATCGCAAGAGGCAGTGCAGGAAGCGGTAAATTTGGTACAGAGCCGTGGACAGCAGGCCATCGAGCCGGAACATTTGATGGCAGGTTTGCTGAAGGTGGGCGAAAATGTAACGAACTTCATTTTCCAGAAACTCGGCATAAACGGCCAGCAGATAGAAACCGTACTCGACAGACAAATTGCCTCACTGCCGAAAGTTTCAGGTGGGGAAGCTTACCTGAGCCGAAGCGCCAACGAGGTGTTGCAGAAAGCCTTGGAAGTATCTAAGGAACTGGGTGATGAATATGTGTCACTGGAAGCCTTGTTGCTGGCACTGCTGAACGTGAAAAGTACGGTGGCCACCATCCTGAAAGATGCAGGCCTTACCGACAAGGAACTGCGGGCTGCCATTCAGGAACTGCGTCAGGGACAGAAAGTCACCTCACAGTCGAGTGAAGATACCTATCAGTCATTAAACAAATATGCCATCAACCTGATTGAAGCTGCACGAAGCGGAAAACTTGACCCGGTTATCGGCCGTGACGAGGAAATCCGACGGGTATTGCAGATTTTGAGCCGACGTACGAAGAACAATCCGATTCTGATTGGTGAACCGGGTACGGGTAAGACGGCTATCGTAGAGGGACTGGCACAACGAATCCTGCGTGGAGATGTGCCGGAAAACTTGAAGAACAAGCAGCTGTTCTCACTGGATATGGGTGCGCTAGTAGCAGGTGCCAAATACAAAGGTGAATTTGAGGAACGTCTGAAATCGGTTATCAACGAAGTGACGAAGTCCGACGGAAACATCATCCTCTTTATCGATGAAATCCACACGCTGGTGGGTGCCGGAAAAGGGGAAGGTGCCATGGATGCCGCCAACATTCTGAAACCGGCCCTGGCCCGTGGCGAACTGCGGAGCATCGGTGCCACTACCCTCGATGAATACCAGAAGTATTTCGAAAAGGATAAGGCATTGGAACGTCGTTTTCAGACAGTCATGGTAGACGAACCGGATACGGCCAGCTCTATCTCCATCTTGCGTGGACTGAAGGAGCGCTACGAGAACCACCATCAAGTGCGTATCAAAGACGAAGCCATCATCGCGGCAGTGGAACTGAGCAACCGTTACATTTCCGACCGTTTCTTGCCGGATAAGGCCATCGACCTGATGGATGAAGCGGCTGCCAAACTGCGTATGGAGCGTGATTCGCTTCCGGAAGAACTGGATGAAATCGAACGTCGGCTGAAGCAGCTCGAAATTGAACGTGAGGCTATCAAGCGTGAAAAGGACGAGGCTAAACTGGCTCAACTGAACAAGGAGATTGCAGAACTGAAGGAACAGGAGACTTCTTACAAGGCTAAATGGCAGAGTGAGAAAGAACTGGTGAACAAGATTCAGCAGAACAAGAAGGAAATCGAACAACTGAAGTTTGAAGCCGACAAGGCAGAGCGTGAAGGTGATTACGGACGTGTAGCTGAAATCCGCTACGGAAAGCTTCAGGCACTGGAGAACGAAATCAAGTCTATCCAGGAAGATCTGAAGAAGAAGCAGGGTGACAGCGCTTTAATCAAGGAAGAGGTAACGGCTGAAGACATCGCCGATGTAGTTTCTCGCTGGACGGGCATACCGGTAAGCAAGATGCTGCAAAGCGAAAGAGAGAAGCTGCTTCACCTGGAAGATGAGCTGCACAAGCGGGTTATCGGACAGGACGAAGCCATCGAAGCCGTGGCTGATGCCGTACGCCGTAGCCGTGCCGGACTGCAAGACCCGAAACGTCCGATTGGTTCATTCATCTTCTTGGGTACGACGGGTGTAGGTAAGACCGAACTGGCCAAGGCACTGGCAGAATACCTGTTCGATGATGAATCGCTGATGACGCGTATCGACATGAGTGAGTATCAGGAAAAGCATACCGTGTCACGTCTGATTGGTGCGCCTCCGGGATACGTAGGTTACGATGAAGGTGGTCAGCTTACTGAAGCCGTACGCCGGAAACCGTATTCTGTCGTGCTGTTCGATGAAATCGAAAAGGCTCATCCGGATGTGTTCAACATTTTGTTGCAGGTATTGGACGACGGACGTCTGACCGACAACAAGGGACGTACGGTGAACTTCAAGAACACCATCATTATCATGACTTCTAACTTGGGCAGTGCCTACATTCAGAGTCAGTTCGAGAAGATTAACGACCAGAACCATGACCAGATTGTAGAAGAGACCAAGAAAGAGGTGATGAACATGCTGAAGAAGACCATCCGTCCGGAATTCCTGAACCGTATTGACGAGACCATCATGTTCCAGCCGCTGAACAAGCCGCAAATCGAACAGATTGTCCGCTTGCAAATCAACGGTATCCGGAAGATGCTGGAAGGCAATGGAGTGACTTTGCAGATGACAGATGCAGCTGTCGACTTCCTGGCCACTGCAGGTTACGATCCTGAATTCGGTGCACGTCCGGTAAAACGTGCCATCCAGCGCTACTTGCTGAACGATTTGTCAAAGAAGCTTCTGTCACAAGAAGTGAACCGCGAAAAACCGATCATCGTAGAACGCGAAGGAGATGCATTGAAATTCCGCAACTAAGTCAGCGGGGTTTCCCTATCTTCTATATAAAAACAAACCCTCCGCAGGGATTTCCTCAAAAGGATACCTGCGGAGGGTTTTTGTTTGTCTGTATATGATATGAATTCTTTCGAATCAGGGTATCGTCATGCGCTTCAACTCATCCAGCGTGCCGTTGAACACATTCAAATCTACATCCTCACGGATGCCCGGCAAACGTCCCACATCGGTATGCTGCCAGAAACGCCACTGCCCTTTGTATTCCACCGAGTCGGCATAATAATGGGCTATCCAATACGGATATGAGTTGAAAACGGAATCGTTCAGGTAACGGGTCTTAAATTTATAAGAGGTATAGAGAATCGGTTTTACCCGATAATAATCTTCGATTTTATCCAACCAGACTTTCAAGTCGCGGCGAAGCTTTTTCTCATCTTCTCCCCTCACCTCGATGTCGAGCACCGGAGGCAAATCGCCCGATTCCAGTTTCACGGAGCGGATAAAGAAATCGGCCTGACGGGAAGCGTCTGTCTTGGGATTGTAAAAATGATAGGCTCCGCGGATAAATCCGTGCTTGCGGGCCTCATCGAAATTATGGATAAAGGCTGTATCGCTGAAATCACCTCCCTCGGAAGCTTTCATAAATACGAAACGTACAGGAAAAGGGGCTGTCTGGGTTTTCTGCAGTTCACTCCAGTCTATCTGTCCCTGATGGTGGGACACATCGAAACCGTGCACTTCAAATCCGTATGGCAGACATACCCCGTATGCTTTCATGCCATAGCAGGGTTTCCATCGGTAGGCGTACGGACGAATAAAGAAATAATAAAAACAGATGACAAAACAGGCTCCAATGAAACCGAGCAGCAGGTAATAACACCACGAAGGCATCTGCCACCGACGGATGGTCTTCTTCCCTTTGGAAGTCCTGCCCGACGTTCTTCCGGAAGCGGTCTTCTTACTGCCTGTCGCTTTTCGGGTCGCAGGACGCTTGCGGGTAGTTTTTTTCACGGGCTCGTTCACCGCGAGAATGGGTGATTTCTTTGTCATCTTAACTAAAAGTTTATAGAGAATTTCAACAGATGTACCGGCAGAACCGGTTGAGCTTGTTTCAACAAATAGCGAAGAATCCGGCCCTCTTTCGGTCGGCCTGATTCTTCGCTAAATTAATTTTCCTATAGAAAGTTCCCTTCCGGGAATTCAGGAATCAAATTATTTTGCCTGTTCGTACTGCAGAGTCTTAGTCGGCTGGTCGCAAACTTCTGTAGGACCGAAGTACTGGATAGGACCCGGATAAACGTAAGCAGTTTCCTTAGCCCAAGTGTCACGTACGGCAGCAAATGCCTTGAACGGAGCACCATCCAGTTTCACCAGTGCTTTCTGGATAACCGGTTTCATTTCACCGTGACGACGTTCCATGTTCATCATCATAGTGATAGGCACACCACCTGCAATCCATTCTGCAGCAGGAGCTGTAGTGTTACGTACAGAAGACATGTAACCAGTCTTACCGTTAGCAATCAACATAGATGCAGTGTAACCCAATGAGTAGCAGTAGTCAGCATCGAAGTTAGAAGGAGCAGCGCAACGTCCTTCGTAACCGAAGAAGTGGTGCTGAGCAGCAAACTTACCTACGAACTTGCCTTCTTCTTTCCATGCAGCCAGCTTAGTAGCTACCATTTCAGACAGCAGCTTTTCAGTTTCAATCAAAGAAACCTGTACGTTTCCGTGCGGGTCACGGTCAAGCGACAACTGACGAGCTACGCCTTCCGGCAAAGAAGCATAGATAGCAGCATTTTCAGGAGACAACTTGCTGATAATATAATCACGCTGTTTAGAACGCTTGATGCTGTTGAATTCTTCACCGTTAGCAGCCAGGAAGTCGTTCAATTCAGCAATCAGACGCTTCATAGCAGGGATAAATTCAATCAAACCTTCCGGAATCAATACGGTACCGAAGTTGTTACCAGCAGCAGCACGGTCAGCAACTACCTGAGCGATATAAGTAACAATGTCATCCAAAGACATGTTCTTAGCTTCTACTTCTTCTGAGATGATACAGATGTTCGGCTGAGTTTGCAAAGCACATTCCAGTGCGATGTGAGAAGCTGAACGTCCCATCAACTTGATGAAGTGCCAGTATTTACGAGCTGAGTTACAATCGCGTTCGATGTTACCGATAACTTCTGAGTAAGTCTTGCAGGCAGTATCGAAACCGAATGAAGTTTCAATCATGTCGTTCTTCAAGTCACCGTCGATAGTCTTCGGGCAACCGATTACCTGCACGCCATAGTTCTTAGCAGCATAGTATTCAGCCAATACACAAGCGTTTGTGTTAGAATCGTCTCCACCGATAATTACCAGCGCCTTGATACCCAGTTCTTTCAAGATTTCATATCCTTTTTCGAACTGTTCTTCTTTTTCCAGTTTGGTACGTCCTGAACCGATAATATCGAAACCACCAGTGTTACGGTATTCATCGATGATATCAGCTGTCAGTTCCATATAGTTGTGGTCAACCAAACCGCCAGGACCCAGGATAAAACCGTACAATTTGTTAGCCGGGTTCAGTTTCTTGATACCGTCGAACAAACCTGAGATTACGTTGTGGCCACCAGGAGCCTGTCCACCAGACAAGATTACGCCGACGTTCATCGGAGCAAATTCTTTAGCTTCACCTTCCACAAACTGAATCAACGGCATACCGTATGTGTTCGGGAACAGCTTCTTGATTTCTTCCTGATCGGCTACAGACTGAGTCGGTTCGCCTTCCTTAGCTACTACAGCACCAGTCAACGCTTTCGGCAATTTCGGCTGGTAAGCAGCTCTTGCGATTTGTAATGCACTTTTTGTCATAATTGTTATTTTTATAAAGGTGTATGAATTAATCTTTATTGTTGCTGTGCAAATTTCGTATTTTTTTTGCAAATATGAAAGAAAGCCGGCATTTTTAGCCGCATCTAGCTTCTTTTCTCTTCTTCTACCCTTGCCTTGATACGCTCCAGCAGGCGCAGACATCCCTGCAGACGCGGATTCTCATGACACACGTAGGCCTGCATGATTAACCGGTGCACGGTTTCTTTGACATCGGGTATATAGACAGCCTTGTCCAGTTGCATCTCTGCCGGAAATTCGGCCTGCTCTGCCCAGGCTTTCAGCTCGTCTACTTCTTCAATGGTATATACATTCTTGTCCATATAATAGATGATATTAAAAGGGATAACCTACTGCAAAATGAAACGCGAAGTCGCGCTTGAAATCAGGAGAGATAATCGGATAACGGTCGCGTCCGGTGTACATCGGATTGATAGCCTTCATACCTCCGTCGAAACGGATAATCAGGAAGTCCAGGTCGAAACGCAATCCTAATCCGTAGGCCACGGCCAGCTGTTTATAGAAACGGTTGAACTTGAAAAGTCCTTCGGGCTGCATTTCCCGATTTCGGATGGTCCACACATTTCCGGCATCCACAAATGCCGCACCGTTCAGTTTCCAGAACAAATGGGTACGATACTCCAGGTTCAGGTCGAGCTTGATGTCACCGGTATGGTTCACATAATCCAGACTGTTGCTGTCGCCACGGTAACCGCCCGGTCCCAGCGAACGGACACTCCATCCACGCACACTGTTGGCACCTCCAGAAAAATAGAGTTTTTCAAATGGAAGGCTCTTGGAATTTCCGTACGGAACGGCCACCCCTACCCCCACATGGAACACCAAGGCATTACGGTCGTCAATCATGAAATTCTTGGCATAATCGAAATCCGTCTTTACATACTGCGCAAAACTGATATTGGCCATCTGATATGCCTCCCCGTTCTTCGGACTACCATTAATCATCCGTGAAAACAAATACAACAAGTTGCCCGACTCTTCAATATTGAAACGGATAGAATAAGAATTGCGTTGCGATGTCTTCAATGTAGTAGCACCCGAACTATTATAAGTATAAGTATAGCCCAGACGCACAATAAACAAGTCTTCATAGCTATAACGCAGTAATGGATTCCTTTCGTCCATATAGTCTAGGTATTCACGAAAAGTTTCCGAACGATAGGGCATGTAAATATAATTCAAGTCGAACACATCAAAACGATGGGTCGCTCCACGCTTTCCCCAACGGTAACTCCAGGCCGCAGAAGCCACAGTACGCTCAAACTCCGGACGAATCTGCCAGTTGTATTTTACCGTTACCTCAGAAGTAGCACGGCTACGACGACGGAAATCAGACGACAGGAAAGGAAACATAAATTCCGGGAAGCTCAAGCTGGTTTCTACCCCGTATTCCAGGTAGTTGCTGTTGGCATATCCTTCCAGTCCTGTAACCGCTTCGTATGCCCCACGCAGCTTAATGGTAAAGGTTTCAGAACCCTTAAACAAGTTCCGGTGGGAATAAGCTACGGAAGCTGCAGCACCCAAGTCGCCCGCCGAGTTGGTACCTTCAAATTCAAAAGAAAGCGACTTGTTCTTGTTTCGGGTAAGCATGACGTACGCATCCAGATAAGCCGAATCAGCCTCCAACTCTTCACGAAAACGGATGTTGGAATATTTCAGGATGTTCAGTCGCCCCAAAGCAGAATAAGTATTCTGCACATCGCGATTACGATACAGTTTTCCAGATTGCAAATAATTATAATCACTGATTACCTGCGGACGCAAGAACAACTTATCCTTATAAAAAAAATTCACTCCTCCCGAGCGAAGAGAATCCACTCCTTTCAAGCTCTCGGAAGTCAGCTCTGCAAAGTCCACATCGAACATAAAATCAACGTTGCGAATATAATACTGACGATGCTGTGAAGGAGGGTCTTCCTTCTTTCGCTGATAAGGATGGAGTTGCATAATCAAGTCGACATTGCGCGAGTTACGCATGGTATCGACCTGATACGTAATAAAATCTTTGTTGAAACGATAATAGCCCCGGTTCTGAAGATACTGTGTAATGCGGTCACGTTCTTGATCAAGTTTGTTTACGTCAAGACGAGAACCGGCCTTCAGATAAGAACGGGCTGAATCAGCCATCAGGTAATCATGTATCTGGTAGTCGGCAATATCGTATGCCACATGCGAAATCAGGTAAGGCTCACCGGAATGAATCTGATAACCGACCTTGATTTTTTTCCCCTTCACCTGAGTGTACATACTCACCTGACCGCTCATGTATCCCATGTTGCGCACCGCCTGTTCTATCTGCAAGCGGGTTTCTTCCGCCAGGTTCGGGTCATAAATACGGGGAGCGTCTCCCATGCGGTACAAGAAACGGTTAATCCACTTTGTAGAATCCTTTCCAGCTGCTCCGTAAATATACATAGGGAGTTTCACCAGACTGAACCACTTGGCATTGGGTGTCTGGCGAAGATACATATTCATCTGCGAAGGCTTGATTTCCTTGTTATCTGATTCTACTTTTACGTTATCCAGAAGATAGTGTCCCTCAGGAATGAATTTACTGACCGAACATCCGCTCAGAAAAAGCAGCAGGACAAGCAGGCCGATATAGATACGGGGGATTATCTTCATACAAACTGAAACTATATGCAAAATTTTATATGCAAAGATAGGCAATATTAAAAATATCTTCTTAGACATTAAATACTCATCTATCTTTCAACAAGTTATCTAAAACCAAATCTTCTAGTGTAAAACATACGTAAAACAAGTGCTTGAATTCGTCATTTTACCAGCATTATCACGCACAAAGATACAATATTTTTTACGATTCCTGCAACACATAATTTATAGCTTCTTTGGTCGCTTTTTCTCTTTCTTCCTCCAACTCAGAAGATAATCTGCTTATCAAGTCCATGTCTCCGGTAACAGCTTCCATACGAGTCCCCTCTTTGTCGGCAATAATGAGTTTATAATGCCCGTATCCGATGAACTTTTTAAATAAGGTATATTGCTGCTGTGTCATAAGAAAGCGTTTTACAGCGGGAAAAGAAAACGACCCACTGACCCGTTGCGTTACATATTCTTGAGTCGAATACAGTGATGCCATTAAGCTACCACACGGGAGTGAGCCGTATATGATGAAGCAACTGGCAAATATGTATTGTCAGTTGCTCAACGACCGAAACACATGTTTCGACTCAAATAAAATATGTAACGCAATACAAAGATGGGGATTTTATCTGGAAAAAACAAAGCCCCTTCCGGAATAATCCGGAAAAGGCTTATATTGAGTTTAAGAATAATCTGGCGAGGTGAAGCCTATTCCTTCTATTTTGTTATGAAGATGATTATTATCACAATTATTTTTATATTCCCAAATTCTTCTTTAATGCCAAAGTAAATTCTTTCATTCTATTAAGCATATCTTTATCATGGCCTGCTTCAATCATCTGTGCTTCAGTTTTCATAATAATAGACTCGGCGGATTTTAAATGAGAAACAAACTCATCTGTTTTTTTTATATCTTCCATAATCTTATTACAAGCCCTTTCTGTTGCATGCGAGTTTAATCGTAAGATTTCTTTACCACAAACAATGTATTTATAAACCATTAGCAACTGATAGCGATAATGTTTAATTTTTTCTGGAAGTTTCTTTTTTCGAATAGCTTGATCAATGTTAAATAATGTCCAAGCACTAGTATAATAAGCGCAAGGAACATGATTATCAAGAAACACTTTATCTTTTTTAGCAGCAAGAAGCTCACCATAATATCGATGTGTACTTTGAGGTTCATCAAGAAACATACTCACAACAGAAAGAAGCTGACTTGCTAATGTAATAATAAGATAAGAAGGAACCGCTACCCCGTTATAAATGCTATATTCCCTTGGACGTCGTTCGTAGTAAAGACGTTTTTTATCCTTAAAAGTATCATAATAATTTTGAAGTTTTTTATGAAAAGGCTTCAACGATTCGAATGCTTCTATTTTAACTTCTGTCTGTCTATTTGTGGATTTTATAACATCATTTATTACTTCTGAATTTTCAGTACATATAATTTTTACCGGAAGATAAATATTGGTTTTAATGTTTTTGCCATATTTATATATAACATTGCTTGTTTGACACCCATTTACAATTTGGAAATCTGACATTTCAAATTCTTCTCCAATGTGTTTAAGAGATTTTGTTACAATAGTAACACCGTTATTTAAAATTGGGAATTGAACATTTCTATCACTATTTTCCAGTGTTTTTCTAATATCATTATTAACAGGATTATTCCCTAAAAAACCTCGAACATTATCATAGAATAATGAATTTTGTAATTTCCCTTCGCTATCAGTAATTAACGATAAATAGTCTTGAATAGATACTAATCCAAGAAAAGCCTGCTCAACATCTCTAATTTTAGGAAACGGCAAACACTTTGCAACATTAATTTTTTTAGTGATTGTATTGCTAATTTCCTTATAAGTAACTTGAAGCCTATCACAATCACGAGGAATGAATTCTACTCGTGAAAACATATTTAAGCTTTTGATATTGTCTTTGATATTTTCTATTGTTTGGCAAAGATAGTCATCGTCCGTCCATTTTCCAGTAGTAACATAATAGACAAAGCATTCGGGTTCTTTTTTGAAATTTAAAGCTTTACTATAAATATAAGAAATAATCTCACTGTATTTTTTTATCTGTTTATTACCCTTACTAACATTGCCATTACATATACTGCAAACTCCAGCACCAGTTTTCATCATTTCACCTGCGTCAAAGGAAGCTGATGTTTTAGCTTGAACAAAAATAAAAGTGGCTGAAAAAGGCTGATTCCCAATCACTTCTTTAGCTTGTTCTAAATCTGATATGTATTTATCCTCATCAATATAGATAGCAATTCCATCTATTCCATAGTCTCCCCCTGCTCCAGTATGAACTACTTCATGCATTTGTACATCGTTCCGATATGCTTCAGGAAGATGCTTTGAAATTACGCAATAATTAGCAAAATATTCAAACACTGTAGAATCATTGGGAATTTCAATATTGAAATCTTTCTTGTAATTGTCGATAAAACTTTGTAAAATTCTATCCATATTCTTACTATTTAATTACTATATATTTTAAACGTATTTGCAAATGTAATGAAAAGTCGAGAAATTATAATAGTTTAATAGTTAAATCTATGGCATTCACATTCAATAAACTTTTAGTTATTTGAAATTTATTATAATCAAATCTGCAAATAATATAGTTTGCAACTATTATTACAAAGTATTAATCCCCGACTACCATATGGTAGATGGGGATACATTTGTTAGTATTAAGCCACAACCTTTGTTATTACAAAACAAAGATATTATTTCTTTCTGGGCTTGTACACCAAACAACAGACAATTATTAAAGCTGCGGTTAAAATTAGTCCGAAAGCCCATCCTCCAAGCTCAAGTTTCATCTGCTGCCATCGGGTCAACTCTTTTTCTACTGGGTAAGGTACTTTTTCCTTTTTGGAAACAACCACTTCCTTCGCTGAAAGGTAAACCGTATCCGGCTGAGTTTTCATCTTCGCCAGTAGATTACCCAGACTGTCAATGGTAAGCTGCGCCTGAGCGTTCTTGCTGTTAGCTATATCTAGCCAGTTCAGTACGACCTTCCCGTTTTCATCACATTCCAATAATGCCCGGATGGTGGCGCTGTCTGGCGGTAACTGAACTTCCACCAGCTTCTCCACTACGATACTATCGGCATAACTTTCTACTGGAACATATTTTATCGTCCGGCAGGAGCAAACAAAAAACAAGCACATAAAAGGAGCCAGCGTAATGCACCGGCTCACTTTACCCATTATGTAGTCGTATAACTTCATGGCTTCACAACGATTTCAGGGATAAATGGATATTCCGCACGGACATCGAAGCAAGGACACATCTTTGTCCACTCTTCAGGTTCTACGATACCATCACCGTCCAGGTCAGGCGATGTGTCACGATGCCCCAACACCTCGACAATCTGGTACTTTGCACACAATTCCTTAATCAGCTTTTCCAGCGCCTTTTTCTGTTCCGGCGTTCGGGTGTCAGCTGCCTTACCGTGCGCATCCAGACCGCCCACATAGCAGATACCGATTGAATGTTTGTTGTACGACACACCTGAGAATCCCTTGCTATTACAGTGCGCCCCGTCAATAGTGAGCGAACGACCAACTTCTACCGTACCATCCAGCCGGATAACGTAGTTGTACCCAATACACTGAAAGCCACGGGATACGTGCATCTGATTAATCTCCTTTTTACCTATGTCCTGCCCAGCTTTTGTGGCCGAGCAGTGAATTATTATTGAATCTATTTTGTTCATAATAAAATTACATCTATATTTGTGGAGTTCTACCAATGGTAGGATGGTTAATAAAAAAATTTATTACAAGGAGTGCAGTGGCACTCCTATTTTATTTTTTGTCCTTTGTCACCTCCTCCAGTATTTCACCTGCTGTACTATACTTCTTTTTGATATAACCGACCAGCAGCCGCTTAATGGAAACCTTGTTCTTGATTCCATGTATATCACAGATATGGTCAGCAATACTGTCAAACTCAAATATGAATGCCAGTCCAAGCCCGCACATGGCTGAAATCGTATAGCTGCATATCCCAATCGGCTGAAGGATGGATATACCCAGCATGAACCCAACAACAAGGTATGAATTATACTCAATGAACTTGCACACGGTACGTCGGCCAGCACGGGAAAAGCGGAAATCCTCGCCCCGTTTAACCACGCTGTCGATGATTCCCAGAACAAAGTCGGCCACAATCATCACAACGATAAAAGCCAGCATCCAACGAAGCTCAAACACCACATTCTTAATTTCTCCTATAAAGGAGTAAGCCCCGGCAACCAAAAGCTGCGGGGCTATGATGGTAATCAGATTCTGCATCACTCCTTATTTACCTTACCACCGAACAACCTGGACAGCCATTCACTTGTTACAACCGACACGATACCAGTAGATGCCAGGGCGACAAACAACGCATCAATCACCACAACCCAGACGCTTGCATCTGCCGGAGGGAAACCGAGATTCATCCACCAACTGAAGAAGGTAACGATTACACCAACTACAGCAGTTACCCACATAGTCACCCACTTATTCATAGGATTGGATAGCTTCGAAGCGATAAATCCTACTACAGCAGGAACCACGACCGTAACAAGCCCGGTGAAGCTGGCAAATCCGGTCAGGAACTCCGGAACGGAAGGTTCTACACTAACGGAAGTCTCCTCGAAAACACTCACTACGCACATCAGCAGTGCGACCATCATGAAAACGAATCTTTTCATCTTACTAAGGTTTAGATTAAACAAAAATGCCCACAAGCGCATCCCCGTTTCAGGAACATACTCATGGGCGTAACTACTATTTCACACACAAAACTACTCATTTACCATCCTTTTTCAGCGAAGATAAACAAGTTAAAAACGAACAAAGAATAAAAGGTTTCAAATCGACTGACAGCTCTTGTCAGCAAGTCAGTAGAAAACGGGTAGAAACAGACAGCTAGTACCCTTGTTTCTACCTATTTTCTACTATGACCTGAACATATAGCATAATACCTTGATTTTATGGAATTGCGCAAGTTCCGGCAGAACTTAGGACGGCCGGACTTACCATCAGCTTCCTGAATGAGTCCGAGGACACTGAGAAATGGGAGTTCAGCGGAGGTTCTTGGAGTAAAAATAAATTTACAAAGGTTGGAGGTAAAGAATTAATATATTGTGAAACTATAAGCAAAAACAGTTTGTCTACTTTCAATAAAATTAGTAGCATGTTTTTATTTAAAAGTATAGGGACGTATGAAGCACAATCAGTACAAGATGGGTATTTAAACGAAGATGGAAGTGTCTCCACCTCCACAAGAAGAGGAATAACAGATTTCATAGAGGTCTCTAACATTTCAGCGATAAGATTACTAAGTGGTTTTGCAAGTATTGCTGATGCGAAATTCACTTATGCTGTATTATATGATGCTTCAAAGAATATAATATCAGCGATTAAATACTCTACAGCTTTAGATGATTTACAAGCTGATATATTTATACCAGATGGAGTTAAATATATAAGATTAACAATCTCAAGTAAAGATATAAGTGCTCAATACTCAAAATTAAATCTGACAAGTATGTCAGAAGAACTTAATAAAAAAATTACTATTGAGAAAGTTCAAAGTGTTTTTGACGGGTTATCGGATAAAGGAAAAGAATTGTCATTGCCATCAATACAGGATGGATTCTTTAATAAAGACGGTTCAATTTTACCAAATACATCTTATAATAGAGGGATTACAGATTACCTTGATGTTTCAACGTGTTCTTCAATTATAATTGGAAGTGGGGTTTCTTCAATAGCAAATGGAGGAAATGCTTATGGATGTTTATATGATTCTAATAAAAAATTCATAAGAGCTTTAATTTATGGGAAAGCTACAGAAATTCCAGAGAGTACATTGGTATCCGTTTTAGATGCCAGTTTTATAAGATTGATCTTGTCAGATAAATCAATTGATGCGAAAGTATATATAGGAAGCATAAAATCATTAATATCTTTTAAAGATATTATCCAGATGTCTATTATAAATTCACTATCGCTTCCATTTGGTAAAAAGGATAATGGATACCTAAATTCTGATGGCTCTATTGCAGAAAATACCGTAGCAGATAGAGGCGTAACAGACTTTATACCAGTAGAACCTAATTCTTCCATTTATTTAAAAAGTGGTGCGTTTGGAACTCCTGCTACAGGTAACTGTTATGGACTTATTTATAGAAATGATAAATCTGTATTAAGTGTATTATCAGATGATAAAAGTCAAGAAATTATTAATAGAAAAATCAATATACCTGAAGATGGATATTATGTAAGATTTACGCAACAAGATTATAACATACCTGTTATAATATCATTTGGAGATAATTTATCACTATCAAATGATTGCAAAAATAAGGGTAAAAGTATAGGAGTCTTTGGTGGATCATTATCCGTTAATCCGGAATCAGAAACAGCAAAATCTATATGGAAGAAAATGTTAGGGGTAACTGTGACTACTTATGGAGTAGGAGGTGCTGGTTTCTCTTCACTGCAGGGAACAAGTATTCAACAACAAGTAGATGGAGCAGCTGTTCATGACATATACATATTATGGTGCTCCACTAATGATTATAATGGGAACAGGGAATGTGGAGAATGGAGTGATTATACAGAATTAGATTCATACGATGAGAGCAAACTAGTAACTCAATGCGGCGGTATCAATTATTGCATTAAAAAATTGTTGGAAAAAAATACAAAGGCAGAAATATACTTATTTACGTCACTTAGATTTTTTAGCAGTGAAGCCGGGTATAATCCATTTTCAGAGTCTACAAATGGAACAGGGAAAACATTTTCATATTATGTAGAACAACAGAAAAAATGTTGTGAGCATTATGGCATACCGGTTCTGGACCAATTTAATTTTCAGTGTATTAATATATTCAATTATACCCAGTATTATAAATCTGACAAACTGCACATGACTGAAGAAGGTTATGCTAAGATAGGTTACCAGCAAGCACAGTTTTTAGCTAATGGATTGTAAGAATAAAGAAATATGGCCGGAGTGATTCCGGCCTATTCTCCCTATTTTATCAATGTGCCTGGAAATTAATACATAACTGATAGTGTAGCTCCTATGACAACCCCTGCTATTCTTTCATTACCTACATCGGTATAATGTAATCCATCAGACGCTATGATAGTAGAAGCTGTTCTTTCATTAGGTACAATTTTATTGAATAAATCTGCAACTGGAAGATTTCTATTATTAGCAATTTTGATAATGTCATCTGCAGCAGTTTTTACAAATGAATTTCCATTTGACATTGTACGTGGAGGAGTAATCAACACGATATAGGCTCTTGGAAAATTAGTTTCAATATAATCTATTGCATAATTAAATGCACCTACACTTGTTTCCCTGTCAGTCTCATTTATATTTTCTGAAGTAACCCAGCCATTGGTACCTCCTCCTATTGTGACAAGTATTGTTTTATCGGTAATTTTAGCTAAATTTTCATCTGATAAATTATCGCTTCCTAAAGGTTTTGAACCTCCTACGCCAAGATTATTTACATTAAGATTAAAAAATCGACCTACCCTATTAACATAAGAATACGAAGAATCAGTTATAGACCAACCTGCCGTATATGAGTCTCCCAAAGCCGTATAATCTCCTATTTCAGGAGCAGAAATATTATTTGATGATAGAGCTTTTAGGGCAATGGATGGGAAATCGTATTCTACATTTTCAGACAAAGTTTTTTGTTCATCGATATTTTTTATTAATTGTTCATTAGTTAGATTTCTATTTGCTAAAAATGTAGAAAAATCAACAACTTCAAACCTGCAATTTTTATCTACTTGTATATGTGCTGTACCATCAGAAATATTAACTTTAAAAAGTAATTCTTTTGTATCTCCAACATTAAATTCTGTAGATTTTAAATCTGATTGTGATGCATACGGAGATAAAACAACAGATTGAGAATCAGATGAACTGATAAGTTTAAGTCTGATTTTAATCATAAATTTAACATCATCTGATATGCTATTAGGAATAATAAAATTGGAATAATTGATAAATCCAACATATTTCATTGATGAGAAATCAAGTTCTCCATTCATCTCTTTATTTATATATTGTAAATACCAACTATTTTTATCTTTATCTGTTACAACAGAATGTGTAAAGCTCGTATGAGAAAAATAACTTATCTTCTCAAGTATTTTCAGCGCATCATTATTAGATGTTCTTTTTATATATAGGAAGCATCCGTATTTTGAACCTACTGTTCCTACATTAATATAGCTTCTTATATATTTTACACGTTCATCATCTATTACATACGTATGCAATTTAAGTTTACCTGCATCATTAGAGATTGATTCTAAAATTTCTTTTCCTTCTCCTAATTTTTGAAGTCTGTAGAATGATCCATGGCCATCTGTTCTAACATATATAGTGTCACCTTTCTCTACTGGTATGTCAGTCGTATAATTTTTGTCTTTTACTAAATGTGTAATGTAGTAATTACATGCATTGGCGTCTTGCATCAAATAGTCAGCGACTTTGCTTTTTACTTTATCAGGTATGTTTTTTATATATTTTGGGGATGTTTCATCTTCCTCAGAGAAGTCTTTTATAAATTCCTTTGAAGAATTGATACAAAATCCTCTATTTTTAGGAGTACCATTTGCATTAAATACCAAAGCTAATTGTTTAGCCCTTTCAGGAATAGCAACGTTTTTATAAACGGTATCAACAGCCCCTTTTGGATAATCACCAATAACACCTATTAGATTGGATGCGCTTGTACCTTTCTCATCGTAAAACGCATATTGAGTATAATTCCCCGCAGAAATATACGCATATATATCTAAGGTTTCAGTTATAGTAGATATATCGTATAATTTAATATTGAATGAGGTACCGACAGTGATATTACCATCATTATCTATAAACTTCCCTTTCAAAAGTGTATGTTGAATATCTGAATTTATAAGCAGTGGCTCTTCTAACTCTAAAAGTTGATCATGACTTGGTATATTTACCCAGTTTTCATCCTTTTCCCATTCTGAATCCATTGTATATTCACCAATGTATTGCTCATTTACCCAGTTCTTTCCATCCGGAGTATAGCTGACTTGCATACCACCCTTACGCTCGTTTACTGCCACCTGCTTACGAGTCGTTGCTGCATCGGTCACCCAAGTCAGAATCTTGTTTCCTCCAGCTGATTCCCGAATGAAGCTGACCACCGCCCAAGAACCACCCTGATACTTCCACGACTCCGGCTTCCCGGCTGAGTTCAAAAAAGAAACCTTCAGCCCGGCCGTCCTAAGTTCTGCCGGAACTTGCACAATCGCTGTCTCAAGGGTGTATTTATTCCCGCCCGAAATACCACTTGTCGGATAGAAAGAAGATACATTAAATTCGCATATACCTAATTTCATACTTTCAACAATATCCTCCAGCATTCCCCCAACACGTTCCGTATTGTTTGCACCGTCCTCAACTTCATTTTTGATTACAAGAGCTTGCTGCTTTAAAGATTCAAAATCCTTTGCCATATCCTAATCTCCTAAAATTCTAAATACAGTTCTGTTTGCTTTGATTTTTCCATTTCCCTTGTAAAGTGGGTATTCTTCCTTCCTGTCATCGAGAAACATTACACACTCCTTCAGATAGCGGTCAGCGATGGAAAACGCATCGTTATAGGCCATCACCTTCTCTTTGATGTCCGGACGGCTGCTGTATTCATCCTCCTTCTGCATAAGTCCGTATCTAGTCACATTCAAATCACCGTTCTTCACGATCCGTGCATAGGTATAATATGCCAACGCCGTTTTAATACCCATGAATATCTTTTTCTCTCCACACTTGTCCTCGTACGTTCCACCATCAAGAAGAAGCGCGTACTTCTCCGGATGTTCCCTCACATCCAGATAAAATGCATCACCAAGAGCTGACTTTATATCAATACTCTCCGATTCACGTATATACGTATCTATCTTATCTTCATCCACATGTACGGACATGCTACGTGACAAATCTGCGACCTCAAGCGTTGTTATCAGATACTGCTGCATTTCTTATATACTTTAATGGTTGTACACTAAAATCCATTGACGGGTTTGCCACCTCATACCAGTTGCGGAAAATACGGTCAAACGTGCGCTCTATTAAACGCTGTTGCTTGCTGACAATAGAATTATAGTATTCAAAGGCATCTTCCAAAATATCGCCGGAAAAGCCCACTTTCCCGATACGAATACAATACCACGGCTCCTGACCATAGGCGGAATAAATGCGCTCCACCACACTTGCATCCGTAACGGTAAATTCCTTATCATAGTTCTGTGTGGTGAACGGGATAAATTCAGGCTTTTCCTCGTCATTTTCAAGCGTTACCTCTATAAGTTTCAGAGAATTCGTATCACCCTGAAGCTTGACAAGGCTATCAGAGAAACCATCATCCTCCGGAATCTTTATTTCATTACCTTTTTCATCGTATCTGACAATATCCGAGCCTTTCTTAGTGACAACCATACCGGACGGAAGAAAATTATTGCGCACATTCCTGAATTTCACATTGGAAAGCCCTTCATCCGTGCTCATCTCAGTAATGACACGGTCAGATTTACCTACCGGATAAGTCTGTTTTCCGGCCATGGATACCCATAGAACCTGCCCCTTGTAGTATTCTATCCCGCCAGCAGCTTCAATCTGTGCTAGAACAACAGATTTCACCGGATTGAACACGTCTATGAAGTCAATATTTTCTTTCGATACACGTATCTTCTTTCCTTTCCTGGTTTTCGTGCCGCTCCAGTCAGGATGAACGGCAATCTTAGCCACATATCCGTTATCATCCTCTTCCACCAGGCGGCAATTTTCAAATGGGATATGCTGAATTTCCACAATCTGGCCCAAAATGTTGTAATTTACATGAATGGCAATTCCATTGAAGTAAGCCATATCCCGGCAAACAAGAGAATGTATGTCATCAGCCGTATCTCCCTTCCGGTTTACAACATACTCCGAAAAAGAAACCTCACGGAATCCGTTACCTTCAATGAAATCCGCGAAACGGTCAGCACATTCACTTCCGGTAGAACTCGCTGCAATGATATTTCTTACCGTCTGCGGATAGAGGTTGTCATCCCCGTAAGACTGTATTCCAAGCTGCTGCAAATAGCGTATATCTACCCTTACACTGCTCTTCTTTCTAAGTTCCTTTACTTTCATAATTCCGTGAGGTTTTAATTTATTCAGCGCCTTCTACCGCTTCTCCTTCTTCATCATTCTGTTCACCGGTAGATTCATGATCATCACCATTCTCACTGCCTTCTTCACTTCCTTCCGGATTCTCCTGCATATCAGCAAATACTTCCAGAGCCTTGTTTACGTGAGCTGTCAGGACTTTTTTTGTAATATTCTTTCCGGAGATTTTATAACCCTTGAACTCTTCCTGAATTGACTTGCTTGAAACTCCATCCTTCATAGCTTCCACCATGAGAGAGACAAGCTCGTCATTAATCACCACATTTCCGTCCTTTCTGGACTTTACTCGTTCCTCCCAGTCATCGGGTTTCTTTGAGAAATACTTAATGTTGTCCGGGTATTTCGCCAGATACTTCTCTGCAGCTTCATCAGTAAGATTGGCATTCGTATACATTTCGCTACTGCCAAATCCCATCTGCAGGAGAACACCGTTCTTCAAGCCGTATTCTGATTTTTCTTTCATCTTTCCGTTCTTGTTAAGGTAAACACTCATTTCTATCACCGCATCATGATAGCAGTCGCTACAAGATGTGCGGATAAACTTCTTATCAAGGACAAGCGCATAAAGATTTTCAATCTCTGCCTTGTCAGAAGAAGAGAGGGAAGCAATGCTTCCCAACTCCTTCAACCTATTAACCACATCAATCACTTCCATATCAAGCTGCTGGAGATGTCAACGTATCGATGGCCGTCTTGGTAGTCTCGTAGTCTGTCTTGTAAAGGAACAAAGCAGATTTTGGCACTTTTGTTTCCTGCAGGGATACTGACCAGCCACCATCGGTTTCTTCCGAATATTTGTCGTTGCTAATTTCGGCAGCCTTCAAGCCTTGGTAATAACCATAAATCTGGAATGCAGAATCACCCGGATTCTCTTCCTTCTGCAAGTTCTTCGCCTTGTTCTCCAGGATTACCACATATTCACCGTTTGCCAGCCCGTCAATAATGTCCGCACACACGTCTGGGTCATTGGCAAGAATCACCATATTCACCGTATTGGTAAACGTATTCTGATACGTACCGACAGCAAGTGCCGTGTTCGTCCCGGTAAACGGAGTGCTTCCAGGCACAATAACCTTATAGGCTTTCTTGCCTTCCTTCAAGGCCAGCGTTTCAATCACATTCTTACGCGTTGCATTGAATGCTACTGTAGCGAAATCTATGTCCTTCCGGTTCATGATAACGCCTTCCTGCTCTACTCCAGGAACGAGCGGGTCATCGCAGCTTGCCACGATGTCCCTTTTTATTGCATAGTCACAGATTCCTGACATAACTCCTCCTTTTCGTTAATAAGCCAACTGGAACAAATCATCCTGACCAATTTGTGTTCCCATCTTACCCGTGGAATACAGATAGTTCATACGGTCTTTTTTATCAAACCAAATATCCAGTTCTGAAATCAGGTCATTAGCTGGAGTTCCGACCAACATTTCACGAGGAGAACCAAACACAGCACGGTGAGGAAGATTAAGTTTCGTTCCGTCATTCTGGTATTTCATAATCATTCTATCCCACACCGGAATCTGGTATACAGGAACACCATTGTACTCTGTCATTTTCATTCCTCCAAATACCTGCTCCCATGTAAGGATTTCCTTATATTCACGCTTCAAGTCTTTTGTCAATGCATCTGCAAGCGTCTTAGTACAGAAGATACCAGCACCTGGCAAACCTGCGATTCGGGCATCTGCATTTTCAAGCATCGCATCGAAGATTCCGATTGCTACTCCAGACTCCTTCAACTTGCTAAACTGTTCGGCCATCGTCGCTTCACCATTAGCTGCAATAGCTGTTTTTTGACCAGCACTGGCAGTTCCAACAGCAAAAAGTCGTTTCCACAAACCGTCTGTCGTTTTAAACAATTCCACATCAGTTCCTGTAGACAAGACTCCAGAGTTAGAATGAAGTTTTGCATCCTTATCTGAGAACCATACAAATCGCCACATCATGCTCATCATCGCATCTTTCAATGCCGGATAAACAATATCATCCATATATTCAGTCGAAGTCAAATCGCCAATTTCAGTCCCTGTTTTCAGACAATATTCAGCAATAGTATTAATCAGTTCTGTATAACACCACTTCAAAGGAACTTGCCAATCACCAATTGACCATTCTTTTTCCAGGAATTGAATGGTTGCACTTTTATAGCTTGGATTACAACCAGAGCCAGCCCAACCGACATCACTCATTGCACCACGATAACCAATTTTTTCACCATTCTTAGCGTTCTGTACAAGAGTGAAGAAGCGCTCCAGTTCAGGGTCGGTAAAAATCTCTGCAATAATCAAATCTTTCAAATCTCTAATTGCACCATTATCAGGTGTCAGATTGCTTAACTGTTCCCACGTCATTTGTTACCTCCTTTTCTTTCTTCTTTGATTTTCTCCAATTTCTGTCCAATCTTGCTCACTTTCTTTGTCTCAGTCTTTTTACCGATAGTAGTAGTACGTCCTGCAGGAGTGTACTTGCTTGCGGCCGCTTTCGTCAGTTTTTCAATTCCTCCAGCCTTAGCCACTGCATCCAGGATTCTGACATCATCCTCTGTCTTGGCGTTGGCTGTCAAGTCAGAAACCTGCTGTTCCAATTCTGCGATACGTGCCTCCAATGCTGCTGTATCATCATTTCCACTTTCAGCTTCACGGATTTCGGTAATTACGCCGTCAGTCACTACGATAGTCTTCCCGTCTGGCATTACGTGTTCCCCATCCGGGCTTGCCGCGTCACCTACTTGCGGTTCACCTTCTTCACGCTCTACTGTCAATGTGTCGCCACCTGCAGTTGTAAGCTCCAACGCTACCGCAGGAACATCTTCGATTTTTGCATAGCCTAACTTGGCCAGCATACGGTCAAGCAATGACTTGCTTACCGTAACTTCATTTTCTTTTTTTCCCATAAATTTATTGTTAGATACTACTTTAGCTGACTTCGGCATAATTACCTCACTCACAAATCCAAGTTGCTTGGCTACCTCACCACCAAACCATGTTTCTTTAGCCATTTGTTCCTCTATCACCGCACGATCAACCCCACAGCGCTCAACATAGATTGAAATCATACGTTCACGCTCTGCTTCCAACCCAGCTTTTAAGGATTCAAGCGCTGAAATATCAAGAGAACCTTCTACACCAGGACAATAAGGTGAATGAATAAGAATCTTTGCGTGCGGATACATCTTTCTGCGCTCGATAGGAGCTGCCAAAAGAATTACTGTCGCCATTGAAGCACATCTTCCTACTACAGTAGCAGAAATTTCCTTCCCAGTAGCCCTTAAAGCATCATATATCGCATATCCTTCAGCCACATCGCCACCGCACGAGTGTAATTCAATATCAATGTGATTGTCATCCGGAGCAATCCATCCAAGAAAATCCTGTACATCAGAGAAGGACATACCATCAACGCCAGTCAGATACCAGTTTTCCATTTTTTCGGTATCAGCTACAATGTCTTTGTTGATAAATAATTTCGCCATATCTCGTAATTGTTTGAAACAAAGGTAGTGAACGCGATATGGCTATAAGAATTTTTGAAAGGAATAGCACTGACACGCCTTGTCAGTCGATTTTTCAAACAAAAAGAGGTGAGCCGCTGCCCACCTCAAAACAATTACATATCCACTTCCGTGGAAAACTTCTTTACAACCCTGTATATCGTCCTCTCATCCACGTTGTATTCGTCCGAAAGGTACTGCAATACGTAGGTTTTCTTATGCCCTTCTTTCATCAGACGGCTATATTCCTTGTAAAGTTCAAGGTATCTCACGTCCGACGGCTGTACCGGGAGCGTCTGTAACTGCTCCATCACTCCCTTATGTGTGTTTAGAAATTCATACACGTTCATACATTACCAAGATTCTCCAATACTTTTACACGGTTACTCACACTGGTTATCTCTTCAACCGAAACAACCGGACGCATAGACTGAACTCCCTTGGCGACAGCTCTGGCCAGCATGTCCTCTCCGAGAGCCTGACTACTTGTCTGTGTTACGTTGATAGGAACTCCCCCTCCCATCTGATTGAATGATGAGAGCAAAGGAGCAAACATCGAGGTGGCTCTGGCCGTCATCACCGACTCACCGTTACTAAGTTGTGCAGGTATGCTGTCGCTTGTTCCGGTGCCTGGTCCGGTGACTAAACCACCTGTTGCAAATTTAGCACTTTTTACCGTTTTTGTAGCTACAGCAATATTAGAAAGTATCGTTGCTACTGTCGTTGCGATGGCTGCCAAGTTAGCCGGGAACGGGACAGACTGAGCCTGCGCTATACCTGCAGCCAGAGCCTTTCCGGTATTGATGGCAATCTCAGCAAGAGCGAGTGTCTTTGAGAGTATGGCGAAAGTCTTATTATTTTCACCCAATGTTTCAAAGGCGGATGACAGGCCTGATGTTATTGTCTCTATTGCCTGGAATTTTACCTGCTCTATCTCAACCTCCTTGTCTGCAATGGCCTTCTTCGCATCGATATATTCCTGATTAGCCTGAAGCTTACGGTTAAGGAACTCCTGTTCACTCTCCCCTTCCTGCTGCTGTATGTTGTTCAACAACTCTAATTTCTGTGAAGCCTGTTCCTGAAGTATTTCCAGTTCACTTGCACCGGACTGCTGGAGCTGCATGATTTCATTCTCCATTCTCAGTCTGACGGCTTCCTGCTGCTTATCCGATATTTCCTGCTCACGCTGTAATATCAGATCATCTATCTGCTTGTCATACTTGTCCACGATGGCAAGCTTCATTTGCTCAGTCAGTTCCTTGTCAGCAAGCTCGGCATCACGCTGGGCAAGTAGCTGCTGCATCCTCAACTGATATTCCTGCTCACTACCTTCCTTTACGGCTTCAAGCTGTAAGGAAATAAGCTTGGTACGGTTATCTATCTCTTTCTGTAATTCCTCCTCAGACAGCTTTTGCAACTCAGCAGCCTTCTGCTGTTCCAGAGCTTTTATCTGGTCGTTGATAGCCTGGTGAGCCTTTACTGTAAGGTCTGTCTCAGTTTTTAGCCTCGTACGCAAATCCTCAATCTGACGATTATACTGTAAGGTTATCTCCTTACTTTGTTTATCACGCCCATCTTTCACAAGAGCCAGCATGGCATCCTCTGCCGCTCTTACCGCTTCCAATTCTTTCTGCTTTGCAGCAATAGCCGCATCCGATTTTTCCTTTTCAGCCGATTTTATTTCGTTAGCCAAAGACACCTCACGACCAAGCAATTCACCCCTTTTATCCTGATACTCAGTCAACGCATTATACATCTCCACCTCAGCCTGAGCAATAGCATCATTAGTTTCCTTAGTGTTCTCAGCCATCGCATTCTGCTGTACCATCAGTTCATATCTTCTCTTGGCCAGTTCGTAGTTCTTCTTGCTGGCTTCCTCCTCCAGTCTGTTAGCTTCCCTGATAGCTTCCATACGTTCCTTTGCAGACACATTCAGTTCATCGTCAGCCTTTGCCTTCAAAGTAGCTATCTGAAGAGCATTCTTTGCATTCTGCACCTGAAGGTTTCGTGTATCCCTGTCTATTGCCGCCTGCTCCTTTGCCATAGCAATGTATCTCTCATTCTCCTTGTTCACCTCTGCAACATACTTACCAAGTACCGGAAGTTTTTCAAGCTGCTTGGTAATCCATCCCATCATCTTACCACCAGCTTCTACAACAGAAAGTATTCCGCTTGCCACAATCTGCAGCACTTTACCCACGGCATCCAAAGCCATTTTCAATGGAGCAAGAACAACATTCCATCGGCTTGTATTTTCCTCACTCGATTTAATACCTTTAGCTACAGCCATAATCACCACGGAAATCGCAGTAAGAATAGCAACAATCGGATTGGCCAACAATGCAAGAAGTGTCTTTGAGAAATTCTTCACGGCAGCACCTGCAGCCACAGCACCTGCCTTCACACTTCCCATCTCATCCTGAGTCTGTATTAATGTTCCAATAAACTGGATATTGCTTGAAACCGCACTCTTAATCGCTTCCTCATAGTTACCCACATTCCGGTAATACCTCTGCGTTTCCTCCTCTCCATCCTTCAGGGCATCCGTAACCTCGTTTATCTTATTTTTCAGTTCCTCACCACTGGCACTCTTTCTTTCAGCTTCCGAGAGAGCATCATATTCAGCCGTCAAATTAGATAGCTCAGCGCGTAGTGCTTTCAGGCTCCCCTCCTGCTCTTTCTCCTGCTTAATCTGATTCTGTACGGTCTTGTTGATGATACGTATCGCATCATTATAATCTGCAATGGCAATCTTTGACGCAGCCATCTCCTCGTTATACTGCTGACGGGATATTTCCCCATCCTTCAACTGCTTTTTCAGGTTCTTTTCTGCATCCCTGGCCGCATCAATCTTCGTCTGGTATTCCGCTATCGCCTTTACAGCTTCATTGTAATTCACCTTGATGTCAAGGATTTTCTCCACCTTATCCGCCATAACACTATATTTTTAGCAATTCAACTTCGCATATATTATTCTCCTTGGTTTTCACCTTCACAATCGCAAAATATGAACCGTATTGTCGAATGTATACAGGTTTAAGCAAGTCAAGTACGGCCAATTCCGGAGCAGATAAAAGAACAAGCTCTTTTATGACCTTTGGCTGTCTGACCACTTCCTGATACGATGCATAATGCTGCCTTATCAATTCCTCCCATCTTAACGGATAGAAAACACCTGAACGAGTCTCAGAATCATATAAAACGATTCGTGGATTCATCCCACTATCATATTCCAGCTCTCCATCATCATTATACGAATACAACGGGATACTTGCCACACCTCCCAACGTATCACAAGCAGAAAAAGGAAGTGAGACAGCATCTCTTTCATAATCTAACGCCCTATTCTCAACTGCTATAAACGAATCATAATTCTCAGTAACATTATCATCTTCCTTATAGCGGAACCAGTTTTTCTGGGTGAAGTCATTCAACTGATAACTGATATTACGTGCTGCATCACCATAATCATTAATCAAAACCCTTCCAGACCAATCTACTGCATTACTTTTATTTTCTATCACCGAGTCAAACGATACGAAATGTATGTCGTTGTTATCACCCGGAATCGCAAAAACTCCAAGCATATAAGCTATAGACTTAATAAAGTCTATCAATTTTATTGATGGCAAATTTGGTACGGTAAAATACTTGTTGTACTCTCCTATATCGGCCCCTACCTCAGATACTTTTGCTTCAAGAGTTATACTTCCAGAAACCAGATTAACGCTATCATCACCAGTTTTAGAAACTGTTGTACTTATGTAAATTGTCTTATTATACGGCTCCAACGACAAATCTTTCTTGAAATGACACTCATAATTATCATTCCCTCTATCAATAACTTCACACGCATTTACCTGGTCTATTATCTCTCCGGTGTCAGCATCTACTATATCCAAGTATCCTCCATTCTTGTATGCACCTCCAACATAAACTAATTTGCAATCTATCGAATAGTTCAGCTGCAAGTCGTTAAACTTTGGCTTAAAAGCTGATGTAAAAATACCATCCTTATAATATTCAATATAATAGGATTGTACAAGACCGTAAAACAACAATTGATAAAACCGAAAAGCTCCATCAGTTTTTTTCAGCCCATTCAAAGTCAATGTAACACGATTTGCATCCACATGCTTCTGTGCATCCTCTTTTTTCAGTAGTGGAATTTTCAGACTTTGAAGAATATCCTGCTTATCAGAGGGGAACAAGAATTTCACACCAAACTGACTCTGTATCCTATCCAAAAGCCATTTAGCGGATACAACCGGATGGTAAGACACATGTTTCTCTGTGCTTCTGAAGCCATAGTTCATAATAGGTGCATCTTCATCTGGAGATATATCATACCTCCAAAAAATATAATCATCTAACCCATAATCCAAATCATCTATGTTTCCTTCAAACTCAATAATTTTTGAAAAGCCATTAGCGTTTCCCCATGAAAGCGCAATCTCTATCGTGTCACTTACTGACATCAATACCACATTGGCACCATCAACGATCTGCACCCCGTCACGCAATAAAGTACCTACATGAGGAAGATATGGGAAACTGCTCACCGCACTGGGTATATGAGCACATTCTATCAGCCGGAGATTATTCTTTGTCTTCGGCAGCTTAATCGTATAGCTGAAATTACTTACAATCTTGCTAATATCAGTCAGGATATTGCTACGGTATTCAAGAGAAACACCGGACTCCCCCATATCCACTTTCGTCCCGTCAATATATAACTCATCTCTCATAAGCTCTGCGAAATTGTTTCTGGAAATTCTATCTCAATCTCAAAATCTTGTAATGCCTGAGTGGTACCAGAAATACTTTTTGTAGATATATTCACTGGAACCCAGTTCCCATTAAGATACATATCAACCAAAGGAGACGAAAGAAGGGTAAGAAGCATATTGAATGTTCCCTGGTCCACAAGAGTGGCACATGCCTTTTTCGTCATTTGCATAGATTTGCCATTGTACCTGAAAACACCATAGAAACTATAATTTTCATCAGAAAAATCACAATACAATTTATCACCATTATCTACACCAGCGCCTGATTCTCCCTCCTGAAAAAGCCAGTACTGGTAAAATCCATGCCTGTCTATCCATCTGAGATATATTCCACATTCCGAATCATCCACCACAAGGCGGTTAATAATCACGCCATCACCTACTGGCCGGAACGTGCTGTCAAAGGTATAATCAAAAGTGCTCTCAGGAATCTCTTCATCCAGACGTATTACGCCAAAATTCGTTGCACCTCCAAACAGAGAAGAAGGATTCAGATGCACAAGTCCGCTTCCTGCACTAAAAGTCTGATATTTGTTCCTGTCATATCTTTTCCTCATCGTTGCACCGGAAGCTATATACATGGAAAGCGTGAACGGGAAGTTCTTAAACCACGTAACCGTACGTGACTGATTAAATACTTCCCCTATATTCATAGCACCCCATATTACCTTAGTGGTAAAAGTAAATGAATCTGCCGAGGTCTGAATCTTTACAGTAATCTCTTTGGAAGGTAACAGTTCCATTCCACCAGCATTAAAAAACGCCTGTGAATACATTGAAATATCAAGTTCCACACTTCCTCCATACGGAGTTCTCTTGTCGGTAAATGACATTGCGCCATATGAAATTGTACATGTAACAGTGTTTCCCGTATTGACTTTAATCTTCATCGGGTTAAAGCAGAAAGAAACCTCATCAGGATACATGATGCTCTTATTCGTTTCAAATACTCCCGTTCTCATTGAAATTTAGATTTATATGTTCCACTTCACTCCCGAACAGAATACCGATACCCTGCGATACCCTTTCTACCGTATCCTTCACTTCAGGAGAATAAATATCATCCCTACCACCATTCCGGAATAACTGTGTCCCTTCATTGGCTATCTTTCTCGCCACAAGGTAAGCAAAGGAATCAGGCTTCTGTACCTGGATGCCCTTGTCATCCATCCATTGCCGGATTATCTTCCAGAATCCTGCCGGCACCTTACCCGGCTTTCGTCCGGTCTCCAGCGTCCCGAACGGGCTACGTTCCCACAGAACACCGCCGTCCTCCGTAACCTCTACCTTCATGCTGGCTATCGTTCTGCCGGAAGCAACCTGACCGGAGTTCTTCTGGTTTTCGATTACCTTCTGTTTCAATGCTTCAAGTTCTGAAGACACAAGCTCCATCACCTTATCCCTCAGCAGAAGTTCCATACACTATCTCCTTCACTGTTTTTGTAGGGCATATCACGATTCCTCTTATTTCCTTCAACGGAATCTGGATGACAATCCCCGTCACATTCACGTCCAGCTTATCATAGAACACCGAATACTGAATGTCACCCTGTACAGGCTCAAACATTCCGCTTCTGTTCACGTTCAGTATAAACTCCCTGGCCAAAGACTTGCATCGTTCTATCACCACGTCATTTTCTTCACCGGAGAAATCATGCTTTGTCTTATCCATAAAGGCTATCATGCAGTTCGGGTAATCCTTCATCTGCATAAGCCCCACATTCAGGTTTCCGGAAGCCGGAAGCACATACATCACGGCAGGAAGCTGCATCTTGTCAAGCCTTACATTGGCAGCCTGCCAGTTCTCAAACAGATAGGTAACTCCCATCTGTTCGACTATTTTCCTAACCTTCTCTTCTACTGTCATTTCTTCTTTCCCTCCAAGATTTTACGTAACCTGCGTTCATACCTCATCTTCCTGGCATCCATATCCAGGCATTTATACACACGCACCCACGGAACATATTCTACCGCCTCATGGTCCGTTATTCCCATTCTCAGTGCATAATAGTCGAGCAGTCCGAACGGACCGAAATTCAATGCTTCTGCCCCAGCCTGCTTCTCCTCCGGTGTAGGAGGAACGGACGTGGAAGCAAACAGCTTGTTTATCCGCTTCACTTCTCTGGCTACCCAGAAGCAAAAGCCGATAACCTCAGATGCATCAGTCCCCATCACCTCACGCTCCGACATTCCAAGAAGCACACGACAAGGAACCATTATCGTTTCCTTCTCCGTACTGATTGACTGCAACTGCATAAGCTCACCCATATTCATGTCATTCAAGGTATCAGGTGTCCTGATCTTTCCCACTTTCCACGGTTTACGGAGCTTCTCAAGCTCTCCTTCAATACCGTGTGACAGATTACCAACTACCAACAACTCCTTTACCGTCATATATTCCCAAGTTTTGCTTTCGGCCGCCTTAACACTGGTTTTATCCTGAAAAACATCGCCATAATCAGCATGTCAAGATAGTCAGGAGAGCGGCCAAGTATCTCCTTCATCTTTTCCTTGCTGATAATTCCCTTCTTTCTCGTATCCGCATCTATGTGGTCCTGCTTCAACACCCCAAGCTCTTCAATGATTCGCTCCTTCTGTGCTTCCGTACATACTATACGGAGAAGGCGGTTGTTTATCATATCCGCAAGTTTGAAGGCACATTCCGATTTCAGGTTGTCATACTCAGGATTGATGGGTCGTGTTCCTCCATGGAACTCCCTGATTCCGTTCAGATAGCTTTCAAGATAGCTGCCAAGCCCGTCAGAGTCCGCTATCATCCGGCTGCGTGGAATGGAACACTCTATCATCATACGCTTCAGGTCTGTCTCGATGGACTTCCCAGTACTGTATTCCTGATCCAGCTTGATATAGCAGACATTCCCTTTCCAGTGTCCGGCTATGAAACGGTCACGCCCCTTCATGGCAAGGTCAGCAGAACCCGAAGAATCCCCGGCAGGCTTGACAAACTCATTCGTGAACAGGTCACAGATAGCATCGTAATCACAAAGGGCTGTCGGGTCATTGTCATACTCCCAGTTCCCGAAATACAGACGTTCCTTCGTCACCCTATCCTTCGTATTACGAAGGCTCTCGATATAGTCCTCTGTAGCCCAAGGGTTATCCTGAACCAATGCCTGAATGAAAGCATACGGTTCTTCCAGCTTTCCTTCTCTCCACGGCTTATAGAAGTCACGGTACAGCCAGTTCTTCTTAGGGTTGCAGGTGATAAGTATCTTTCCAGGTACGCCATAGACATCGTTCATGTGTCGCCCGATACGTGTTTTCAACACGTCAAAGGCAAGGTAATGCACCTCACCCGCTTCCTCTATCCATCCTCCGGTATATTCCTTTGAACCCAGGCGTTCATACAACGGGTCTTTTACCGGATAATATGTCAGGTCGATATAAACTATTTCGCTACCGTTGTCAAACGCTATCCCTTCATTGTTTGTCTTGTATGCCGTAAATCCGTGTAACTTCGCTACCTTGTTGAAAGTAACGGTCACGGATTCCCGGCTGTCCTTCAGGTTATTTCTCCCTACAAACCAGCGAGTGCCTGGAAGATAGTAGGCACATTGCATCAGCCACTCACAGCCAAGCCATGATTTTCCACCACCTCCGGCACCGCCATACAGCAGAAACTTCGTCCTGTCATCACGAAGGTAATTGTATGCCAACCTCTGCTTTATATTGACCTTCTGTCCCATATCATTTCAGTTTGTCCGCTTCCGGAGTATAGGGAAGAAAATCGAATCCCTTGAATGGCTTTCCCTGCGTCGTATGGTCCACCTCCTGCTTGTCGGCCAGCCCCAAAGTACGGGCTATGATATTCGCATTGAACGCACCGACACACGCCCCTTCGAACTGCTGGGTCTTGATGGTTTCCTCCACACGCGCGATGACCTCCAAAAAATCTTTATCCCCTTTATTTATGCAGGCAGAACGAAACTCGTTCCACCAGTTTGTAGAAGCGCCCAAATACACGCACAGTCCCATGAGAGAATACGGCCGTGACGTGGGAGTAACCTCCTGCTGTGTGTGCTGCTGGTTCTCTGTTACAATCTCCTTCCCCTTGGTAACTCTTACGGGTACAGTTTTCTGTATGGCCTTTCTGGTTGTCCATGGATTCTCATCGCACCACTGGAAATACTCGCACGCCGCATCCCACAGAAGTTCAGGCGTAGCAAAGAGCTTGTCCCTGCCATGCTTGCTTCTTAACATCCAGAACTTATTTCCTTTTGGTGCTGCCATAATCACAATTTTTCAAAAACGGGTAATATTTCCTTATCCAAATCCCATCTTCTGTTGTTAGGAAGAGGAAGGGTAAATTCGTATCTAAGAGCTTCAGCATATACATCGTGCTCAGCTCTTCTTTCGTTCATGACGGATACCTGAAAGGATGATCCGCGCAGTTCCCGTGACTTGTCTACCTCGATACCCTTCTCATATATCCTGAAATCAGAACCGATAAGTTCTTCCGTGAGACGGCATACGTCTGCCGTGGAATGATAATGCTGGAAATACCATTCTCCAAAGCGGAAGTTTGCCGTGAAGTTATCCGCATCCAGAAACAGTGCTTTCGAACGGTAGTCGTGAGTCTCCTTTCTCTCGGAAGCCTTCTGTGCGAACAATAGCGGGATACCTGACCAGAAAATCATACCTCCCGGCTTGCACAGTGCAGAAAGGGAAAGAAGGACGTTCCTTTCATCGTCAAGGGAATTTACGGAGTTCAGGACGCTGTCACATACCACGACATCATACAGGCCATACTCCGACAATGTCCTGCACACGTCCGCACAGTCCTGACGTATCTCCTTCTCGTCTATCACGTCAGCCCCGTCCTTCCGGTGAAAGAACTCTATCGCGTCAATAAGGTATCCATCCTTCTTCAGCCTGGTAGCATAGTCCTTCTGTCCGGCTCCGAAGTCAAGCACATGCATGTCCTTCGTGATGAACGGAAGCACCAGACGCTCGTACAGCGTGGAATGGCTCCTGCTGCTCGGAACACCGTTTTTCTCCCTGAGACGTGCCTTCTGTGCAAAAGACTGTATGTAAGTCTTCCGCTCCAGATGGGAGTATTCAAAGACACCGTATTCCTTCGAAAAATAAGACAGGGCCAGCTCCTCCTTTCCTTCCGGAAGTACATAGACAAGCAGGTCCATACCCATAAGCTTCACCGCCTTGGCGTATACGGTGGATATGATGACCTTTCCTTCATGGTTGCATACGGCATTCGCAAACTGGCCATAGCGAAGAATCATCTTCGTTAGGTCCACTACACGTGAGTTGTTTCCACCCTTGGTAATGACGGCTATATCCTTGTTCGGTACCATAAAGAAACCTTCCGTTCCTTCAGGAACAGAAACACGTATGTCCGGCTGTACCTCCGACACCTCGCATTCGGCATAGTTGTGAAGCTGGTTGAAGCGTACCTCATCCGTTGAGTTCACGCCATCCAGCACGAAAGCCGGAACATGAGTATATCCAAGCAGCTTCATGGTCTTTGTGCGCTGGTGTCCTGCCATGATTCGTTTGTCAGACCTGCGGATAATTATCGGTTTGATGATGCCAAGCTCCGTTATTGACTTCTTCAGATTTTCCTGTGCTTCCGGAGTAAGCAGCCTTGGGTTGTACTCTGCCGGATTCAGTGATTCTATGTCAATGTATTCCATCATAAGCCCAGCAGATTATTTACGAAACCAATCATCACTCCGTTCTCCTCAAGATACTCGGCAGCACGCTGTTTCAGCCCTTCAAGTTCCACATCGGTTATCGGTATCTTGTACCCTTCAAATGCCAGGTACTTGATATGCGCTCCCGCTTCGTAATTTTCATTCCGCAGCACGTTGTGAGTATCTTCCATACCTCCGGGGAAATCGTCCAATTCAGGGAAGCTGATGCCTTCTATACCCCATTCCATGAGTTTCCGGCAGTCCCATTCAAACAGACGGGACATATCCCATTCCCCGTTGCTCACATTGTCACGGATAATGATTTCGCGCTCACGCTCTTCTGTCAGGTTCGGAATAAGCACCGTAGGAACCTCCTTGATTCCAAGCTGCACGCACGCATCATAGCGCTGGTTCCCTGCAATAATGACAAGATGTCCCGTTCGGTCTGACAGAATAATCGGACGTGCTTCAAAATAGTCCGGATTTTTCTGTATGGATTCCTTCAACTTCTGGAGCTGCCCTTCCGATATGGTTCTCGGGTTGTCCTCCAGCTTCTTCAATGTTTCTGTACTTCTGTAAATCACTTCCATATATCTCGGTATTTGCGTTACAGAAACAAATTTACCCGATAACCGCCACAAAGCAGTTACCGGGTATTCACAAAGCACTGACAAGGGCTGTCAGTAAGTTATAAACTCCATATCATCCACCATTTTCGCTTCTTTACGTATTCAAGTTCTCTCTTCAAATCCTTACAAAGGTCTATCTCTTTTCCCCATTGAGTGTGATAAAATGTCGCATCATCCTTAAGCTTGTTTACTTCTTTTTTAAGTTCCTCGTTCTCCTTTTCAAGTTCGTCTATAATATGGTTTTTCAGTTTCAAATCACCCAATAGTCTTTCTGCCCTTTCAAAGTTCCTTCGGCTGTCTTTTATCAGCATCTCCATGTAAGTATCACGGCTGAATAGCCTTCCCGTTTGATGTCTTTTGTGTTTCATACTCATAACTCATACTCCCAAAAACTAAGTTTCCCTTTCACATTCATAATCGGCTTATCAAATAATACCGCATCCTTCAGTACCCAGTTCCAGCAACCTTTCTCTGCCCAAACTGAAGGATGGTTCTGTACGCAGTCGGCTATAACCACGCTACCGATGATGGTACCACGAGGTAACTTGTTGCAGTCTACACCTGCTAATTCTGAAGGATGAACTAGAATTTGTACTCTTTGCTCACTGTTCATTATCCAACCTACTCCCTTACTGTTACTTGCATGAATCAGTACCCTTTGGCCGATATACTTCTGAGGACACTTCCATGTCCTGTTTTCAATGTCTTTGATACCGTGAACGATAAGGCTTGCCCACGGTTGTTTGATGGATATTGCTTTCATGGCTTCAATCCTCCAGTAAATCTAAGATACGACAAAAAGCACCTTCAAGAACAGATACCCTATCCTCCATATCATTTCTGTAATCTTCATATTCACCATCTTCATACAGTTTCTCACACCCTTCATGTTTTGATGTTGAATACTCCAATGATGTATGACATATATCTGCGACATCACCAAGAAATTCATTAACAGGCTTATCGCCCAACATGGTTTCAACAGTTGTTTCAATTTTCACTTTTACTTGTTTCATAGCTTCTCCTTTCCACCTATCCCAGCAGCCACCACATGACTGCCAGAAACAGGTAATACAATTTCGTTTTCACTTATTAATTACTATTGCTATAGTTTTAGTTCCAGTTCCGCTTTCCTTGAAAGTGCCTTCTTCAATCTCGAATTTCTTCCCTCCATTATCCTCCAGCCATTGTCTAAAATCCTTACACTCAGATTCACTTCCAAATTCCCAGTGAGGACCAGTTATTGCAGCCAGGACACCGCCGGGATTTAAACACTCATACATACGCCTTACATGCCGAATGTCCTGATTTTTACTGAATGGTGGATTTGCTATAATCTTATCATACTGTGCAATATCACACTTCGTGAAGTCATCTCCAAGAATACGTATATTATCCTTTTTTGCTAAAATCTCCTTATTCTCCGGCATAAGTTCATAGCAATCTACAATTACGTCCGGACAGCTTCGATGAATCGCATCTATGATAGCTCCAGTACCAGCACTGGGTTCCAGAACCTTTTCATCTTCATGCACGCCACCGGCCAACATAACAAGCCAGTCGGCTACTTCTGGAGGTGTTGCAAAAAACTGGAAGTCCTGCTGAAGGTTACACCTCTTACCCTCGTGTAGTATTGAGAAAACTCTCTCAGCATTAAATGGAAATGTAAATCCCTGTACCTTACCGCCCATCCAACTACCTCCGGCTTCTTCAATCCATTTCTTTGCTTCAGCATAGGACTTCTTATTAAATTGTACTTGAGGAAGTTTTAAAACATTGTCCTCAAGCGTGCAGTGCATGAGGATTTCCTCCACACTCCATTTACTTCCCGAATCATCCTTATTGCGCTTGTTGTTCTGCTCCAGTTCGTCACACCCCAACAGACGGTTCAACGACTTCTGCACTTTCACACTTATTTCTGCCATCCTTGACATCCATTGCAGGATTGCAGTCATAAACTCCAAATCCACATGTCCGGTCTCATCGTAAATGTTTTCCCGGTCTATCAATTCCGGAAGGTTATCCATGAACATGAAGCTACCATACAACGCTTCGATTAAATTCTTTTTTCTGTTCGTCATAACTTTTCTGTAAATAAATTCTTGTCGTATCAATACTTCCGTGTCCCAACAGGTCTGCCAACTGTACCACGTCATTGTTCTTTTTCAGATACATTTTAGCGAAGAAATGTCGGAAAGCATGAGGATGCATTTTGCTTCTATCTATTCCGCACTTATCGCCCCAGTCTTTCATTGACTGGCACAAGCTCCTCTGTGTCAGCCTTCCGCACTTACCAACTGCTACATATCCTGTCTTGTGACTCTCTTTTACGTATGCTTTTACTTCTGCCTGTAACTGCCTGCTGAAAAAGAACCTCCGGTACTTGTTGCCCTTTCCCTTTAGAGTGACTTCACCGGAAAGGATGTCCTCCCATTTGAATTGGAAGAACTCGCTTACCCTCGCCCCGGTTGTAGCCAGTATCTTGATGAAGAAGTACCTGTCCCTGTTAGGACAAGTTTTCAAATACTCAAGCAGCCTGTTGTATTCGGCTTCTGTCGGAACATTCTCCGTATTCAACTCCTTTTTGAACTTTGGTCGCTTCAACTCTATCGGCTTCTTCATCCATTTGCTGAAACGTTCAAGTGCGGTAATACGTAGGCGTATTGTTCTGGGAGACAATCCCTCATCCTCCAGCATCCGTACAAAACGCTTGTAATTGTCAACTGATACTTCGTTGGCGTATTCGAAATATTTCTTAATTGAAAATGAATATATTTCAAGAGTGTGTGGAGAGTAATCTTCATCCTGCGTAAGGTAATACACAAATTCATTCATCAGTTTCATGTTCTTTTCTGAAACATCGCTTAGCTTCTCCAGAGGTTTAACATATTTCTCTTTTCGTGTGCGTGAATATCCAATACCAAGATAATTAAGGAACCCACATAGAGCATCTTTAATGTATGGCTTATCAGATAATTCAACGGCATTCTCTCTGATATAAGCCTTGTATCCTTTACGGTTTACCTGATAATCACTTTCAAGGAATAACTTTACAGCTTTAATGGTTTTACCAATAACCTCATAGCTTTTATCGGTACTATACAAGTGGGATACGTATTCTATAAATATTTTTTTATTTACTTCTTCCATATCAAATCGTCGTTACACAATCAAAGTCTTTCCCATACATGATATAGGCTCCACGTTTCCGAAGTTCGTTCACCAGCTGCTCGTTGGTGTATCTGGCCAGCCGTCCATGAAGCCTGTCCTGCTTTCTTCTTTCAGACGTGTGTCTGCTCTCACATAACCGGCACCTGCTGGTGTAATGGGTGCCGGATTTCGTTTCATAGGCACGGAACTTTTTTTCCGGAAGGTTCCGGCCACACTCGATACAAACCTTCATGCTGCAGCCCTCCTTATCAGTCCCATATTACGGTTTACCAGTTCGATAATCTTATCATGGTAATCACTCGTTTTATTGCAAGCTGCACGGCTTTGGATTATCTTGAAAGTTTTCAAGTTTACTTCTATTGTTTCTAATCGTTTCCCATTCTTCTGTGCTGTGAGAATAAGGCAATCTTTGCGCCTGTAATATTCATTTTGATATACACAATGATGCATTGCCTTTCCTTCCAGGTAGAACTGGGTAACACTTTCCAACGGACGGATTACGATACCCTTATCCTTGATTTCCATTCCCAGAAACGGCTGGATTCTTTTGATGAATGACAGAATATCCTGTTTCATTCTGAACATGCGTTCAATCCTTTCCTTTCGTTTCTGTTCAGCCCGAATCTTCGCTTCTATCTTTCTCTTCTTCTCAACCAGCTTGTCATGCTCTTTCTTCAGGTTCTTAGGGCATACATAGTGAGCGTTATGTGTATCAAGGTGGAAATAGTCAAGCAAACGAAGATAATCATCATACATGGAACCATCCTTGATGATGTATCCGTTACGGTTGCAGATATTCACTGCCCACGGATGAGAAAGTCCACCCCCGCGCATGTAGAACTCCAGCATACCATACTGACGTGTCTTAATAAGCATTTCAGCATATTTATTTTCACCTAGCAAAGCACGCATCAACACTGCCGGAGTAACACCATGAAACGAAGTGCGAAGGCCGTTCCTGCGAAGAATCGAAAGCACCTTTACTTTCGGATACACATAACCGTCTATGTCATATGAATGTGGATAGTATATATTTCCGCTCTGCTTGAGACTCATGTCGGTAGTATGAATCCAACCTCTACACACCATATTCATAGCTTTGGCGATAACAATCTCTTTGTTGTCAGAAGTTATCCACTGTTGGCATACCTCATCGATGAAATAATGTGTGTCACGTTCTTTCCTTGCATACCTGGCTGTGTAGAAGTGACGGAGCACCTGAAAATCTCCCGATGTTGTAACGACTGTCAGATAACTTACTGCATTATCCTTGGTCTTACGGCTTAACTTCACTTCCAATCTTTCACCGCAGTAAGGACACCTGATGTAACCTTTCTTTTGTCCAGTTGTGTCTACCCATAACCTTCCACACTCACTGCACCACATTTCATCCTTACAGCGGTAAGCATTATGCGGAAAACAATGCTTCTTTCCCCATCTTATCTGTGCTTCTGTTATTGCTGGCAGCTTACTGCTCAACTCAGCCACCAGCCTTTCACGTTTTGTCCTTGGTCTCATAGTTCTCCAAATAATGAAAGTTGCAGACTGTTATCATCACCTCTCTTGCGTTTCGATTGCGGCTTTAATTGTGGTTTTGATTGCTCTGCTTTTGCAGGTTCAGAAGCCGGAGCCACGACTTCCACACGTTCCTGCACCTTGTCCACCTTGATGTCATCCTCATCGTAGTAATGGACTGCCCATCCGTATACGGTTGCATCATCTACACCGACTGCGTTTCCTCCCTTTGCCAGTTTTCTGGCTTTCGAGTAGATATACTTGATACATTCCTCGATGCTCTTGTTTGCTTTCTTGTAGGTCTCGGCAAAGAGAGAATCAGTCTTTGCACGATTCTCCAGATACGCCTGGATTGTTGTTTCAAAACTTGTCATATTGATGTGGTTTTTGGTTATTATTGTCGTCGAGTTTCACCGCCTACATGAACGATGTTAAACATTTCCTTACAGCGGTCTGCAATGTAGATTCCGTACCGTGACGGTATATCATCCAGTTCCAGATTGGTTGTCGCATAAGTGCAATACTCATGACGAAACTCATAGCGAAGCTGTAAAACGGTCTGTATTACGTTCAGTCCCGTCCCAAAGTGCTTTGCATCCGAAGGCTCACGTCCAATCTCGTCAATACATAGCCCTGTGGCGCATTCTCGCTGCGTGTAGCGAATTATTCCGTCAATTCCTTGTTCCGCATAGCGTAATGAGATTTCAGCCGCTGAAACGAACGCAAAGCCTAAATCCTTCCGTCCGAAAGCAAAGGCATATCTGTTTACCAGACTTTCGTACTTCTGCAGCCCTTTCATGAGCGTGGACTTTCCTGTTCCTATCGGGCCACAAAGCATAATGCCCTTGCACGGGTCAAGACTTCCTCCCATGATACGGCCGGCTCTTTCCCATACCCAGCGGTACAGTGCATCCAACTCCCTGCGGTTTCTGGCATCTATCACGAATCCTGGTGATACACTGGTCATGCACTCTACCAGCTTCTGCTTCCAGAATGATTCCGCCTGCCTTGAATCAGAGTTCAACCGCTTTAAGCTTTCCGGCTGTTGTACCAATGTCGCTTGGTTTATTACCTCCGCAACTGTTTTCAGATTGTTTTCCATGCTGATATTGTTTTGCTTGTTCGTCCATTATCCAAAGATTTGCCTTGCTGTCCCAACGCTCAATCTTTGCTCCGTTAGCGTTACGCCATCCAAGGCTGTCGAAGTGATAGAAGAATATTTCCGCCTGCCTTTCCCAGTCCGGAAGCTTTTCTTCAAAGTAGGCTTTTACCTGGCCCAATGTGGGAGGGATAAATTCTGCCTTTGCCGTTTTTTTCTTTTTCGGTTTTTCTTCGGGCGGAAATAACTCGCCAGAGTTATTATTATTCTTAGTCTTATTCTTAGTCTTTATAATAGGGTTACCAGTTTGGTTACCGTTTTGGTTACTACTTTGGTTACCAGTTTGGTTTACAATTTGGTTACCTGAGGTAACTAAAAGAATATAAGAAGCAGCCTTTTCTCTTCTGTTCCCTTCAATGAAATCAATCAGCCCTTTTTGCTTCAATCGGTTGCGCAAATCAATTACAGTCTTATTGCTGTAACCTAATTCGGCTTGGATTAGACGTGTTGGTAATTCGAATGGGCAAAGCCAATTCCGGATGTTGCATTCCTTCAACAAAAAGAAATAGAAGTCTGCCTCATGCGCTGTCATCGGTTTATACCGTCGAATTTGCCAAAACTGATTAATGTAGTCAATGTAGGTCATAGTAGATAAGAATTAACCTCGTAAATAAACTCTTGTAAAGAACGGCATACCACATACTTGTTCCGGTACTTCTCGGCTTCTCTCTGCCATTCTTTCTGCCCGTCACTCTGTACCCCTTTCGGTGTCTTCATTTCAATACAGAGGGAAGCATATCCCTTTTTGGGGATAAGTAGTATCAGGTCGGCAACTCCCCTTACAACTCCCTCGTATTTCATCCTCGCTCCTGTCTTTGCATCCCTGCGGCCACCGTTCGGAACTGCAAAGAGAAGCAAAGCCAGATTCGGATACTGAAGCCTGAACCATGTCAGGCAATCATGCTGTATCTGGCTTTCTGATAGCGGTGTAGTCTGCCTTCTCATTTTATTACAGTTTAAGCAACCTTCTTGTAGTTTCTTCAAACTATAAAGTTTGTCCATCCGGCTTCATGTAACCTGATAGCGGCTTCTCTGAGAGTAATATTTCCACCCTCCACTTTTTCTTTCAATGATTGCAGTATAGTTTTCATAACTTCTGACTGAATAAGTTCATGGCCATATCCACCACGCTTTCCTTCACCACATCATCCGTTCCGGTCACACCGTTGGCAATGTTCTTTTTGGTCTGGATAACATCGTACATATAGCGGTCAATAGTATCTTTCCCTAAATAGTAGTAACAGTTCACGTTATTCTTCTGGCCGTTACGGTGCGCCCTGTCCTCTGCCTGCTCGCAGTCTGAGAACGTCCAGGGAAACTCGATAAACGCCACACGGCTGGAAGCGGTAAGCGTCAATCCCGTACCTCCCGACTTGTAGTTAAGGATTATCAGCCTGCATTTCGGGTCATTCTGAAAACGGTCTACAGCATTCTGTTTCTGAACTGCATTATCATCACCCGTCACGGTCACCGCATCAGGGAAATGGTTTTTCAGCTCCATCACAACCTCCTTGAGGTAGGCAAAGACAATCAGTTTTTCTCCACCGTCTATCACGTCATGGATAAACTCGGAGAACACTTTAATCTTGCCCCTTGCGGATATGGATTTCAGGATGCCCATCTTCACCATTACCTCACCTCTAAGAGCCTTCTGTATCTTTTCATCATCCGCATTCTTGTATGTACGCAGATACTGAATCAAATCAGCTTCCGCCTTGTCGTACTCCTTACGGTTGGTGATATCCACTTCGATATACTGCCGTGACTTGTCCGGAAGCTGCGTGAGTACCTTGGCCTTCTCCCTTCGGAAAAAGCAGGTGGTTGACAGTCTCCAGTTCAACTCCTTCACATTGGAACTCTGCTTAGGCCCGGCACAAAACTTTTCACAGAAGTTTTTATATCCTCCGAAGTCCTCCAGACGTCCCATTATCTTCAACTGCTGGATAAGGTCGGTATTGTTGTTCACTACCGGAGTCCCCGTAAGCTCCAGCACGTACTCCTTACCCTTGCATATTCCTTCCAGGAACTTGCTCTGCTGTGTCTTGCTGGACTTGCACTTGTGGCTCTCATCTATCACTACCGACTTGAAAAGTGAGATACGCGGGTCGAACGTGATGGAACGCATGGTAAAGCGTGCATCATCCTTTATTCCCTGCACGAAGAACTTTTTCAGGCTCTCGTAGTTGGTTATAAAGATGTCGCACAAGGCTGTACCGTCCGCCTTCTTCTGTTCGTAGAAGCGTTGCCAGCTTGACTTGTTCTTGTCATCAAGGATGATCGCCTGCTTTCCGGCAAACTTCTTGAACTCACGCTGCCAGTTTATCTTCAGGGCGGCCGGACAAACAACAAGGCACGGATACGCCTTTGCTATCGTAACCGTGCCTATTGCCTGCAACGTCTTTCCCAGTCCCGGCTGGTCCCCGAAGATACACCGCTTATGCTGCAAGGCATAGGCGATACCTTCCTTCTGGTATTCGTAAGGCTCCAGAAGAAGCCCGTGGGGAACGGTCAGCTTCGGCAAATCAGGAATGGTGTAATCCGTTACAGCCCTGGAAGATACCGAACGCTGTACGCGGCTGCATATCCTTGCCGATACTGCCCACTCTCCCATCTTATCCACATACCATTTATCTTCAAGCGAAACCTTCCATGCACGTTCATCAGGTATGTAGGCTGCTTTCGGGTTCCTGGCCACACTAGGGATACGGTGTACCAGGTCTTTAAGTGTGGGATGATAGGGAAATGCTATCTTATAGCAATTCGGGGTTTGCGTTACACAAAATGGGTACAACATAGTATTATGATGCTAACTGTGTGGTCTTGTGACGGCCGGAACTTCTGGGCTTGATTTTCTTCCCGTTCACCTCTATCGTCACTTTCGAGTTATCAATTATCTTCTGAAAGGCTTCAATGTCCGGACTGGACGGAGCTGCCGTCTGTGCTTCCGGTATCACATCAGCCTGAACATCTGCCGCAGCCTGCTCTTCGAACGGAAGTTCCTGCTGTACCACCTTCCATTTTTTGTTGAAGATATACTCGTTCACTTCATAGCTGCATGATTCTATGGCCTGCTCCAGCTCAAACTGAAACGCATAGTCCTCATTTTCGTCTGTAAACTTGGTGAACGGTGCGTTCAGGTTCAGCACCTTGTTGCTTTTCAGGAACCGCTTTCCGGTCAGTGTGACTCCCCTGCTGTCACCGTCACCTCCTACCGTATATCCGGTTACTTCAAGGATGCTGTCAATGTTCTCCGGCATATCTTCCAGAAACTCCTTACCGTCCGCTTCCTTCTGTTCACAGAGGAAAGCCATGTGGGGAACCAGAGCCTTGAAAGCGTTTATCAGGTCATTGGTCACGAGGTTCTTTCCCTCTACCGTCACCGTACCCGTTTCATCCATATAGGTTGCAACGAGGGTATTATCCTTCGTCACTTTTGCTTTTGTTATATCCATGTCCTTATCTCCTGTATTTATATTCGTTAATAAACTCCTGATAGTACAAGTCATCCGGAAGAGGAAGCGATATTCCCAGCTCAGCCGCCGCATCCGCTTTCACTTTATTAAGAAAGTCCGTCATCTGCAAAGTGTTCAGGCGTGACGTGCTTCCGGCAACAACCGTCTCCTTTCCGTTTATTACAGCCGTCCGGCGAAGGAAAAGGCTGCAGTAGTAGTCATGTACGTCCTGCTTGTCCGTTCCGGTCTCCTGCTCGATACACGTAAACCAAAGCCACATCAAGGCATTCTGACTGATAGTCCGTGGCTCCGTATAGCGCTCGATGACGACTTTGTAACGTCCGTTCCGAAGCTGGCTGCACATGAAGTCGAAAGGCTTGTCAATCCTCACCACTCCCTTTTCCTTCACCAGAATAGCTGTCTGACTCATTGTCCAAAAATCTTTTTATCGGTTATCAAATCCTTATTTGCTTCCAGAAACTCAATGAAACGCTCTACATGGGCTGTGAGCAACTTTACGCTCTGCTTATGATTGTAGGTATAGTATTCCGGATAACGTGTCCCAGAAATGAGCGGAGTGCGGCTGGTACCTCCTTTCAATGCAAATGCCGTATACTCAAATGCGCTTACGCTCTCCATCTCTCCTGAAGCTATCAGGCAGTAAGGATACACATGCCGCTGCCAGCCGTGCTCATACTTTCCGAAGCTGTACGAGCTTGTCGTCTTGATGTCATATACCACATCACGTTTCAATTCATCAATGAATCCGTAAAGCTCCACATCACCATACCGGGTGGGTAAGATTGCAGAGACATACAGCTGGCTCACCGCCCCATCGAAATACTTGGCCTGCTCAATAACCCAGGCGCGGTCAAAGAGGAAGTTCCGCATGGGTGCCAGCTCCGTAGTCGGGAAAGTCACCTGAACGGTATTTGTTTCCCTGTCTCCGATAATGGAATACGGAGCACGCTCACTGGGAACGTGCGGCTCATTATGGATTGCCATGTCCACAAGCGCATTGAAGGCCGTACCCTTGTCGGCTGCTTCGCTGGCAAATGGTACACGGTTGATAGCGTCAATCAGGGACTGTTTCAGTTCCGCTTCAACTTCTTCCGGAGAGCGTTTGTACTCTCCGGTTTCATTGTCTATGTTGAAGAAGCTCTCCATCTCTTCATCCGCCCTCAGATAAGCTTCAAACTTATCCAGAAGTGACGGATACATTCTGTACTTAGGCTGCTGCATATTCCTTCTTGATTTTGTCAAACTTCAAACCCAGTTCCTTGCATCGTTTGTTAAGAAGCTGTCCAGCCTGCAGCTTGCTGTCAAAAATGTGCTGCATACCTGCAAGTGATTTTGCCACGCTGTTGGCCGACTCCACGTCATTCACAAGTTCCACCTGCGCCTTGATTACTTCCATCAGGTCTTCGTATTCGGAAGAAAGCTCTGTCTGTTTCTCCTGATATTTCGAATAGGTATTGATGATATTCGTCATGAAATTGTTCTCTCCGGTCACATCACCCTTGTCATTGATAATGATTGGAATCTCCATGCGTTCAGGAAGATTGCAGGTGTTCTTTCCGTAGAACTTCTCGCAAGGATTGAAGGAAATGGTACGCTTCTTTCCGATAGCTTCCATGTAACCGACCAAATCCAGCTCCTTAATCAGGTCACCGGCAGATGAACCACCGATTTCCGGACGTATCTGCTTTTCCTCACCGTTCTTTTCCTCACGTTCATGCGCAACAAATATCACCGATTTGCCCATAAGGGATACCTGATTTACAAAGTTGATGAACATGTTCTTTCTTACTCCATAGCCCTGCAGGGAAAGAGTACCATCCGCCTTGCGCATCTTCGGATTGTTCTGCATGATATACTTGTCCATGAAGGAAAGCATCTTTCCGGCGGTATCAATCACGAACGTAGCATAGTCGGCAATCTCAGGAGACTGCATCACTTCATCCACTTCTTCCCATTTCGTTATCTGTACCGTATCCACACGGTGGGCAGCGTTCACACGGTGTACGCCACCGTCAAAGTCCAGAAGAAGCGGATGCGGTGCCGACAAGGCCAGTGTGGTCTTTCCCATACCTGGCTGTCCGTAAATAAGTGCTGACAAGGTTTTCTTTACCTGCAATTCATTTGGTTTCTTAATAAGTCCCATAATCAAAAAATTTAAGTGGTTAATAAACTGATATATCTTTTGTCCTGAAAGGCGGCCAGACCTCTCCGGACGTGCTTTCATCCCATTGCAGCTCTAAGCTGACTTGAAGGGCCATACTTCAAATCGTCCAACTGCTTTATGGAAAATATTTTCGGGGAATTCTGATACACTCCCTTCCGTATCCATTTTGCAGCACCAATGGCTATCTGATGGTCCAACCATCCTTCACCGTACCTGCGGCACGCCTTGGAATAGGTTATCTCGTCAGAAGTCGGGTTGCTGCGTCTGATGTATTCCTCCACCGCTTCCTTTGCGGTCTCACGGATAATCGTCTTCAACTGCCATGCGTCAATCTCCATCTGCTCTCCTCCTTACTACTCTGGTTACTCTTGCTCTTGTCTGCATCCGGCATCTTCTCATGTCCACATGGTAATCTGTTACCGCCATGAGGATAAAAAGGAATGAGAAGAACATTTCCAGCCCATGTTTACGAATCTCCTTCAGGTCGAAGTTGATTTTCAGCTTTTCGCAGAACATATACAGAACCAGCTCCGTATCCTTGCTGATACCCAGCTTCCGGTATATGTCGCGCTTCTGTGCCTTGATTGTCCATGTAGAGCGGCCAAGACTGTCGGCCACCTCCTTATCCGCAAGCCCCTTGCAATACTGCTCTGCAACCAGGTGCTCACGTTCAGATAAATCATTCATGACACACGTTTTACCTTGAATTCTCCATGCTTCCGGTCTATCTCTCCTACCCGCTTCCAGTCTGCCCCTTCCACGCACATTTCCAACCGAAGTCTGGAAATGGTTGTATTCACTGACGAAATAGAAGAAATGGGGAATATCACAGTCTCACCGACCTTCATTCCTCGCAAGGTCGATGCCCAGTTTTCTGTTACTTTTACCATATCGCTTACTTTTTAATGTTTGTGGAGCAATCGGGATTCGAACCCGAACATCTATGACTTCAATTAGTCATAGCAACGCCCGCCATGTTTCCTTGCTCCTTAAAAGAAATGCCGAACTTCACAGCCCGGCATCTACCTATTTTCTATAACCCATAAAAACTAATCGACTAAGACAACTAACGATTTGACCAAGTTCTTGAAGTTGTCAAACTTCTTTTCTATTTTGTTTTTCTCTTCACTATAAAAGAGAGTTGAATCTCTTGATGACTTCAAGTCTTTTTGTAACTTTTCTGCGTATTCCACAAGTTCATCATGCGTCATAGCCTTCAATTCTTCATTTGTTTTCATGTCTATTCTGTTTTAAATTATTGATTTCCGTATCTATCTCCTTATCGAACAGCTCCCGTCTGTCCAGTTCCCTTGAGCGTGCCGCCAGAATGGCGTTGATGTCTGCAAAATCATCGCAGATGCTCTTTATTACCTTTTGAAGCTCTTCCATCCTTGTCCATCTTATAAGCGGCCCAGAAGCCAGTTATTACAAACCCTGAAAATCCAATCCAGTAGACCGGATTCAAATCCTGATTGAAGTGCATCACCAATACGGACAATGCACATAAAGCAAGTAGTATTTTCATGTGATTATTATTTGATTCGTGCCCCGATAAGCTCTCTCTGCTCTTCCCACCGGAGTTATCAGCTACTATTCTTCACTGCATGACCGTTCGGGACATTTGCCATTATTTAGCCAGGCTGCTTGCATCGACCTTGCGGCTGCTTGCTTCGACCCTTGAATCCTCGCGTCCTCTATGCTAGTAATGAGGGTATGCGCCAGTATCGCTTTCTGGAACGGACTGCTTAGGGCAGTCAATCCTTCATGTTCCCTATCTCCGCATCAAAGGGTAGGCTCTATGGCCGGATAGGGATTGCGTTATCCTGATTAATCTCCGCAATATTTCGAACCAAGGTAACCTCTGTGGTTGTCCGGATAAACGGCCGCTTCCGTTACACCAGACCAGTCGTAGCTGACCGCCTTGCAGGCTGACTTCAATCCTGACAAAGGCTGGCTTTTTGAATCCATGGCTTTCTTCATTGACACCTGGAGTTTTGCCATTTTCCATGTTGATTTCAGAACTTCACCGAAAGTCTTTCCTTTCTTCTTAGCAACATATTTATATGTTCTCCAAGCATCCTTCATTATCTGTTTCAAATCATACATTCTCATGGCGTTACCTCTTTTTAGTTATCACTTTTATTTGGCGGTTTCCCGTTTTTTCGTTTCCTTTGTTTATTGTTTATTGTTTGATGTTGCAAATATAAGCACTTTTGCTAATATTGCAAATTATCAATACGCATTTATGCTAATCATGAGTATTAATTAACATTTATGCTAATTTATATTAGCAAAACAGCTTAATATGGAGGTCTACGAACGAATAAAAGAGATCAGAAAACATTTTTTCCACGATAACAATACTGAGTTTGCTAATTTCATGGGAGAAAAAACAGCCACTACAAGTGGTTGGGTAAGTGGACGTAGAGGAATTGGACGAAGCGTTATTGACAAAATAACATCCAAACTACCTCAAGTTAACCCATCATGGCTTCTTACAGGTGAAGGGAACATGCTGAATACACCTGACCAGCCATCAGATGAAGCATCTCCAATTGACGAACCAATCATACTACGTGTACCACTCGTGAGCCAATACGCACAAGCCGGATACCTCTGCGGATATGCAGATGCAGCATACATGGCAACCCTGCCTACCATACCATATATAGTAGACCATGAAGCACAAGGACACTACGTTGCCTTTGAAGTGAAAGGAGACAGTATGAACGATGGAACAGAGGATGCTATCCTGGAAGGTGACCGCTTACTGTGCCGGGAAATCATGCCGCACCTATGGGCAGACAGCAAGCTGCACATCAGAAAATGGGACTTCGTCATTGTACATACTGAGGGAATACTGGTGAAGCGTATCATCAACCATGACGTGGAAAACCACACCATCACGATACACTCACTGAACTCAATGTACCCAGACAAGGTCATCAACCTTGCTGACGTGAAGCAGATATTCAACGTGATAGAACTACAAAGACCAAGAAGGAGATGAACTATGAAAAAGCTACTTATACTAGTACTCTTAATGAGTGCAGGAATCAACCTATATGGACAAAACAACCATTATAAGAAGGCCAATAAAGGAGAAGTAATTGAAGACGTCGTAAAGGATAAAAATTATTACCTGAACAATTACGATAAATTCAACAAACTCGCAAATAATTGGCAGTTGGGTGCTGCAGGTTGCGCAGTTGCATCGGTAGCATCTTTCATCGGATATGCTACGCTTGACGAAAAATTTCATTACGACATTGATGTAGATGGCAATATTATCAGCAAAGACATGAGAACATGCGCCAGAAATTATCTTATTGCTGGAGGTGTACTTGCCGGATGGGGAATCATTTGCCAGATAATATCTTCTGATTACAGACTACGGGCATCCAAATCACTAAAAGTTTACCTTACAGGGAGTGGCGCCGGACTTGTATTAAATTTCTAAAGAACCTAGAACTGGTTTTCCATTTACTCAGCAGAAAACCTGCATTTGGACCACATTATCCCATTTTCTAAAGGTGGTGATACAAGCGTGGAAAACCTGCAGCTATTATGTCAAAAATGCAATTTACAGAAATCAAATAAAATAGGATAATCATGCGATACGTTTTACTACTAATTTTATCTATCTGTATTTCATCATGCTCAAATGAAGATTTAGGAGATATATGTGGACATTATAAGTATGATATTCCAGATAGCTGTACAACACACGCATATATATACAAACGTTCAACCCAAGACTTCTATATTGAATTAGAACATGAAGATTATAATGCGGATAATAACAATAGGCTTTTCATAATAATGGGTAAATTTCGCAAACTGCCTTCCGATAGTATAATATCAGATGATGGGAAATATTTAGGAGACATAAAATTAAAAAGAGAAGAAGTAACCGTTTATTCTAAATTCAACAATAAAACCTACATAGGGTATAAATATGAATAATCAGATAAATAACTGCATTATAAGCTTCAAAGGAAATCATTATTGCCAGCTCTCCCCGACCTGCAAAGGCTGGGGATGCCGGTTCCTGACAACACCCATCGAAGAGATACCGGTAACAGTCCAGGAAAAAGCCAAGCTGTTCTCAAAGGTGTATCGGGAAGCAAAGCGGAAAGGAGTACTGGACTGCCCGCACTACCGCTCGATGTTCATTGATGAAGTGCTGGAAAATATAGGAATAAACTAAGCCGAAGGTCACTCCTCCGGCTTTTCTTTTGTATAGAAGCTCCAGTCGAACAAATCCAGAAGCCTTCTGTTAGCGTCCCAGAGCGGCTGAAAATCTTTTTCTATATAAACCCTCGCAAGAGCCATTTTCGGGTCACTATGGTTAAGCATTTCGTCCACACGGGCTATATCAATTCTAAGCTTGTTCGCACAGATGGATGCCATGGAGTGGCGGGCATAATAGAAGTTCAGATCAGGAACACCAATTGCCTGACCGACCTTTTTCAAGCCAAGATTGATTGCCTTGTTGAAGTCCTCGGCCGACACATACTTCTCCGAGAAGGAGAACACACGTCCTTTTCCATTATACCTCTCAAGAAGGGAAGCAATCTCCGGCTCCACCTTTACCTGCATGAAAGCATTGTCCTTCCTCCTCCCTTTCGTTTTCTTCCGCTCGTAGGATATAACCCCATCTTCAAAGCTGGTGACTTCGTACATGTCGGCAGAATTCATACCCATAAGTGTGAAAGATAACAGGAACACGTCTTTTGCCATGTTAAGCTGGTAGTAAGGACTCCCATTCCGAAAATACGGAAGGTCTATAATCTTCTGAATCTGCTCGACGGTAAGGACACGAGAAGCTGCCTGAATGTTTTCCGGCATGGAATATCTGCTGAAAGGAGAAAGAGGTATCCGTATCAATCCGGCTTCATCATCATTATACTCATATTTAGCCTGGTTAAACACAGCCTTGAGCACGGTCATGTACAATTTTATGGCATTATTCGTTTTTGTCTGCCCCTTGGATGATGGTGAATGGCTCTTGTTAGCCCCTCTCATGGAAGGCTCATTTCTCAGGAACCTCTCATAGTTTTTAAGGAATGATACGGTAATCATGCTAACATCAAGGCTTCCTCCGGAAAATCTTTCCAGCGCGTTCATCGCCACCCGATAGGTATGCGCACTTCCCTCCCGACCTTTCCGCTCCATATCGTCAGCACATTTTCTTCCATATGCAATTATGTCAAGGGAGAACACTTCATCTTCCTGGATATAGCTTACCACCTGGTCGATATTCCATTTCTCGGCACTTACCCCGGCCTTGGCCAGTTTTCTCCGATAAGACAATACCAACTCGTCCATCAGGTCAATAACGGCCTGATTCTTGATTTTGATTTTCTCAACACCTTTTTCCTTCTTTCTTGAGATGTCAGAAGAAGAAACATATTGGGACGTCCGTATGTATTTTGATTTCCGGTCCTGTGTGACACGTATCTTTACATTGTACGTGCCATCCTCCCTTTTCTGGTGAGGGAGAACCACTACCTTGAATGTAGCCATATCTTGTAAAACAATCGTAAAACTTATATCCACAAAAATAGGATATTTTCACGGATTATAAAGAATACAAGATTTCATTTTTATTGGGGATATGCGTTCAGATGGCCACAGAATGGATTTTTAATATTTTCCAGACATTTCTTTCGGATAATTAAAAATATCTTCTTAGCTTTGTTCTTAAAATATAATTAAAAATCCCCGTCACACTATGCTGAGCAAAAACAGAATCAAATATATCCGGTCATTGGAGATGAAAAAATACCGGAAAGCAGAAAAAGCTTTCTTGGCCGAAGGTAACAAACTGGTCAACGACCTGCTGGGACACTTTTCATGCAAACTGTTAATTGCTACGGCCCAGTGGCTGGAGGCTCATCCGCTTCTGCTCGCTCAGGAAACCATTGAGGTAAGTGCGGAGGAACTGGCACGTGCCAGTCTGCTGAAAACCCCGCAAGAAGTGCTGGCTGTATTCGAACTACCTTCTTATACTTATGATGATTCATTACCCGGCCATTCACTCTGTCTGGCACTGGATGACGTGCAAGACCCGGGTAACTTAGGCACTATCATCCGTATTGCCGACTGGTTTGGTATAGAAGATATTTTCTGTTCACAGGGTACAGCCGACGCCTTTAACCCGAAAACCGTGCAGGCTACGATGGGAGCTTTGGCACGCGTCAAGCTGCATTACTGCGATTTGAAAGAATTCATTCGTGTACAGACAGAAAGGAACGTACCGGTGTTCGGCACCTTCCTGGACGGAAAAAACATCTACTCGCAAGAGTTATCCGCACAAGGGGTTATCGTGATGGGAAATGAAGGGAACGGAGTGTGCAAAGAAATTGAAGCACTCGTTTCTCAAAAGTTGCTGATTCCTAACTACCCGCAAGGAAAGGATACCAGTGAATCATTGAACGTAGCAGTGGCCACTGCCATCGTATGTGCGGAATTCCGCCGCCGTCTGTCATAAACGCACCAGACGGCTTCGTTCGGTAAATTCCATCTTCTGCAAATCAAAAAACGGCACATGGAAAGCATAAAGCGGCTGGTCTCCTGTCACCGCAGAAGCAATCCGCGCACGAAACTCCTGAAACGTTTCACCTTTTCTTAATTCCGAATCAGAAGCTACCAGAACAATCAGTCCGCCCAACCACTGGGTATTCCGGACCTCTTCTTCCAAAGGCTCCATCGACACCCACGTACGACCAGCTACTTCCAGTCCTATACGCTGCATACGGAACAGTTTGTCCTGCCCCGCATGCCAGAGATAATGAGATGCATAATACTGCATAAGTATCAGCGTTTGGTAATTTCCTGCCGTTTTACCCTACGAAGGGTATCGTTCTGCGCAAGTGTATCGGCTTTTACGCCTGCAGAATCAATCTGCTTCTGCAAATTCTCCTCATGCATGCGATAACGCATCAGACGTATATCGCTGATTAAGGCCGATGAATGTTCTTTTCCGGCGTAATACATAAATCCGCTCACGCTCTTGTACTTAAATGCAGAATCCGGGCGAAGCATCAGGCGCTGTATGCCCGAAGCCTCTACCACCCGACTGATTCCCTGCGTACTGTCGTTATCAAATACCACATTCATGGCCATCACTACCTTACCTTCATGCTTACCTTTAGGCAGGAAAGAGAAATTTGCTTCCAGCACCATCTTGTCCCTCTCGTGGAACGATGTATCAGCCTTCAAATCGAAAGTCAGCTTATTGGTGAGTATAGAAGAGGTCAGCCAATAAATGGTACGGTCCTGCCAGAGGTCTACCGTATCACCCGACAATGAAACCGCCACTTCTCCGCTGCTGCGGACAGTCTGCTTTTTCAACAGTTCAGCAGTAATCTCCATGCGCTTCTGCAGATTCTGATAAATTGTATTCATCTCGTCGCTGTGACGTGAATACCATACCATAGACGAATCAAACTCCGCCTCCGTTACTCCATGCTTCTGGAATACGTATGCCAGGTAAGCCTGTTTCTTGTAATTCTCATCGTAAGGTAAATCCGCACTCATCGTAGTTGCCAGATGGTAATCATAAAGCAGGTTCTCCATGGCTTGCGGCTGGATAATTTCTTCCGGCACTTTCTTGCCACAGCTCCACATGCCGCACAGCGCCAGCATGGATACTCCTATAAGCGATATTCGTTTCATTTCTTGGCTTCTTTATGGGAAGAATTCGCATGCGTTTCCGTATTCAGGTAATGCGAATAAAAAATAAGCAAGGCAATGATGCCGCAACTGATAGCCGCATCGGCAAAGTTAAAAATCGGGCTGAAGAAAATAAAGTGATCACCTCCTACAAAAGGCATCCAGTCAGGCCAGTAGGTATCGATAATCGGGAAGTAGAACATATCGACCACCTTGCCATGCAACCAGTCGGAATATCCCTGTCCCAGTGGAACCCACGAAGCAATCTGCGAATGCGTACTCTCGCTGAATATCTCTCCATAGAACACACAGTCGATGATGTTACCCACTGCGCCGGCCAGAATCAAGGAAAGACAAACCAGGTAACCATTCTTCACCTTGTCCGTCCGTTTCACCAGTTTCACCAAATAGACCGTAATCAATATGGCAGCCACGATACGGAAAAGCGTCAGGAACAGTTTAGCAAAAATCTCCAGACCAAAAGCCATACCGTTGTTTTCCGTAAAATAGATATAAAACCAGTCAGTCACATGAATATTCTCATGCAAATACATGTTCGTCTTCACCGCAATCTTGATAAGCTGGTCGATAATCAGTACTCCTGCCACCACAAGAGTAACCAGACGTCCCTGAGTGAAAAATTTTTTCATCTTCTTCAATTTGCAAATTGGATTCAAAAAAATTGAGAACTGAAAATTGAAAATGGATCACTTTGAAAAGTCCCGTTTCTCAATTTTCAATTCCCAATCTTCAATTAAAAATTCATTTCGTTACTTCTTTCCCTGCTGCTTGGCCTCGATACTCAATGTAGCATGAGGAACAGCACGAAGGCGCTCAGCGGGAATCAATTTACCTGTTTCGCGACAGATACCGTAAGTTTTGTTTTCAATACGGACAAGCGCCGCACGCAAGTTTTGAATGAACTTCAGCTGACGGGCAGCCAGACGAGTAGTTTCTTCTTTCGATAAGGTATTGGCACCTTCTTCCAACACTTTATATGTGGGAGATGTATCGTCAGTATCGTTACCATCTGTGTTCATTATACTACTTTTCAGTTTCTCATAGTCGCGTTCCGCGAGCTGAAGTTTCTCCATGATAATGGCGCGGAATTCCTCAAGTTCTGCGTCAGAATACCTTGTTTTTTCAGCCATAGTGCTTAAGTTTTAAGTTAATAATAGTATCCACCCGACTAAAGCCGGGTGGATGAGTTCATATTACAGCTTCGTTACATTTACATACAACGAGAAGTCATCAAAGTTAAGTTCAGTACCGTCAACCACTTCATCAGCCAATGTCAGTGAGTTAGCTAGCACCTGGTTGCAAATATAAGTATTATATTCATTTATCGCGTCATCGGTATTTGAATTTTTTGACAGCACGATAGCAATCTTGTCAGTAATTTCAAAACCGCTGCTCTTACGGATATTCTGAATACGGTTCACCAGTTCGCGAGCAATACCTTCACGCTTCAGTTCATCGGTTACAGTCACTTCAAGCGCTACAGTCAACTTACCTTCGTTGGCTACCAGCCATCCCGGAATGTCTTCACTGAAGATTTCTACGTCGGCAGCTTCTACCACCGCATCTGTTCCGTCAAGCTGGAAGGTGTAACTTCCGTTCTTTTCCAGTTCAGCAATAGCTTCCTGCGACATACCTGCCACAGCTGCAGCCACCGCTTTCATCTGTTTTCCGAATTTCGGGCCCAGTTTCTTGAAGTCACATTTTACTTTCTTCACCAGTACGCCTGCCGCACCATCCACGAACTTGATTTCTTTCACGTTCACCTCGTTCATGATCAAATCTTTCACAGCTTCGATATGCTGCTTTTGCGCTTCATCTACCACCGGAATCATGATACACTGCAGCGGCTGACGAACCTTGATGTTGACCTTACGACGCAAAGCCAATACCATAGAAGTCACATCCTGTGCCATCTGCATACGAGCTTCCAGTTCTGCATTAATCAGGTTTTCATCGGCTACCGGGAACTTGGCAAGGTGAACAGATACTACCTGGTCACGTCCGGTCACTGCAATCAAATCCATGTACAGACGGTCTGCATAGAACGGAGCAATCGGTGCCATCAGCTTAGCTACCGTTTCCAAGCAAGTGTACAAGGTCTGGTAAGCAGACAACTTATCAGTTGACATGGCACTACCCCAGAAACGTTTACGGTTCAGACGCACGTACCAGTTACTCAAGTTATCGTTTACAAAATCTGTAATCAGACGGCCAGCCTTTGTCGGTTCGTAATCGGCAAAGCAAGCATCCACATTCTTAATCAATGAATTCAACAGTGAAAGAATCCAACGGTCAATTTCCGGACGCTCATTCATCGGCACATCTTCTTCAGCGTATGTAAAGCCATCTACATTGGCATATAGTGCAAAGAATGAGTAAGTATTATACAATGTTCCAAAGAACTTACGACGTACTTCATCCACTCCGTCAGTATCGAACTTCAGGTTGTCCCATGGAGAAGAGTTGGTAATCATGTACCAGCGCAACGGGTCGGAACCAAACTTCTCGATGGCACCGAACGGATCTACGGCATTACCCAGACGCTTAGACATCTTGTTTCCATTCTTGTCGAGTACCAGACCATTTGAAATCACGTTCTTGTAAGCCACACTGTCGAACACCATTGTAGCAATGGCATGCAGTGTAAAGAACCATCCACGAGTCTGGTCCACACCTTCCGCAATAAAATCAGCCGGATAGTAGCTGCGTGAATCTACCAGTTCCTTGTTTTCGAACGGATAGTGCAACTGTGCATACGGCATGGCACCTGAGTCAAACCATACGTCAATCAAATCAGATTCACGCTTCATCGGTTTGCCTGAAGCAGATACCAGGATGATGTCGTCTACATACGGGCGGTGCAAGTCAATCTTATCGTAATTTTCCTTGTTATATACACCCGGTTGGAATCCTAATTTCTTATACGGATTTTCAGTCATGAAGCCGGCAGCAACAGATTTTTCAATCTCGTTGTACAGTTCTTCTACTGAACCGATGCAGATTTCTTCGCCATCCTCACTTCTCCAGATAGGCAACGGAGTACCCCAGTAGCGCGAACGGCTCAAGTTCCAGTCATTCAAGTTTTCCAACCACTTGCCGAAACGTCCGGAGCCAGTTGACTCAGGCTTCCAGTTGATGGTCTTGTTCAACTCAATCATGCGTTCCTTGCAAGCAGTAGAGCGAATAAACCAGCTATCCAGCGGATAGTACAACACCGGTTTGTCGGTACGCCAGCAGTGCGGATAGTTGTGCACGTGCTTTTCCGTCTTGAATGCCAGTCCCTGCTGTTTCAGCATCATGCAGATATATACGTCGAGCGATTCAGCAGCCTGTGCAGCCTTTTCATCGTATTTTCCATCTATAGTGAACTGCGGGTCGTATGCATTCTTCACCCAACGGCCTTCATATTCCTTATATTTTTCTACATCGACACATTCCTTTACGAAAGCCTCATCCAGTTCCTCCATCAGGTAGAACTTACCGGTCAGGTCAACCATCGGACGAGTCTCGCCTTTCTTGTTAATCATGAACAAAGAAGGAATACCTGCTGCACGAGCCACGTTCGCATCGTCCGCACCAAATGTCGGTGCAATGTGTACGATACCCGTACCGTCTTCTGTAGTGACATAATCACCCGGGATGACACGGAAAGCTTTGGCCGAAGCTTCTTTCCAGGAACCGTCTTCTGCAGCTTCCACTGGTTTCACCCATGGGATAAGCTGCTCGTATTCCATGCCAACCAGGTCCGTACCCTTGTACTCACCTACCACCTTGAACGGAATCAGTTTATCACCCGGATTGTAGTCTTCCAATGCAATGTCTTCTGCTTTTTTATTGAAATGCGTATAGAGCAAAGGTTTGGCAAGTACCACCGTCATCTTTTCTCCATTATAGGCATTGTAAGTCTGAACAGCTACGTAGTCAATCTTCGGGCCCACACAAAGTGCCGTATTTGAAGGCAATGTCCACGGAGTAGTAGTCCATGCAATGAAGTAAGGTGTACCCCACTCTGCCATTTCCGGCTTCGGATTCTTCATCTTGAACTGACCTACCACGGTAAGGTCTTTCACATCGCGGTAACATCCCGGCTGGTTCAACTCATGTGAACTCAAGCCTGTACCTGCTGCCGGAGAATACGGCTGGATGGTATATCCCTTGTACAGCAAACCTTTCTTGTAAAGCTGCTGCAACAGCCACCACAAAGTTTCAATGTAACGGTTATCGTAGGTAATGTACGGATTTTCCAAGTCTACCCAGTAACCCATCTTATGGGTAAGGTCAGTCCATTCTTTAGTGAACTTCATGACATCCGTGCGGCAATGCTTGTTATAATCTGCCACCGAAATCGTTTTACCGATATCCTCTTTGGTAATTCCAAGTGCCTTTTCCACTCCCAGTTCCACCGGAAGTCCGTGTGTGTCCCATCCTGCTTTACGCTTCACCTGGAAACCTTTCATGGTCTTGAAACGACAGAATGTATCCTTAATTGTACGTGCCATCACGTGGTGAATACCCGGCATACCGTTAGCCGAGGGAGGACCTTCGTAGAACACGAAAGAAGGATATCCCTCACGTTCTGTCATACTTTTAGAGAACACATCGTTTTCATCCCATTTTTTCAGCACCTCCTTGTTTATTTCTGACAAGTTGAGCTGAGAATATTCAGTAAACTTCTTACTCATAATTATGTAGTTTTTATCTAATTTCTAATCATTCAGGAAGTAACCTCCCAAATTTAGGCTGCAAATTTATAAGAAAAAAAGGTTATATAAAAGAAATAAGAAAAAAATACTGCCGGATAGCATAGTTTATAAACTTAAATAAACCTATTAAAATGAAAGGCCGAATATGCACAGTTTATCTAGCGTCGTTTTTTGCTTGAGCATTCATAACAACCCTTATATTTGTTTTTCAAAAAAATCTCCTTACCTTTAACGCCCTAATCCTTTACTATTTTTATATGAAAAAAATCAGTACAATTTTATGGATGGTGGCAATATGGATGGTGGCAATATGGATGATGGGACTGATGCCGGTTCGTGCCGCCGCAGGAGTACCAGGCCGTAACCTGCAAGGTGAAAAAGGTGAAACCGTTATTTGCCGCGGAGTAGAAGCACATACATCCGGTCCAATGCTTCAGGTAGGACAGGTAGCACCCGATTTTCACGCCGTCAATGCAAAGATGGCAGAAGTAAGCTTATCCGATTTCAAAGGAAAGAAAGTGATACTGAACATCTTCCCCAGTCTGGATACTCCGACATGTGCCTTGTCCGTAAGGCAATTTAATGCCCGGGCCGCAGGGCTGGAGAATACAGTCGTGTTATGTATTTCCATGGACCTTCCCTTCGCACAGTCACGTTTCTGTTCTACCGAAGGGCTGGATAATGTCATTCCGCTGTCCGTATTCCGCAGCCGTGATTTTGTCGCACACTACGGTCTCCAGCTAGCCGACGGACCCTTGGAAGGTTTAATGGCCCGTGCCGTCATTGTAGTGGACGAGAGCGGGAAGGTAAGTTACACCCAGCTGGTGGAAAACATTTCCCACGAACCGGACTACGAAGCGGCTTTAAAAGCTGCACAATAAGCAGAAAGTGAAGGGATGCTCATTCCCTTCCTTTTGCATTAAATCGAAACCCCAACCCCAACATCAGGTTGTTGGGGTCCTTGAAGTCGTGCAACTGATACCCCACATGCAGAAAAAGATTTTTGGTGATATCAGTTTTTAAAGCCAATACCTGATAGAATGAATCCGTATCGGCTCCTTTGCAGATGACATTCCGGCCGATACCTAAATTGATAGAAAATATCGGCATCACAACTTCTGCCCGCACGGAAAGCCCTACGGCAAACTGTTCGCGGAAAGGAGGACGATAGAATTTGATGGTCTCCGCATCGGGCTGCCCCACACTATTGGCTATGTAACCGGATATGTTGGCACTTTCATCGTACTGTGCATCGACTGATACACCGGCTCTGAAGTAACGGCTGAAGTTGTACATCGGCGTAAAATTCAGTCCGAGAATACCAAATGAGCCGGGCACCAGCACAGGATTTCCACCTTCTGGAAACACGCCTTTCTTCCGGGTGGCTCCGTACACAATGAGGTCGTAACTGACATAGGGCTTGAAAGGCGGACGCCGAACAATGCCGGAAGAGCCATCTGCCAGCGTGGCACGCGACGTCCCTCCGAAATAGCGTGTCAAACCGATACTGGCTCCCAAGGTATTCACTCCCGCATTGGGGTAAGCGGTATTCCCGTTTGAAAAGTGCGTCGCACCGATTCCTGCCCTAAGATTTGTCTGCGCATCCAGTTGCCAGTTCAACAGGAAACTCAGGTGAATGTACGCATTCATTTTGGAACCTACTACTCTGTTGTAGGGATTCGACTCCGCATCATACTTTTTCCATCCGAAGGAGGCTCCGAAGTTCCATTCATAATCCAGTGACAACCGGGGAGTAAGACTGGCTATGCGTGAGGTCTGAAAGGCATATACAGACCAGGGATTCCCCAATTCGGAAGAATGGAAAAACGTGTTATACCCCACCCCGATTCCTTGTACGGCATGAGGATACATTTGGCCGAAATAAGTATCCGGCGCAAACTTGAACCCATACTTCAAATGAACCGACAGGTTTTTCCGGATGGGAGCAAACGTGGCATTGTTTCCGGCAAAAAACTCATGCGTAGGGAAAATATAAGCCGGCTTGATATCAATGCCTGCCATGTGAATCATTTTTCGGGAAAGGCTGTCCTTGCCATCGGCATAGAGAGAAAGTGCACGGAAAAATACAAGCGCACACATGCACAGTCTGACTGCAAGTCTATTTATCTTCATCAGTAATTGCAATAGGAATGATTAAATAATTAAACGGTTTCTTGCTGGAAAGCGTACCGGAAATTACCAGCTTCTTTCCGGTCAGCGAGTTGGAAAGATAGGCCTTATAAGGTACGTTATACTGCTCTATTCCATTATACACTTCCAGACGTACGTGCTTGCCTGCCTCTACGGTTTTCGATACCTTCAATTCCTTGTCGAGTCCCGCATCCAGCCGTTGTTCATGATGACGGAAAGAGACCTTCGTGCCATACAATCCCGGTGTGCCGTTCACTATATCCGGAATCTCCACCTGGGAAGCCGCATCGCCCAGCAACTTCCGTAAATCGTTTTCATCTCCTCCCCAGCCGCCATACTGCATGTAAAACTCCACGATACGGGCTGAATTCTTATAAGGATAAAAATACACTGTGGCGGGACTACTGGCATCCAGGGTATTCACTTCCACCTGTTCTACGGGTTCCAGCATGTAATCGAAGGAAGAAAACTGACTCCAGTCGTATGCCACACTGTCTATCTGATATTTACGGGTAGGAGAAAAAGACACGCGAATCACCTTCTCTTCATAACGGTTGCCCACCCTGACAAATGTTTCAAACGGCTGGTCATAGAGATTCTCGCCGGAAATAAAATGCAATTCACTGCCGTTTCTTTTTTCCACACGAAAATCCAGAAACGCATTCTTGCAATACACAATGCCGGTTTCTCCTTCCTCAAAAGGAAGATATTTGGAGTTTTTCCCTTCCAGATCTGTGGCCGACACTGCGACCCCTTCCCTCAGACTTTCTACCCCTAAAATATCCCAGTTGTCTGCCTCAAAGCAAACAGTTACTTCTTTTTCTGTTTCGGATAAAGACACGGAAGGTTCTGCCGACAGGAATCTGTCAATAAAAACATCGCTGTTGCATCCGGCCAAAAGCCACGCGACAGCGAGAATACCGCATTGCAGCCTACGGAATGTGGTTTTCATTATCACATGCATTTACTTGTTCATAGGTTTATGATTCAAAACATAAAGTTAGACAGTTTTTCAATATGGCAAACATATTTCTGCAAAAAAGCCCTTCATTGACACATTTTTTAGCAGTAAAAGAAGTTAGCTAACAAGCATTATAATATCAATGATTTTACGTACATTTGTCTGACATTCTATTAAACTCGCATACGTATGAAATATTTTGAAGTGACCTTTACCGCACAGCCGTGCAATGAAACTATCACAGATGTATTATCGGGACTAACAGCCGACATCGGTTTTGAAAGTTTCGTGGAATGTGAAAACGGCATGAAGGCCTACATCCAGCAGAGCCAGTTTGACGAGGCCGCGCTTAAGCAAGTGGTGGAAGATTTTCCGATACCCGGCGCAAGCATCAGTTACTCCATTACGGAACCGGAAGACAAGAACTGGAACGAGGAATGGGAAAAGAATTTCTTCCAGCCCATCGTCATCGACAACCGCTGCGTGATTCACAGTACCTTCCACAAGGATTACCCGAAGGCCGAATACGACATCGTCATCAATCCGCAGATGGCTTTCGGTACCGGACACCACGAAACCACCAGCTCTATCTTAGGAGAATTGTTAGAGGCTGACCTGAAAGGCAAATCAGTGCTCGACATGGGATGCGGCACATCTATCCTGGCCATCCTGGCCAGCATGAGAGGAGCCGGAAAGGTGACCGCCATCGACATTGACGACTGGTGCGTGAACAACTCGCGCGACAACATTGCCCTGAACGGCATTTCCAATATCACCGTGGAACTGGGAGATGCTTCCCTGCTGAACGGACGGGAACCTTTTGATGTAGTAATAGCCAATATCAACCGCAACATTCTGCTGCAGGACATGCCGGCCTATGCGGCCTGCATGAAGAAAGGTTCGGAACTGTACATCAGCGGATTCTACACGGAAGACATTCCGGTGCTGCGCGAAAAAGCGGAGAGTCTGGGCATGGAATACGTGCATCACCGCGAAAAGCACAACTGGGCTGCCGTGAAATTTATCATGAAATAAGCAAGCTGCCTAAATAACGGCAAAGGCTGTCAGCGCTTCAATGCCCTGACAGCCTTTTTCATGTCTTCACTCACACGGTAGGACTCACCGATTTTCTGAATGGTCTTACGGAAAGTAAAATCGTCCAGATGACAATGACGCAGAAAAGCCATGGTCTGTTCCGGAAACTTGACAAAACAGAACGAAAGTGCCCAGGCCACAGCTATGCGCACATAGTATCCCTCATGACGAATTCCGTCGAGCAGGGAAAGATACTCCTCCAAATGGGCTTCATCCAGGAAATAACTCATTCCCATCACTACGCCGAAACGTACCTCATACTCACCCGATGCTTTCATCCATTCTTTCAGGTATTCCCAAAGCCGCGCCTCGTTACGGCGGATAAAAGCTTTTCCTCCTCCAAACTTAAACGTATCGCACACCGACCAGCTGTTGATAATCCACACAAAACGTGTCACACGGTGAAGATAGACTTCCACATCCTCGTCGGGGCGGATGCATCCCAACACCATGCCTTGCAACATGCGTTCTTCCATATAAAACCCGTCGGCTGTGTCAAAGTAGCGCTCCCAGTCTGCCTTGGCAATCCTTGCAGCCAGTTTCCGCAACGCCGGCAAACGAATGCCCAACACATGTTCCACCCCCGGGTGAAGTCCCTCGGTAAACTTGCGGTTCCCATCTTCCGCCAGTATCAGCAGATGTTCTTTGACGGTCAGACCGTCCAGTCGAAACTCTTCCATACCTTATTATATAGCAAGATTTAAAATGTGGAACAAAGATAGGAAAAATTGAAAAATTTCCATCCATTTGTTTGGCGTTTTCATATTAATGGTTACCTTTGCGAGTGAAACAATAAAAAAACAAGAAAAATAACATTATGAATCTTTCTACGGTAAATACATTCTTCTGGTGGCGCCGCTTACAACTCCAAAGGTCGTAAGGGAACTCAGTCGCATGTATATATCTCAATAGTAATAATATCACAGAAGGGCTGTCGTAACTTTACGACGGCCCTTTTTGTTTTTTCACCCTAATGCAAACAAATACACTCATGAAAACTTATCAAGTAAACCAGGAAGGATTTTATGGAGATTTTGGTGGAGCCTACATACCGGAAATTCTCCATCGCTGTGTGGAAGAATTACGCAATGCCTACCGCAAGGTGCTGGCAGATGAAGGATTCCAGAAAGAATACGATGCGTTGCTCAAGGACTACGTAGGACGTCCTTCACCACTTTATCTTGCCCAACGCTTGTCGGAAAAATACGGATGCAAAATTTACCTGAAACGGGAGGACCTGAACCATACGGGAGCGCACAAAATCAACAATGCCATCGGCCAGGTGCTTCTGGCCCGGAGAATGGGCAAGAAACGCATCATCGCCGAAACAGGAGCCGGACAGCACGGAGTGGCCACGGCTACGGTATGCGCCCTGATGGGAATGGAATGCGTGGTCTACATGGGAAAGACCGATGTGGAACGGCAGCGGGTAAACGTGGAGCGCATGCAGATGCTGGGAGCCAGAGTGGAAGCCGTGACTTCGGGCAACATGACCCTGAAAGATGCTACCAACGAAGCCATACGCGACTGGTGCTGCCATCCGGCGGACACATACTATGTGATTGGTTCCACAGTGGGACCTCATCCCTACCCCGACATGGTAGCCCGCTTGCAGTCGGTCATCAGTAAGGAAATCAAAAAGCAACTGATGGAACACGAAGGACGTGACTATCCGGACTACCTGATGGCCTGTGTGGGAGGAGGAAGCAATGCTGCCGGAACCATCTATCACTACCTGGACGATGAACGGGTGAAAATTATCTTAGCGGAAGCCGGAGGAAAGGGAGTGGAAACGGGATTGTCGGCTGCTACCATCCAGTTGGGCCGGCTGGGCATCATTCATGGTTCCAAGACCCTGGTCATGCAGGACGAGGACGGACAGATTCTGGAGCCTTATTCCGTTTCGGCCGGACTGGATTACCCCGGCATCGGTCCCATGCATGCCAACTTAGCCGCACAGAAAAGAGCCACCGTGCTGGCAGTCAATGACGACGAAGCCCTGTGGGCTGCCTTCGAACTGACACGGCTGGAAGGCATCATTCCGGCACTGGAGTCGGCCCATGCCTTAGGAGCACTGGAGAAAGTAAAGTTCCAGCCCTCGGACATCGTGGTGCTGACCGTGTCGGGAAGAGGTGACAAAGACATTGACACTTATCTGAAATACAAAAACAACCCTGAAATCTTTTAAACGAGAAAAGCCATGAAAAAATTTGCTTATACCACCCACTACAAAACGCTGCCCGGCGACTTGCATACGCCCGTGAGCACGTACCTGAAGGTGCGCGACCTGTTTCCGCAAAGTATTCTGCTGGAAAGTTCCGATTATCACGGAGTGGAAAACAACCGCTCTTTTATCGGACTGAACCCCATTGCCAGTTTCTCCGTAAACCACGGAATCGTGACCACGGTCTTTCCGGACAAAAGCCGTGAAGAACGTCCGCTCACTCCCGAGTTCCAGGTGGAAGATGCTTTCCAGTATTTCCTGAGACAGTTTCAGGTGGAAGGAGAATATGCCCGCTACGGAGGAGTGTACGGCTACACCACGTTCAATGCCATCCGCTATTTCGAACAGATTCCGGTGAAAGACAGCAGCGACCCGAAGAACGATGCGCCGGAGATTCTCTACATTCTCTACAAGTACCTGATTGTGTTCAACGACTTCCAGAGCGAGATGGTGTTGGTGGAGTTGCAGGGCAACGACGAGCCGAGCCACATTGACGAAGTGGAGAAGGCGGTACTGAACCGAAACTACACCACCTACGCCTTTCGGGCGACGGGCGACACCACCAGTACGCTGACCGACGAGGAGCACAAGGCCAATATCCGCAAGGGCATTGCCCACTGCAAAAGAGGCGACGTATTTCAGATTGTGCTTTCCCGCCGTTTCATCCAGCGCTATGAGGGCGATGATTTCACCCTCTACCGGGCATTGAGAAGCATCAATCCTTCGCCTTACCTGTTCTATTTTGATTTCGGCGGTTTCCGGATTTTCGGTTCCTCTCCCGAAACGCATTGCAAGATCGAAGCGGGAAAGGCCACCATCGACCCCATTGCCGGCACTACCCGCAGAAGTGGAGACAGAAAGACGGATGCCGCACTGACCGAAGCCCTGCTGGCCGACCCGAAGGAGAATGCCGAACACGTGATGCTGGTAGACCTGGCACGGAATGACTTGAGCCGGAATTGCCACGACACGCACGTGGAGTTCTACAAACAGCCGCAATACTACAGCCATGTGATTCACCTGGTGAGCAGGGTAAGCGGCACACTGGACGAGGAAGCCGACCCGATTAAAACGTTCATCGATACCTTCCCGGCCGGTACCCTCAGCGGAGCTCCCAAGGTAAAGGCCATGCAGCTCATCAGTGAAATCGAGCCGCACAACCGGGGGGCTTACGGAGGTTGCATCGGCTTCATCGGGCTGAACGGCGATTTGAACCAGGCCATCACCATCCGTACCTTCGTAAGCCGTAACAACGAGCTCTGGTTCCAAGCCGGAGGGGGCATAGTAGCCAAAAGTGACGAGAACAATGAACTACAAGAAGTAAACAACAAGTTGGGAGCATTGAAAAAAGCCATTCTCCTGGCCGAAAAAATATAACACACCATGAAAATTGTCATCATCGATAACTACGACTCATTTGTGTACAACCTGAGTCATGCGATAAAAGAACTAGGAGCAGAAGTCACCGTAAAACGCAACGACCAGTTCCGGTTAGAAGAACTGGAGGAATTCGACAAAATTCTGCTGTCGCCCGGTCCCGGTGTTCCGGAAGAAGCCGGTCTGCTGCTGGACGTCATCCGCAGGTATGCCGGAAAGAAACCGATATTGGGAGTCTGTCTGGGCGAGCAGGCCATCGGCGAAGTGTACGGAGGAAAACTGACCAATCTGGATGAGGTGTTCCACGGCATACAGAGTCCCGTCAGTCTGACTGCGACGGACTATCTGTTCAAAGGACTTCCCTCTACCGTACAGGTAGGAAGATACCATTCCTGGGTAGTCGACCGGAAAGATTTCCCGGACTGCCTGGAAGTAACCGCCGTAAGTGAAGAAGGATACATCATGGCACTCCGCCACCGCACACTCGATGTGCGAGGCGTGCAGTTTCATCCGGAATCCGTTCTCACCCCCGAAGGGAAACAGATGCTGGGCAACTGGATACACCATCAATAAAGAAAACCCTATTTTCTCACTCATAAAACTTAGATACACAATATGAAACAAATACTAAAACGGATATTCCACCACGAAGAACTGACACGCGAAGAAGCCTGCACGCTGATGCAGAGAATGACCGGCGGCGAGATGAATGAAGCACAGACAGCCGCCCTGCTGGCTGCCTTCCAGATGCGCGGAGTCAAGGTGGACGAGCTGGTCGGCTTCCGCGATGCGCTGCTTCAGGCTTGCGTGCCCATCGACTTGCATGAATTTCATCCCATTGACATCGTGGGTACCGGAGGAGACGGGAAAAACACCTTCAACATCTCCACATGTGCCTGCTTTGTTGTGGCCGGAGCCGGTTACCTGGTAGCCAAGCATGGAAATTATGGAGCCACTTCAGTAAGCGGGGCCAGCAACGTGATGGAACACTACGGCGTAAAATTCACAAACGACGCGGACAAGTTGAAACGCTCCATCGAACAATGCGGCATGGCTTACCTGCACGCTCCCCTTTTCCATCCGGCCCTGAAAACCGTGGCTCCCGTGCGGAAGGCATTAGGCGTACGTACCTTATTTAATTTATTAGGCCCGCTGGTCAATCCCTGCCATCCGGCCTGCCAGTTGTTAGGAGTGGCCGACCTCCCGCAGATGCGGCTTTACACCAACACGCTCCAGCAACTCGGCATCCAGTTTGCCGTAGTCAACAACCTGGACGGATACGATGAAATCTCGCTGACCGACGAATTCAAGGTGATGACCAACCGTTACGAAACCATCTATCGTCCCTCGGAATTAGGTTTTTCCATGGCACGCCAGGAAGAACTTTACGGAGGAAATACCCCGGAAGAGGCGGCCGCCATTTTCGACCGAGTACTGCACAATGAAGGTAGCAAGGCACAGACCGACTGCGTGCTGATCAATGCCTCGTTTGCCATCCAGGCACTGGAGCCTCAGAAGAAAATAGAAGAATGCGTGGCACTGGCCAAAGAATCGCTCGAAAGCGGAAAAGCCCTGGCCACTCTACGCAAGTTCCTTACCCTTAACCAATAAACGAATGATGACTACTGATATCTTACATACCATTGTGGCCCATAAGCGCACAGAAATTGCCCTTCAGGAAGAAGCTGTATCTCAAGACTTCCTCATCCAGCAGTTGGGCACTCCCCGTCCGTCGAAAAGTCTGAAACAGGCACTGGCCGCATCGCCCTCGGGCATCATTGCGGAATTCAAACGACGCTCTCCGTCGAAAGGAGATATTGCTCCACAGGCAGAACCGACTATCATCGTCCCAGGCTATGAACGTGCTGGTGCCTCCGGTATCTCCGTACTGACCGACCCGAAATTCTTTGGCGGCAACCTGAAAGATTTGCAGGCCGTCCGCCCGCTGACACACCTTCCGGTGCTGCGAAAAGATTTTATCGTCAGTCCCTACCAGCTATATCAAGCCAAGCTGGCCGGTGCGGATGTGGTGCTTCTGATTGCAGCCGCCCTGACCGTAGACGAATGTAAAGCCTTGGGGAAACTGGCCCACCAGTTAGAAATGGAAGTCCTGCTGGAGATACACACGGAAAAGGAACTCGACTACCTGCATGAGCATGTAGACTTGATTGGAGTCAACAACCGGAACTTAGGCACGTTTCATACGGATGTGGAGAATTCGTTCCACCTGGCCCGGAAATTGCCGAAAGAACTGCTATGGGTATCCGAAAGCGGCATCTCGCAACCCGACACATTCAGACAGTTGCGTGAAGCCGGTTTCAGGGGATTCCTGATGGGAGAAACTTTCATGAAAACGCCTTCACCGGAAAAGGCTTTGTCGGACTTTCTTCAAGCTCTTGCCTTATGATTGTCAAAGTGTGCGGCATGAGGGAGGCGGAGAACATCCGTCAGGTGGAGCAAACAGGAGCCGACTGGATGGGATTCATTGACTACGAAGGTTCTCCCCGCTATGTAGCGGACGTACCGGAATACCTGCCGGAGTCGGTGCAGAAAGTGGGGGTGTTTGTCAATGCTTCCCTTCCGCGAATCCGGGAAAGGAGGACTGCATGGCAACTGAATTTCGTCCAGCTCCACGGAAAGGAATCGCCGGAGTTTTGCCGGGAAGTGCAACAGACTGGCCTACGTGTCATCAAGGCCTTCTCCCTGCGTACGCCTGACGACCTGCTGGCGACGGAAAGCTATGCCGCCTGCTGCGACTATTTTCTGTTCGACACTCCCTGCAACGGATACGGAGGCTCCGGCAAAAGCTTCGACTGGGAAATGCTGACGCACTACCACGGCGAGACGCCTTTCCTGTTAAGCGGAGGACTGAAACCTGAAAGCCTGGATGCATTACTGAAATTCAGCCATTCCAGCTGGGCTGGCATCGACCTGAACAGCGGCTTTGAACAGGCTCCCGGCCTGAAAGATGCGGCTGCCCTCTCTGACTTTATTTACTCTTTCAAACAAAACAAGTACAACCTCTAAAAAAACTTAGTGATATGAATCGCATTGACCAATTATTCCAGACACATAAAGACCACGTGCTTTCCATTTATTTCTGTGCAGGTACCCCGACCTTGGAAGGTACCGCCGAAGTCATCCGCACCTTAGAGCGGAAAGGAGTACAGATGATTGAAATCGGTATCCCGTTCAGCGACCCGATGGCCGACGGTCCTGTCATTCAGCACGCAGCCACACAGGCCCTGCACAACGGCATGACGCTCCGCAAGCTCTTCGGCCAGCTGGAGCAAATCCGCACAGATGTCCGCATCCCGCTGGTACTGATGGGCTACCTGAACCCCATCATGCAGTATGGTTTTGAGAATTTCTGCCGGCAATGTCAGGCATGCGGCATCGACGGCGTGATTATTCCCGACCTTCCTTATAAAGACTACTTAGAAAGCTATCGTCCCATTGCACAACAATACGGCATCCACGTGATTATGCTCATCACGCCGGAAACCAGCGAAGAACGCATCCGGCAAATCGATGCGCATACCGACGGATTCATCTATATGGTATCTTCTGCGGCCGTGACGGGAGCACAAAAGGAATTCAATGCACAGAAGCAGGCTTACTTCCAGCGTATCAAGCAAATGCAGTTGCGAAACCCACGGATGATCGGGTTCGGAATCTCCAATAAATCCACTTACGAATCGGCAGCGGCATACGCCTCCGGATGCATCATCGGGAGCAAGTTCGTGACCTTGCTCGAAGAAGAAAAAAATGCAGAAAAAGCCATCGACAAACTGTTGGAAATGCTAAAAAACGAAGGATAATTAATCATTCTGTTATTTTTAGCGGCTTATTCTTTCAGTCAAAGCATATTTTTGCTATCTTTGTGCCAAACTAAACGAAGCGTCAAATGATAAAACCAGATTATCCTTCCGTATTACTCATCTACACTGGAGGCACAATCGGTATGATTGAAAATCCGGAAACCGGTGCCCTGGAGGCATTTAACTTCGACCAACTTCAGGAGAACGTGCCGGAACTGAAACGGTTCAACTACCGCATTTCCTCTTACCAGTTTAACCCTCCTATCGACTCCTCGGACATGGAGCCGGCCTTGTGGGCCAAACTGGTCAAAATCATCCAATATAACTACGATAACTTCGACGGGTTCGTGATTCTGCACGGCACGGACACCATGGCTTATACCGCTTCCGCACTGAGTTTCATGCTGGAGAACCTGAGCAAACCGGTCATCCTTACCGGAAGCCAGCTGCCCATCGGTGTGCTACGTACAGACGGAAAGGAAAATCTGATTACTTCTATCGAAATAGCCGCTGCAAAACATCCGGACGGAACTGCCGTGGTACCGGAAGTCTGCATTTTCTTCGAGAACCACTTGTTGCGTGGAAACCGTACGACAAAGATTAATGCAGAAAACTTCAACGCGTTCCGTTCTTACAATTATCCGGCACTGGCCACGGCCGGTATCCACATCAAGTACGAATACGACCGTATCCGGAAGGTGGATCCCAACCTGCCCATGCATGCACACTATGTCTTCGATACGAATGTGATTATCCTGACACTTTTCCCGGGTATTCAGGAAAACATCGTGCGCACGGTGCTCAACACGCCCGGTCTGAAAGCGGTAGTGCTCAAGACGTACGGTTCCGGAAATGCGCCCCAGAAGCCCTGGTTCATCCACTTGCTGGCAGAAGCTACGGCAAAGGGAATCGTCATCGTCAACATTTCACAATGCCAGACGGGTATGGTAGAAATGGCACGTTACGAAACCGGTCTGCACCTGCTCGATGCGGGCGTCATCAGCGGATATGATGCCACAGTGGAAAGCGTGCTCACCAAGCTGATGTTCCTGCTCGGCCACGGGCTTACTCCCAAAGAAATACGCTGCGAAATGAACCGTTCCATAGCCGGAGAGTTTACCAAGCCCGTGTTGTAACCTAAATGTAACATCTATTTCATAAGGACGAAACAAGAAAGGGTCATCTTTGTAACGAAAACTAAATCACATTGAATTTTGTATTAATTAATAGAAAATACGCATGAACGATTACCGGATTTTAGTTGTAGACGATGAAGAAGACTTGTGCGAGATTCTAAAATTCAATCTCGAAATGGAAGGATACATGGTAGATACTGCCAATTCCGCCGAAGAAGCCTTGAAACTTGAATTGCCACGTTACAACCTGATACTGCTGGACGTGATGATGGGAGAAATTTCCGGATTCAAAATGGCCAGCATGATGAAAAAGAACAAGGATACACAGAACATTCCTATCATTTTCATCACCGCAAAGGATACGGAGAATGATACGCTGACCGGATTCAACCTGGGAGCGGACGACTATATTTCAAAGCCTTTCTCTCTGCGTGAAGTCATCATGAGGGTAAAGGCGGTGTTACGACGCACAGCCGGCGTACAAACCCAGGTGCCCGAACAGCTGATTTATAAAGGACTGTCGGTCAACATTCCGAAGAAAAAAGTATCCATCAACAACGAGGAAATTTCATTAACGAAAAAGGAATTTGAAATACTTCTGCTCCTGTTGCAGAACCAGGGACGCGTATTCTCCCGCGAAGACATTCTGGCGAAAGTATGGCACGATGAAGTGTATGTACTCGACCGTACGATTGATGTGAATATCACCCGCCTTCGCAAGAAAATCGGTGAATACGGTGCTTGTATCGTAACCCGTCTCGGTTATGGATACTGTTTCGAATGTGAATAAATTACGGTGGCACAATCATGACAAAATTTTCTTATCGCATCCTCCCTTTCAGTCAGAGGCTGTTTCTTTCTGTCATATTCCTTTTCCTGGGATATGCAGTATGCTTCATGCTGTTTCAATACAAACGCGAAAAGGCTTATAAAATAGAATTACTGAACACGCAGCTGCAAAACTATAACAACCAGCTGTGCGACTTTCTGGCCGATCATCACGGGGTCAACTCTGATTCCATGCAGAGCTATGTGACCACTCACATGATGCCCAACCTGCGGGTGACGCTCATTGAGCCGTCGGGGAAAGTAGTGTACGACAATACAAATGCCAACTGGAAAATCTTTGCCAACCACTCTTCCCGCAAGGAAGTGCAAGACGCACTCATGTATGGAAGCGGCTATTCCATCAGCCGCCAGTCGGAAAGCATTCAGGGAGAAGAATATTTTTATTCCGCACGCTATTATCCTCCCTACCGCATCATCATACGATCTGCCCTTCCCTACAACCTGAGTCTGGCAGAACACTTGCAAGCTGACTCCGGCTACTTATGGTTTGCACTGATTATCTGTCTGGTACTGATTTTCATCTTCTACCGTTTTACCCGGAAGCTGGGCAAGTCCATCACCAAACTGCAACAGTTTGCCATGAAGGCCGACCGGAACGAACCGATTGACATGGACATCCTGCAAACTTTCCCCAAGAACGAATTGGGAGAGATTTCACAACACATCATTAAGATATACAAACGCCTGCACCGGGCGAAAGAAGCACTCTACATTGAGCGTGAGAAACTGATTTCGCACCTTCAGACCTCACACGAGGGATTGGGTGTCTTTACCAAAGAACGGCAGGAAATCCTGGTCAACAACCTGTTTACGCAATACATCAACAACATATCCGACCGTAATCTACGTTCTACCAATGAAATTTTCGATATTCCGGAACTGCAGCCCATCATTGAGTTCCTAAACCGGAACGAGGGTAATTTCAGTAAAGAGGAAAAGCGGTATGCCATGCACCTCAACAAGAACGCGCGCTCGTTCACCTTGGAGTGTATCATCTTTCAGGATATGTCGTTCGAAATATCCATCAACGATATTACCCAGGAAGAAGAGCAGGCCCGTCTGAAACGTCAGCTGACTCAGAACATCGCCCATGAGCTGAAAACGCCCGTCAGCAGTATTCAGGGATACCTGGAAACCATTATCAGCAACCCGAACATTCCGCAAGAAAATGTCCGTGTCTTCCTGGAAAGAAGCTATGCCCAGAGCAACCGCCTGACTTTCCTGCTGCGCGACATCTCTGTGCTGACCCGAATGGACGAGGCACCGGAACTGGTAGAGAAAGAGCAGGTAAACCTGAGCAAGATTGTAGAAAACATTTTGAACGAGGTAGCACTCGGTCTGGAAGAAAAGCATATTACTGTGGTGAACAAGCTCCCGTCGGAAGTCATACTGACAGGAAGCAGCTCGCTGCTCTACTCCATCTTCCGCAACCTGACCGACAATGCCATAGCCTATGCGGGTAATGACATACAAATCACCATCAACTGCTTCCGCGAGGATGAGAAATTCTACTATTTCAGTTTCTCTGATACCGGCGTGGGAGTACCCGAAGAGCACCTGAACCGCCTGTTTGAACGCTTCTATCGGGTAGACAAGGGACGCTCACGAAAATTAGGAGGTACAGGTTTGGGACTGGCCATCGTGAAGAACGCCGTATTGTTCCATGGCGGAACCATCTTCGCCAAGAACATGCCGAAGGGAGGACTGGAATTTGTCTTCACACTGAAAAAAGATATATAAGGATAAAGCACTCCAAGCAAGACATTCTGTATTTATTAAAGACTAAAGCTACTACAATTTTCCCTAATGCCAGTACTGACAAGGAAGTACTGGAGTACTCCCCTGAAAGTACTGCAGTACTCCTTTGACAGTACTGGAGTACTTCCTTGGCAGTACTAAGAATTGACTTTTCCTGATATAACTAGACGTTTTCTCTTTTTATAAACTGGAACAGTAGACACTTTGACTTTATCAATTAAATCAATCGCCTTCTTTTATCCAATTAATCTTTCTTCCCAATAAATCTGGAGTTATACAAATTCGTGGAAATGGCAGATGCAAAAATGTAGTTTGACATCGACAAGTCTCCAATTCACATGATAAGATACTATGAAGTCCAGCACATTAGCATTATATAGCAGGCATATTTTTTCTCTTACGAAAGTATTGTCTATGGGATAGTATGGCAACTCCACACCAAGGACTGAGCATATTTCATGGCTGAACGATATAGAAAATCAAGATTCTCTTTCGTGTGACATTTATTTTATTTCTACAGATGTATTATTCATTTTATAATACGGCTCTTGTTTACTAAATCACGTAAATTTGCAGAACAGAACGGCTATTACAATTAATTATTTTATAAGAATATGGTATTAGTTTGTTTCTTGAATGTTATATCATGTTCTTATAGGGAGGTACTTATGTTGAAAAGATTTGAAGCATCAATATTATTTAATGGTGAAATTCTTATTTATATAATTGATGAAAATAGGACTTTCACTTTAAGCTCATCAGAAGGAAAAGAGTTTGCATATGAATTATTAGAAAAAATGAAAATTTTGCATCCTTCAGTTATTAAGGCAGCAGAACAGAAATTGAGATTATACAATAAAGCTTCTTTTTCAGCGCTACTAAATGATAAGACTCTTTATAACGAAAAAATATCAAGAATAATATTATCTTGTTGTTTTGGAGAAAGTGATGAAAATCCTGATTGGGATGGAGAAAAATTTAATTTTGAGTTTCCTCGTATGTGTCGAGATATAACAATTTGCCCATGGAATGGATATTCAAAGAAAAATAAAGATAAATTTAATGTTATCTGTGGGGCTAAAAGTGAATTTGGTTTTACCTCACAGCAGCGTAAAGTTGTTCTTTACATACAGAGCGGAATAACAGATTTGGGTAAGATAGCAGACTTAATGGGAGTGACAAAGGCAAATATCTGGAAGTTCATGACTTCCATTTATAGGAAAACAGAAACGACTTCTCTTTCAGAACTCATACATAAAATTTCAGGTTTAAAAGTCTGATAAATATGATTTTAAGTTGTTAAGAAGTTTCTTTTTCCACATTGGGAAGGCACCTTTTTCTAATTAGAAAATCATTTGAAAATGTTTATAATGTTAGCTTATGATAATATTTCAGCTGCGTTAAATAAGTGAGACTTTAAAAAGTTTAGTTTCTCATTCACTGCCTCATACAAAAGGCGATATCATATATTGAGAATATTACTTCTTGTACTTGTTTGGAGAATTAGTATTACATTTGTGAAAAAATTGCAATATGTACTCTTGGGAAATAACAACAGAAGAATACATTCGTAGAGCCAAAGCTGTTCATGGTAATAAATATAGTTATGAGCAAACGGAATATGTAGATAGAAAAACACATATAACTATTACATGCCCAATACATGGTCCATTTAAAATTAATCCGTACACTCATATTCGTCTTGGAACAGGATGTAGTAAATGTGCACGTGACAAGACAATAAAAACTTGTTCTTTAACTACCGAAAGTTTTATAGAACGAGCTAAAGAATATATAGGTTCACATTATGATTACTCTAAAGTTGAGTACAAAAATGCACATACCCCTGTTATAATAGGATGCCCCATTCATGGTTGGTTTACAAAATATCCAATGGAAATACAACAGCAAAAAAGAGGATGTCCTAAGTGTTCTAAGGAAAGAGTTAGGTTAAAAAGAGCAACTGGAGTTTCTGAGTTTATAGAAAGGAGTAACAAAATACATTCTTTTAAGTATAATTATGATAAAGTTGTTTATATCAACCAACACACAAACGTAATTATAAATTGTCCTATTCATGGGGATTTTTACCAAATGCCTCAAGATCATTTGCGGGGAAAAGGATGCCCTAAATGTTTTAATCCATATATGAATGGGCGAACAAAAAAAGAACTATTGGAAGACTTATCAAAAAAACACTTAGGTAAATATACTTATCCCAGTCTCCCTGATAGAGCTAATAATAGAACGTATATAGATATTATTTGTCCTAAGCATGGCTTATTCAGACAACGTGTTGTTAACCATTTAAGAGGTGATGGGTGTCCGTCTTGTAGAAATTCAAAACAAGAAAATATATTGGAAGCAAATCTTACAAAAAGAAATATAACCTATGTACGTGAAAAGACATTTCCATGGCTTAAACGAAAAGGTCACATGTATGTTGATTTTTTTCTACCCAAATACAAAATAGTAATAGAGTGTCAAGGAGCACAACATTTTGGAATAGATGTACAATATAATAGATTCAAATATACTGCTAAAGATTATGATGATATAAGAAATAAAGACGAACTTAAATATAAACTCTGCAATGAACATGGAATCCGAGTGTTGTTTTTTTGTTATTATAAAAAATGGGTTCCAGAAAAATATATTGATCATGTTTATACAACAGTAAAAGAGTTACTTACTGAGTTAGATAAAATAAAATCTGAATAACTAAAAGTTATTTATTAGTTAATTCGATAATAATATTGTCAGACCTTTCAAAAAATATCGTATATATTAAACAAAAAGGAAGTACAAAATGACACTATCCAAAATTCCATATAAATAAAAAACTTCTTCTTATATCTGGATACTGAGGCTGGCACAACTAATATCTACCGCTCATCGCACACCATTTTTAATACTTTCTTATCTTTAAGGTTGATTTTCATTATGATAAAGAATCTCTCAAAATTACCCCCATAAAAAAAATCCCCCATGCAACCGCATGAGGGATTCCACAAGTAAATTCTATTTCGAGAAATTTATTTTGCTACACGTTCCAGCCATTTTACCATGAACAGCATGACTCCCATTGAAATGAGGCATACAATCATGAAAATAGCCCAGCAATATCCGATAGGAATGGCGTTATACATAAGAGGGCCAATCCATAACAGAAGATTACCTACAGCTGTTGCACCAAGCCACAATCCCTGGCAAAGCCCCAGAAGATGCTTTGGAGCCACCTTCGAAACGAATGACAATCCAAGCGGAGAGATAAACAACTCGGCCACAGTAAGCAGGAAGTAAAGAACAATCAACACCCAGGCACCAGCCTTTACCTGCTGGTCAATAGGAAGTTCTCGATATTCTGCAGCAGAAGGATAACCCATAATGAGTGAATATACAGACAGGAAGAGATAAGCCAAACCTGCGATGAACATACCGATGGCAATCTTACGCGGAGTAGAAATTTCCTTGCCTCTTCTTGAAAGAGAACCGAAAATCATCATGATGACCGGAGTCAATGTGATCACAAAGAAAGGATTCACTGCCTGCCATATTTCCGGAGCAATTGTAGATGTATCAACGAAGTCTCTCGCAAAGAGTGAAAGTGAAGTACCATTCTGATGGAATGAGAACCAGAAGAAAATAACCACGCCAAGCACTGCAAACAAGGCGTAAAGACGCTGTTTGATTTCCTTAGCCATGGCAGCCTTTTCTTCAGCTGTATAAGTAACAGCAGCAGCTGCTTCCTTCTTCCCCGGATTTGGGAACTGACTCTTGGTCACAAAGAAGATAATCAAAGAAATAAGCATTGCGGCAACAGATGCAACAAATGAATAATGAATACCTTCATTAAATACCTGCAAATACTGTGCGCAAGAAGCAGCCATATCGGAAGTTTCACCCACACACTGTGACATCAGCTGATTCAAGTTACCCATAGCCTCAGCCGACATACCGTCTGCACCTTTTGCTATATATTCATGGCACAGAGCAGGAAGACCAGCATTGTAGACCATATTGTGTGCACTCAGCCACCAGCTTCTCAACAAAGGAGCGATAAACGGAGCGATAAGTCCACCAATATTGATAAATACATAAAATATCTGGAATCCGGAATCTCTCTTGCTCTTAGCTTCAATCAGTTCCTTTTCCCCCTTCTTTGCAGCCTCTGCTTCAAGGTCATCGTACATCTGACCTACAATGGCCTGAAGATTTCCCTTGAACAGACCATTACCAAATGCGATAAAGAACAAGGCAATACAAGTAAGCGTAAGCAACCAGGATGTATTACCTGCATTGGCAGTAATAGGAATAGATAATGCAATATATCCAACAGCCATGACCACGAGACCGGCCATGATTGTACCTTTATAATTCTGCTTTCTGTCGGCTATCAGCCCCCCCACAAGACTTAACAGATAAATACCTGCATAAAAGAATGAATAGATAAGTGTACTTTTTTCCTCACTTATACCAAATTTAGAACAAAGAAACAATACCAGTACGGCATTCATGATGTAGTAGCCGAAACGCTCCCCCATGTTAGAAAGTGCAGCCGGTATCAGACCTTTAGGATGCTTGTTAAACATAAATAATGAAGATTTTAATAATTAATAGTGTTAATACTCGTATAAATTCTGTCTCTCGTTCGCAAATATACAATTATTCAAATAAATATGCAAACCTACCTCACTCAGCACCTTGCGGAAGTTTTCCCCTGTATGTACGGCTTATTACGCGTTCAAAGCTATGAATAATCTCCTGCCCCATGTTTACACGTGTGCTGTCCACTTTCCGAATTTCCACAGGCGTAACTGCATCTTTATACTTCGCCTTGCCGATACGGATTTTCATCTTGTCCAGGTTTCCGGTAATGTTCACTCCCGCCTTGAACGGCAATGGTGATTTCAGCACTGAGATGTGATAGTTAAAGTTCATGTCCAAACCCTGGGTTCCTCCCACAGCCGCCTTGTAACGGTCTATCTGAAGTAAGAACGGGTATACCGTCACATTGCCGTCCTGCACGGTCAGGTTGACCGAAATACTGTCGAACACGTTCCGTTTCTTGTTCTTAAACATCAGTGTCTTGGATATTTCGGCAAAGGTTTCTCCATCCATCAGTACCAGACTGTCGCCTTTAATGTGCATGGCCGCTTTCAGACTTGGTATCTTCACGTTCAGGTTGGAATCAAGCACAGCCTCGGCCGTAGCATCAAAATCGACCATTCCCTTGAAGGAACGGAGCATCGGCACAATCGTATCAAGTGAAGGTATGAAATCGACCAACTTGCCGATATTTACCTTGCGCAAACGGAAATCAAAACCGGCATAGCCTCTTGTTTTCCTTCGGGCACGATATACCAACGTGGTTTCCAGGTCTGCTTCCAGTCCGCGCATGGTCAGCTTTTTCAGATAAACCGCCTGATTGCGAATGTCTACCGCTCCTTGCACATTTTCAAACACCATATTTCCGTAAGTCACCTTTTTCAGGTTGGTCTTCAACTCGAAATCAATGTTCTTCGGAATGACAAACAACTGCATCGGTTCTGCCGACGATACCGTGTCGGTCTCTGCCTGAAGCGTATCCTGCGGGAAGTTCAGTGCATTAATCAACTGGTTGCAATCGAGGTTGCGGGAAGCGATTTCCAGGTTGGCCTTCAGCATTTTTCCTTTCTTCATTGCCGCATACAGACCGTAAACCGATCCACTTGCCGTCAAGTTGGAACGTCCGATGCGCATGCTGGCATTTTTCAAAGTGATGACTCTATCGCCTACCGTTACGGCTGTTTTGCGCATTCTCACCGGCAAAGCCAGTTCAGGGGTTCTTAAAGTTAGTCGGTTGAATCCGACAATTCCTTTGGGAAGCCATACTGAATCGCGTACCTTTTCAGCCGTCAAATTAAAGCCTCCCTTGTCCATACCCATTTTCATATCGCCCATACGGCAGAAGAGTGTATCGGTCTCCAAAGCCACCTTTATATTCGGCATGGCCGGATTCAGTTTGCCCGGCTGCAAGTGCAAGGAAGCCTTTGCCTTTTTACTGAACACCTTCAACGAATCGCCCATCTCTCCTTTCAGGCGACTCATCTGCAATTTACATTCCACGTCAATCAGACGGGTCGTATCCTGCGGATTCGTAGACCGGACGGTGGCATTCAATTCATCCAGATTGGCAGAAATAGCCGCAGTACGCAAGGAAGCCTTGCGAATGTTCATTTGTGCGGCAAGATTGTCTTCGCCAATAAAACGGAGAGCGGCCTGGCTGGTAAATTCAAAATTCTTCTTGGTATCGCGCAAGAACATGTCCTGCATATCCAGCTTTCCTTTCAAACGAACACGCCCCCAGTCCTGCTTCTGAATAGTCGACAAGCGACAATGCAAGCGGAAGTCGGCTCCCACCCGACCACCTATCGACACTCCTTCCTGCAAGGGGAAAGTCTTGGCCAGTGCCGTAAGGTCTATTTCCGAACGGGTATGAAAAGTGATGTCAGGGTCGCCCAACAAATCTTCCACTTTTCCGTCAGCTAATATATCGGTGTGAGCTCCCTTGAAACGGAATATTTTCAAATCAGCATACGAGGGCTTGTGGCGCATGAAATCAACGTACCCACTAAATTCAGCCGTCAGGTCGTCAATACCATAAGGTAAATCGGCATACTTCGCCGAAGCCTGATTAATGCTCACGTGAAGTGTAGCTTCCGGCATCTGCTGTTTGCCATAAAGCCCCTTCAAGGTTCCTTCTAACGTAACCTCCCCTTTGGCAGTGAGTTCCTGACGCTTCAGCACACTCTCCGGAATCATATTAAACACGGTTTCCAGCGACGGGGCATGCAACTTATAGGTCAAATCTACCGAAGCCGGTCCGCCAATCGTATCCCGCCCGAGAGAACCCGACAAGTCGAGGGCTATTCCATTTAATGTCAGCCCCGTATCCTTTAGCGTAAGTCGTCGGGAAACACGGTCCAGTTGCATATCCGCATTCAGTCCTACAGCCAGGTGATTCACCAACAACTGTCCGTCCTGCCAGAAGAGCAGGTTCTCGTTGTCATACTCCAGTGCCAGCATGGAATAATCCTTCTTCAAGGAAGCTTTCAGATTCATGTTCAGGTTCTGCACGCGGGCGTATACCCTTGTATCCCTGTCGTCGAACGTCACGTTCGTACGCTTCAAGGCCACACGGTTAATGTCTATTTCCTGAATCTGAGGCTTCTGCGATGTGGTATCCTCTTCTACTGTCTCTTCCGTGCTCTTCACGATGTCCCAGTTGCTTTTTCCTTCCTTATTCTTGAAAGCATATACCGACGCATCTTCCAGTCCCAGATAGCGCAGGCTGATTTTATCATGCAGCAGATAATCCACCGGATTCACCACTACCACACATTTCTTGAAAGAAACCAGTGAATCGGTCTTCTGCCACAACGTGTCATTAATGGCTTTGGACACCAATACTCCATCCGTCACCTTCAGTCCGAATCGAGGAAAGGTGGAAAAGAAGGTCAGTTCCACGCTTTTCATCTGCAAACGGGCATTCAATGACTGATTGGCTACATTCAACACCACCGGCGTCAACTTTTCCGGTGTAAAAATAAAATTCACCACGATGGTTACGGCCAACAAGAATACAGTCAGTAACGCTCCTAACGAAATGGCCGTCAGCCGAATTGTTTTACGTAATTTCTTGTTCATCTTTTTTCTTTCATAAACAAACTCATCCATTGTTTGTGCTGCAAGCGGTATTCAGACAATAGGTACAGACAAACTCAGGATGTATCAGATAATGAATCAAAAAACGGGCCTTGTCCGCTTTCCGATATGATTCACCCGTAAACGTTCCGGAGGAAGATAGTTTAAAAGGGCACACTTTGAGGTGTTGCAGGAAATCCACTTCTGCCATATCAAGCACTTTGTACATGGTTTCCTTTGCCGACCAGTGCAAGAGCAACTGATACAGTTCTTCACGCGACTCCATCCGTGCTCTTTCCGGCATCTCGTCTTCCCTCACAAACCGAGACTCTACCTTCCGTACCCGCTCGCCATAAGCCTCAATATCAATGCCGGACTGAGCAGACTCATGCAAACCGACTGCCACATATCCTTTCGTATGAGAAATGGATACATGATACTCCCCTCCTGTCAGAAACGGTTTTCCGGAAGTTTCATGTCCAATCCGTACTTCTTTTCCCAACATCGTTTTCAGTAGCACACGGACTGCCAGGTATTCCATTTTCCGGGAAGGAGCTTTCAGACGTTCAAGTTCTTGCCGCACCACGTCGTCCGACAGACAGGCATAAAGTTCCTCCAGCGTTTCCGTCACCTGCCAGATTCCCCATCGGCCATTTTCCTCCGTCCAAGTCTTCAGCAGCGGCATACTTACTTCTCCTTCGACTCGTCTTCTTCCTGAGCCACAGGCAAGATGGTCACTTTCACCTTCTGGATACGACGCGAAGTCATCTCCAGAATTTCAAAACGGTAATTCTGGTAATTGATAATCTCATGCAATGCGGGGAACTCTCCCTTCAGTTCCAGCAAAAGGCCGGCCAGTGAATCCGCATCCCCAGAAACATCCTCAAATACCTCCTCACTATCCTTGATAATCTTATAAAAATCCGACAACAGAGTCTTTCCTTCGAATACATACACGTTTTCCGTCAGTTTCACGTACGTGCGCTCTTCCTCATCGTATTCGTCATTGATTTCTCCGACAATCTCCTCGATGATGTCCTCCATCGTCACGATGCCCGACGTACCTCCAAATTCATCCACCACTACGGCGATGTGAATCTTGTTCGTCTGAAAATCACGCAGCAAATCGCCAATCATCTTATTTTCCGGCACAAACAAGGCAGGGCGAATCAGGTTCTGCCATTTGAAGTCCTCACCCTTATCCAGATAAGGAAGCAGGTCCTTGATATACAATATTCCTTTGATATGGTCACGCGTTTCTTCATACACCGGAATGCGTGAATATCCGTTTTCATTGATACACTTCAATACCTCCGAAAAGGTAGAATGTATTTCCAAATCCACAATATCCAGACGGGAGGTCATTACTTCCTTCGCCGTTTCTTCTCCAAAACGGATGATTCCCTCCAGCATATTGTTTTCTTCCGGTGTTTCCTGAATATCCGTCAATTCCAGCGCCTGAGAAAGTTCATTGACCGACAGGTTCCGGACTTTCCGCTTCTGTGAAAATCGGTTGATGAAAAAAGAAGACCGGACCAGCAACGAGGATATGGGCCAAAATACGGTACGCAAAACCGTTACTACGGGAGCCGCCTTACGGGCAAAGGGTAAAGTGTGCTGTGCCGAATAAATTTTCGGCATAATTTCTCCGAACAGCAACAGCAGGAAGGTCAATACGACCGTTACAATCAAAAACTCCAGAATTTTTGCCTCTCCAAAATCAATCACACTGGCAAACACATAGTTCAACAGCATGATAATCGTCACATTGACAAAGTTATTCGAAATCAGAATAGTGGCCAGCAGACGCTCTGAATCATCAAGCAAGGCCTTGATTTTAGAGTCAGAAGGATGATTCTCCTCCTCTATATCGTTCAAGTCAGAAGGAGATAACGAAAAGAAAGCTATTTCAGAAGCAGAAACAAAGCCCGAAGTATATAATAACGCAAGGGCCAGCAGCAAAGCAAAAGCAGCCCCTAACGAAAGGGGCATTACGGTAATTCCGTCACAAAGCTCCGTCCAGCGGAGCAAACACGAGTCAGGGTCCATTCTATCTACCTGTAGTTAAACATCTATTTAAGACCGCCTGAGATTAAAACGGCAGATCATCCGAAGGATTGTTCTCAGGCTGAGCAGCAGCGGCAACCGGCGAAGCGGCCTGTGGTTGTGCAGGGGCAGTAGGCTGTGCAGCACGCGGAGTCAGCATTTCCATATTGTCACCAAAAATTTCCGTCACATAACGTTTCACTCCATTCTGGTCGTCGTATGAACGAGTACGGATTTTCCCTTCAATATACAGTTTATCGCCTTTGTGTACATATTTTTCGGCAGTTTCAGCCAGTCCGCGCCACAACACGATGTTATGCCATTCCGTACGTTCAGGCACCTGTGTGCCATTGGCCAGCGTATAAGCACGGTCTGTGGTAGCCAGCGGGAAAGTAGCCACAGCTACTCCACTGTCCAAATATCTTACTTCAGGGTCTTTCCCTACATTTCCAATCAATTGTACTTTATTCAATGACATGATTTTATTTTTTATAATTTGGTTTCAAAAGTAACGAAAAAAAACGAGATATCAAGCGCGACACGGGGAATTTATGCAAATCGTCAATCAGAACGCGCTGAAATCCAGAAAGAACGGCATCTTCCTCTTCCAGTTCTACTTCGTAACATCGGGCATGGATTACCCGGTGTGACAACACGTGTTTCACCTCAGGCGATACCACGCGGAACATACGTATGGAGCGGTTACCTACCAGTTCCCGGAATGCAGGAAGAGAGAAAATCTCTTCTTCTCCTACTTCCTGTTCCGTTTCAATCAGCGGAAACTCATACAGATTCTGCCAGATGTCTCCGGCTTCACGCCTTTTTATAAATGTATGCACGCCTGCACGCACGTAAATATAAGAAAAATAACGATCTAACACCTTCGTTTTACGTGATTTCCAGGGAAGTTTGTCCACTAAATTCTTTTGCAGGGCCACACAACTGTCTGAAAGCGGACAAAACAGACAGGAAGGCGATGACGGCACACATTGCAAGGCCCCGAAATCCATGATGGCCTGATTATACAATGCCGGACGCGACTTGTCCATCATTTCATCGGCCAGCGAAGCATACAGTTTTTTTCCAGCTCCGGTATCAATGGGTTCTTCCACGCCCAGCCATCGGGACAATACGCGATACACATTCCCGTCGACCACCGCATACGACATGTCGTAAGCAAAGGAACAAATGGCTGCGGCCGTATAGTCTCCCACCCCTTTCAATGCCCTTACATCTTCATAACGCACGGGGAAAGCTCCTTTTTCGGCAATCGTACGCGCAGCTGCGTGCAAGTTACGGGCACGCGAATAATAGCCCAGCCCCTGCCAGCACTTCATCACTTCGTCTTCCGAAGCCTTTGCCAGTGTTTCTACATCCGGAAAATGCTCCATGAAACGGCAGTAATAATCATACCCCTGCACCACACGGGTCTGCTGAAGAATGATTTCCGAAATCCATATCTTATAAGGGTCTTTGGTGTCACGCCAAGGCAGGTCACGCTTGTTCTCCTTGTACCAGTCAATTATTGTAGTCGCAAACAAATTCATCCAATCTATAATTTGGCTGCAAAAATAATACATTTGCCCGACATATACAGAAAAACCACGTCATACAGCTGTATAAAAGACTCGTAACTCTCAAAAAAGCACGAGTTTTCTAAAAAAATATTCCCGAGAAATTTTCGAAAGATACAGAAAAGCTATATATTTGCAGTCCAAAAATTTAAGATAACGTATAACAATAATTATTAGCGCAATGACTAAAGCAGATATTGTAAACGAAATTGCCAAGAACACAGGTATTGACAAGGCAACAGTATTAGCAACCCTTGAGGCGTTCATGGGATCAGTAAAAGAATCTTTGTCGAAAGATGAGAATGTCTACCTCCGTGGTTTCGGTAGTTTCATTGTAAAGAAAAGAGCGCAGAAAACTGCTCGTAATATTTCTAAGAATACTACCATTATTATTCCGGAACACAATATTCCGGCATTTAAACCAGCAAAAACATTTACTCTATCAGTAAAAAAATAATTAACATTTAGTATTAACCCATAAAATTTTGAAGCTATGCCAAGCGGAAAGAAAAGAAAAAGACATAAAATGTCTACACACAAACGTAAAAAAAGACTAAGAAAGAACAGACATAAAAGCAAAAAATAATTGTTAGTCTGTCCGACTTCAATAAAGAACAAACTTGCAAAGCTCAACAAAAGCCTTTCAGGTTTGTTCTTTGTGTAATTAGCAACCTAGTAAAAACAAAAAACCAAGTAACAAAGTGACAAGCGAATTAGTAGTAGACATACAGCCCAAGGAAATTTCTATCGCCCTCATGGAGGACAAGAACCTGGTAGAGTTCCAGAAAGAGGAACGAAACCTCTCCTTTTCCGTAGGCAACATGTACGTAGGTAAAGTCCGGAAACTCATGCCCGGCCTCAACGCCTGCTTTGTAGACGTAGGCTTTGAGAAAGACGCTTTTCTTCACTACCTGGACTTGGGACCACAATTTCATTCTTACCAGAAGTACCTCAAGCAAGTAATCAGCGACCGGAAAAAGCTCTATCCCATGTCGAAAGCTTCCATGCTGCCCGACATTGAAAAGGATGGAACCATTTCCAGCGTGCTCCAACAGGGACAGGAAGTCATCGTACAGATTGTCAAGGAACCGATTTCCACCAAGGGGCCGCGACTGACCTGCGAATTGTCGTTCGCCGGACGCTATCTGGTACTGATACCTTTCAACGACAAAGTATCCGTTTCACAAAAAATAAAATCCAGCGAGGAAAGAGCACGCCTCAAACAACTGCTGCAGAGCATCAAGCCTAAGAACTTCGGAGTCATCGTACGTACCGTGGCCGAAGGAAAGCGCGTGGCAGAACTGGATGCGGAACTGAAAGTCCTGCTGAAACATTGGGAAGAAACCATCACGAAAGTACAGAAGGCCACCAAACTGCCCTCACTGGTTTATGAGGAAACAAGCCGTACCGTAGCCATGCTGCGCGACTTGTTCAACCCGTCGTACGAAAACATCTATGTGAACGACGAAACCGTTTTCAACGAAGTAAAAGATTATGTAGCACTCATTGCCCCCGAGCGTACGGGTATCGTGAAGCGCTACACCGGCCAGCTCCCTATTTTCGATAACTTCGGCATCACCAAGCAAATCAAATCCTCTTTCGGGAAAACCGTTTCCTACAAGAGCGGAGCTTACCTGATTATCGAGCATACGGAAGCACTCCATGTGGTGGACGTAAACAGCGGAAACCGTTCCAAATCAACTAACGGACAAGAAGCGAATGCACTCGACGTAAATTTGGGCGCAGCCGATGAGTTGGCACGCCAGCTTCGTCTAAGGGATATGGGAGGTATCATTGTGGTAGACTTCATCGATATGAACCTGGCTGAAAACCGGCAGAAACTTTACGAACGCATGTGCCAGAACATGCAGAAAGACCGGGCCAAGCACAACATCCTTCCTCTGAGCAAATTCGGACTTATGCAAATCACGCGCCAGCGTGTGCGTCCGGCCATGGATGTCACTACTGATGAGGACTGCCCAGTATGTTTCGGAAAAGGAAAAATCAAACCTTCCATCCTGTTTACCGATACATTGGAAAGTAAGATTGACTATATGGTCAACAAGCTGAAAGTGAAGAAATTCACACTACACATTCATCCTTATGTCGCTGCCTACGTAAATCAGGGACTCATGTCCATGAAGCGCAAATGGCAGATGAAATATGGATTTGGCATCAAAATCGTTCCGAACCAGAACCTGGCGTTCCTGCAATATAAATTCTTTGACGTGAACAACCAGGAAATGGACATGAAGGAAGAATTCGAAATTAAATAATCTGAAGGCCGTCTCCCACCGCAAAACAAGGGAGACGGCCTTTTTTGTCTCCAAAGGCAAAGCCCCTTCCCCCTCTCTTTCCTGATTGAAAAACGTACAGGAAATAAACGAGCTACCGTGCCACACGATTTATGTTTCTCTCCGCAGAAACCTACGTTTTCCACAAGAGAAACATAAGGTTCCGCACCGGGAAACATAGGTTTCGCGGCAGGGAAACATAATTACAACAAAGGCTTTCGGAGCACTCCGCACTGATGTTTTCTCTTATTCCACCCCAGCACGTTACACACCGGAATTCTGTTTTTATCCTTTATGCCCTTGTCGATTTCCTCCTTTTTTTACTACCTTTGCAGAAAGGTATCATTTTAATATAAAATCATGAAAATACGTAGCATTTTATTCGTTATTGGGGTTACATTCTCTCAGTTTTCACTGGCACAACAGACTTTGCCGCGCGATCCGGACTGCTGTACCAGTATCATGGTAGGGAAACTGGCCTCAACCGACGGCTCTGTCATGACGAGCCACACCTGCGACAGCTGGTACCGTACGTGGGTAAACGTAGTACCGGCAGCAGACTTTGCCAACGACACTGTGATGAACATTTACGACGGACGCATGCACACGGAATCGGTCAACGACCAGACAAAACTGACCGTAAAAGGACAGATTCCGCAAGCCAAACATACCTACGCTTTTCTGGATACGGCTTATCCGTGCCTGAATGAGAAGCAGCTGGCCATGGGAGAAACTACCATCAGCGGACGGGATACCCTGCGGAACCCTAAAGGAATGTTCATGATTGAAGAACTGGCCCGCGTGGCATTGCAACGCTGCACCACGGCTCGCGATGCCATTCAGCTCATGGGTAAGCTGGTGAAGGAATACGGCTACGGCGATTCGGGCGAATGTCTGACCATTGCCGACCCGAAGGAAGTATGGCACTTTGAAATTTTCGGCGAAGGTCCCGACCAGATTGGCGGTGTATGGGCTGCCGTACGTATCCCCGATGATGAAGTGGGCGTATCGGCCAATATCTCACGTATCAGCACACTCAACCTGAAGGATACACGTAACTATATGGCATCTGAAAACGTGTTCAGCGTAGCCAAGAAACTCAAGCTGTGGGATGGCAAGGAACCGTTCAAGTTCTGGAAAGCCTACGGGGGGCCGAACTATTTCGGCAAGATGCAGGCATTCAGCATCCGCGAGTTCTTCATTCTGAGCACACTGGCTCCTTCGCTCAAGCTTAGCATGGACGATGAGGAACTGCCGCTGAGTGTAAAACCGGAAAAGAAAATCAGCAATGCCGACGTGATGGCTTACCTGCGCCAGACGTATGAAGGTACGGAATGGAGCGTAACGAAAAACCTGAAAGTGGCTGTCAAGGACAGAAAAACCGGAAAGACTGATACCATTACCAGCCCGCGTGCCAACCCGTGGATGCGTACCGACGAGGTACAGCTGTTCAATGCCCTGCAAAAGGGTGCCGTGACAGCCAACCGCAACGTAGCCGTGCCGCAATGTGCGTACTCTACCGTCATCCAGTTGCGCGACTGGCTTCCGAATGCCGTGGGAGGTGTCTGCTGGTTTGGCATGGACAACCCCGGACAGAGTCCGCGCGTGCCCATCTTCTGCGGTACGACCGACCTGCCGGAAATGTTCAAGATTTGCGGCAACCACCGCTACCGCCTGGATGCTGCCTTGTGGCACTATCGCCAGGCCAACAAGCTGGCTACCGTGAGATGGGGAAATGCCCGTAAGATTTTGGAAAAGAACCTGCTCCATTTTGAAAGAAAAGGACTGGAAGAACTGCCGATGGTGGAACAACGCTATGCCGAGCTGGTCAAGAGTCAGGGAGAAGAAGCAGCCAAGGCTTATCTGACCGACTATACCAAAGACTTTATCGGAGCTACCCTTCTGCGCTGGGACGAAATGACCGCCAAATACTGGAATGACTACCGCTTCGGATTCTGATTCCTCATTTATACACACATAAAAGACACATAGAAAAAATATGAAAACAGTTACATTTATCTCTGCATTACTTCTTGCTTCGACCACCGTTCAGGCACAGCCCAAGGCCGAAGGCTACCAGTTTACTACCGTAGTCAACCAGAAAGTGACTCCGGTCAAGAACCAGGCTGCTACCGGTACCTGCTGGTGCTTTGCCACTACCTCTTTCATCGAAGCCGAACTCCTGCGTCAGGGAAAAGGTGAATTCGACCTCTCGGAAATGTACATTGTCCGCCAGAAATATATGAACCAGTTGAACGACAACTACCTGCGCCACGGGAATGGTAACATCGGTCAGGGAAGTATCTCACCCAGCTGGTTTACGGCTTTCACTCAGGTAGGCATCGTGCCGGAAGAAGTATACAGCGGCATCAACTACAATTCTCCTACACACAACCACAAGGAGCTGGCCTCTTATATGGAAGCCATTGCCGGAAAAGCCGTACAGATGCGCCAGCGCAGTCCGGAATACGACAAGCTTATCAAGAGCCTGTTCGACATCTACATGGGCGAACTGCCTGAAAAGTTTACCTACAAAGGCAAGGAATACACCCCGCAGTCCTTCGCACAGAGCCTGGACATCCATCCCGAAGACTACGTCATGCTGACCAGCTTTACTCACAAGCCCTACTATCAGGCATTTGAAGTAGAGATTCCCGACAACTGGGAACATGCCAAGATGTACAACCTTCCGCTGGACGAAATGATGGAAGCTACAGACTATGCACTGAAAAACGGCTATACCGTATGCTGGGACGGAGACGTCAGCGAAAAAGGTTTCTCTTTCAAGCACGGAGTAGCCATCAATCCGGAAACCGGAAAGACAGAAGACCTGAAGGATACTGACTTTGCCCGCTGGCAAGGTATGGATGCACAGGAAAGACTCAACGAAGCCTTCAAGTTTGAATATCCTTGTCCGGAAGTCAAGGTAACTCCCGAAATCCGCCAGAAAGGATACGAATCTTTTGTGACAACCGATGACCACCTGATGCACCTCACCGGCATTGCCAAGGACCAGAACGGCACGAAGTACTACATCACCAAGAACTCTTGGGGAACCGACCGCAATGACTTCGGCGGTTACCTGAATATGTCGGAAAGCTATGTACGTGCCAAGACTATCTACGTGCTTGTACACAAGGATGCCCTGAGCAAGGACATGAAGAAAAAGCTCGGACTGACCGACTAAAAAACCTGCCTGAAAAACAACCAGGTTACCAAAATGGATGCTTATCTTTGCTGCTGTCAACAGATAAGCATCCATTTTTTATGAAAACTGAAGACTATACTCCCATTTTAGAGTCGGCTGGCATTCGTCCCACCTCTACCCGACTACTCATCTATGAAGCCATTGCCCGTAACAGTGACACATTCAGTCTGAGCACGTTGGAAAGGCAACTCGACAGCATCGACAAGTCGGTCATCTTCCGCACCCTCGTGCTCTTTCACGAGCACCACCTGATACACAGTGTAGACGACGGCAGCGGCTCACACAAATACTGCATCTGCCACAACCACGGACACTGCCACGAAGAAGAGGCCCACTGCCACTTCTATTGTGAAATCTGCCAGAACACCTACTGCCTGAACGAAGACCTGATACCGCACATCGACCTGCCCGAAGGCTTCACCGCCCGAAAGGTGAACTACATTGTAAAAGGTATCTGCGCCAAGTGCGCTGCCAAGCACTCCGTTTAAGGCCTTTTTTTGATTTACATCAATAAAACACCGGGAAATCAAAATTTCATGTTGTAAAACATATATTCTATTCAAAAAAGCCCTATCTTTGCAGCGTAATCAAGAACGAAAGTTTAACGGTTACCAGGAAAAAAGATTGTTATAGGATTTAAAAAGATTGTTTTTACCTCGTCGGGACGACGACGTATTTTTTGGATTAGGTTTTTAGATTTAAGGTATTAAAGTTTTTTATTCACTAAAAAGAAAGGGTAACAACATGAAAACGATGAAGAATTTCATTCAGAAGGTCTTCAAGGGAGACCCGATGATTTGGGGTTACGTAATGCTCAGCTAATGAGTGTGTAACCCCTTTGCAGACCGGGATGTTCGGTCTTTTTGACAGAAAGTTGTAAAGTTTACTGTATACAATACCTTTCAGAGGTATCATAAAAAAACGAGTGTATCTGCTTCGATGCACTCGTTTTTTTGTATTGATAGCCAAAGTCTTGCAAAATAGTTCTTCACATAAGATGATATTGAAAGAAAGTTCCTGAATCTGTCACAAATTATTGCCAGTTCCGAATCTTTTCAATAACTTTCCTGCAAATTTCCAAAAACGATACAGAAATGTCATTAATCAGAGTTATTCTCTCCATTATTTTTCCGCCTCTTGCCGTGATTGATAAAGGCTGCGGCTCAGTACTGATTGTCTTCATCCTCACCCTGTGCGGATGGATTCCGGGAGTTATCGGAGCTTTAATAATCTTGAACAAGCAAGAATAAATCTAATTCAATTACTAAATAAGAAATCACCATGAAAGAATTACATGTACATGAAATTACAGGACATTCACTTGTCCCGGCAAAAGACATTCCGGCATTGCTCGATGAAAACCATATTGAATTTCAGGCTATCGATTGTGTAAACTGGAAGGACTATCCTTACCGTCCTGAAGTGGAATTCCGCATCGCTCACACGGGAGATGCCATTTTGCTGAACTACCGCGTCAAGGAAGAAAGCGTACGTGCCGTAGCAGCAGAAGATAACGGCAGAGTATGGGAAGACTCCTGCTGTGAATTCTTCTTCCAGCTTCCCGAAGACCAGGAAGAAAATATCTACTACAACTTTGAATGCAACTGTGGAGGAACCTTGCTCATCGGCGGTGGAAGACCGGGCGACAGACCTCATGCACCAGTAGAAATCATCCGAAAAGTAGACCGCTGGACCTCGCTCGACAAAGCTCCTTTTGAAGAACGTATGGGAGAATGCGGCTGGCAGCTGGCCCTTTGCATCCCGAAGGAAGCATTCTTCCGTCATCAGCTTAAAGGTTTCAAAGGAATGACTGCTCATGCCAATTTCTACAAATGCGGCGACTTGCAGCACACCCCGCACTTCCTGTCATGGAACAAAATAGACTTGCCGAAGCCCTGCTTCCACTGTCCGGAATTCTTCGGTAAGATTATGTTTGAATAAGAAATTGCACCAATAAAAAACAAGAACGAATGTACTTGACTGTTTTCCTCTCAGGGTATGAATACAAAAATGAATATAAGTATGAGAGAGAAAAGAGGAAAAGCAGTCAAGTAACATTCGCCTGCAAACACAATAGAAACTAAAAAAAGAGAACTAAATATGCTGTCCTCCACCCAGCGCCTGATACAAGTTGATAAGGCTTTGTATCTCCTTGAAACAGTTAGCGGTTTGAGAGAGCTGGGCATTTAACAACGTCTGCCGGGCAGTCAGCACTTCCAGATAGGTCGTGTTGCCATGCTGCATCAGCAGTAACGTACTGGTGAAGGCCTTTTCCAGGGCAGCCACCTGATTTTCGTAATTATCTTTTTTCCTTTTGCTTATCTGATAAGACACCAGCGCTTCGTTCACTTCCGTACCGGCATCCAGCAACTTTTGCTCAAAAGCCAGAAGAGCCTCTTCCTGCTGTGCCTTGGCAATGCGCCGGCGGGCAATCAACGTTCCTCTGTTAAACAGCGGCTGCGTCAGAGAAGCCAGTGCTGAGGTAACAAACTTACCCGGATTGGTAATCAGTCCACCCACTGAATTTGTCCATCCGGCACTTCCACTTAAGGTTATGGACGGATAAAAGGCTGAATTAGCCTGATTGGTCACATAAAACGCTTGTTCCAGGTCACGTTCGGCCATACGCACGTCCGGACGGTTGGAAAGCATCTGAAGTGGAACTCCCACAGACAAACGTGAGGTGAATTGTTGACCAAAAAGTTTTCCTCTCGCAATCTTATGCGGTGTCTCTGCCAGCAGCAAAGACAGACTGTTTTCCACCTGGTTAATCTGTTCTTCCAAATCCATCACCGAGTTCTCTACTTCATAATAAGTAGCTCTCATCTGTGAAACGGCTGCCTCATCGGCCTGTCCCGCATCCATCAGGGCCTGCGTAGACTCCACGGTTTCCTTCCACGTATCGGCCGTTTGACGGGAAATCTCCAGTTGCTCATCGAGCATCAATAACGTGTAATATGTATTCGCAATATTGGCTATCAGGCTGGAGTATACTGCCTGCTTATAATCTTCACTTTGCAGATAAGCAGATTTAGCCTGACGCTTGGCATTACGTAGTTTCCCGAAAATGTCCAGTTCCCAACTGGCTGTCACCGGAAGCGTATAGGTGTGTGAAGCCTTGCTGCCTTCCACCGTATTGATACCCCCTTGCGGAGAAAGAGCAAAGGAAGGAAGAAAAGCCAGTTTGGCCGAAAGCAAAGAAGCCTTCGCTTCTTCCACACGCAGACTGGCTGTCTGCACATCTGTATTCTGTGCCAGCCCCTTTTCAATCAGCTCCTGCAAATAAGGGTCTGTAAAGAAATCCCGCCAGTGGATGTTTCCGATACTTGCCGTATCGGAAACTGTGACCTCTTCGCCGTACAAGTTCTCGGGAACCGAGGTCTGCGGTTCATAGCTGGTATATATTCCGCAACTGCTCAGCAAGAGCGTTGCGCCACATGCGATTATCTTTGATGTATTCATATTGTTCATTTACTTTTCTGTGTTAAAGGCACTTTTCTCAATCAAGGTCTGTTCCTTCTCATATAGAATCTGCTGGTCGGGTTCCTTCTGCATAGGGCCACGCAATTTTTCCTGAAGGTATTCGAACACCACAAAGAAAACCGGAACCACAAAGAGCAGGGCCAACGTACCAATCAGCATACCTCCTACTACACCCGTGGCCAATGAACTGTTTCCGTTCGCTCCGGCACCGGATGAGAACATCAACGGAAGCATACCAAAAATCATACACAAGACGGTCATGATAATAGGGCGGAAACGGGCCTGAGCTGCCGAATAAGCAGAAGAGATAATACCCATACCCTTACGACGGCGTTCAATGGCATATTCTGTAATCAAGATGGCTGTTTTAGCCAGCAAACCAATCAACATGATGGCACCGGTCTGAAGATAGATGTTGTTCTCCAACCCTGCCACACGGGCAAACAGGAAGCTTCCCATCAATCCGAAAGGAACGGACAGAATTACTGCCAGCGGCACCAGGAAACTTTCATACAAGCAGGAAAGAATCAGGTAAATCAATACCACACAGAGGGTATAGATGAACACGGTCTGTGCTCCTCCGCTGCTGGCTTCCTCACGTGCCATACCTCCATATTCATAACCGTAGCCAGAAGGAAGTACCTGTGCTGCAACCTCCTTAATGGCTTTCTGAACTTCACCGGTAGAATATCCCTCGGCCACGTTCACATTCACATCAATCGTATTATACAAGTTGAAACGTTTGGCAATTTCCGGACCTAAGACAGAACGCAGTGTCACAAACTGGCTGACCGGTGCCATCTCCGTTCCATTACGCACAAACATATTGTCCAGCGCATGCTGATTCAAACGGGCATCGGGTGAAGCCTGAATCATGACACGGTATACCTTTCCATACTTATTGTAATTAGATACGTACGAACCTCCACAATAGGCTCCCACCACATCGAGCACATCACTCGGACTGATTCCGGCACGCTTGCATTTAGTTGCATCTACATCCACCGCAATCTGAGGGAAGTTCATGGCGTATGAACTATAGGCCATTGCCACTTCCGGACGTTCGTTAAGGGTCATGATAAATTTCTGTACGGACTCATAGAACGGCTGCATGTCGCCTCCCGTTTTGTCCTCCATATAAAGTTCCACCGCATTACCGGTTCCGTATCCCGGAATCATGGCAGGCTGGAAACAGAATACCTGCGCCTCTTTTATCTCGCTGAACTGGGCATTCAGGCGCTTCATGACAGCTTCTACCGAATGTTCCTTTCCTTTTCGTTCATCCCAGTGATACAAGCGGATGATGACCGTACCGTATGACGTGCCCTGCCCGGAAATCAATCCATATCCCGTAATACGCGAATAATGCTCTATCTATGGAGTAGCTTTCAATATATCCTGCACCTTGTCCATCACCTTATTGGTTTCAGCCAAAGAGTTACCAGGTGAGGTACTGATATTAATCATCATGGTTCCCTGGTCTTCCTGAGGCACCAGTCCGGTCTTGGTTGTCGACATCAGATATACCAGCAATACAGTGGCAACACCCAGTGAAGCCCATACAGTCCACCGATGATGGAAGAAGAACATCAGTCCTTTCTTGTATTTGCCCAGCATCGTATTAAATGACACGGTATAAGCCGCACGGATACGACCGCTGAAGCTCTTGATGCTTTTCTCCGTGTCAGAAGCTTTCATCATCATGGCGCACAAAGCCGGACAGAGCGTCAAGGCATTAATACAGGAGAGTCCTACAGCCACCGCCATCGTAATACCAAACTGAGTGTAGAATACCCCAGAAGTTCCTCCCATGAAAGTCACCGGAATAAATACAGCCATGAAGACAAAGGTACACGACACAACGGCCATCGTCACATCACTCATGGCATCCTTTGTGGCAAGATAAGACGAGCGATACCCCACATCAAATTTAGCCTGTACGGCTTCCACTACAATAATCGCATCATCCACCACGGTACCGATGGCCAGCACAAGGGCAAACAAGGTCAGGATATTGATACTGAATCTGGCCACCGACAGGAAGGCAAACGTACCAATCAGTGACACAATGATGGAAATGGAAGGAATCAAGGTACTCTTGAAGTCATGCAAGAAGAAGTAAACCACCAACACTACCAGGATAATAGCTATCACCAGGGTTTCAACCACATTGTCGATAGAAGCAAAAAGGAAGTCGTTCACACTCATCATCTGAATAAACTCCGTTCCCTCCGGAAGATCTTTTGAAATATCATCCAGCAAGTCGGAGATTTCCTGGTTTACAGCCGTAGCATTGGCACCAGCCACCTGGAAGACCATGAAAGTAACTCCCGGAACTCCATCTGCTTCGCCATGGAAACTATAGGATTCACGTCCCAGTTCTACCTCCGCAATATCTTTTACCCGAAGCACGGACCCGTCTTTCTGCGAACGTATGACCATGTTTTCAAATTCTTCTACGCTCTTCAGACGACCTTTGTACTTCATGGTGTACTGAAACACATTGTCCAAACTTTCACCCAATGAGCCCGTAGGTGCTTCCGTATTCTGCTCACCCAATACGGCTGTCACATCAGAAGGAACCAGTCCGTATTGTGCCATTTTGTCGGGTTTCATCCAGATACGCATACTGTAAGTATCTCCCATCAGCCGCACGTCGCCTACGCCCTGAATACGTTTTACCTGGGGAATCACATTGATGTCAAGGTAATTGGCCAGGAAGGTTTCATCATAACGCTTGTCGGGGCTGATAAGACTGTTAATCTGAAGGAAGCTGTTCTGGCGTTTCATGGTGCTGACGCCAATAGCGGTTACTTCGGAAGGCAGCAGACCTTGTGCGGCAGACACACGGTTCTGCACATTCACCGCTGCCATATCCGGGTCGGTACCCTGCTTGAAATATACCAGGATTTCGGCTGTACCCGCATTGGTAGCCGTAGAGGTAATGTATATCATGTTTTCTACCCCGTTGATACTTTCTTCCAGCGGCATGATGACACTGTTCATCACCGCATCGGCATTGACACCAGTATAAGTGGCTTCCACGCGTACGGTAGGCGGAGCAATGTCAGGATATTGTTCCACAGGAAGTGTATAAAGTGATATAAATCCCACTATCAGAATCAAGACCGATATGGAGAGGGCCATCACCGGCCGCTTAATGAATATATTTCCTTTCATAATCGTCTGTTATTTTACTTGCGTTCCTTCACGAATCATTCCGGCTCCGTCGGCCACAATCTCATCTCCAGCTTTCAGTCCATCCAGCACAATGTATTCTTTCCCATCGTTGACCGGAGCTACTTTTATTAAAGTAGATACCGCTTTTCCGTCTACCACCTTATAAGCCAGAATCTTATCCTGCAACTGTACGGTAGCTCCCTGCGGAATCACAATACATTTCTTATAGACACTTGGAATCAGCACGTTACCCGATGCCCCACTGTGCAGCAAACGGGAAGCATTCGGAAATACCGCACGTACACCTACCGTACCCGTCTCCTTGTCAATCACGCCACTGACAGATTCTATCTTTCCCTTTTCTTCGTACACAGAGCCATCGTTCAACTGAAGCTGAATGGCCGGCATATTTTCTACTGCCTTATCAATCGTACCGTATTGACGTGCCAAAGCCAAAAGCTGATTTTCAGTCATCGAGAAATAGACATACATGGTGGCATTATCTGACACAGTGGTCAGCGGTTGCGACATATTGGAACTGACCAGTGCTCCTACCCGGTAAGGCAACATGCCAATCACCCCGTTGCTGGGGCTTTTTACTTCCGTATAAGAAAGGTTATTCCGCGCATTTACCTCCTGTGCCTTAGCCTGTGCCAGCTGTGCCTTGGCAGTCAGATACTCATTCTCAGTTGTCTGCAAGTTAAAGCTGGAGACTACCTTCTTGGCGTACAGTTCCTTTGTACTTTTATACGTAAGTTCAGCTGTAGCCAGACTGGCTTTCGCTACTTCCACATTGGCAACTGCCGTTTCCAAAGCCGCCTTATAAGGAACCTGGTCAATCACAAACAAGACTTCTCCCTGTCGTACGACATCTCCTTCGGATACATTCAACTTTTCAATATATCCTGACACTTGCGGATAAATGTCAATGTCCTGCATACCTTCAATAGAGGCAGAATACGAAGTCATGATTTCCTTATCCGTATCTGCTGTAAGCGTTACAAGATTATAGCCTTTCTGAGTGTTTTCTTTGGTTTCCGTCTTACAGGAAGTTATCCCCATCGCACAGCTAACTAGCAACATCAGCCATACGTTTAATTTTCCAATCTTTTTCGTCATATTCGTTTCTTTTTTTGTTCGCGCAAAAGTAGCAAGCAAGGGAAAAAGGAAGGCAACCGATTTTCGCACAGAGATGTTCAATTTTCTCCACCCTTCCGTCAAAATCATGAAATATGGAAAATAAGACATTCTTGAGAGAAAATAAGACATAGCACCTTGACCAAAAATCTTCATCTTTGCAAAAAAGAATTATGGAAGAGATTATTAGACATATTCACATAGAAATGCTTCAGGCACATTGCGATGCCCAAAGCTATATTGACGATTACATGTTTCTGACCGAACGCCTGGAGAATGTGTTCCCGGAAAACCGGAATGTCAAACTGGAAGTTTTTCTGATGCTCTATTGTGAGGAAGGAGAAGTAAAATTGGAACTGAACAACGTGGCCCGACACTTACAGGCCAACGACCTGCTGATTAGCCTGCCCAATACTATTATAGGTCAGGTAATGGCCAGTCCCAACCATAAGGTAAAAGTATTCTGTTTCTCCAACCCTTTATCCAACGGCTGACCCAGACTCAGAAATATAGCTGGAAGTCGATATGTTACATACAGGAAAACCCCATCAAGCATTTTGGAGAAAACCGGAATGAAACGTTTCACCAGTACCTGAAACTGATAGAGGACAAGATACAGACTCCACCCGACAAATACCAGAAAGAGATTCTGCTGCACATTGCTTCAGCTTTTTATGGCGAGATGGTGGCTGAAACCACCCGAAAGTCCATTGAAAAAGAAAAGCAAGGATACCACACTCCTGTCAAACAACCCGACTTCATCTTCAAGCAATTCATGGAAGCGCTGACAGCCGACAATGGCAAACATCGTACACTGACTTACTATGCCGACCTATTCTGTTATTCACCGAAGTACCTGTCGCGCATCGTCAAGCAAATCAGCGGGAAAAATGCATTGACATTGATTCATGAGAATGCCATTGAACATATCATTCCGGAGCTGAGACATTCCAACAAAAGTATTAAGGAAATTTCTGTGGATTTTGAATTCCCCAATGTGTCGTTTTTTGCACAATATGTAAAAAAATACTTAGGAATGACACCTACGGAATATCGCAACAGCAGTCAAGAGAAAAAATAGCAAAACAAATATATATCAACCCAAAAGCAACAGCAAATCCACGCTGTTGCTTTTTTATTTTCATACGTTATCCTTTTTATAATCAAACAAATACGTACCCTTATTCTCAAAAATTAAAGCATCAAGAGAAAATTGCCTGAACAAAAACGGAAATATTACGTTTAAAAGCATGAATAGGCAAAAACATTAACGAGATAAACAAACTAAACTATAAAACGACTAATTAGTTATTTTTTCGACGGAAAAAGTTATAGGGTTGGTTTAATAGATTGTAATCAACGAGAAAACAACAACAAAATGAGAAAACTTACTTTTATTGCATTTTTATGCACTTTGCTATTGGTTTCTTGTAACCAGGAAGAACAATTAGACACATCGTCTACTACAAACAAATCCGGGATTTTATTCAAATTACAAAAGGATGGATATGAGGGAAGTACTTCACGTATCTCTGGAAAGGAAACCTCTCCATACGATGAGTTGCACTATTTCATTGTGGATGAAAACGGTGAAAAAGTCAAAAATATCAAGAGCTATTATGAAGCCTCTACGTCCACAATTTATACTGAAGGACTGCACAAAGGAAATTATCGTCTGCTGGTTTTAGGAATCCAGGGCGATGCCACCAAAGATAAAGCCATCGTTCATACTCCTGAGCGTATACAAGATGAGTGGCTGGCATTTCCGGAAGATTTGCAGAAACCACTGGAGGCTGAATATTTCTATTCGCAAATTCCTTTCTCAGTCATAGAGGTACAGACTGCCGACGGAATACAGGAAACGGCTTCAATTACAGATGAAATAACCCAAAAACGGATTGTAAGCCGGGTTGATTTCGATTTCACCTACCATAATCCTTACGTACGCAATGCGGTAACAGATAAAAGTCTGTCATTCGGTGACGTACGGTTTTATACCACTCTCTCGGGCAGCGGAGAACTGAGCGGTGAAAGCAACGGCACCCTCGACCCGATTTCCTTGAATGAGCAGACTTCCTACCTCTTCATGCCGCTGTGTGGGAATGCGCACCTCAACGGTGAAATCACAATTTCCACTCGCAACTACCGCAAGGAGGAAAGGCGTCAGGTGTATGGATTCGAGCATCAATCACTAAGCAGCAATCACATTCATCACATAGAATCGGTAGTAACTCATCCGGATGACAAGGATATAGTGATGTTCATCACACCTGCAGCATACAATGCAGGCGGACATAAAGCCATCCTGCAGGACGATGAAACAAAAGAAGTGTACACCAATCCGTCACTCCGGAAGTTCAATACTTCACAACCGCTTCAGGTGTCGGTTACCGAAGAAGGAAAACTGCACGCACGTTTTTACTCTCCCCGTAATCTGAGTAACGTACTGATAAAAATGCAGTTGCCGCAAGTAAGCAATGAGTATTTCGACCTGGCCTATTTTGATTCAATTCCGGCATTCTGCGATTTTTATGAAGAGATTCCATTGATAGAACGTTCAGTAATGTGCCGCACGGAATCAGGAAAAGTGATTGAAATAAGCAAGAAAACGGCTGCCGAACTTTCGAATGCTGTACTGAAAATAGAATCGGATGACCCGTTTTGGGCCAAGCTGCAGGATATCAAGCATGGATGGAATATTTACTGGGGCCTGTATGGCGGAGATCCGGAAAGAGAAGACGGTGGTCCGGTAGGTAACTGGATGGGAATACGCCCGGTGCATTGCCGTGAGTCGGTAGCCCTCTTCCTGAACTTCACCTATATGATTGACATGCCGGAACACGAACAGATTCTGCGTGATAATGCCGACCAGCTGTACGATGACAACAAACAGCCCGTAAAGGTGGAAGCGGTATTGCAACAGATGCGGATGGCCAAGACCCTTCAGGTGGGATTGGTCTACCCAGGAAACGGAGTCATTGGTTTAGGAGGTGGAAGCACATTTGGATGTTATCAGCAAGGATGGTTTGAACACTATTTTAATACTTACTCGTGCAGCATCATGTTCCATGAGCTGGGACACGTAATGGGATACGGACACAACAGTTCGTTTACTTATGGGCCATGGGCAGAAAAATTGATGAACAATTTTTATGTCAATAACATCCAGGATATGCCTATCAACTCCAAAAACTATTTGAACAGTACGCAAAACCCTCACCGATACAAATAAACAAACGAAATTAAATCTGACGAAAAAATGAATATGAAATATATACTTACGCTGGCAAGCGCAGGCTTGTTTTTACTAAGTGGCTGTCTGCAGGAAGATTTTCAGCAGTCACCCGACTCAGGCGGAATTTTAACCGTCAACTTTTCCAGAACTGGAATGACAAATGAAACAGACACAAACACTGATGAGCAAATACATACACTCAATGCCTACCGCTTTGAGAACGGAATACTGAAGGAATCATTCAAATCCTTACAAGTAAACGATGAAGGAATGTGCAAGCTTGACCTTGAGCAGATAAAGGGAAACATCTATTTTCTGGCCAATGGTGAAAGCGTGATTTCAAAGGCTAATCTGACAGACGATGTCACAACTCTGGACGAGTTTCTGAACTTGACCGCCACTTCAGAAGAGATGGCATCAGAATATATGTTAATGAACGGAATGGCCGACTTGAGTTCAGGCAATACATCTTTCTCCGTAGCTTTAAAGCGTGCGGTAGCCCGTATCGACTTGGAGTCTTCATTTCAAGATGCAGAAGTAAACCGCATCGTAATAAAAGAAGTAGCTCTGACAGGTTTAGTACATGAAGCCGGCAACCAAAGCGTACTGGCTAACCTCGAAAAAAACGAGTTGACAAAAGACTTCGGAGAGCATCCGTTTAAAAACGGAAAGGAATCTCTTTACTACCTTCCGGAACAAACATCCAACGGTCATGAGGTGGAAATTATGATGACCGCCAATGGAGGATGGCATAGGTTAAGAACTACCCTTCCGGCGTTGAAACGTAACACGGTGTACACGCTGAGAGTGTATGGAAACGGTGCAAACCTGAACGTGGAAATACTGACGGATAACTGGGAAAGCGGTGACTCATCCGCATCAGGTCTTACACTCAAAGGACTGGTCGATAAAGAGAATTCACAACTGTCAGAAGGAGTAACCATCAACGAGCGTGGCGACACCGTATTCATTCCTTGCTGGGAAAGCAACTTCCAGCTGACCTTGGCAGCCGAAACAGGAGCCGAAGTCAGCATCTTTGGAGAAGCTGAAGGAGTCACAGTCACTCCAGCCACTCGCTCCAGAGGACTTTCTCCCGTTGCACAAATCAATGTCGCCAGCAGACAGAAAATGCCGGGCAGCAAACATGAATACGTATATCTGGATGTTCATAAAGACCAGGTACAAACCGGTAGAGTAGTACTGGTGTTTACGCCTAATCCGATAGAATTGAGCGGACTTATCCAGTTTGACGAAAATGGAGAATGTGACTTCAACCGATACGTGGACGGAGAACTGGCCCGCTTGATTTTGCCGGAAGGAAAAACCGCCACACTGAGATTCGGAGAAGAAGAAGCACAATGGATGAAACTCACTGATGAAGGTAACAATACCTATCGTCTGTTAGGGGGATGGAAACCCAATGACCCGAAAGCAGACGGAAGAGAGCAGGCCGGCGAATTAATCATTACAGATAAAGACGGCAGCCATTCGGAGACTTATACCATCCGACGCCTCAACTGGGGATTGCCGGTAGTTAATGTCAACGGTACATGGTGGTGCAAGTACAACCTGAGAGGTAACGTGAAGAATTTCAATGACCAGATTCTGATTAATTCAGACCCTGCCAAAGACAGCAGTCTGGCAGACTACCTGACTTCCTGCTCTGACGATGAATTCCTGCACATTCTGGGCGACCAGTATCAGGCCGGAAATCCTGAAGGGTTACAACTTACTCATGATGACTCTTCATTCTATTACGAAGGATACAAAAGCCAGACGAACAACTTCGGGACCCTGTCTCCTACCGTCATGGCACCCGACGGTTACCAGATTCCGGACTTCGATGACTACCGTTTCTTTACAGGAAGCACGAATTTCAATCTGGGTTACTTCAACCCCGGTGCCTTCAACAATGGTTTAGGCCAGCGACTCAACTTTAAGGTCGTAGAACGTAATGCGACTTTCCAGGGATTGCAGTACGGTCCGGTTACCTTCTATGATTTTGAATACGAAGGCAGCCACTGGACAATCTGCGGCTTAGGTCACCAATGGGATGCAACCAGCATATCAAAGATGATGATTTTGCTGGCGACCTATGGAAATGGAGGAAGCACCTGGATGATAGAAGGTTATTCAAACAGTGAAGGCAGAGGAAACTGGTTCAAGTATACAGGCAACAATGCACAGAAAACCCGTACTATCCGATGCATCAAGACACCGGTGGAATACATCTACGAGTAAAAAAACAACAATATCTAAACAGACAAATAAACCAGTATAATATGTACATCAAAAAATACATACAGTTTTTCGGCATACTTTCTGCCCTATTATTTACAACAGCCTGTGGAGGAGAAGATATCCCCAGCGGAGGAGAAGGAGGAGGTACAGGAGACGGAGGAAGCAGCACACCTGTCCGAACTATCACTACTCACATCAATGAGTTCCAGGTGGAAGGAGAAAACTCCTCTCTTCCCGGTGAAGGTGAGATAAAAGAGCTGCAGGCCTGCCTGTTCGAAGACGGTGCGATGACGGAAATCTATACCCAGTTCACTCAGAAAGACGGCCAGTATATGTTTCAGACAGACAAACAGACAGGTCATCTCTACATATTGGCCAACATTGCCGACCAGATCAATGTGCAGGAACTGAAAGCACAAGGCATCACCGAAGATGAATGGCAACAGATTACGTTTGCACATGCTGAAGACTACATACATGCACCGGAATTTTTCTCTGGCATGATTGACTTAGGACAGACTGCTGAGAATGCGCTCCACCTCCACCTGGAAAGAGGTATCGCCCGTTTTGACCTTTCCATCCGGACCACCAGCTCCATCAAGGTGAAAAAGGTCGTGCTCAAGAACATGACGCACCACACTTTCCTGTTTCCGCAAAATCCGGTCACCATACCGACTGATGCGGGTGTAAAAGACCGTTCGATTGAGTTTCCACAATGGCTGGAAACGAATACCCAAGGCATCGCCTACGTGTACGAGCAGTCTGGAGAAGATTTAAAGGCGAGCATGGAAATCGTGAAGAATGGGAAAGAGACTACTTTGGAATCTACCCTTCCATCTACTTTGAAACGAAACGTAGTGTACACATTAGAGATTACTACGGATTCTGCTACGGGAGAAGCCAAACTGAACATCGTTGAATGGAAAAACGGAGGCGACCATACCCTTTCTTCCGGCATGGGCAACTTAAAAGTAGATACCCAGACGTCTATTCTTCCTGAGAATGTGGTGATAAATGAGGAAAAGACACAGGTAACCCTTCCTCATACAGCTACAGAGATGACATTGGCCATCGACTGTGATGATGAACTGGAACTCATTCCAGGGAATATGCCGATAAAGATTGAATCACTGGGAGGTACTCGTCCGGAAACGATAGGAAAGAACCTGTTCCGTATTCAGAAAGAACAATGGAGACCTGGCGTTGCAGGCCAAGAACTGAAGCTCAGATTCCACCGGAAAGGACTGCTTCACAATTATGAGGAAGACGCTCTGACATTAGTCTTATCTGAAAACCCAATTAAACTGGAAGGGCTCATCCACTTCCATGACGGCTATGAATTTGACTTCGGACGCTACATTGACAATGAATTGGGACTCATCACTCTGCCGGAGTCTAAAAAACTGACGGTGGAATACGAAAGTGGTGAAGGTCACTGGATTAAGCTGGAGGAGCAGGATGAAACACCCAACTCATTCCGCATCATAGGAGGCTGGAAACCCAATGACCCAACGGCCAACGGACGCAAGCAGAAAGCTACACTGGTAATCTGCAATACCGACGGTACGGACAGAGAAGAATACACGGTCGTACGCCGCAACTGGGGACTCCCTGTTACCTACCTCAACGGTGTATGGTGGTGCAAATACAATGCCATGGGAGATTCAAAGAATTTCAGCGACCAGATACTTTCTTCTAACGACCCGGCTGCCAAGGCAGGAAAGACGCTTTTTGATTACCTGCGCGACTGTACTCCTGAAGAGTTCTTCAAACTATGGAAGTGGCAGTATCAGGGAAAAACCACGCAGGGTATGGAAGTGATTGACGACGGTGGAGTGGCTAAACTGAAAGGATACGGTCCATCCAGCGCTCATATCAACAGACTGGATGCCACCGCCATGGCACCCGACGGCTACGAACTTCCTTCCATGGAGAATTTTGAAAGAGTCTTAAACTCAACCAGTGGAACCATCTGGCTGATGTGGGACGGAAGCCATACCACGGCATGGAACGGAGGCTCAAACATTCAGCGTCGCCAAAGAAGAAGAAACGATGTTACCGTAGGAAGCGTAGCGCTGTCTGACCTGATTTACATTCAGATGTACAATAATGCAGAACAGCAATACGAACCACTCGTATGGTACGGTCCCGGAGCACAATGGGATGACAGTGGCATCAAACATGGACACTACAATGCCATGTTATGGGCTACCCACTCGCCCAGCAACGGACAAGGATGGTTTTATAACGGAACAATGGCAGGGCTTTATCCCAACAAGAACGGTGCAGGATCAAACGACACCCGACTTCTTCGCTTTAAGAAATCGGACGTAGAATACATCTATGAATAACAACCCTCAAAACGTCTTTGCGTTTCAAAGTAAACGCAAGGACGTTTTACTTAAAACGCAAGTGCGTTTGGACCAAAACTCTTTTACGTTTTAGTTCAAACGCACTAGCGTTTTTTTATACTCATTGAAGTCCTTAAGGAGAATTTCAATAAATCATTGAATTACAACAAAATACATCCCTATCATAAGCAATATCATCAACAGTTCAGCCCCACGGTTGACACGGATGGCCACACGCATATCCCGACTATCCAACGGACGAGGATTATCTCCGATAAAAGGCTTGTAAACTGTCTCGCCAAAATAATCGTGCGGACCGCCAAAACGGCAGTTCAGGATTCCGGCCAGTGCCGCTTCCGGATAACCGGAATTGGGACTGGCATGCATCCGCCCGTAATGTGCCACGAACTTCAGCAGCGACCAGCGACCGGAAACCAGCACTATCAGCAGGGCAGTCAGTCGGGCGGGAAGGTAATTGGCCACGTCGTCCATACGGGCCGCCCAGCAGCCAAAATCTTTATAACGGGCATTGCGGTAGCCAATCATAGAGTCGAGGGTATTGACCATCTTATACGCCAGCATCCCCGGCACCCCCAACAGAAAATACCAGAAAAGCGGAGCGATGACACCGTCACTCAAATTCTCGGCCAAAGTCTCAAGGGCAGCCGTACGCACCTCCTGGTCAGTCAAGGAAGAAGTATCTCTTCCCACGATGCGGGCCACCTGTTTTCTCCCGGCTTCCAGCGAAGTATCCGCCGCTTCAAACACCATCCGAACCTCATCTATCAGGGTTTTCCCGGCCAGACAATAGAATACGGCCACTACCGAAAGTGCTATCTTTACCCAAGGATGCAGCAGAGCTGCCGCTTCCAGCAGCCCCTTGCTCACCAGAAAGGTTAGCACAACCAGCCCTATTGCGGTCCACGCTCCGTTCCGTCTGCGGTGAGCTCCCTGATTTCCTCTGCGCTCACACCGCGAAATCAGTTTTCCGAATCCTACCACCGGATGGGGCAACCACAGCGGGTCACCTAAAATCTTGTCAAGCAGAAAGCCTCCTGCCAGGGGAATCAATCCCATTACGAGTTCTGTATCCATTCGTGTATGCCTTCAATTAATAGATTGTTTTCTTCTTCCGTCTGTATGGCGATACGGAAATAACGCGCATCCAGTCCTTCGAAATTGGATGCATCGCGAATCAGCAGTCCGTGTCGGGTAGCCAAGAATTCCTTCAGTTGCGCCGCAGTACCCTGCTGAAGGCGTGCTAAAAAATAATGCGTATCCGTAGGCAGTACCTCTACCCCACCCAAAGCTTCCAGCGCATCGGTCACCCGTCTCCGTTCCGTCAGCAAAGCCTGTATGTCCATGCGATATTCCCCCGGATGCTGCAACAGGTAATGTCCGGCTTCTACGGCCAAGGCATTGACCGACCAGGGCATACGGCAGGCACGTATCCGGGAAAGAAGTTCCCTGCTGCCCGTCACCGCTCCCAGACGCAACCCCGGCACGGCATAGCATTTGGTCATGGAATGCAGAAGCAATACGTTAGGCAGTTTCACCGTCTCGGCTACGGACAGCACCTTTTTCTCCGTAAACAGCGCATACGACTGGTCAATGACAAACAGCTTTCGGGGATATGTGGCTATCAGTCGGCGAAGCGTGGCGGCATCCCATGTCTGCCCCGTGGGGTTATTCGGATTACACAGCCAGAAAATCCCCTCATTGCCCGTCAGTTTCTCCAGACTGGAAATACCTTCCACCCGATGTCCGTGCAAGCGGCAGGCATCGGCATATTCACTAAAGGTCGGTATCCATACAGCAGAATGACTTCCGCAAAAAGCCTGGGCAATGAGGTAGATGGCTTCCGTGGCTCCATTCGTCACACAGACTTCCTCCGGACTGACACCATGCAACCGGGCCAGCTCAGCAGCCAGTGCATAGGGCTCCGGTTCCGGATAGGAACGGATGCACGGCAGGCATCCGGCCAGGTAGCGGTTCAACCCATCATGGTTCACCCGGTGGTACACATTCGAACTGAAATTGGCATGAATGGCCGTATAGCGATAGGCATCGTCTCCGTGTCCGTTAATCATTTTGAGTCAGTATTTGGTAAAGCAGTGGCATGTTCAGGTGCTTCCGCACATGGTCGGCCAGCTTGTTGTATTGTTCTTCCTTGAAAGCGGTATAATCCAGCTGAGGTTGCTCCAGCTTTTCGGCATACGGAGCCAGCAACCATTCTATCACTTCCGGATTATCCAGTATGCCGTGAATATAGGAACCGGCACATTTCCGGTCCACCACACAACCATCTGTTTCTCCGTTCTCCAGACGTACTAACGGAGTCAAAGTCTCTCCTCCTACTGCCGAAGTACGTCCCATGTGGATTTCGTATCCCGTACAGTTAGGTTCTTCGGAAGACAGGAAAGCAAAACGTACCTGACGTGTCACCTTCTCTCCTTCGATAACCGTCTCTGTCGGCAGAAGTCCAAGTCCGGGCATCTGACTGATACTTCCTTCCACTCCGTCGGGGTCGGCAATCCGCTGCCCCATCATCTGGTATCCGCCACAAATTCCCATCACGGTAGCGCCGTTGCGGCGTGCCTGAAGAATGGCTTGTGCCACTCCGTTACGGCGTAGTTCATACAAATCATCAATGGTGCTCTTGCTGCCGGGTAGTAGGATGATGTCGGCCTTCATCAGGTCGTCCACGTTGTTCGTATAGTATAAGTTTACCCGTTCGTCATGCTCCAGCATATTGAAATCGGTGAAGTTCGAGAGATGACGAAGCAGCACCACCGCCACATTGACCTTCCCCTGCACCGCTTTCCGCTGTTTCAAAGAAAGCTCCACCGAATCTTCTTCCTCAATGTAAATATCGTGGTAATACGGTATCACACCCAGCACTGGAATGCCGCAGATTTCTTCCATCATCTTCACACCCGACTCAAACAAGCGAAGGTCGCCACGAAACTTATTGACAATGATTCCCTTGATGCGCTTGCGGTCTTCCGGCGTCTGCAAGGCCACCGAACCGTAGGCACTGGCAAACACACCTCCCCGGTCGATGTCGGCTACCAGAATCACATCCGCATGGGCATGACGCGCCATGGGCAGATTTACCAAATCCGTATCCTTCAGGTTGATTTCCGAGATGCTGCCCGCTCCTTCCATCACCACCGGATTGTAACGGGCTGCCAGGCGGTCGAATGCCTGGTTCACTTCCCGGCGCAACTCATCCCGTCCCTCTGTCCGGAAATAGGCATACGCACTCCGGTTGCCTATGGGCTTGCCGTTCAGTACCACTTGTGAAGTATGGTCGGAAGTCGGTTTCAGCAGCAAAGGATTCATGTCGGTGTGACAGGGTACTCCTGCCGCCTCAGCCTGCACCGCCTGTGCCCGACCGATTTCCAGTCCTTCGGGAGTGGCATACGAGTTGAGCGCCATGTTCTGTGCCTTGAAAGGCGCCGGATGATACCCGTCCTGCAAAAAGATACGGCATAGTGCCGCAGCCAGCACACTCTTACCTACATCACTTCCCGTTCCGGCCAGCATGAGCGGATGCAAACGCGGAAGCGGCAGGTCGATTTCCACCATCCCTCCATAAGGAGGCAAGGCTTTCATGGCATCTTCCAGTTTCACCTTGCCGGCATAGACCTGTGCGGCTACCAGCACACCTCCATGGGCAAACACCAGTGCCGGACCTGAAGTACGGTCCAGGTGGTCAAAGAAGTCGGACACACGGGCCAGCACGTCCATGAACGACTCTCCTCCGGTAGTCCGTACCCGCAGGTAATCGTCATACCATGCCTGAATGCGCGGGTCGGTTATTTCCTCGAAACGCTGCATCTCCCACTCACCCATGTTCATCTCTTTCAGCCGCTCGTCACGTTCCGCTTCGGGAAAGCCGCAATAAGCCGCCAAGCGTGTACAGCGGGACAAAGGACTGGTATAGATACGTGAAAAACGCATTCCCGTATCCTGAAGGGCCTTTTTACATACCTCTGCCTCTTCCTGAAACGAAGCACGCAGGGGCACATCGGTCTGCCCGTAGCACGTCCCGGGTGCCACATCCACCGAAGTATGTCGAACTAAATATACTTTCATTTTCTTATGTCTAACCGTATTAAAAATTATATGCCATCACTACTGCTCCCATCCAGCACGCCAGCTCACACAAAAGAAAAAGTGCACCACAACAATCGCCGGTGTATCCTCCTAAACGTCGCTTGAGCAGCCAGCCCAATCCAATAAAAAGTACACATGGAAAGCACAGCATCCCCCAATAAGAAAGAGGTAAAAGCAGTAAAGGCAACAATCCGCCTGCAATATTGGCTATCCACTCCGAAAGGCTCATACGGGTATAGACCACCTTAGCCTTGCTTTCTTCTTCTTTTCGGGCGTACGGAAGAAACAGGAGCATGAAACTGCATACAAACTTGCAAAAAGGGTCGGCCACGCACAGCACCCAGGGAATAACGGCCGCAGGCAAAGATACCAATAACGAGAATGAGAGCAGATAATACAATATCAGCCCCAGCACACCGTAGCTCCCAATATGGGAATCTTTCATGATGTGGAGAATGCCTTCCCGGTCGCGTCCGCCCCCAAATCCGTCGAAAAAATCGGCCAGACCGTCTTCATGCAAAGCCCCCGTCAGGAAAAGACGGGCACACAAGGCCAGCAGTACCGCTACCGGCAGAGGAAACCAGGTGGAGAAAACCCAGAAAGACAGGGCCATCACTCCCCCCGTGAGCCATCCGCAAAGGCTCCAGTAACTCACCACGTGCCGAAAGCATTCGGACGGCACCGTACAAATCCGCCAGAAAGGCAGACGGGTGAAAAACATCAGAGCAGCCAGTAAATTATTCATGAGGTCAGAAGTATTTGGTAATGGATGCATGGGCAAAGTTATCCATCTCATTCAGCATCCGCACAGCTGAATCGAGGATAGGAAAGGCACAGACAGAGCCGCTTCCCTCACCCAGACGCAATGACAGATTCAACAACGGACGGGCGTGCAGGTAGTCCAGCAACAGTTTGTGTCCGCTTTCATCTCCCTGATGTCCGAACACAGCATACGAAAGTACGTCGGGACACAAACGCGAAGCAGCCAGTATGCAGTTGGTCATGATAAAGCCGTCCACAAGAATGACCATGCGCAGCTCTGCCGCACGCAACATGCCACCTACTGCCATCATCATCTCAAGTCCTCCGAAACGACACAGGATTTCTTCCACAGTATGCTCGCCCGAGAAATGTTGAAGAGCCTGCTGAAGCACCCGGAACTTATGGGTCATGGCTTCTCCATACAGTCCGCTGCCGGCTCCCACGCATTGTTCCAGCGGAATACCTGTCAGGCAACTCATCCACAAGGAAGAAGCGGAGGTGTTTCCTGCTCCCATTTCGCCGAAACTCACCACGTTACAACCTGCGGCATGAATACGGTCTACGCATTGCGCTCCACGCTCCAGACACAGATTCATTTCCTCGGGTGTCATGGCATCTTCGTGAAGGAAATTACGTGTGCCGCGACGGACTTTCATATCAATGATGCCTTTTTCGTAGGGCAAGTCGTAATCCACACCTGCATCGATAATTTCCAGGCGGAATCCATGCTGACGGCACAAAAAGTTGATACCGGCTCCTCCGTGCAGGAAATTACTGATTTGCTGCCAGGTAATCTCCTTCGGCGAAGCACTGACCTTTTCTTCCACAATACCATGATCAGCTGCAAAAAGCAAGTTATAAGGATTGTTCAACGAAGGCGACAAGGTCTGCTGAATCATACAAACCTGCAGGGCCAATTCCTCCAGACGCCCCAGAGAACCTTTCGGTTTCGTCAGGTTATCAATCTTTTCACGGGCTGCCTGCTCCAGTTCCGAACAGGCAATAGGTGCTATAGTAAACTTACGCATGATTTATCCTTTCACTTTAACCGGAATACCGGAAACCATCAGTACGACCTGATCGGCTTTCGAAGCAATATACTGGTTCATCCATCCTTGCAAATCGGTGAAACGACGCTGTACCTCATTGGGGGAAACGCCTCCCATACCTATCTCGTTCGTGACGAAAATAAAGGTCGCATCCTGAGCGGTAAAACGGTCGAATTCCTGCTTCAAGGCTTCTAAAGCAAGTGACACTTCCGGCTGTTCCACAAAGTAGTTCGTACACCAGAGCGTCACGCAGTCAATGACAGCCACCCGTCCCGTAATGTCATGACGGCTCAGTTCCTTTTCTTCTTCGATGTTCGTCCACTCCGGACCCCGGTTTTGCTGGTGACGTTCTACCCGGCGACGAAATTCCTCGTCCCATATCTTTGCCGTAGCCATATACACCGGCGATGTAGACAACTCATGAGCCAGACGTTCTGCATAACAGCTTTTTCCAGAGCGCTCGCCGCCCGTAATCAGTATTATCTTCTTCATAATCTTCTGCTGTGGTTTTCAGCTTCCGTTAGTATATAAATAAAAACTGTCTCAAGGCAAATGTGCACTCCGTAGCCGGAACGATGCATCCGTTTACCTTGAGACAGTTTCCTGTTCCAAATTGTACATCAAGCTGTACGACTCTTCTGCTTTATTCGGCTGCTTTTTCTGTTTCTACGAAATCAGTTTCTCCGTTTGACACCAGCAAGTTGTACCACTGAATCAATTTCTTAATGTCACTGGTATGTACACGGTCACGGTCGTAGTTAGGCAATACCTCAGCCATAAATGCGTGCAATTCTTCTGCAGAAGCTTTCTTGTAATCCAAAGAAGTCACGTTACCGTTTTCTTTCTTCTTTACAGATTCCAGCACTTCGCCCAAAGCTACTTCTTCTGCATCAGTATACATGGCAATATCGCCCAGTGAGATTACCTTGTCACTGGCATAGACCGGAACTCTTTTCTTATCTGCACTGACTGTTTCCACAATCAGCATATTCTTTGCCTGAGAAATCAGTTTGTACAAACCTGGTTTTCCAGAAATCGCTAAAATAGTCTTCAACATATTATCTCTAATGATTAATTTAATTACGAGTGACAAAAATACAACGCACGAATGACATACACAAACTATCGGCCCGTTTTTCTGTGAGCAAGCCACTCTTCCAACGCCGCAATCTGCGTATCCAACTGTAATTTTTCGTCGTTGAAAATGACATAGTCTGCCCGACGCTTCTTTTCTTCGTCATCCATCTGTGCAGAAATACGTGCCCTTATCTGTGCTTCCGTAGCGGCATCCCGCTGCATAGCCCGCGTTATACGCAACTCCAAGGGAGCATACACCATCACGACATAGTCCACGGCTGTGTGAAAGCCCGACTCAAACAGGATGGCGCTCTCCATAGCTACCACCTCCGTTCCGGATGCGGCCTGACGGTCTGCCCACTGTTGGAAGTCTTCATACACACAAGGATGGATGATGCGGTTAACGCGTCCGGCATTCTCTGTCGAGGCAAACAAGTAACTTGCCAGCACGGGCTTGTTCAATGAGCCGTCTGCCTTATACACGTCCTCTCCTAACAAAACCAGTAACCCCTCACGTATTCGTGGATGAGAAAGCGTCAGTTTCTTGGCTTCCGTATCCGTATCGTATACAGGAATGCCTGCTTCTTCCAGCAAATGCGACACATAGGATTTACCACTCCCGATACCTCCTGTGATTCCAATCTTGATCATTCTGATTCTTTTTCTTTAGAGGGTTCGCTTACGGTCTGCTGTTCAATCAAGTAATCTACAGAGGAAGGAGTCACACGCACGTGACTTACTACATCCGGATAGCGTTTTACGGTAAGAGGCAGTTTTTCTGATTTATTCGCCACCACATCAGCGTAAGAAACACCGACCAGAAAATCTTTCTCCGTCACAGACTTAAAGTTCTTCAGTCCCACCTGCACAGTTATCTGCACCTTCGACGGGAAAGTCCGCAAAACCTTTCCTTTCGGGAAACCGATTCCCACCACTGGCACTTCCAGCGTCTTCTCTGAATACATATCCACACAAGCCACCACATCTACGGATGATGGCACAAACTTCACGCCATGAAGCTTTTGCAGGTTGATATGTTTCTTCAGCGTATCCGTTACGTTAGTCCAATGGAAGGGCTGTGTGTACGCTGTCAGAATGGTATTCAGCACACCCTGAGGGGCATAGACAACTACAGAATCAGGTATTACCCGAATATCCGACACATAATATTGTCTGCCAGCCGATACTTCTCCACCCACTGCTACCGGCACTTTCTTGGGTATTCCCCTTGAATAGATATAATCCAGTGTGTCCGGACGTACGGCAAGCAGTTGCGTAGAGTTATTCAGCTGGGCACTGATTTTTTTCAATATCTCAGTCTGAGGAATGCGGACATAAGAACCTTTATCCTGATAATCCTCAAAGTTAAAAGTCAGCGGAAAGAAAGTACGTCCCAGCATGTAGTTCAGCAGTACCGTACCTCTGTCTTCTACCTTCACCCGAATCTCATCAGGCAGTTCAGACGTCATGACCACCTCTTTCGGCACATTCTTCAGTCTGACCGGAATCTTAAACTCGGTCTGATACGTGTCGTTCATGGTCTGCAAGAACCAGAAACAAAGCGACACGAACACGAAAAACAGAAAAATCAGAAACTCTCTGCTCTTGGCACTGAGCAGAAAGTTCCTGATTTTTCGTACAAGTATCAAGTAATATCTCTTTATGTTCTTTCGATCGAACATAGTCATTCATATTTATTTCGCAGGCTGAGCCTGTGCATCTGCATAAATTGAGTTCTTATCTACCTTGATTTTTACACCGGCAGCAACTTCAACTACAACAGTATTATCTTCTACTTCCTTGATTTTTCCATAAATTCCACCCGCAGTTACTACAGACTGTCCTACTTCCAAATTCTTGCGGAACTTGGCAATTTCTTTCTGCTTCTTGTTCTGGGGACGAATCATAAAAAAGTACATAATGGCAAAAATAGCCACCATCATAATAAGGAAAGAGTAATCTGCTCCTCCCTGTGCCTGCAATACTACAGCTAACAAATTCATACGTTTTTCGGTTTAGATTAATAATAGCTGGACAAATATATTAGTTTTTGGTCAGCTTGTTTTCCTTTTTCAATTGATTAACAATACCGTCCAAAGTACCATTGATGAAACCGCCACTCTTCGGAGTGCTATACAGCTTGGCAATTTCCACGTATTCATTCAACGATACATTTACCGGAATGTTAGGGAAACTCAGAATCTCAGCCAATGCAATCTGCATGATGATGACATCCATCACAGCTACTCGGCTCAAATCCCAGTTCTTTGAATTCTCACTGATTAAATGACGGTAATAATCTGCATTCAGGATAGAACGACGGAACAAGCGGCGAGCAAAGTCCTGATCTTCTTCATCCTTAAATTCAGGAAGAAGTTCCTGCTTTTCACCGTTCTCAGGATTGAAGCGCTTGATAGTCTTCAACACAAAAGTATCCACGATTTCCTTATCGTCATTCCAATACAAACTCTGGTCTTCCAGAACTTCATCAAGAGCTGTATTGTTGAAAATAATTTTCTTGTACAGTTTTCTCCACAATTCACGATCCTCTTCGTATGAAGAAGTTTCGCTGGCCATATACTCCTTATATATATCACTCTGCATGATTTGTTCACACAGGTTTTTAATGAAATCGCCTTCATTTTCCCAGGTTTTCTTCTGAGAAGAAGCAAAAGCATTCAACTGTTTGTTGATTTCCAACTGCGCAATGAAGCGATTTTCTACAAATTTCATGTTGGGAGACAAATCTTCTTTGGTAGGAACCAACTTGTTTTTTGCTGCATCCAACCGCTTGTTGGCATACTTGGTTACCTCTACCATCAAAAGCAAAAGATAGTTGTACAGATCATACGCTTTAGATAAACTGAAGAACAACTCCTTTTCTGCAGTATCCAAATTTTTACCTCCGTTCTGATAATACGCATAAATTATCTGAACTATCTTCAGACGAATAAGAACTCTGTTAATCATAATATATAAACAAACTATATTTTTAGGTGGGCAAAAGTAAGCATTTTTCCTTTATTACACACCATAAAGCATTATATTTTTTCTTTTTTTTCAGAGATTCGACATTTTTCCTTATTCTCTTTTGGCACATTGCAAAAAAATATTCAAATTTGAACGCATTTTTATTAGTAACAGTGAGTTATGGAAGAACTGAAGAAGAAAAGTACGACTATTGAAAACGACAAAGAAATCGTTTTCTCCAAAGCTATCAAAGCTGGAAAACGAATTTACTACTTGGATGTAAAGAAAAACCGGAAAGAGGAAATGTTCATTGCTATCACAGAAAGCAAGAAAGTAGTGTCTCTTGACAAAGATGATCCTCAGGTTAATTTTGAAAAACACAAGATTTTCCTGTACAAGGAAGATTTTGAGAAGTTTATGAACGGTTTGCAGCAAGCTATCGATTTTATCGGACACGAACAGGGTACCACAAGTGAAGCACATTATCAGCCTGCTACAGCTACAGAAGAAATGCCTTCACAATCTGAAGAAATAAAAATTGACATCGATTTTTAAGATAAAGCGCAAAAGTACTGATTCCAACTTGAATTACAGGAATTTATTCCATGAACATTTGGAAGGTAAAAAGAAAATGCATACCTTTGCGCCGCTTTTTCAAGCTCATCGTGTGATATACCACATCGTGTGATGGCGAATTAAGCAAACAATCAACTTAATTTAGAGTAACACAAAAAATTAAAAACAATGAAATCAATCGAAATCAAAGGTTCTTTGAGAACTGAAACTGGTAAGAAAGCCACTCGTGAACTTCGTAAAGACAATGGTATTCCTTGCGTATTGTACGGAACTCAGAAAGATGAAAACGGCAATCAGGTTGCTACTCACTTTACAGTTCCTACTGAAGGCTTGCGTAACTTGGTATACACACCGCACATCTACGTTGTAGACCTGAACATTGATGGCAAGATTGTAAATGCTATCATGAAAGATATCCAGTTCCACCCTGTAACAGACAAAATTCTGCACGTTGACTTCTATCAGATCGATGAAAGCAAACCTATCGTAATGGAAGTTCCTGTGAAGTTGGAAGGTTTGGCAGAAGGTGTGAAAGCCGGTGGTAAATTGGCTCTGCAGATCCGTAAGTTGAAAGTGAAAGCCTTGTACAATGTAATTCCTGAACGTCTGGTTGTAGACGTGACTCCGCTGGGATTGGGTAAAACTATTAAAGTGGGTGAACTGAAATACGAAGGTCTGGAACTGCTGAACGCAAAAGAAGCTGTGGTTTGTGCAGTTAAATTGACTCGTGCTGCTCGTGGTGCTCAGGCTGCTGCTGGTAAATAATTTCAGTAACCTAAAACTACAAAAATCCTTTCAATGAAATACTTGATTGTTGGACTGGGGAATATCGGTGAAGAATACCGCGAAACCCGTCATAATATAGGATTTATGGTATTGGACGCCTTGGCTAAGGCGTCCAATATTGTTTTTAGCGACGGACGTTATGGAGCTACCGCCCAGCTCTCGCTAAAAGGCAGACAATTGATTCTGCTCAAACCATCCACTTACATGAACCTGAGTGGGAATGCAGTACGCTATTGGATGCAACAAGAAAAAATCCCTCTAGAAAACGTATTGATTGTAGTAGATGACCTGGCCCTGCCTTTTGGAACCCTGCGACTGAAAGGAAAAGGCAGTGATGCAGGCCACAACGGATTAAAGCACATTGCTGCTACGTTAGGCACTCAGAACTATGCCCGCCTGCGCTTTGGCATCGGAAACGACTTCCCGAAAGGAGGACAAATTGATTTTGTTCTCGGACATTTCGACGAAGAATCCATGAAGCAGATGCCGGAACGTCTGGAGGTAGCACAGGAAATCATCAAGAGTTTCTGTCTGGCCGGACTGAACATCACCATGAATCAATATAATAACAAATAAAAACCATGCCGGAAGCACGAATTGACAAATGGATGTGGGCTGCACGTATCTTCAAGACAAGAACCATTGCTGCCGAAGCCTGCAAAAAAGGAAGAATCTCGATCAACGGTTCTCAGGTGAAACCTGCCCGAATGGTAAAACCAGGGGACGTGGTACAGGTCAGAAAGCCTCCTGTAACCTATTCCTTCAAGGTGTTGCAGGCCATTGAAAAAAGAGTGGGAGCCAAACTGGTACCGGAAATCATGGACAACGTGACTACACCCGACCAGTATGAATTGCTGGAGATGAGTAAAATCAGCGGATTCGTAGACCGTGCCCGTGGTACAGGACGTCCCACAAAGAAAGAACGAAGAGACTTGGACGAGTTCTTCATGCCAGAATACCTGGATGACTTTGACTTCGACTTTGATGACGAGGAGGAGGATGAAGAATAAATATTGTCCGCATTAAAAATAAAAGCTGGACTTGCCTATTCACTTGTGCAAGTCCAGCTTTTTTATTCTGCCTTGGCTGTTACCTCAGAGGCTTCAAACAACGCATTCAAATTCTTTTCCTCTCCTACGACCCATACCACATCGCCTTTCTGCAATTCAAAAGAGACTTCCGGCTGCCGCAGGTTGCTGTCGTCGGCAGACTCAATTCCGACCACCAGACAATGGTATTTATTGCGGATGCCACTTTCACGAATCGTACGTCCGCAAAACGGTGAGTTACGTGCAATGACAAACTGCTTCAAGTACATCTCGCGGTTCTCAAAGTCCTCATCCTTGTAACCTTCGGCCACCTTTTCCAGCTGTCCGGAGAAAACAGACAACTGTTCGTCGGTACCGATAACCTGTAACTTGTCATTCGGAAAAATCCGGTTTCCTCCACCCGGGATATTAATACGGTGCGCACCTCGTATGATAGAAGCCACATGCACTCCGTATTTCTTTCCAAAATCAAGTTCCATCAAGGTCTTTCCTCCCCACAACGAATCAGCAGGAACCACAAAATCCGACAAGTGCAAATCACGGTCCAGCAGTCGTCCGGCATATTCCGGCTGGCTCTCGCCCAAATACGCTTTCTTGATTTCCTTGGAACGGAGATTCTGCACAAACACCCTTTCCATCCCGATTGACTGCTTTTTCAAGAAACGAGAGAAAATCATCAGCAGAACGACCAGAATAGCAATACCCACCATCAGCGCGGCAGAGGCCTGGAACAGATACTTGATGATGTAGACCACAAACAATACAGCCAGCACAATGCGAAGCAATACGATTGAAATCAGCGGTGCATGATTGAAACGGCTGTCCGCCCAGAGTGCCTTGAACTCAATGGAATGATTTTTCTTCATAATCATGGCACGGAGGAAAGGAGAAATCAACAAGATGGTCACTACCGCTCCCAACACTTTTCCCCAGAAACCTCCCAGTGCGGAAATCAAAAGAGGAAGGAACAGGTTGAATGACAGTACCACCATCGCAATGGAAAGCACCAGGTAAATCAATGTGATACGCACAATCGCTCCCAACAGTTTTTTCCAATTGTTCTGATGATTTACAGGCTGCACCCCTACCGAATAACGCTCCAGCAAATGCTTCCAGAATACCGGAAGATGACGGTCCACCCAGCCATAAGCAGGACCGGACAAACGAATCATATAAGGAGTAAGGAAGGTCGTTATCACGGATACAGCCACCACAATCGGATACAGGAAAGAGCTCGTCACATTCAGACTTACTCCCAATGCTGCAATGATAAAGGCAAATTCACCAATCTGTGTCAAACTGAATCCACACTGCATGGCGATTTTCAACGGCTGACCTGACAGCAACACACCTCCCGTACCAAAGATGGTCTGCCCCAACAATATGGCTACCACAATCGCCAGGATTGGCCAGATGTATTCCACAATCATGTTCGGGTCGACCATCATCCCGACTGACACGAAGAAGATGGCCCCAAACAAATCTTTCACCGGAGCCACGAGCTTGTCAATGTGTTCCGATTCTACTGTTTCCGCCAGAATGGACCCCATGATAAATGCGCCAAAGGCTGGAGAGAAACCCACACGGGCTGCCAGCACCACCATCCCGAAGCACAAGGCCAAGGACACAATGAGCAACGTCTCGTCACTCATCAGTTTGCGTGCCCTTTTTAAGAAGAGCGGAATCAGATAAATACCTACCACAAACCAGAGAATCAGGAAGAACACCAGTTTTCCGATGCTGTAAATCATCTCACTTCCTTCAAAATTCTTGCTTACGGCCATGGTAGAAAGCATCACCATCAGCACAATGGCCAGAATATCTTCCAAAATCAAAATACTCAGCACCAACCCGGCAAAACGCTGTTGCCGAAGTCCCAAATCATCAAATGCCTTATAGATAATGGTGGTGGAAGACATGGCCAGCATTCCTCCCAAATAAATGCAGTCCATCTGTTTCCAACCAAACATCCAGCCCACAAACACACCGACCAGTATCATGCAGAAGATAATCGTACAGGCCGATATGACCGCCGAACCTCCCACCTTCATCAGTTTCTTGAAACTGAACTCCAGTCCCAGCGCAAACAAAAGGAAGATGACACCAATCTCCGACCACGTCTGGATATTATCCGCATCTACCACCGAAGGAGTAAACGTGAAATGAGGACTGCAGACAAAACCTGCGACAATATAGCCTAACACCAAAGGCTGCTTCAATTTCTTAAATAGCAACGTCATGATTCCGGCACTAATCAATATCAAGGCCAAATCACTGATAAGAGGAGCTAAATGCGACATAATAACAGTTGTATTTTATTTTGCGCAAAAATAACGAATTCCTTACAAGAAATATCCCCCTGAGAGACAAATATGAAACAGAAGTTTCCTATTCAACCAATAATGTTGTAATTTTGTCCCATTCTAAATAAAGAAAATATGAATACTACTAAAACTACACAAACCTTTCCGGTGCTGGACATGAGTTGCGCTGCCTGTGCCACACGGGTGGAAAAGACACTGAACCGTCAGCCGGGTGTATACCATGCTCAGGTGAACTATGCAGCCGCTACGGCCACCGTAGAATACAACCCGCAAGAATGTACACCAGAAACATTAAAAGATGCCATTCAGAATGCCGGATACGACCTGGTCATCGAAACGAATGCTCAAAAAGAGAAAATAGCAGAAGATGCACATAGCCGGAAATACCGTCAACTGAAACAGCGGACTATCTTTTCGCTGATGCTTTCCGTGCCCGTAGCCATTATCGGCATGTGCTTCATGGACTGGACGTACGCCAATTACGTGATGTGGATTCTTTCCACTCCCGTAGTATTCTGGCTGGGAAGAGATTTTTACCGCAACGCCTGGAAACAGTTGAAGCACCGCACTTCCAACATGGACACGCTGGTAGCCGTGAGTACTGGCATTGCCTATACATTCAGCCTGTTCAACCTGTTCTGGCCGGAGTTCTGGCTGAGCAGAGGCATTCACCCTCACGTCTATTTCGAGGCGGCCAGCGTCATCATCTCCTTTATCCTGCTCGGACGGTTGCTGGAAGAGAAGGCCAAAGGAAATACGTCGGAAGCCATCAAAAAACTGATGGGACTACAGCCGGCCACCGTCACCATACTCACTCCGGAAGGACAGCTGAAAGAAATTCCCGTGGAACAAGTACAGCAGGGCCAGCGACTGGTAGTCAAACCGGGCAACCGCATTGCCGTAGACGGAACCGTATATGAAGGCAGTTCCTATGTGGACGAGAGCATGCTCACCGGCGAACCGCTTCCTACCGAAAAGATTCCCGGCGCCAAGGTATATGCCGGCACCATCAACCAGAAAGGAAGTTTCAGTTTCATCGCCGACAAGGTGGGAAGTGAAACCGTTCTGGCCCATATCATCCGCATGGTACAAGATGCACAAGGCAGCAAGGCCCCCGTACAGCAGTTAGTAGACCGCATCGCGGCCATCTTCGTGCCTACCATCCTGAGCATTGCCGTCCTCTCGTTTTTAGTCTGGATATGGCTGGACAGCAGCAACGGATTCACCCATGGCTTGCTGGCCGCAGTCACCGTCACCATCATTGCCTGCCCCTGTGCATTAGGACTGGCCACACCGACGGCCATCATGGTCGGCATCGGAAAGGGGGCCGAAAACGGTATCCTGATTAAAGATGCAGAAAGTCTGGAAACAGCCCGCAAGGTGAACGCCATCGTACTCGATAAGACCGGCACACTGACCGAAGGACGCCCCACGGTAACCGACATCTCCGACCCGCTTCTTCAATCTCCGTTAGGCGATGTGCTCTTTACCCTGGAAAGCGCTTCCGAGCACCCTCTGGCACAAGCCATCGTACAGCATCAGACCCGCCAGCTACTTCCCATGGAAGAATTTGAAAGTCTGACAGGATTAGGAGTGCGAGGCAAAATCAACGGTACCTGTTATTATGCCGGCAACCGCCGACTGCTGGAGACGCACCATCTTACCGTATCCCCTGCCCTGACGGAAGAAGCTGCCCGACTAAGCCAGGAAGCCAAGACCGTCATCTGGCTGGCCGATTCACAACAGGCATTAGGGCTGGTAGCCATTGCCGACCGCATCAAGCCGACCTCCAGAAAGGCCGTCAGACAATTGCAGGAGATGGGAATCTCAACCTATATGCTGACCGGCGACAATCCGGAAACGGCCCAAAGAATTGCAGCACAATGCGGCATCACCCACTTTCAGGCCGAAGTGCTTCCACAGCAGAAAGCACAGTTCATCAATGACTTGCAAAAAGAAGGCAAAATCGTAGCCATGGTGGGCGACGGTATCAATGACAGTGCGGCACTGGCTCAGGCCGACCTCAGCATTGCCATGGGAAAAGGAAGCGACATTGCCATGGACGTGGCTAAAATGACACTCATTTCGTCCGACCTGAACAAGATTACCGATGCCATCCGCCTTTCGCAGGCCACTGTACGCACCATCCGCGAGAACCTTTTCTGGGCCTTCATCTACAACCTGATAGGTATTCCGGTAGCAGCAGGTATTCTGTACCCCATCAACGGCTTCCTGTTGAATCCGATGATAGCTGGTGCCGCCATGGCCATGAGCAGTGTCAGCGTGGTAAGCAACAGTCTGCGACTGAAACGGAAAAAATTCGCACACACCGCAGTGACCGTACAGGAGAAAGTACAACCCACTGAAGAAATCACCGTACCCACAACGGAAACAGCTACCCCACAGCCGGAAACAGCTGCTCCAGCCGCTTCCGAAAACCGGAAAACCTATCTGGTAGAAGGAATGATGTGCGACCACTGCCGCACCCGCGTAGAGAAAGTACTGAACATGTGGGAAGGAGCCTCCGCTCAGGTCACACTCACTCCGCCGGAAGCCGTCATTACCTTCCAAGGGAAAGTTCCTGCACTTGCAGAACTGCAACAACTGATTGATGAAAAAGCCGGTGATTATACCCTGAAAGAAAAGAACTGATTGAAAGGGTTTTATCCAATCCCAGTACTTCCTTGGCAGTACTGAAGTACTGACGGCGAAGTACTACAGTACTGCCGTGAAAGTACTGAAGTACTGCAAGGGAAGTACTCAGACATTCACTGCCAGTCTTAAATGAAAAGAACCGTACTGATTGGCTTTGTTTTTACCCCATACTCCTCACAAATTCAAAAAAAGTCGTATATTTGAAGCAACAATTCAAATATACGACTTATGAAACGAACACATTTTTTTCATGGAATACTTCTGATTGTACTCATCCTTTCCTTTATGGCATGCAAGGATGACCACGGCCCCATTTACCTGGTAAGTGCTACCGACCATCAACAAATAACTGACGGTAAACTGGAAATCAGTCCGTTCAGTAAAGGGGAGAAATTTTTAATCCGGGGAGGAGAAGGAAATTATACCATCAAAAATGAAAATAAAGAAATCGTAGACTACCGCTACGACGGTGACACACTGACATTCATTCCGGTCAGCATCGGAGAAACCTCTACCCTTATTGCCGACCGCTCAGGCAACAGTTACACACTGACGATTCTTGTCAATAATCCCCAAAGCAACTACCGGGTAGAAAGCATCAGTGCAGAAGTGGAAGGTGATAATCTAACCAAAGGAGAAGAAGCAGAACTGCTTGCACGAATTGCCGAAGACGCTCCAGTTCAGTCAGGCGGACGCTTGTTATTCACCTACTCTGACGCTTCTTTGTCATACGGCGATTTGAAAATTTTCCCAAACTATACCGGAAGCTATCAAATCGGACTTTTTGAACGCACATTAAAGTACACGGAAGATACCGGTGAACCTTACCAGCAGATTCAGGCAGAAATGGCAGGAAGCACCAAGAGAACATACACTTTCATGCTATTCGAAAACGAAACGTCTTCTACCCAGACTACTGACAACACTTCTTCTACAAACGAAGAAGGAGCTGCCACCACCAACTGTTTTATCAAAGAAGAGGTAACCGCACAATACAAAGGAGAGTTCAGCGGACTCACCAAGGCGTATCGGATTTATCACCTGACCAAGCTGCCCTAACATTCTGCCGACACTTTTTTGCACATGTCTCGTATCGAACTTCAATCCTTCGATTTGTTCAACCGCATCGAACGGATTCATCATCAGCCGACGGCTGCCCCCGACAATTTACAAGCTAAATATATCCTGCTCCACAAAGTGCTGGAGCAGGCTTGTTATGAACTGACCACTGGTGTCACGCTCTCGTTCGCCAACCTGTTTTCCCGTCTGGATTACATCTGCAAGGAGAAGAAAATGACTCCCTCCGACCGCTATGCCATCCAGACCATGCGCCGTAACTGTAACACAGCCATGGGCGACCGTTTTCAGACCGACATGCAGGAATACCTTTACGACCTGCGGGCACTGGTGCGTTTTGTATCTTTAGGCTTTGAAGAAGACATTCCGGCTTCCATCCTTCCGGAAATCCCCCACTCCAACCGTCCGTATCAGGGTACACGCCTGTCGCACATCCCGTACATACGGGCTTCGGTGACCAGCTGGAACGACACGCAGATTTTTGCAGCGACCGACAGCGAAACCGACCCGTTCATCATCATCAACTATGCCAAAGGTGGGTATGACGGCGACCTGCTCTATCTGAAAGACCTGCTTTCAGAAAATCTGCCGCTGAACCTGCTCGATGTGCGTGTGGACGAGGAAAATCACTACATTCCCAACCTTATTGTGATTCACCCCGATTACCTGATTGACATCAGTTCGCTGGCCGCCTGTTTTCGGGAGTACGGACACCACCCGCTCAACTATTTCATGAACAAAATCAAGCCGAGAGCCAATACGGCCCCCATCCTGATGGGTAACCTGGCCAGCCAGTTTCTCGACGACTATATCAACGAACAACCTCAGGAGCCGGTGAGTTACCCCCGCACCATCAAGAAATTCTTTGCCGCTTCGGCCCTCGACTTCTGTACCTGCCCTCTTCCAGCCGATTTTCACGCACAGGCACAGGCACAGATGATGAACATCCGCTCGTTTGTTCACGATGTGCTGCCTCATAACATACGGAACTTCAACAAGAAGAATACCCTGCTCGAAGCCTCCTTCATTTGTGAGAAACTGGGATTGCAGGGACGTGTGGACATGATGCAGAAAGACTTCCAGGTACTCATCGAACAGAAGGCCGGAAAGCGCGACGAATACCATCGCCGCCATAAGGAAGACCACTTCATTCAGATGATGCTCTACCAAGGCGTACTGATGTACAATTTCGGACAGGAAACCGCCAATATGCAGACCTTCCTGCTCTATTCCAAATATGCCGACGGATTGCTGATAGAACATTTTGCCGAAAATTTGTTCCGGGAGAGCATCAAGCTCCGAAATTACATCGTACACAACGAGATGCGACTGGGCGATGGAGCCATCGGAGAAATTGTAGACTCACTGAGCACCGATTTGCTGAACGAATTGCAGATTGGAGGAAAGCTGTGGAACGACTACCAGGAACCGCAACTGCAGACGGCCATCAATACGCTGAAACGCTGTACACCGCTGGAGCGGGCCTACTTCAACCGTTTTTTCACGTTCGTATCAAAGGAACAGATTCTCAGCAAGACCGGAGGAAGCAACGATGCATCTCACGGGTTTGCCGGCAACTGGCATATTCCTCTGCACGAGAAACTGGAAGCGGGCAATATCCTGACCGGACTGACCATCCAGAAGAAGCAAAGCAGCGGCCCCGGCAAAGGATACGACCTCATTGAATTGCACATTCCGACACAGGATGAGGACTTCCTGCCCAACTTCCGTACGGGCGACATGGTGATTCTCTATGCGTATAAGGAAGAACCGGACATGAGAAAGCAGATTCTTATGAAGGGAAACATTCTGGAATTGCAGCCGGACCGTATGACCTTAGTGCTGCGCAACGGACAGCAAAATAAAGATATTATCGGCGGCAAAGAAGAGGTGTTTGCCGTAGAACACGATTTTTCGGACACTTCTGCCAACAACGGCTTCCGCGGGCTGTATGCTTTTCTGTCCGCACAGGCCGACCGAAAAGAACTGCTGCTCGGTGTACGCCCACCTGCACAACTGGAGGACGTCAAACTGAACGGCGATTACAGGCGTTTCAACGAGCTCATCCTGAAAGAGAAACAAGCCAAGGACTACTTTCTGCTGGTAGGTCCTCCGGGTACCGGAAAAACCTCGTGTGCCCTGCGTTTCATGGTGGAAGAAGCCCTGAGCGAACCAGATACCTCCATCCTGCTGTTGTCGTACACCAACCGGGCGGTAGATGAAATCTGTGCCATGCTCACGGATTCCGGCATTGCCGACCGTACCCCGTTCATCCGTATCGGCAACGAACTGTCGTGCGACAAGCGTTTCGTGCCTTACCTGCTGAAATACAGCCTGGATGACTGTCCCAAGCTGACCGACATCCAGCAGAAAATGGCACGCACACGCATCTTTGTGGGTACTACGACCGCCATCAACAACCGCCTCAACCTGTTCACGTTGAAGCATTTCCAGCTGGCCATCATCGACGAAGCCTCGCAGATTCTGGAACCCGACCTGATAGGTATCCTGTCTGCCCGTCATCAGCAGCATAACGCCATCGACAAGTTCGTATTGGTGGGCGACTACAAACAGCTGCCGGCCATTGCCCAGCAAAGTGCGGAAGAAGCTGCCGTGACCGACCTTCTGCTGCGAAACATCGGGCTGGAAGATTGCCGCAACTCACTGTTTGAACGCCTTTACAAATCGAGTCCGGACACCTGCCGGAGCATCCTTCACAAGCAAGGACGCATGCATCCGGCCATTGCCGAGTTTCCGAACCAGACGTTCTACTACCGGGAGCAACTGGAGAGCGTGCCTCTTCCTCATCAGCTGGAAGAAACGCCTTACGAAGCCGGACTGACTCCGCAAGACACCATCGACCAGTTGCTGCTGGAACGCAGAATGGTGTTCATTCCCGCAGAAGCTCCAGACCACCTGACCTGCTCGGACAAGACCAACCCGAACGAAGCCCGGATTGTAGCCACTCTGTTAGGCCATATTTACCGTCTGACGGAATCCCGTTTCGACCCGAACCGGACGGTAGGTGTCATCGTGCCCTACCGCAACCAGATTGCCATGATACGAAAAGAGATTGCGCGCCTCCAGCTGCCTGCTTTGCAGGACATCTCCATCGACACGGTGGAACGCTACCAGGGCAGCCAGCGCGACATTATCATCTATTCGTTTACCATACAGAATTTCAGCCAGCTCAACTTCCTTACGGCCAATACGTTTCAGGAGGGCAATTTCCTGATTGACCGCAAGCTGAATGTGGCACTGACTCGCGCCCGCAAGCAACTGCTGCTGACGGGTAACCCGCACATCCTCGGGGCCAACATCACCTTCTACAAGCTGATGGAGTACATCCGCCTGCACAACGGATACCTGGAAACGGATGCCCTCTCGTTCTGCCGGGGAGATTTCACCCTGCCTTCGTACCGGAAGAGCTGGGAAGTGGCAGACGATACCTATTCCCTGCCAGCGCATTTCAAGCAGGTATTCTCGGAATTGATAGCTCCACCGGCACAGCTGGAAGAAAACGAAACTTACTACCGTGAAGCCACTGCCTACGGCCGGAGTGACTTCCGCACCCTGCCCGAAGAGATGTCTCCATCTGACTTCTGCCAGGTCTACAACTATTTGTACATGCGGAAACAATATGCCGCTGCCCAAGCTCTCTTTACCGGAAGCGGCAACTGGCTGCACGACCTCATCCGTAAGGTATCAGGGCGAGTGGTGTTCTGCGACCTCTCGTGTGAGGCCGGAGCCTCGGGACTGGCTTTTGCCGATGTATGCCGTTCTCTTCCCCATCTGGACCTGACCTACACGGGCATCTATCCCATGCAGGAAATGGGAGAAACGGCCGAAGCCTTTTTCCGTTCACCAGCCTACAAGCACATTCAGGCAAGCTGGTATCCCCGCCTGAGTGCCGTGCCTGCTGCCTTCTGGCAAGCCCATGCCGTACTGACCGAACTGGTGATTTTCAACCTCTCCAGTCTGTTCGACCGCATCGCTCCGCGAGAAGCACGCGACCTGGCTCTGCAAATCAACCAATTGGTGCATGCCCGTCCCCTGAACCATTACGTACTGGTGTACCGTGACGATGCGGGGCCTTGCATGCACAACCATTCCTACACGGCATTCTGCAACCACCTGTCGGCAGAGCTGAAACCGCTCCAGCCGCAGATGCCCCTTTTCGGAAAAATCCATTGTGAACCTACCGAAGGAGTTCCAGTTTCGCAGGAATTCCTTTATGAAATACGTACCAACTGATGAATAAAAAACCTATACAGCGTGCCCTCATCGTAGGGGCTACTTCCGGTATCGGAAAAGAAACGGCCTTGCAACTGCTCCAGAAAGGATGGATACTCGGACTGGCTGGCCGGCGTGAAGAGAATCTGAAAGAACTGCAGCAACTGGCTCCGGAGCGTATCCACATCCGGGCCATCGACATCTGTCAGGAGGATGCGACCGACCGCCTGCTGGAACTGATTGAAGAAATGGGAGGCATGGACCTCTACCTGCACTGCTCAGGCATCGGTCACCAGAACTACCAGCTGGCACCGGAAATCGAGCTCCGCACACTGGAAACCAACGGCACCGGATTTGTACGCATGGTAACAGCCGCTTTCCGCTACTTTGCCCAACAGAAAAGAGGACACCTGGCAGTCATCAGTTCCATTGCGGGAACCAAAGGGCTGGGAGCTGCTCCGGCCTATTCTGCCACCAAACGTTTCCAGAACACGTACATCGATGCGCTGGAGCAACTGGCTCACATCCAGAAACTTCCCATCCGGTTTACAGATATCCGTCCAGGATTCGTAGCCACCGGGCTCCTGAACGACGGCAAACACTATCCCATGCTGATGCATACGGAGAAAGTGGCCCGCCACATTGTGTGTGCCCTGGAGAAAAAGAAACGCATTGTCGTGATTGACTGGCGCTATCGTATACTGGTAGCTCTCTGGCGACTGATACCCCCTTTCTTCTGGAAGCGGCTGCCTGTCAGGAATTAGCCACCACCCGTCCTTCTTTCACCACAATCCGTTGCAAACGGCGGTACACATAGATAAATGCCGGAATCAGGAAGAGGTTGGCAAACAGCCAGGCTGTCGGGTCGCCGAAGCATACGCCCCAGAATCCCCACAACGGAACCGCAATCAGACTGACCAGCACACGGGCCACCATTTCCGACACACCGGAGAACATAGCCAGCCGTGTGTAGCCCGCTCCCTGAATGGTATAGCGCAAGATACTGAGCATACCCAGCAAGAAGAAGAAAGAAGTGTTGATGTGCAGGAACAAAGCCGTATCGTCGATAATCTCGGTCTCATCCGGTGAGATAAACAGCAGGGCAAACTTCTCGGCCAGTCCCCACATCAGGGCACCAATCGCTATGACATAGACGGTCATCATCAGCGTGGCCGACTTGATACCCATCCAGATGCGGTCCGGCTTTCCGGCCCCGTAATTCTGTCCGGAATAGGTCGCCATGGCCATTCCCAAGCTATCCAGCGGACACATCACAAACATCTTGATACGCATGGCTGCCGTGAAAGCTGCCACACAGGCCGTACCCAGCGCATTGTTCGCACTTTGCAACATGATGCTGCCGATGGCCGTAATGGAAAACTGCAATCCCATCGGTACCCCGATGTACAGCAACTGACGGGCCAGGTCGCTACGGAAACGACGGTCGGCAGGCTCGGTTTTCAGGATGTCAAACTTGCGGTACATATAGATGTAACACAGCAAGGCCGACAACCCCTGCGAGAAGACCGTAGCAATGGCTGCTCCGGCCACTCCCCACCCTAACGTAAGGATGCAGAACAAATCGAGCACAATGTTCAGTATAGTAGAGAAAAGCAGGAACCAGAACGGGGTCTTGCTGTCGCCCAGCGCACGGATGATGCTGGACAATAAATTATAGAAGAACGTACACGGCACACCGATAAAGGTAATCAGCAGATAGAGGTAAGCCCCTTCAAAGATATTCTCCGGTGTGCGCATGGAACGCAGGATAAATCCGCAAAGCAGACTGGTGACAATGGCTACCGCGACCGACATCACTGCCGCCAGCTTCAGACTGACCGATACATAGCGCCGCATCGTCACATAATCGCGGGCTCCGAACTTCTGTGCCACCGGAATGCCGAAACCTCCGCAACACCCGTTGCAGAACCCTAAAATCAAAAAGACGACCGACGTACTGGCACCTACAGAAGCCAGCGCATTGATACCCAAGAACTTTCCGACAATAGCCGCATCCACCAGCGAATACGTCTGCTGGAGAAGGTTGCCCAGCAACAATGGAAAAGTAAAATTCAGAATCAGCGGCAGACTCGGCCCTGATGTCATCTCTCTAGACTGTGCCATAATTTCCTCTCGTTATCCTTAAAATCTTAATAAGCGTGCAAAAGTACACGAAAGTCACGAAACGAAAGAAAATCATCCCGTTAAATAAGGTAATTCGAGTAGTATTTTTGCCTTAAATCAAGTACTAAAAAAACGCACTTGCGTTTCAAACCAAACACAAGTACATTTTATCTGAAACGGCCTTACGTTTTATTTCAAACGCAAGGCCGTTCTGAATCAAACGTCAAAGCATTTTCTCACGAACGCAAAGACGTTTTTTCACCCCCAAAGAATATATAACAAAGCGCACAAAATCAACTGTTCAGCCACATCTTCAGAAGAGTCATCCGTTCGCGGCTGATTTGTATCGTACCCTCATACGCCGGCCATACACTCACCACAGCCTTTCCGTTGAAGTAGTGCTGAATATTGCGTATGGAATCGGCCGAGAGGATAAACTGGCGGTTCACCCGGAAAAAGACACGCCCGTCCAGCTGCTCACTCGTTGCCGCCTTGGCCACCTTATTCCAGTAATACTGGTCTGCCTGATACAGCACGTCGTTCGTCACCCGCTTTTCTTCGTACAAGGCACTCTCCTTTTCCTTTCGGGATTTCTCCAGTCCGGCTTTCAGTGCCCCTCCCGAGTAGACCGGCTGCAACAAAGTCACGGAAGCCCCGTACTTGGTGTCACGCCCCTGAAAATACAGCGGAGTTTCTATGGACGGAAGTTCCCTGTAGAGTTCCAGCGGGTTACCCGTGTAACTGGCATTGGCATTTCCGCTCAGCGAAGGAAGAAAATAGGCCTTCACCTTTTCACGATACTGCTGCAAGAATACACTCTCCTGGGCATGGACTCCCAGCTCCAGTCCCAGCATGCAGCACATCATCATTCTTCTATTCATCTCAATATAGTTATAAAATTAGAGAAACATTTTTTATTGGGCCACACATTTCTTCTTTTTATTCACCCCGCTTGGATATTTTATAGAAAACCGTGTACAAGGCCGGAGTGACAAACAGTGTCAGAAGGGTGGCAAAGGAAAGTCCGAACACCGTGGTCAGGGCCGCCATCAATACCGGACGGGCTCTGGAAACCGTGGCCTCTATCACAGCCGTATAAGGCTCCACACCGGCCTTCTGCTGGATATTTACCTCGTCGAGCAGCACAATCACATTCTTGATAATCATTCCCAGCAATCCCAGCCAGCCTGCGATACAGAAAAAGCCAAACTGAAATCCGGTGACCCACAGACCAAAGACCATCCCTATCAAAGACAAGGGTAGAATGAGGAAAATAATCAAGGGCTGACGAAAGTTGCCAAACAGCATGACCAGAATGACCAGCAGCATGATAAGTGCCAGCGGGAAATACTTAGTCAGTGCAGCCATGGAAAGCTTCCGGTCGTACGTGCGCACAAGGGGATATTCCCAGGCCAGTCCGATGCCGTTGGCCACCTGCCCCAGCGAAGCAGAATTACGCCCGTTCCATATCGGCAAGTCCTCCACGCTTTCCATGTCCCAGGAACCTTTGACATCCGTATGCAGCAACACCGGCACTTTCTTGTCGCGGTCACGATATACCCCTACAGCCGTACCGTCATTGACGGCTTTCACGGCATTCATCATGTCATGCCGTCCCACATTCAGCCTTCCGGCCTTTACCGGATCATAATCGGCCTTAATCATCAGTGCCATGTTTCCCCACTCATTGCGGGCATTCAGCACCTTGGGATTCTTCCGCATGATTTCCAGCGCCAGGTTGGTCAAAGAATCGAGTACCTCCGGATCATCTCCGCAGAAGCGTGCCTCAATCAAGGCCTGCGGAATGGAGTTTATCTCGAAACTGTTCACACGGACCAGCGCGTCCGGAAACATAGCTGGCAAACGGTCGTACAACATAGCCTGAAGCTCACGTGACTTCTCCGGCGTGTCAGCTTCTACCAGACATTGCGCATAATTAGGCTGCGGACCATAAGCCGCATTGGCCAGGTAATAACGGGGCGGCGTCTGCCCGACAAACGACGACACCTTTTTCACTCCTTCCAACGAATTCAGATAGGCTGTCATCTCCGTCATCTGACGGTCATTTTCTTCTATACGTGTACCCTCGGGTAACCAGACGTCGACCGAAAAATACTGCTTGTTGAGCAAGGGCATAAACTGCTGCGGAATAAAGCGGAATCCCCATCCGGCAATGACCAGCAACAGCACCATCGCTCCTAAAACCACATAGCGTCTCTGTATAGTCCATCTCAATGCCTGCCGGAACAGGTCGTATGCACGGCCGCTGAACAATTCGCCCTTCAGCTCATCCGGACGCGGACGACGCACAAACTCCTGCACGAAGAATACATTCTGCGTAATGGCCAGTACCCAGCTCAGCAAAAGAGATACCGCAATGACAATGAACAGTGAAGACAGGATTTCACCAGTGATATGCGGCGACAGGTAGACCGGAAGAAAGGTCAGTACCGCAATCAGGGTCGCTCCCAACAGCGGCATGGAAGTGCCCGACACGGCATCCAGTATGGCTTTTCTTTTCCGCATGCCCCGCTGCATGTTCACCAGTGCGGCATCGTACACCACAATGGCATTGTCCACCAGCATACCCATGGCAATGATAATGGCTGCCAGCGACATACGCTGCGTCAGGAAATATTCAGAAGGCACAAATTCCCTGTCAGGAAGTGCATTGAAGCGGACCACACACGCCACAGAATCTTTTTGCCGCATCTGCAACGCCATATCCTCGGGCACGTAGGCTTCTACCTTGATGCGTGAAAGGTCGATAAACGTCACCACCGGAACCGACGGTTTCACATCCTGGTAGCGCTCGATATGCGCCTGCTGCACATAACCGTCGAAAGGCGCATACAGACGGCTGTCTTCCCACGCGTTGACTGCCGCTTCATAATCCGCTTTGGTGCGTTCATAGTTTGCCTTTGCCTGCTCATAATTCATGCCGGAGATGTTATCTTTGGCATACAAGCTGGATATACGGGCATAATCAACCTCCGCCTGACGATACAATGCCTCCGTGCGCTGCTTCTGGATAACAAAATCACGTTCATCAATGGCCGCAATCAGTTGTCCCTTCCGGAAAAACTGTCCCTGCTGCACATCAAATGCATGCACAAGTCCTCCCACCCGAAAAGATAATTCAGACAAGCGGTAAGGCTGCGAAATAAACGTATAGCACCGTAAAGAGGGAGCCTCCATGACTTCGGCATGAACCACCTTCACTCTGGGAAAAGAAGTCTGTTCCTGTGGCGTACGGCTGCATGCGCACAAGCACATCCCTGCAAGAAATAAAATCTCTGTTTTCATTCTTCTACAATATTATCATTCTACGCCACAAAGATAGCAGGCCCCATCGTCCCCTTTCACGGGAATTACTTATCCCTACGGTGCTGGGAATGATTTTCTCGGCCATCTTCATCATTACCGACGGCATTTTTGTGGGAAAAGGTATCGGCAGTGACGCCCTGGCTGCCGTCAACATTACGGCTCCGCTTTTTCTCATCAATACGGGAGTGGCGCTGATGTTCGGTATCGGTGCATCGGTTGTAGCCTCCATTCACCTGTCGCAAGGAAAGGTAAAGGTCGCCCGCATCAATATTACGCAAGCAGTAGTGGTTTCCTCCTTATTGCTCATCGCCTACGCCGCAGTCATCCTCTGCAACGTGGAGAAAATTGCCTTGCTACTGGGAAGCTCTCCCCGTCTGCTGCCTCTCGCCACGGAATACATGCACTGGTTTGTCCCCTTCCTGGTCTTCAGTGCCCTGCTGAGTTCCGGCATGTTCTTCGTGCGACTGGACGGCTCGCCCAATTATGCCATGGTGTGCAACATCATACCGGCCCTGCTGAATATTGGACTGGACTATCTGTTTATTTTCGTTTTCAAATGGGGAATGTTCGGTGCGGCCTTAGCTACCAGCCTGGGATACATCGTAGGCGCCCTGATGATTCTGATTTACCTGATGCAGCCGCACCGGGTACTGCACTTGTGCAAAGTGAAATTATCATCCAAGAGTCTGCGTCTCACCCTCCGCAACACGGGCTATATGTGCAAACTGGGATTGTCCAGTTTCCTCTGTGAAGCAGCCATTGCCACTATGATGTTTACCGGCAACTACGTATTCATTCACTACCTGGGTGAAGACGGAGTAGCTGCCTACAGCATCGCCTGCTACTTCTTCCCCATCATTTTTATGGTATACAATGCCATTGCCCAGTCGGCACAGCCCATTCTCAGCTACAACTTCGGTGCCGGAAATCCGGAGCGCGTACGGGCAGCCTTTCGCCTGGCCCTGCTGACCGCCATCTCCTGCGGTGTCGTGGTATTTGCCGTTACAACCCTGTTCTCCGCTCAAATCACCTCGTGGTTTATCGACAGTTCCTATCCGGCACACGACCTGGCCGTCAAAGGACTTCCCCTATTTGCTTCCGGCTTCGTGTGCTTCGGCATCAACATTGTATCCATCGGCTATTTCCAGAGTGTGGAACGCGACCGTCCGGCCATGGCCATCACCCTGCTGCGTGGTTTTATCCTCATCCTGTTCTGTTTCTGGCTGATGCCCATCCTGTGGGGAGTACCGGGAATCTGGCTGGCTGTCCCCGTTTCCGAACTGCTGACCTTTCTTTTTGTCATTACCATCTATTGTCGCAGAAAACGAAGCTAAAGATTTATTACCTTTGTGCCTGCATAAACGCAAAAAGGAATGAAAGCTTTTATTGAAATACTTCGTGAAAAATACGGACTGGCACAGCCGGAAGCCAAAAAGCTGCTGGAACAGATGGAACTGCTAACCTACCGGAAAGGGGGACATATCGTACGGGAGGGAGAGCGTAACTCTTCCTTCTATCTAGTAGCCGACGGCATCTGGAGAGGACATTATCTGCGCGACGGAGTGGACATTTCGCTCTGGTTTGCCTTTCAAGGTGACAGTATCTTTTCCTCCTGGGGATATGTGGCCGGACTTCCTTCTCTGGTTTCCATCGAAGCCATGAGCGACAGCCGTGTCTATCGTATTTCTAAAAGCAAACTGGAGACTTTTTTCTCTTCTTCCGTCTTGTTCGCCAACATCGGAAGAGTCATCTTTGAACGCCAGTTTCTGGACATGGAAAACTGGATGATAAACGGAGGTGCTGCACAAGCCAAACAGCGTTACCTGACACTCCTGGAGCAAAATCCGGAATTATTGCAGTACGTACCGCTGAAGCACATCGCTTCTTATTTGTTTATCACACCTCAGTCGCTCAGTCGTATACGGGCAGAACTGAGCAAGAAGAAATAACGGTATGAATACTTATCGAACTCCAGTGATGGCATTAATCCAATATCTACCGTCCCGGTATGCAACTTGAATATTTATTTGATGCGTATACTTCCCGGCCTGATAAGTAACCTGATAATTATCAGGCTCCAACGGAACAACCTTCAGACTGTAAAACCACATACTGTCGAAATCAAAATTCGTAATCAAAAGGTCATAGCCCCCGAAACCATCCTGTAGATTTTCTAATTCTACCTTCTTGAATTGTTCTAAAGCTGTGTGAGACAGATGAGACAAGCGAAAAGACTGCAACTTGGAATTCAAATCGCTACACATGCTGCAATAGGTAGCCACGTAAAGTTTATAAAAACTTTCGACCAATGATTCTCCCGACGAACTATCTATTTTATATGAAGCTGTATTTTCAAAACCGGTCAACCACTCATTTCCATATTGACTACCATTTTCAATAGGGGTAATATATACTATCTTACATTTTTCATTCACACACCCCACTTTTAATGGAATCTCCACCAGACTAGCACTATCTTTTTCATTCCAAAGATAGCTTACCATATACCAATCGTCTGCAATTTCTCTTACATTTAATGTCTTAATTGCATCTGAATTCATATCCTGCGCCCGTATAATCGGATCTCCTCCCGTGGCATTACGCATTCTTTGAAGTTTAGCAGCCAATTCTTCAGTTAAATACTTCCTGCATAGTGCTTCATTGGTTGAATCCACATTTAAAATATTCGTCATATAGCTCGCATAGAACGTTTTAATTTCATCTATGCATGCACCGGAGCAGACAGTACTAAAACAAAACAACAAAACAGATATAAATATAAACCTTCTTTTCATGGTATAATATAATTAGGCTAAATCTCCAGATTGTACAGCTGGAAACATTCTTATTCGCGATTCCTTCAAACTAATCTGCACAAATATACAAAAGTCCCCCCACAAAACATGAAAACCATACTTTTTTATTTGCCAATTTCAGCCAATACATGCTAAGTATCAAGAAAAAAAATTCCGTATAACCCTTTCGGATTATACGGAATTTCTGTTATCTATTTGTTACAAGTTATTTGACCTCCTCAAAATCAACAGTATCTCTGTATGAGCAACTTGCGTGAACGTGTTGCAAATATAGCGGAAACCCGAAAATAAGCATCCATAAGCAACCACAGCTCTTTACTGCAAAAGTACAGATTTATTTGATAAATATCGTGATATAAACACATAATAATCAAATTAATGGGGCAATTTTAACATAATATCCGGTTTTATCCTTACCTTTGTATATAGAACTTGGGCTTTATCCCCAAACAACAAAAAGAAAACGATGCAAATTCATAACAATACATTGATAGCGGAATGCTCGTCTTACGATTTCAAGGAAATGCTGGAACGTAAGAAGGTAAAGTCATGGCTTAAATCTGTGTCGGCTTTTGCCAATACGGACGGTGGCAGCCTATTCTATGGAGTAAACGATGACGGAATGATTGTAGGCTTGGAGAATCCACAAGCAGATGCCGACTTTATCAGTGAAATGATAAAGGCAAGACTTGACCCGGTACCTGACGTACAACTTATCCCGATCGAACACGAAGGACGTGCCTTGCTTGAAGTAAGAGTAAAGGCAGGAACGCTGACACCATATTATTATTATCAAGACGGAACACGTACAGCTTATACACGAGTCGGTAATGAAAGTGTGGAATGCAATTCGCAACAACTTCTTTCATTGGTATTAAAGGGTACGCACATGACCTGGGATTCGCTGCCTACACAAGTGGATGCCAACAAACATTCTTTCGTTATCCTTGCCAATACTTTCCGCGAGCAAACTCATCAGGAATGGAACGATAAATATTTGGAATCATTCGGACTTGTCACATCTGACGGTAAGCTGACCAATGCCGGATTGCTGTTTGTGGATAATTGCACAGTATTCCAATCACGTATTTTCTGTACCCGATGGACAGGACTTTATAAAGACGATGCTATCAGTTCCGTAGAACATCGGGCAAATCTCGTATTGCTTTTGAAATATGGTATGGACTTCATCAAGAACTATACCATGAGCGGGTGGGTCAAGATGCCGAACTATCGCCTGAATCTCCCCGACTATTCCGACCGTGCTATTTTTGAAGGATTGGTAAACCATCTTATCCATAGAGATTACACAGTAATGGGTGGTGAAGTACATATTGACATCTATGATGACCGAGTTGAATTGGTATCACCAGGTGCAATGCTTGATGGCACACAAATCCAAGACCGAGACATATACAAAGTACCGTCCATGCGCCGGAATCCTGTTATAGCGGATATGTTTACTCAATTGGACTATATGGAGAAACGTGGTTCGGGCTTAAGGAAAATGCGGGAACTTACGGAGAAACTGCCTAATTTCATGCCGGGCAAAGAACCACAATATCAAACGGAAGCAATTTCTTTCTATACCACATTCTATAATTTGAATTGGGGAGAGAACGGAAGGATACCTATAGAGGAAGTCGCCAACAGAGTAAATAGTAGCCTCGAAAAGTACTCTATCGATGAAGAATCTTCGGTGAAAACTTTCGGTGATTTACAGAAATCTTCGGTGAAAACCTTCGGTGATTTGCAAAATTCTTCGGTGAAACAAAAGCGATTGGGACGGACTGCACAAAGCATTCTTGACCTTGTAATATCAGATGGTTCTATATCTCAAGATAAGATGGCGGAAAAAATAGGAGTCAGTAAACGAGCCATTGAAATGCAGATCGCAAATCTAAAAGCCAAAGGGTTGCTTGTCAGAGAGGGAGCAGATCATGGTGGCTATTGGCGTATTGTAATTAATCCTAAAGCAGAAGAATAGAACTATGGGAATATATCTTATACCACTCTGTGTTATAGTTGCCATTTTGGTAATCGCCTTTTTGTTTGCTTCTTTACAGCAAGTAAAACATAAAACTCGATATATAGTGCTTTATGTAATAGCCATCATCATGCTATTTGCCGTTATTCCTATCAATGAATATTTGACTAAGTTTACGCAAATTTCAAGTGAAGAATACCTGCTTATTTTAATATTCGATATTGCGGTGGGATATTTTTGTATGTACATTGCCGGTTTGCTGAAATTCAATCTTCTTAAACAAAAAAAATCAAGCATTAGAAAATGCCTTGACAGAAAAGCAACAAAAAAATGTAGATGCTCTATTAAAGCATCAAAATGAAAAGCAAAAAAAACTTCTCAAAGGAGAACTTGAATGGTTAACAGAAAAAATCAAAGTATTTACTGAGGAAGAGCAGAAAGCTATTCTTGCCTGTGCCTGCGCATTTGCAGAACATGACTTGATAATCGCTCCATCAATAGCTATTCAGCAAAAAGAGACGTGTAGTCAGCAAGACCTTATGTATTTTGTTTGTTCTGCTTTTTTCAATATGGGAAAGAAGCGTAATGATATTGTAAGTTTCTTATATAAAGTTTTTCCTATCTATTTTCCTGCCGGAGAAAGTGTATTGGCTAAAAAGATGCCGGGACAGGAAAGGGTAAAAGAGAGAAGGGAGAAAGAAAATAATTAAAAAAACAATGTCATATTTTAATTGTACAACTTCCTATAATATAATTTTATTGGAAGTTACTTATACTATCAGGCAATTTATATAAATTTGCCTTTGGATTAAAACATTTTACTTCATGGCTAATTTAAACAGACTAAAAGTTGTGCTTGTCGAACAACAGAAGACAGGAAAATGGCTTGCAGAACAAATTGGAAAATCTAATTGTACTGTAAGTAAATGGTGTAGTAACTCAGTTCAACCAGACCTTAAAACACTTAATGATATAGCCAAAGTTCTTAATATTGATGTAAAGGATTTGATTGTCAGCAGTGTAAAACCATAAATGAGTTATTGTTATGGAAGTAAACAAGAAAGAGCTCAAAGAACAAGAGATACGCACTCTGTTCATTACTCCTGCACTCCAACAAAAAGGATGGGCAGTAAGTGTAAATATGCGTGAAGAGTACTATTTTACGGATGGTCGAGTACTTGTTGTTGGCAACCAACATTCAGTAGCAGAGGGTAAAAAAGCCGATTACCTATTATACCATAATGGCAAGCCCATTGCTGTGGTTGAAGCCAAAGACAATAAACACGCAGTTGGAGGTGGTATTCAGCAAGCCATAGATTATGCCCAAATCCTTGACCTGAAATTTGCGTACTCCAGTAATGGCGATGCTTTCTTGGAACATGACTTTATCACGGGGAAAGAAACCGAAATCAAGTTAGAGGATTTTCCCACAGAAGAAGAACTATACAACCGTTATCTTGCATCTAAGAACTATACTTCGGATGAACTCAACATAATAGAAACGCCGTTTTATTATGATGCACATAGCCATGAGCCAAGATATTATCAACGTATAGCGGTTGACCGTACTATTGAAGCCGTAGCCAGAGGACAACAACGTGTACTTGTCGTAATGGCTACCGGTACAGGTAAGACATTTACTGCATTTCAGATTATTCATCGTCTTCATAAAAGCGGAGCAAAGAAAAAAATCCTATATCTTGCAGACCGAAATATCCTCATAGATCAAACAATGGCTCAAGATTTTAAGCCATTCAAGAAGTTTATGACCAAGGTAACTTCTGTTGGAGAAGGTGAAGAAAAGATAGATTCATCATACGAGGTGTATATGGCTTTATATCATCAGCTAGTCGGAAAAGAAGGAAAGCCAGACCCGTTTTTGGAGGTACAACCAAACTTCTTTGATTTGATTATCGTTGATGAGTGCCATCGGGGAAGTGCGAAAGACGATTCTGCATGGCGTAAAGTATTGGAGTATTTCAGCTCGGCTACCCAAATTGGTATGACAGCCACTCCAAAAGCCGATGAAGGAGCAAACAACTTGGATTATTTCGGGAAACCTGTATATACCTATTCACTTCTACAAGGAATCCAAGATGGTTTCTTAGCTCCATATCGAGTTACTGCTGACTTTATCAACGTTGATTTACAAGGGTGGACTCCAGAAGAAGGTGAAATGGATTTATTGGGTAAAGAAATTGAGCAGAAACTATATCAAAGACAAAATATAGGTCGTGATCTTGCTATCAAGCTAAGGCGTAAAGTGGTAGCACACAGAATCACTCAAATGCTGCATGACATCGGGCGTATGACAAAAACGATTGTGTTCTGTCCTGATATAGAGGAAGCTGCTGAAATGCGAACACTACTTATCAATATGAATAGTGATTTGTGTAAAAAGTCACCCTATTATGTTACACGCATTGTCGGTGAGGATAAAGAAGGGAAAAAACAATTAGATAACTTTATCAGTGTGGATGAGCCCTATCCAGTGATAGTGACCACCTCTGAACTTCTATCTACGGGAGTGGACTGCAAAACTTGCGGATTAATTGTCATAGACAAAGAAATTGGCTCTATGACTGAATTTAAGCAAATCATCGGACGTGGTACACGACTTAGAAAAGACAAGGGTAAGTGGCATTTGGAAATACTTGACTTCCGCAATGCCACAGCAAAATTCAAAGACCCAGCATTTGACGGTGATCCGGAACCGCCAAAAGGAGGTGGGAAGAAGCCGAAGCCATACCAACCTGTTGACCCTGCTTCAACACCTGTGTCTGAACCTCGTGAGAAATATCTCATCAATGGTAAAGATATTCGTATAGCCCATGAGATAGTATCTGTTTTAGGGGAAGATGGCAAAACCATGAGAACAGAAAGTGTTCAGTCGTTTGCAAGAAAACAATTATTACGACACTATCAGACCCTTGATGAGTTCATACATACATGGACAGAAGCGGAACGTAAGCAAGCTGTGATGGACGAGTTAAAGGAATATGCTATTCTGATAGACGCAGTCCGCGAAGCGAATCCGGCACTGAAGGATGCAGACATCTTTGATGTGATATGCCACGTTGCTTTTGACCAACCACCATTGACAAGAAAAGAAAGGGCAAACAACGTGAAAAAGCGTAACTACTTCGGTAAGTATGAAGGTAAAGCTCGTGAAGTCTTGGAGGCTCTTCTTGATAAATATGCAGAGAATGGCATTCTTGACTTTGAAAAGTCGAATATTTTAGAAATACCACCATTTAATAGTATTGGTAAACCAACTAAGATTGTGAAATTATTTGGCGGCAAACTTGAATTTGAGAAGGCTGTCAGAGAACTTGAATATCAAATATATAAATCCGCATAAAAATGGCAGTAAACAACATCATAAAGCGAATCCAGAATATCATGCGACAAGATGCAGGTATTAATGGTGACGCACAAAGAATCGAACAAATGACTTGGATGTTCTTCTTGAAAGTTTATGACACGCAGGAAGAAACATGGGAGTACAAAGATGAAAACTACAAGTCCATCATTCCAGAAGAATTGCGTTGGCGTAATTGGGCGGTGGACGAAAAAGACGGTGAAGCATTGACAGGTGAAGTTCTGCTTTCTTTTGTCAATGAGAAACTGTTCCCTGCATTGAAAAACCTTCCTGTAAATGCCGACACGCCACGAGCCAAAAGCATTGTTCAAGAAACATTTGCCGACTTGAACCAGTATATGAAAAACGGAACGCTTTTACGTCAGGTAATCAACATAGTAAATGAAATTGAATTTGATGATGCAGAAGACCGCCACACATTCGGGGATATTTACGAAGGTATTTTGAAAGATTTACAATCGGCAGGTAATGCAGGAGAATTTTATACACCTCGTGCCCTGACTGATTTTATTGTGATGATGCTTGCTCCTAAGTTGGGTGAGACCTTTGGCGACTTTACCAGTGGTACAGGAGGATTTCTTACGTCTGCCCTTAATTATATGGCAAAGAGCGTACGCTCTGCCGAAGATGGTGAAAAGTTGCAAAATGCTGTTGTTGGTCAAGAATGGAAACCGTTGCCTTATCTTTTGAGCATCACAAATTTGTTGCTTCATGATATTGAAGCTCCCAATATAACGCACTGTGATTCGCTTGGAACAAATGTCACGGATTTCAATGAAACCGATAAAGTGGATGTTATCGGTATGAACCCTCCATATGGAGGCAGTACGGACGATAGCGTAAAGAGCAACTTCCCATTACGTTACCGTTCCAGCGAAACTGCGGATTTATTTATAGCCCTTATTATGTATCGTCTTAAAGCTAGTGGCAGATGTGGAGTGATTATTCCTGACGGCTTTTTATTCGGTACTGACGGAGCAAAGCTTGCGCTTAAAGAGAATCTTTTGCGTAATTTCAATTTACATACCATCATCCGTTTGCCGGGCTCAATATTTTCTCCATACACTTCCATTGCAACCAACATCCTTTTCTTTAATAACGAAGAAGCCGAAGGCTGCGAAGGAGGATTCAAGACAAAGGAAACATGGTTCTATCGTTTGGATATGCCGGAAGGATACAAACATTTCTCAAAAACCAAACCGATGAAGGTAGAGCATACTCTGCCTATTCAGGAATGGTGGAACGACCGTAAAGAGATAGTCAATGATGAAGTGGGAGAAAAAAGCCGTGTGTTTACTGCCCAACAGTTGATAGATTTGGATTGCAATTTTGACCAATGTAAGTTTCCGAAAGAGGAAGAAGAAATATTACCTCCGGCAGAATTACTTAAACAGTATTTTGAGAAACGTGCCGCACTCGACCATGAAATAGACAAAACACTTTCAGAGATTCAAAAGATTCTCGGTATAGACATAAAATCGTGTAACTGATAATTGTGAAGTGATATGAAAGATTTGACAATCTCAAACATTGAAAGACAAAATGTGCTTAACAACCGTTTTGCGGTCGGTAAGATACAGGAGCATCTTGATATAGAAGGAATGCTATTTGAGGGAGAATACCGCTTTACAAAAAAAATGGTTGCCGATTTTTATCAAGTTGATACATCTACAATAGACCGTTATCTGCAATCAAATTCTGAGGAATTAAAACATAATGGATATATTTTATGTAAGGGTAAACAACTGAAAGAGTTTAAGTTAGAATTTGCTCACCTTATTAATGAGGTGAGCAAAACAACACAACTCGGACTATTTAATTTCCGCTCTTTCTTAAATATTGGTATGTTGCTTACAGAGAGTGAGAAAGCTAAAAAAGTCCGTAGTCTTATCTTGGATTTTGTGATTACCACCATCAACGAAAAGACAGGTGGAGGAACTAAGTATATTAATCGTAGAGATGTGCATTATCTTCCTGCCGCAATCACAGAAGAAAACTACCGTAAAAATCTTACTTCTGCCATCAATCAATACGTGGATGGACATCCAACATACAAGTATTCTCAAATTACTGATTTTATCTACAAGGCTGTTTTCAAGGAGAATGCCAAGGAATATCGAGAAGTATTAAGGTTGGATTCTAAGGACAATGTTCGGCACACGTTGTATTCAGAGGTTCTATTGGTCATCTCTTCTTTTGAAAATGGTGTGGGGGCTGCTATCAGTGAACGATTCAAGGAAAATGGCAGTAGAAAACTTACTATTGATGAGGTAGAGCATATTGTGAATGAACTTGCCGAACATCCCATGCAGAAACCTTATCTGAATGATGCCAGAACCAAAATGGCTTCAAGGGATTTCAGTTTCCGAGATGCGTATCATGGTAATATAGCAGATTACTTGCAAGCTGTGACTCCCGAAGAGTTTGAACGATTCATCGGCGACCAGTCTATTGATTTTGACCGTATCTTAGCGGATAACAAAGATGTGCTTAAACGCTTAAAGCAGGCAGAAGATGAGTAAGGGAATTATTTACATAGATTACGACGAAGCTTTAAACATCTATGGCAAAATGATTGATGCCAGTGATGGTGGCTTTGAAGGAGTGCGTGACGAAGGAGGTATTCGTGCAACACTGGATTTTGTGCAAAACGATTTATACTATCCGACCTTCGCCAACAAACTAACGTATCTGATGTATAGATTCTGTTCTGGACACTTCTTCAATGATGGGAATAAGCGTATTGCGCTGACTTTGGGTGCTTACTTTTTACACAAGAATAATTACTACTGGCACGCTTGCATCTGTATGCGAACATTGGAATCTATCATTTATCATGTGGCTGCATCGAATATCGACCAAGACTTGCTACTACGCATCGTCAATAGTTTTATGACCAGTAAAGATTATGACGAAGAACTGAAAATAGATATTGCCAATGCTATGAGCAAAGGTGAGTTAGGAATACAAGGCGAAGATTACTAATAATTTGATTATATTATGGCTAATATACTTGAAATAATTAAAAACGAAATTGCACAAGACTATTATAAAAACAATTTTCCTAATGATGGTCAACGTTTTGTTGCATGGTATATGCGTAACATCCATCTTTTAGATCAAAGACAAGCTAAAGATGCGATTACAGATGGAGCAAATGACAAGCAAATAGATGCTGTATATATTGATGAAGACGAGCAAAAAATATATATCGTGCAAGGGAAATACTATCTAGGTGAATCTGTTGATGCAACTCCTGTGAGAGAAGTTATATCTGCTTGGAGCCAGT